>Ga0302326_10030186_pt1 | contig 10854 bp, 9 predicted proteins | sample Palsa_T0_3_FD_202264 | JGI IMG/M metagenome (GOLD analysis project Ga0302326, IMG submission 202264) | Peat permafrost microbial communities from Stordalen Mire near Abisko, Sweden - Palsa_T0_3 | ecosystem: Environmental > Terrestrial > Soil > Palsa > Peat permafrost | place: Sweden: Abisko...
GGGGTGAAGCCACGCAGGGTGTAGGTCCACTCCTCGAGGCTTCGGGTGTCCGACAGATATTCGAAAAGTTCGTCAGGCGGGCAGTCCACGTAGTCGTTGACGGTGCAGTACTGCCCGAACACCTCGTTGTGCGGGTATGCCGACCGTATCTGCGTGAAGAAGCTTGCGGCCGTCTCCTCCAGCGGCGTGGTCTCGATCCGGACGACGCCGTCGATCGGTTTGGTAGTGCCGGTGTGGGTGGCGATATCGTCAAGCGCTGGCAGCGACATGGGCGTGGTCCTCCTGTGCGAATGAAACATGTTGATTAGTAGGGCGGTTGGTTACGGTCGTACCGAGAAATGGTGCAAAGGGCGGGATTTCGTCGGCGGCGCATTCCACGCTGATCACCGCCGGACCGTCGACGTTCAGCGAGGCGCGCACCGCGGAGGCCAGCCCCGTCGTGTCGCTGACGTCCACCGACGACAACTTGGGGAACATCGCCGCCAGGCCCGCCCCGAGGTGGCTGGGCGAAAACCGGTTATAGCTGTAGAAGTCGTTGTAGTAGAGCTGCTCTCGGGTCACGCACATGGCGTGGGCGTTGTTGTTGAGCAACACAAAGGTCACCGGAAGCCGGTAATGCAGTGCGGTATGGACCTCCATGCCGTGCATGTAGAACGCGCCGTCCCCGGCGATCACCACCACTCGACGGCCAGCGCTCTGAGTCTTTCTGCGGGCGAAGGCCATTCCGATACCGGCACCGAAGCTGTAGCCCATTCCGCCCATGCCGAGGGCGACCGCGAACCGTCCCCTGCGCCGCACCGGCAGATAGTGAATGGCTGCCGCACCGGTGTTGCCGGCATCGACGACGATGTCGACCCCGGCGGGCAATAGCTCATCCAGCTCTGCCATCGCATCGCGATAGCGCACGCCCGGGCCATCAAAAGCCGGTGGGGTGAGCTCGGTGTGCGCGATCGCGTCGGGCACCCGAACGCCAGTGGGCCGTCCCGCGCCGGCGAGTGCGTCGGTCAGCATCCGCAGCGACATCCGCAGGTCGTCGGTGTGGACGTGGGTGCACGGGAAGTACGGCGGAGCCGATCCGATGGACATCGTCTGCACGGCGGCCAGCGCGTCGTCGAGACCTGCGCGAGAGGTCACCGGCAACCGGGTGCCCACCACCAGGCACAGCCCGCTACCGGCCACCGCCTCGGCCACACCGGGGTGGCCCATGACACCGGTCACACCCAGCGCCGACGACGAACCCAAGCCGGGTGTTCCCGCGACGTCCTTGGCATCGGGCACACATGCCACTCGTGCACGTAACACCGCCCGAAGCGAGGCCAGCTCGGCACGCGCGTCGTCGCGGGCCACTTGCTCGCCGGCGATGATCGTGACCGGCCCGGTAACCCGCCGCAACGCGCGCACAATCGGCTGTGGATTACCGACTGTCCGTAGCCGATCGGCATCGGGCGAGCATGCCCGGCCAATGATGGATTGCTGAATGTCTTTGGGCAGCAACAGTACTGCCGGGCCGCCTGTTTGCGCCGCGGCGATGGCTGCCGGCAGCGCGGAGACGATGTCGGCGGCGCTGGTTACCCGCCTGCAGAACACCGATATTTGCGAGAACAACGCCTCGGCGTTCAGTGAGCCGTTGCGTCCGCTGGTGTCCTGGAAGCTCCCCATGCCATCCATCGTGGTCGCAGGTTGGCCAACCAGCGCCAAAACCGGTATGCGGCTGGTGAACGATTCACCCAGGGCGGGAACAAGATTCAGCGCGCCCCCGCCGGAGGTCGCGGCGACTACACCCAGGCCGGCGCCGCTTCGACTGTAGCCGTCGGCCATCGTCGCAGCGGAAAACTCGTGCTTGGCCAGCACGGCGGTGATGTCCGGCCGGAAATATGCCGCGTCGTAGAGGTCCTCGATGTTGGCGCCGTCGACGCCGAAGATGTACTCGACTCCGGTCCTCGCGAGATGACCGACGATGTGGTCGACCACCCGGTGCTTCCTCGACATACCAGGGACACGACGCGGGGGCCGCTTGGGTTCAACGCCATTTGCTGGTGAACCACCCGACATCGGCAATCGTGTTATCAACGTGCAGCTTGTATACAGTGACCGCCGGAGCAGACATGACGTCGTTATCGTCGGAGCCGGGCCCGGCGGTCTTGCCGTCGCGCGCGAGCTCGAGCACCGGCACCAGATTTCGGCGCTGGTCGTCGATAAAGCGTCCGCACCAGCGATGTCGTGGCGCAACCGCTACGACAACTTCCGCTTGAACACCAACGGTTTTCTGTCCCATCTTCCCGGACAACGGATTCCTCTGAGCGCCGGCCGCTGGCCTTCCAAGGAGGACATGGTCGGATATTTCGACAGCTACGTCCGGCAGCAGAACATCAGGCTCGCGCTGGGCAGCGAGGTCAACCGCATCGAGCGCGCAGGCAAGGGCTGGCGAGTGGACACCTCGCAGGGTGACATCAGATCGTCGGCGGTCGTACTGGCCACCGGCCGCTATCGCACGCCCGCCATCCCGCCATGGCCCGGACTCAGCCAATTCACCGGCGAGGTGGTGCATTCCGTCGACTTCCGCAACGCGTGGCCGTTCCGCGATCGCAACATCCTGGTTGTCGGCGCGGGAAATTCGGCCGCCGACATCGCCGTCCAGCTGGCCGACAACGGCGCCCGTAAGGTCTGGTTGGCGGTGCGTACGCCACCGCATCTGGTGCGCCGCGCCATCGGCCCGGTTCCCTCGGATATTTTCCTGGAATTGTTCGCCCGGGTGCCGGCACGGATCGTCGATCCGGTGATAGCGCGGCTCAACCGTCTGCTGCTGGGAGATGTATCGGTGTACGGCTTCGGTCGGCCGCCGCTCGGACTGAAGGCGACCGTGGAACAGCGTGGCCGAATCCCCACGCTGGCCGACGAGCTGATCAACGTTGTACGTGCGCGCCGGATCGAGGTGGTGTCCGCGGTCGCGGCATTCGAATCCGAGCGGGTGATCTTGGCCGACGGCACCGGCATCACGCCTGACGTGATCATTGCCGCGACCGGCTTCGACCCCGATCTGGACGGCCTGGTCGGCCACCTCGGCGTGCTCGACGAACACGGCAACCCGCCCGGCGGCTTCGCCTCGGACATGGGCGGCGGGATGTTCGCGATCGGCTACGGCATTCCACCCAGCGGTCCGTTGCGGGCGCTTCGGCTGGCGGCCACGCCACTAGCCGGTCAGATCGCGGATTACCTGACGGCCACAGCAAAGGGGGAGCAATGGCGTTACTCACCGCAAAGCGGTTCTTCCACCGCGGTGTAGACGGCTACGAGGCGGCCCGTCGCGAGACGGTGTGGAATAGCCTTATGCCGCAGCGTTTTCCCGAGGTGATCGTGCAAGCGTGCGACACCGATGACGTCGTCGCCGCGATCCGCTACGCACGGGCCCAGGGTTACCAGGTCGGCATTCGTTCGGGCGGACACAGTTGGAACGCAAGCCATCTGCGCGATGGCGGGATGCTGCTCGACGTGAGCCGTCTCGATCACCGCGATGTCGATGCCGATGCGATGATCGCCCACGTCGGGCCGGGCGTGGTTGCCAGCGCGTTCGCGACCGACCTCGATGCTCAGGGCTTGTTCTTCCCGTCGGGCCACTGCGAGGGCATTCGCCTCGGTGGGTATCTGCTTCAGGGTGGATACGGCTGGAACAGCAAGGTCGTCGGGCCGGCGTGCGAGAGCGTGCTCGGGGTGGAGGTCGTCACCGCCGAAGGCGACACGCTCTACTGCGACCCTGAGCATCACCCCGACCTGTACTGGGCCGCCCGCGGCAGCGGGCCCGGATTCTTCGGCGTGGTCACGTCATTCACGCTGCGACTGCACCGGCGTCCGGCCGTCCTGGGCACGTGCCTGTACCTGTACCCGGTCGAAGTCGCCGACGAGGTGTTCAGCTGGGGCCGCTCGATCAGCGGCGAGATCGACGATCGAGTCGAACTGCAAATCCTCACCTCGCGCAACGCGCCGGAAGTCGGACCCGATGAGCCGACGATCGCTATCGCGTCGCCGGTTTTCGCCGATTCAGACGACGAGGCCGCGAAAGCGCTTGCGATACTCGGCACGTGCCCGGTGATCGACCGGGCAACCGCCGCCCTTCCGTACATGCCGACGACCCTGGCCAACTGGTATTCGGCAGTGATGGCGAAATACCCTGAGGACCATCGGTATAGCGTCGACAACATGTTCACGTCGGCCCCGGCCGACGACCTTCTACCGGGAATCCGCAAGATCATCGAGACCTTGCCGCCGCACCCGTCGCACTTCGTCTTCGCCGGCTGGAAACCGTCCGCGGATCGCACCGAGATGGTCTACGGCGTGGAAGACGAGATTTACCTGGGGCTCTACACCGCCTGGCACGATGCTGCCGACGACGCACGCTACGGCGACTGGGCCCCGTCCAACATGGCCGCGATGTCGCATCTGGCAACCGGCATCTCGCTGGCCGACGAGAATCTGGCACGGCGTTCCGCGACGTTCATCACCGAACCGAACATGGCCCGCCTGGATCAGGTACGCGCCGCCTACGACCCGAGTGGCATGTTCCACACCTGGATGGCAAGCGGTTAAATCTCGCGCGCTACAAGCTGTTTCACAGTGAGCGCTGCAACAGTACCTGTCCGCTGTCGGCGGAAACGATTTGCACCGCGGCGATCTGCTCGACGGGCGTCGAGATGCTGCCGGCCGGGTTCGCCGTGTGACCCGGGTCGGCGACCCAGGTGGCCAGCTGAGTATGGGCGCCGTCGCGACTCACCACGACCATCGCCAGCCTGTCGTGATGGGCAGTTACCGGGGCCAGGCAGACACAGTTGAGGTCGATGTAGGTGCCCCAGTGCTGGCTGCTGATCGACACCGTCGAGGCCAGCGCCTTGGTACCGAGCTGGGCCATCGGCAGCGCGGACACGCTGGCCTGCGGCGGCAACGACGTCGGGTGTTGCCACGAGATGCTCACGAACAGACCGATCGCCAACAGCACGGCCGCGGCGGCCCCTGATGTCCACGTCACCATGCGTACGCGGCGACGGCGCCGGTGAACCTCGGACAGCAATGACGGCAGCAGATTGGGCGCCATCTCCGGCGCTGCGGTGAGGTCGTCGGCACCCATCGCGGCCACCGTGCCGCTGTCGAGCTTCGATAGCAGCGCCGGCATGCCACTGAGCTCGCTCACGGCCTGATTGCAGAACGGGCATACGCTCAGGTGCGCCTCATATTCGCGCCGATCGGTGGGCGAGAGCGATCCAAGCACGTAGGCGGCATCCCACGTCGCATAGTCTTGGCTGTCGCCGGCTGGAACGTCGCTGTCACCGGGATGCCCGAAACCTCGGATCACCCTCATCGTGTCACCTCAATTGCCGCCATGAACAGGCATTCGTAGCCGTAGGCCCCCCGGATGGCCCGGAATATAGTCATCGGGTCACCCCCATCTCCTGTAGAGAGAGTCGAAGTGCCCGCACCGCATAGTGTAGCCGCGATTTGACCGTCCCTTCGGCGATGTCAAGGTCAGCGGCGATCTGGGCGGTGGTCCATCCCCGGTAGTAGGACCGCTCGATCACGGCTCGATGGTCCGCTGACATCTGGGCCATCGCATCGGCGATCAGCATCTTGTCCAGCGTCGAGTCCACCTCGTCGGAGGTGGATCGCTCCGGTACGCCCGAATCTTCCAGCGAAGCAACTACATTGCGGAACTTTGGACTGCGGCGTTCATCGATGATCATGTTGCGCGCAACGGTGAACAACCATGCGCGCGCCGAGCGCTCGGTGTCGCCGATCACCTCAGGGTGCTGCCAGGCCCGCAGCAGCGTCTCCTGGACCACGTCTTCGGCGCGACTGGCGTCACTGGTCAACCGAAGCGCATAACGCCACAACGGTCCAGCGTGCTCGTCATAGAGCGCCTTCATCAACGCGGCTTCGCCGTTGTCGGCACTGGTGAATCGACTCACTCAATCTCACCTCCTGCTATGTGATACGAGCTGCGCACCCTTCCAGTTCACCGTGGCAATTCTCCCAACGTGGTCTCGCTCAGTCGGGGATCCAGTTGCCGTGGAATCCGTGTGGCACACGGCGCGGCATCCGGATCCGGGCCACTGGCTCGCCCTCGAAGTCTGAAGCGTCGATGACCACCAGATCGCTGCTGTCGGTCACCGAGTTGTACACGTACGTCAAATACCAACCGGCCAGTTCGTCCGGCCGGCCGATCGCGGGCGCGAACACCGCTTCACCGGGCGCCCCGGCTTCGCCGGCGGCGTCGAATCGGTGCTCGACCGCAATGTCACGTTGCAGGTCGTAACGGATGAGCGCGTCGCGGCCGACCGCCACGGAGTAGCGGGCAGACGTTCCGGCGAGCCGATCATCGATCCGTGGGAATTCCACTCCGCGGTCATCGAGCTGACTCTGTTCGACCAGCCCGGTGTCCAGGTTGATCGTCCACCGCCACAACGCCGCATCGGTTCCGAATTCACTGTTATTCCGCCACATTTCGTCATACCGGAGCACCTCCAGCGCGATGGCGTTTTGGCCGGGCGCCGTCACGTCGTGGGCGTTGACGACGTGGAAGACGAAGCACGGATCGATGTCGAACCACCGCAACTGGCCATACGGGTCGTCGCGGCGCAGCACACCGAGGCGGGCTCGGTACTGGTCGTCCCAGCGGTACGGCAAATCCCTTTCGAAGGATCCGGTGAGCGCCGCCTGCAGGTTGAACAGCAGCGGCAGATCCAGGAAGACCACATGTTCGGCGGTCAGAGCGAAGTCGTGCATCAAGGTCAGCGCGGGCACGTCGATGGGGCGACTGATCGTCAACCGCCCGTCGGCATCGGCGCGGTGATAGGTGAGATGCGGTTCTAAGATGTTGCCGCTGCCGAAGAAATGCAATTCACCGGTGTTCGGGCAGATCTTGGGATGCGCGGTCATCGAGTCGGTCAGCATGCCGCCGAAGTCGTAGGCGCCCAGCGTTTTCAAGTCATTGCTGATTTCGTAGGGCAGCGAGAATTCCATGAGCGCGAGCGTCTTGCCAGCATGGCGCACGACATGGGTATTGGCGATGCTGGAGTGCAGGTTTCGGCTGCCGTCGTCGTTGTAGAGCGGGGCGGGATTATCGAAGCTCTCGGTGCGCACCCAGCGGTTGCGGTACCAGGCGGCGCGACCGTTTTCCAACCGGATTCCGTGAACCATGCCGTCGCCGACACACCAATGGCCTTCGCCTGTACGCGGATTGGGGCCGTTGCGCAGGTACCAGCCGTTCAGCTCGGCGGGAATGTCACCCTCGACCGGAAGGTCGAATGCGGTCAGCTCGTCGTGGACGGGGGCATAGTTGCCGGTGCGGAAGACCGGGAAAACCGTCTCCGCCGCCACGGCCGTCGACGTCAGCAGTGCCGGCTGCAGCTCCACCCGGTTCGCGGCCAACCGCTGGTCGGCCTTCGCCAGCAGCGGGGGCAGCAGATCGGGGCATGGCGGCACCGCGGCGGGCTCATCGTCGAGCAGCGACAGCATCGGCACGATGGCCTCGAACTCTGCCACCGCTTCCCGGCATGAACTGCAGCCGGCCATGTGCGTCTCGAACTCGCGCCGGTCGGTATCCGAGAGCGCGTCCAGCACGTAGGCGGCGTCCCACATCTCGTATTCGTGGCCGCCCTGCGGCACGTTGCCGTTCCGCGATTCCGTCATTGCGTCACACCCATCTCCACCAGTGCCTGGCGAAGTCCTCGCAGCGCGTAATGCAGCCGCGACTTGACCGTGCCCTCAGCGATCCCCAGATCGGCGGCGATCTGGGCGGTAGTCCAGCCCTGGTAGTAGGACCGGCCAACCACCGCCCGGTGTTCTGCGGACAGTTGTGCCATCGCGTCGCCGATCAATGCACGGTTCAGCGCCCTGGTCGACTCATCAGGACCTGCCGGTTCCGGCGGGCCCGCGCCGTCCGCCGGAATGAACTCATGGCGGAATCGGGCGCTGCGTCGGTCGTCGATGACCATGTTTCTGGCAACGGTGAACAGCCAGCCACGCGGGGACTGCCCGTTGTTGAGGACATGCGGGTGTTGCCACGCCCGCAGCAAGGTCTCTTGCACCACGTCCTGGGCATGGGCATGATCACCGGTCAACCGCCACGCATAGCGCCACAAAGCGGCGGCGTGCTGGTCGTGCAGCCGCTTCAGAGCGATCGCTTCCGCGCCGGTGTCCGGTACGTCCATCACCAGCCTCTCGGTGATGACACGGTCTAGGTGTCCGTTCGGTTCACTCGGTCCGGGGACGAAGTCAGCCGAGGGTCAAAATGCGTGGCCCGTCCTCGGTCGCAGCGACGGTGTGCTCCCAGTGTGCGGCACGCGAGCCGTCGGCGGTAGTGACCGTCCACTCGTCGTCGAGCACCACCGTTTTGCGTGTTCCCAGGGTCAGCATCGGCTCGATCGCCAGCACCGATCCGACGGCAAGCATGGGGCCGCGGCCCGGAGATCCTTCGTTGGGCAAAAACGGATCCATGTGCATCTGCCTGCCGATGCCGTGTCCGCCGTAGCCCTCGACGATCCCGAACTTGCGCCCGTAGCGGGCCTCGGCCGCGTGCGTGCCGGTTTCGATGGCGTGCGATACGTCGGTCAGCCGGTTGCCGGGAATCATCGCCGCGATCCCGGCCTCCATCGACTCTTTGGTCGCCTGCGACAGCAGTTCGTCGGCAGGGATGATCTGGCCGACACCGAACGTGATCGCGGCATCGCCGTGCCAGCCCTGAAGGATTGCCCCGCAATCAATGGAGACCAGGTCGCCGGCCGTGAGTTTCTCGCTGGCCGACGGGATGCCGTGCACGACACGGTCATTGACCGAGGAGCAGATCGATGCCGGATAGCCGTGGTAGCCGAGGAACGACGGCGTAGCACCGGCGTCACGGATCACCGATTCGGCGATCTGGTCGAGTTCGTGCGTCGAAAGCCCGGGGACTGCGGCCTCGCGCACCGCGCGCAGGGCGGCGGCAACCACGGCCCCGGCGGCGGCCATCGCGTCGAGCTCAGCGGCGCTGCGTTGTGGCAACACTTTACGACTACGCAGGCCGGCCAGGCCGATCACCGTTACTCCCCTAAGGCCTTCAGCGCGCGGGCGAACACCTCGTCCACGGAGCCGACGGCGTCCACGGTTCTGAGCTCGCTGCTGTAGTACTCGATCAGCGGCGCGGTCTCGTCGCGGTAGACGTTCATCCGGTTGTGGATCACCTCATCAGTGTCGTCGGCGCGGCCGCGCGACCGGAGCCGCTCAAACAAGACGTCTTCGGGCACCCTGAGCTCCAGGACAGCATCAAGCGCGGTTCCGCGGCGCTCGAGCATGTCGTGCAGCGCTTTGGCCTGCTGCACCGAGCGCGGGTAACCGTCGAGGATGAATCCTCCGTCGGTGTCCGGGTTGGTCAGACGGTCATCGACGAGTTCGTTGGTCAACTCAGACGGAACCAGATCGCCGGCGTCCAAGTAGCGCTTGGCTTCCAAACCCAGCTTGGTGCCGTTGCCGATGTTCTTCCGGAAAAGGTCACCGGTGGACAGGTGCGGTATCTCGAGTTTCTCGGCCAACTGCACGGCCTGCGTACCCTTACCCGCTCCAGGCGGTCCCAGCAACACAACTCTCACTTGAGGAACCCTTCGTAATTGCGTTGCATGAGCTGACTCTCGATCTGTTTGACGGTATCCAACCCGACACCAATCATGATCAAAACCGCAGTGCCGCCAAACGGCAAGTTTTGTACGGTCCCGGTGCTACCGATCTTCAGGAAGAGGTTGGGCAGCACCGCGATGACACCGAGGTAGATCGACCCCGGCAGCGTGATCCTGCTCAGCACGTAGCGCAGGTAGTCGGCGGTCGGTTTGCCCGGCCGAATACCGGGGATGAAGCCACCGAACTTCTTCATCTCATCGGCACGCTCGTCGGGGTTGAACGTGATCGAGACGTAGAAGTACGTGAAGAAGATGATCAGCCCGAAGTAGATACCGATGTAGACCGGGCTGGCTGGGTTCGACAAATAGTTGCCGACGAACTTGTCCCACCAACTGTTGCCCACGCCGCCGCTGCCGCTGCGGACCAACTGGGTGATCAGGTGCGGGATGTAGATCAGTGAGGACGCGAAGATCACCGGGATAACACCGGCCTGGTTGACCTTCAACGGCAGATAGGTCGAGCTTCCGCCGTACATCCGCCGGCCCACCATGCGCTTGGCGTACTGCACGGGGATGCGGCGCTGGCCCTGCTCGACGAACACCACCCCGACGACGATGATCAGCGCGGCCACCAGCACGGTGGTGAACACCACCCCACCACGGCTGTCCAGGATGCTCTTGCCTTCGCCCGGGATTCGGGCGGCGATACCCGCAAAGATCAGCATCGACATGCCGTTACCGATGCCACGCTCGGTGACCAGCTCACCCATCCACATCACCAGCGCAGCGCCCGCGGTCATCACCAGCACGATGACGACCAGGGAGAAGATGCTCTGGTTGGCGATGATGTCCAGGTTGCAGCCCTGCAGCAGGCCGCCGTTGGCTGCCAGCGCCACGATGCTGGTGGCCTGCAGGATGGCCAGCGCGATGGCCAGATAGCGCGTGTACTGCGTCATCTTGGCCTGGCCGGACTGGCCTTCTTTTCGCAGCTCCTCAAACCGCGGAATGACCACGGTGAGCAGCTGCACGATGATGCTCGCGGTGATGTAGGGCATCACGCCGACCGCGAACACGGTCAGCTGCAACAGCGCGCCACCGGAGAACAGGTTGATCAGCGAGTAGATCTGCGCCGAGTCCCCACCGCTGATCTGCGCGATGCACTTCTGCACGTTGGGGTAGTTCACGCCGGGCGACGGGACCGTCGCACCCAAGCGATAGAGCA
>Ga0302326_10030187_pt1 | contig 10854 bp, 8 predicted proteins | sample Palsa_T0_3_FD_202264 | JGI IMG/M metagenome (GOLD analysis project Ga0302326, IMG submission 202264) | Peat permafrost microbial communities from Stordalen Mire near Abisko, Sweden - Palsa_T0_3 | ecosystem: Environmental > Terrestrial > Soil > Palsa > Peat permafrost | place: Sweden: Abisko...
AGATGATGGTGGATCAATCGGGCGGTGTGCGACAACCTCCGTCAAGCTAGAGGTCGCAAAACCAGGGAAGGAGAGCCGCGTGGCGTCTGAAGATGTCCCGGTGACGATCGTGGGGGGAGGGCCGGTTGGACTCTCCATGGCCCTGGCGCTGGCGCGGCTGGGCGTGCGTTCGCGCGTGCTCGAGCAAAGGGAGACGACGACCGACCATCCCAAGGCCCGAGGGCTGTTTCCGCGCGCCATGGAGATCTTCCGCCAGTGGGGGGTGGAGGCGCCGATACGCGCCCGCGGCCTGCCGCCCGGCAGCGATTCCTTCGCCGTACTGGATGGCCTCGAGAGGGAACTGGGACGCTCTCCGCCCGAGCCCTTCGGTGACCAGGGCCCCTCGCGCAAGAGCCTGGTGGCGCAGGACGCCGTCGAGGAGGCGCTGGTCGCCAAGCTGGCGGACTACCCCGAGGCCGAGTTGTTCTGGAACACCCGCGCGGTATCGGGCGAGGCCGACGAGCGGGGCGTGACGATCGCGACCGAGGATGCGAAGACCGGGGAGACCCACGAGTGGCGCAGCGCCTATGCGGTCGGCGCCGACGGCGGCGCCGGCTTCGCCGCCAGGATGGCCGGCATCACCTATGACGGGCCGCCGCAACTGGCCCTGATGCTGAACACCTACTTCCGCGCCGACCTCAGCGCCTTCGAGACCATGCGCGAGGTCGCCGGCATGATCTTCACGCGGCACGAGGGCTATGGCGGGCCGCCCTACAGCTTCCTGAACACCAACGGCGCCGATCGCTGGCTGTTGCTCGAACGGATCGGTGCGCAGGCCGACGAGCGCGCCTATCCACCTACCGAGGCCGAGACTATCGAGACGCTGCGCGCCGTGCTGCGCCAACCGAACCTCGATATCCGCATCATCAACCAGGCCGTCTGGCGGCTGACCCGCCGCATCGCCGCGCGATTCCGCGAAGGACCAGTGTTCCTCGCCGGCGACGCCGCGCACCGGTTCCCGCCAACAGGCGGGCTGGGGCTCAATTCCGGCATAGAGGACGTTCACAACCTGGCCTGGAAGCTCGCCTTCGTCCTTCAGGGAAGGGCGAGCGCACGCCTGCTGGACAGTTACGACCAGGAGCGGCGGCCGATCGCCAACGCCAACGCCGACATGGCCCTGCTCAACATGGCCAGATTCCAGAGATTCATCGAAGCGGCGGTGAGCGGCAATCCGGACAAGTTGGATTTCTGGCTCAAGGATATGGCCAACCACACCAACAGTATCGGCCACGTGCTTGGCTTCGTTTACAAGGAAGGTGCGCTGATCCCCGACGGCTCGACGGCGCCGCCCCCCACGCCACGGACCTACAACCCCACGGACCGGCCGGGCAGCCGGTTCCCGCACTACTGGCTCGACCCGCAACGCAGCCGCACGTCCCTCGATCTGTTCGACCGCGACTTCGTGCTCGTCGTCGGCGAGTCGGCCGGCGCCTGGGCGGACGCGGCCGGCGAGGTGTCGCGGCGGCGCAACCTCCCGATCCTGATCCATCATCTTGAAGCGGTGGATCCGGCGCTCAACATCGCCATGGGCCCGAGGGGCGCCGCCCTGGTTCGACCGGACGGCGTGACAGCCTGGAGGATCGCCTGGCCCGAGCCGGACCCCGTCGCCGTGCTCGGGGCGGCGGTGGACGCCATCTTGGGCGGGGTTCCGGGATAGGCGACGGCGACGTTAACTCGGCCGCCGTCGCGGACCTCGCGCGTATCGCGACCTCGGCCGCCAGCGCCCAGGTAGTTAGCCTGGCATGCGCGCCACGGGTTCTGCCGACAGGTCCGGTGCAGGCTCGGACAATGCCGCCGTCCCAGCGCGTATTCGGCTTAGGCAGCTGGCGCTTTTGGCGCGCGAGGTTTGCGCGCCTTCTTGGGGGCGGGCGCCGGCGCCGGTGGAGCTACCTTCCTGCCCAGTCCCCGAGCCTTGGCCTGCGCTGAGCGTTGTTCGTGGTAGGCCGGCGCCACCATCGGATAGTCGTGAGGCAGGCCCCATTTCGCCCGATAGGCCGCCGGTGTGAGGTCGTACTTGGCCAGATGGCGACGAAGGACCCTGTAGCCGCGCCCGTCCTCGAAACTGATAATGGCTTCAGTGGTCACCGATTTGCGGATTTGCGCCTTGGTCAGCTCAGGCGCCGCTGCGGCGCTCGCTACTTCGGACCCGCCAGTGAACGCGCCATAGACCGCTCGAATAAGCGCGGGGAGATCGCTCGCCGCGATCTGATGGTTCCCCAGATACGAAGCCACCACTTCGGCGGTCAGTTCGATTGTCGTAGTTGTCTCAGACACCGCGCGCTCCTTGAGTCCCCGGCGATCTATCCCCGATCCGGAAAGAGCGGCCAACCAGCGAAACCAATACGTCCCAACGTGTCGATTCGGCGACTAATTGATCAAGATGAACACCAATGCTAGGGCGCGAGCATATCGATAGTGTCGATGACGACGTTGCAGAAGCCATCGACACCCTTGTCGTCGCCCCAGAACACGATCCGCTTGATGCCGGGCCCCGTCAGAGTGAACCGCCGCGAGGGCACATCGACATAGCTGCGGATCTCGGCCTCATTGACGGAACTGAGCGTGGCCCCATTCGCATCCTGCGCGGTGGCGTTCCATACGGGATGGGTGATGCCGCTGGGGCCGGCGATGAGTTGCGAGCGGTTGAACACGACCCTGATCTGCGGGGTGTCGAGCTCCATGGTGTATTGGCAGGGATGACCGCCCTGCTGCACCAGGACGATGTCCGCGCGCGCACCGGCCACTGCAACGCCGCCGGAGACCGTATGGACGTCGAACGCCACCAGCGGCTGGCCCGGCGGCGTCTCGAAGGTGACTCCCAGCGGGCGGAAGGCGGCGTTGAGAGCGCCGCCGGAAACGCCGGCGGCCGGCATGGGGTCCGGAAACTCCTGGGCAGCCGCGCCGAAGGGGCCGATGCAGACGACGGCGAACACCGCGGCCGACAGGCCTGGCCGAAAGCTCATGAGCGTCTCCTGACTCACTGACTAAGCGCCGTGCACGATCGGAAGTAAACGACAGGTCCTACAGGATCGCTGGTTCCGGCGCGCCAGGACTACGCCCATTGAGCGTCAGACGGGGCCGCGCCCTTGACAGTACAGGAAGGCGACTGATTGATCCGTCGCCCCGACAATGAGAGGCTGAAGTGGGGTGAGGCCAGACGTGACAACTAAACGCAGAACCCTGCCGGCTGTGGTTGCAATGGCTCTTCTGGCTACTCTTGCGGCCAGATCTCAGGCGGCGGTCATCGATGCCCGTGGAGAAGTGGCGGCGGCGCTCTTTGCCGCGTCCGCGACGCAGGCGGCGGTGGAGAGGGAGGGTGACGCCCGACTCAGAGCGGCGCAGGCCAAGATCCAGGCGTTGTCGACGCAGGTATTAGCGGGCGACGTCAGGCGCCGCTCAGACCTGGCCGCGGCTGAGGAAGGGTTCGTGGCGCAGCTCGCCGAGAAGGACCGCGTCTACGCGGAGGCGATCGCGGCGTTCAGGGGAGCAGTGACGGATGTCGCCGCGACGCCGCAAGGCGCCACGGCGCTCGCGCGGTACAATGCTGGCGATCAGGTCGGCGCGCTTGATATCCTCGACAAGCTGCAGGCGGCCGACGAGACGGCGCGGCAGACCGCTACGGATATACAGAAAGCCGTCGGCGAGCGTCGCATTGCCGAGCTGGCGCTGGACGCGCGCAACAAGGGCAAGATCGACACCGCCTCTGTCATCGCCCGATTTGAGTCCGTCACAAGGTTCGATCCAGGTGTTTCCCGCGACTGGGTCGAGCTTGACCGGCTGTACCAGAGCGCCGGGCGGACCACCGATGCTCGCCGCGCCGCCGCTACCGCTGTCGAGCTCGCGGACAATGAATTCGACCGCGCCGTCGCTTTGGGCGAGTACGGCGATATCCTGGTCGCCCAAGGCGATCTGGCGGGCGCGCGGACGGCCTACGAAGGGGAGCTGGCCGTCTTCCGCAGGCTGGCGTCCGCCAATCCCAGCGACACGCGCTTTCAGGTCGACGTGGCGGCCGCCTCGGGCAGTATGGGTAGCGTGCTGACCAAACAGAACGATCTCGTCAGCGCAGGCAAGGCCTACAGCGAGCAACTGGCCACGCTTGAGCAGCTGACGGCGGCCGATCCGAGCAACGTTGTCCTCCAGCGCGACTTCGCCGCCGCCTTGGCTGGCGGCGGCAGGGTCCTGACCGCCCGGGGCGATCTCACGAACGCGCGCGCGGCCTACGAAGGCGAGTTGGCTGTCTTCCGCCGGCTCGCCGCCGCCGATCCCGGCGACGCCCAGGCGGAGCAGGGCGTGGCCAGCGCGTTGGAGGCTGACGGCGACATCATGAGGGGCCAGAACGACCTTGCCGACGCAGTCAAGGCGTATGAGGAAGAACTTGAGATCGATCGCCGCCTGGCAGCTGACGATCCAGCCAACGCCGACAGCCAGCACAACCTGGCGGCCGCCTTGGAGCGGGTTGGGGATGTTCGGCTCGCCAAGCCGGATTTCGCCGGCGCGCGAAATGCCTACGACGAAGAGCTCGCCATCGTCGAGCGCCGGGCCGCCACAGACCCGAGCAACGTGGAGGCTCAGAGCGCCGTGGCGACCGTTTTCGAGCGAATGGGCCTTGTCCTGGCCGGCCAAGAGGACCTGCCCGCCGCACGCAAACTGTTCGACGATGAACTCGCAATCGACCGAGCTCTGGCCGCCGCGCATCCCAGCGACATCGGCCTGCAGTCCGACGTCGGGCAAGCGTTGGGGAAGGAGGGACTCACTGTGTTTGGCATGGGCAATCTCGTCGAGGCGCGTAAGGCGCTGGAGGAATCGCTGGCGATCTACCGCCGCCTCACCGCGGCAGATCCCAGCAACTCGAGCCTCGGCCTCGATCTGGGGACTGCCCTCTTCGATGTCGCGCTCGTGGGCGGTTCGGGCGCGCGTTGGGCGGACGTTGTCACCGAATTGGAGTCGCTCGATCGCAAGGGTCTTCTTCCCCAGGCCAGCCACGAGATTCTCGACGCTGCACGGCAGCAGGCGGCCGCGGCGGCGCATCGGTGACGGTGACACCGGCGATTGTCCTGGTCAGACGTCCTGTGTTCGGGCTTGGCCGTTAGCCAAAAAGCGCCGAGTCAAGCCGAGTGCGGTATTGTCGCCACTAGGGCGAACGAAGCGACGTGTCGCCTGACACCTTCCCTGCCCCGCTGACGGTCTTCCCACTCAAATGCACCCACGCGAGCGGTGAACATCTCATAAAGTATTGTTATAGTTCATCTATTGTGGAAGCCGGTCGGCCGGACCAGCCCACGTTTTCATGCCCTTCCTGCGACTGGGACCGACTTGACTGAACGAATCTTGTCCAATAGTACACCATGTGGTGAACTATCAGCATCACGAGCTCGACTGCGCTTACGCAGCCCTCGTCGCCACGACCCGGCGGGCGATTCTTTCGCGCCTCGAACAAAAGGAAAACCTGTCAATCAGCCCGATCGCGAAGCCCTTCGCGATCAAGCTGCCCGCAGTGGTGAAGCACCTTGCCGTGCTGGAGGACGCTGGGGTGATCGCGGGGTCCAAACAGGGTCGCGGCGCCGATACCCGCTTGTCGCCAGCCCCTGATCGACTTGCCGCCTGCGCCGAAGGCAATCGGGCGCAAGCCGAGACGGGGGCCGAATGACCAGCCTTACCCTGGTCCGGCGCATCGCTGCGCGCCCCTCGATCGTCTTCGACGCGCTCACGACCGCGGACGGTATCGCCTCCTGGTGGGGTCCGGACGACCTACCGGTCATGATGGCGGAGATCGACGCCCGCGTCGGCGGCGCCTATCGGGTCCGTTTCCGCACCCTCGACGGCGAGGAGCATGAGGCCTGCGGAGAGTGTCTGGAGGTGACTCGGCCAGTCCGAGTCGTCATGAGCTGGCGTTGGGCGTGCGGTGGCGACCCTGAAGAATTCGGCCGGGTCTCACGCATCGAGATCGAGTTGAGGCCCATCGAAAGCGGCACCGAGCTGACACTCACGCACGCCGACTTGCGGAACGTCGCGTCGCAGAAGAGTCACGAATGGGGGTGGACGGGCTCTCTTGCCAAGCTGGTGCGCTACTTAACCGACGTCCCCTCAGCCCATGCGCAGCCGACTTCGACCTTGAGCGAGGCCCAATTGCTGGCGACGGGCGCCCGCGGCGGACGTGTTACATGAGCGTGCCCTCCCTGCAGTCGCTCCATACTTTGGAAGTCTTGAGCCGCCATCGCCGCATCGGCGCTGCTGCAGCCGAACTGGGCCTCTCGCATGCCGCGGTCAGCCAGACGGTTTCGCGAATCGAGAAACGATTTAGCGTGCAACTGTTTCTCAAAAGCAGTTGGGGCGTAGAAGCCACTCCCGAATGTAGAAGCTTAGTTGAAGCTTATCTGTCAGCGTCCTCTACACTGGCGCGTGCATTGAGCGATGCGAAAGGGCGGCAACGGTTTCGTATTCTGGCGCCCCAAACAGCCTGGCGCTGGCTATCGCCTGCGATTGCCCGCCTTTGTCGATCCACGCCAGATCTGAGCTTCCGCGCCTATCAAGATGATGACGTGGTTGACTTGGAGTCGGCGGACTTCGCCATTGTCGCCGGTGGCCACACTCCGCCTCGAGGGTTCGAGGGCACGGCTCTCTACGACGAGCGATTGATACCAGTCTGTTCGCCTAACTTCGCCAAGTCAGCCAGAATTGAGACGCCATCCAGTCTGGCGCGTACTCAGCTTCTGATCGCGCGACGAGACCTTTGGCTATCCTGGTTTTCGCGGGCAGGGCTTGTTTCCGAACCGAACATAGCTGGCCCATTGTTTGCTGATTCGACGCTGGCGATGGAAGCGGCTCTCCAAGGGCAAGGCGTAGCCCTTTGTTGCACCGTGGCCGCTGCCGCAGCAATTTCTCGGGGCGAGCTAGTTGCGCCAATTCAAATCTCCGCCAACACGGAACGAAGACTGTGGGCGGCCTGGAAGAGCACGCAGATTGAGCCTGCGATGCGGGTGTTGGACTGGCTTCTAGCGGAGCTGGAAGCGACAAGAACGCCCCACATTCGTCTCGTCGAAGAAACGGCGCCCGAGCCCTTCGATAGACGATGGCGCAATAGCGCGGTGCTCTCTCCTAATACTGATCAACTGTGGCCGTTCGGAAGTAAACACCTGCGGGAAGGTGTCCAGAAACGCTCGGCCGCAATAGAGAGACTGTCTTAATAAGGGGGGGATCAAGCCAGCGCACTCACTTTTGCCTGAAGATCACGACCGGGGGGACACTGCCCGGAACAACCGCAACCGTATGCCGAGCCCCTGCGCGTCAGGGAGCGCTCGCGTTCCGGAGGGACATTGCTTTGAAGAAGACCAACGTGCGTGGGCGCCTTTTGGCGTCGACAATGATCACGGGCATGACGTTAGTCGCCGCCGGCGGCTTGGCCCATGCGTCTGACGTCGCGTCCGCCGCTCCGATCCAGACGGCTACCGGCCGTGGCTCGGTCAGCGCCGCGGCGCCCAGCCAAAGCGTGACCGCGGCCGCTGACGCGACCGCCGACACAACGTCGAGCACGGCGGTGACCGAGATCGTGGTCACCGGCTCGCGCATCCCGCAGCCGAACCTGACCAGCGTCAGCCCGATCCAGGCCGTCAGCCACCAGGAATTCGAGCTCACCGGCAAGACCGACGTCATCGACCTGCTCAACACGCTGCCGTCGAACTTCCAGAACAATAAGACCGACTTCTCCAACACCAGCAACCCGCTGAACGGGCCAGGCGGCGTCACCACCGCCGACCTTCGCGGCCTTGGCCCGCAGCGCACCCTGGTGCTGGTCAACGGCCGCCGTCTCGGCATCGGCGACCCTGATACCGGCGACCAGAACCCCGCCCCCGACCTCGACCAGATCCCGGTCGCTTTGATCGACCACGTCGAAGTCCTCACCGGCGGCGCCTCGGCGACCTACGGTTCGGACGCCATCGCCGGCGTCGTCAACTTCATCATGAAGAAGGACTTCGAGGGCCTGCAGGTCGACGGCCAGTACGGCGGCGACCAGCACACCAACACCGACACAGCTATGCAGCAGGCGATCACCGCCTCCGGCGGCCACCCGGCGACCGGCAGCGTGTACGACGGCCAGACCACCGACTTCTCGGTGATCTTCGGCGCCAACGCCCCGGACGGCAAGGGGAACGTCACCGGTTACTTCGAGTTCAAGAACGCCGATCCCGTCACCGAAGGCTCCCGCGACTTCTCCGGCTGCCTGCTGGTCATCGGACCGCCCGACCAGTGCCACAACTCGCCCAACTCGAACCAGTTCCAGCAGATCGCCCCCACCCCCGGACCCGCGTTCTCGGTGGTTGGAAGCTCGTTCCTGCCCTGGCCGCAAGCTGGCTCGGCGCCCCCCGCGACCTTCAACTCGACGCCCTATGAGTATCTGTCGCGTCAGGACACCCGCTATCTCGCCGGCTTCTTCGCCCACTATGACATCGCCGATTGGGCGCAGCCCTACGCCGAGTTCTCGTTCATGAACGACCGCTCGTCGTCGCAGTCCGCGCCGTCGGGCCTCTTCGAAGGCGGCGGTCTTGCCGCCGGCGCCAACGGCGGCTACTTCGTCAACTGCGGCAATCCACTGCTCAGCGCACAGGAAGCGGCGGCGATCGGTTGTACGGGCGCACAGATTACTGGCGTTCAGACCAACCCGGCCAACCAGATCGATCTTCAGATCGGTCGGCGCAACATCGAGGGTGGCGGACGCACTTCCACCTACGATCACACCAGCGACCGGATCGTGATCGGCATGAAGGGCGACTTCGCCGATGCGTGGCACTACGACGCCTACGGTTCGTACTATTACACCAGCCTGTTCAACTCGAATAACAACTACCTCAGCCTTGCCGGCATCCAGAATGCGTTGCTGGTGGGTGGCACGGCGGCCGCACCAGTCTGCCTCAGCGGCAATCCGACCTGCGTGCCCTACAACATCTTCAATCAAGGTGGTGTCACGCCGGCGCAGGTCGCCTCCCTCGATGAGCCGGGCACCGCCTTCGGCACGATCGAGGAGGAAATCTTCGAAGGGTACGTCACTGGCGACCTCGGCAAGTACGGCGTCAAGTCGCCGTGGGCCGACGACGGCATCGGCGTTTCATTCGGGACCCAGCACCGCTGGGACCACCTGACGTACGCGCCGGACGCCGCCGAACTCTCCGGCGACCTCTCCGGCTTCGCCGGCGCCTCGGTGCCGGTCAACAACGCCATCTCGGTGCAGGAGGAATACGGCGAAGTCCGCATCCCGATCGTCCAGAAGCGTCCCTTCTTCGAGGACCTGAGCCTCGAAGGCGGCTACCGCTACTCGGACTATTCCACCAGCGGCGGCGTCAGCACCTACAAGGTCGGCGGCGAGTGGGCGCCGGCCAGCGACTTCCGGCTGCGCGCCTCTTACGACCGCGCGATCCGGGCCGCGAGCATCATCGAGGCCTTCAGCCCGCAATTTGTGACCAACACCAGCGACGTGTCCATCGATCCCTGCGCTCCGGTCGGCGCCACGCCGGCGACGGCGACCTTGGCCCAGTGCATGCGCACCGGCGTCACGGCGGCCGAGTACGGCAACGGCGGTTCGACCAACACCATCCAGCAGTGCCCCGCCCAACAGTGCGCGACCTTGGAAGGCGGTAACCCGACCCTGGCGCCGGAAGTCGCCGATACCTACTCGATCGGCGCGACCGTGACGCCGAGCTTCCTGCACGGCTTCACCGGCAGCATCGACTACTTCAACATCACGATTAACGGTGAGATCGGTCAGGTGCCGCTGCCGACATCGCTGAACAACTGCCTGGACACCGGCGATCCCACTTTTTGCGCCAATATCCGGCGCAACCCGGTGGGCTTCCTGTTCGGCACCACCATCGCCGGCGGCGGCTACATCGTTGGCACCAACCAGAACGTGGCGGTGGTCCAGACCTCAGGCCTCGACTTCCAGGCCGCCTATCGTCTGCCGCTGGAAGACGTCGGCGCCGCGGGGATGGGCTCGGTGTCGTTTGCGTTCGTCGGCACCTACCTCATGACCGACAAGAACCAGCCGCTGAAGGGCCAGCCGGAGTTCGATTGCGCCGGCCTGTTCGGTCCGACCTGCTCGCAGAACATCGGCTCCGACAATCCAGCTTGGCGCCACACCTTCCGTGTCACCTGGAACACGCCGTGGAACGTCCTGGCGTCGCTGCAATGGCGCTACATCAGTGGTGTCACGCTCGACGCAAACTCGACGCAACCCGGGCTCGGCGGTCCTGGCCTGCCCGGTGGCTTCGATGCGGCGAACAACGCGCTGGGCTCGCGCAGCTACCTGGATCTCTCGGGCGCCTGGAGGGTCAGTCAGACCCTGACGGTTCGCGCTGGAGTGAACAATATCCTCGACACCGATCCGCCGCTGGTCAGCCAGGGGGTCACCGGCTCGGGTGAGCCGAACACCTATCCGACCTACGACCTGCTGGGCCGGCAGATCTTTATCTCAGCAACGGCGAAGTTCTAGCTAAGCCGAAAGTAACTCGAAACGTAACGAGGGCGGTCCGCGCAAGCGGCCCGCCCTCGCGGCGTCCTCTATCGTGATCGGGCTGGAATACGATCAACGGTGCCAGCCGCGGCCTCGCGAACGACGTCACATGCCCATGGTCGACGGCGTGCCATCTGACCACTTCGAGACGATGACAAAATACACCGATGCTGGATCCAAGCCGGCGTCGCCGCCCATTACCGGCACGCCCGGCAGGTTCGCACCCCAATAGGCCGGGCCGTGGGCGTCGTGCGGGAGGAAGAACATGAGATGCGGATGCCAGTGGCCGCCAGCGTCGCCGAGGTAGCCGTCCT
>Ga0302326_10030188_pt1 | contig 10854 bp, 11 predicted proteins | sample Palsa_T0_3_FD_202264 | JGI IMG/M metagenome (GOLD analysis project Ga0302326, IMG submission 202264) | Peat permafrost microbial communities from Stordalen Mire near Abisko, Sweden - Palsa_T0_3 | ecosystem: Environmental > Terrestrial > Soil > Palsa > Peat permafrost | place: Sweden: Abisko...
TGCCTACGCCGTCCACAGCGACGTGGGCGATTCCTGCATCGGGGTGAAGATCAACGGCGAGCTTCGGCCCCTGCGCACGGTGCTGCAGAACGGCGATGTCGTCGATGTCGTGCGCGGCGGCAAGACCGCGCCGCCGCCGGACTGGAAGAGCCTGACGGTGACCGGCCGGGCCAGATCGGCGATCCGGCGCCACATCCGCCATTCGGAGCGGGACGAATATCAGCGCCTCGGCCGCGCCTCCCTCGAGCAGATCTTCGAGCGCGCCGGCAAACGCATGGCCGATGTCTCCCTGCGTCCGGCTCTCGATCGCTTCGCCGCCGCCAGCGAAGGCGATTTCCTCGTCGCCGTCGGTCGCGGCCAGATCACGCCGGCCCAGGTGCTGGAGGTGGTCTTCCCGGGCCTCAAGGAGACCGAGAAGGCCGCGGCTTCGGCGCGCCGCCGGATCGAGGACGGCAAGGGGGCGCGGTTCTACGTCCGCGGCGGGGGCCTCGCCCCCGGCGTTAGCCTGCATTTCGCGCCATGCTGCAATCCGATGCCGGGCGATCGGATCGTCGGCATCGCCGAGGCGGAGAAGGGTCTGACCATCCACGCCATCGACTGCGCCCAGCTCGCCACCTTCGAGGACCGCGAGGACCTGTGGCGTGACCTGCAGTGGACGGCCGAAGCCGAAAGAAGCACCCTCTCGGACGCCCGCCTGCACGCCACGGTGCGCGATGCCCCAGGCGTGCTTGGCCAGACCTGCACCATCATCGGCGAGGCCGGCGGCAACATCATCGGCATCAACATGCGCCACCGGCACTCCGACTTCTTCGACGTCGACTTCGACGTCGAAGTGAAGGACGCCCGCCACCTGACCCACATCGCCGCCGCCCTGCGCGCCTGCCCCAGCGTCGAAACGGTCGAGCGCGCCCGCGGCTGACGGTCCGGCAAGCGGATTGGGCGACAAGACAATCGGCGGGTTTGCGGGTAAGCAGGCGCGCGATGACCAATGATCAGGTTCTGGCCGAATTCAAAGCCGTCGGCGCCCTGAGGACGGGCCATTTCATTCTATCGTCGGGCCTTCACAGCGGGCTGTTTTTGCAGAAGAACCTGGTCTTCATGCACCCTGAGCGCTGTGCGCGTCTGTGCCGGGCGCTGGCGGGAGCGATCACGGCGCGATTCGGACCCGTCGACCTCTGTGTGTCGCCGGCGGTGGGGGCCATCATCCCAGGCTACGAGACCGCGCGGCATCTTGGCGTCCCCTCAATCTACGTCGAGCGCGAGGACGGCGTCTTTCGCCTGCGCCGCGGCTTTACGATCCCGGCCGGCGCGCGCGTGGCGATGGTGGAGGATATCGTCTCCACCGGGGTCTCCTCGCGCGAGTGCGTCGAAGCGATCCGCGCCGCGGGGGGGAACGTGGTCTGCGCCGCCTGCATCGTCGATCGCTCGGGCGGCCGAGCCGATCCAGGGGCGCCGATGATCGCCCTGGCGCGCCTGGATATCCCCGCCTACGGCCCCGACGATCTGCCGCCGGAACTGGCGGCGATCCCGGCCCAGGAGCCCGGCAGCCGCAGGCTTTCCGCATGAGCGGTCTTCGCCTTGGGGTGAACATCGACCACGTGGCGACGATCCGCAACGCCCGCGGCGAGAGCTATCCCGATCCGGTCCGCGCCGCCGAAGTCGCCATCCAGGCCGGCGCCGACGGCATCACCGCCCATCTGCGCGAGGATCGACGCCATATTTCCGATGCCGACATCGTCGCGCTCACCGCCTTGACCCGACGGCGCGGCCGGCCGCTCAACCTGGAGATGGCGGTCACCGCCGAGATGCAGTCGATCGCCCTGGCCCACCGTCCGCGGGCCGCCTGCCTGGTTCCCGAACGCCGCGAGGAGGTCACCACCGAGGGAGGGCTGGATGTCGCCCGCGGCCACAACAAGATCGCGCCGGTGGTCGGGACCCTGAAGGCGGCCGGCATCCGGGTGTCGCTGTTCATCGAACCGGCTCGCGCCCAGGTCGAGGCGGCGAAGGCCGTCGGCGCCCAGGTGGTCGAGCTGCACGCCGGCGCCTATTGCCTGGCGGTGCGCGAAGGCCGCGCCGAGGCGGACGCCCATCTGCGGGCGCTGAAGGAGGCCGCGGCTCTCGCCAGCTCCCTGGGGATGGAGACGCACGCCGGCCATGGCATCGATTTCGAGACCGTCGCGGCGATCGCCGCCATCCCTCAGGTCGCCGAGCTGAACATCGGCCACTTCCTCGTCGGCGAGGCGATCTTCACCGGCCTGGAGGCGGCGATACGCCGGATGCGCGGGCTGATGGACGAGGCTCGGCCAAGCGCGCGGGGCGAGGCCGCCGCTTGATCATCGGCATCGGTTCCGACCTCACCGACATCCGGCGCATCGAACGGACGCTCGATCGTTTCGGCGAAAGATTCATCAATCGCATCTTCACCCAGACCGAACGGGCGCGCTCCGAGCGCCGGGCCGGCCGGGCCGCCAGCTACGCCAAGCGCTTCGCCGCCAAGGAGGCGTGCGCCAAGGCGCTGGGCACCGGCATGCGGCGGGGCGTGTTCTGGAAAGACATGGGCGTGGTCAACGCCAGATCCGGCCAGCCGACGATCAGCCTTACCGGCGGAGCGGCGCAGCGGCTGGCCTCGATGATCCCCGCCGGCGCCCGGGCGGCGATCCATGTTTCGCTCACAGACGACCATCCCTACGCCCAGGCGTTCGTAGTCATCGAGGCCATTCCCGGCCAGGGCGCCGTGCTTGCCCATGGCGCGGCGAGCGTCTAGCAACCGCCCCTCGACTTAGCCGCACCCCTCCGAAGGCCTCCCTCTCCATGACCGATGCGCCTTCCGCCAAGCCGAAGACCGAAAAGAAGCCGGGCGCGGTCGGCGAGACCGTCGAGATCGTCAAGACGGTGGTCTATGCGCTGCTGATCGCGCTTGTCATCCGGGTGCTGCTGTTCCAGCCCTACACCATCCCCTCGGCGTCGATGGAGCCGAACCTCTATCAGGGCGACTACATCATCGTCTCCAAGTGGTCATACGGCTACAGCCGCAACTCGATCCCGTTCAGTCCGCCGATCTTCGGCGGCAGGGTGTTCTTCCGGCCGCCGACGCGGGGCGACATTATCGTCTTCAAGCTGCCCAGGGACGGCCACACCGACTACATCAAGCGGCTGATCGGCATGCCCGGTGACCGCATCCAGATGCGCGCCGGATACCTCTTCATCAACGGCAAGCCCTTGGGCGAGCAGCTCATCAAGACCACCGTCTCCGATGACCGCGGCCTGCCCGAGCGCGTCGAGTGGGTGCGCGAGACCAATCCCGAGGGCCGCAGCTATTTGACCCAGGTCCACGGGCGCACCGAGGCGGCGGACAACACCGGCGTCTACGTCGTGCCGCCCCACTGCTACTTCATGATGGGCGACAATCGCGACAACTCCGCCGATAGCCGCTTCGACCCGGGCCTGCCGCCGGAGGATTCCCGGCTCGGCGGCTGCGGCTGGGACAGCAGCCTCGACTCGGCGGTCAACTACGACACCGGCGTGGGCTTCGTTCCCGAGGTCAATCTCGTCGGCAAGGCGCAAATCATCATCCTGTCGTGGAGCGAGAACGCCTCGATCTTCAAACCGTGGACCTGGTTCCTCGACATTCGCGCCGGCCGGTTCTTCCGCCTGTTGAAATGACCACGACCAACCGGGCCGCGGCCGTCGCCGCGCTCGAGCAGCGCCTGGGCCACGCCTTCGTCGATCGCGAGCTTCTCGAACGCGCCCTGACCCACGCCAGCGTCGGGCAGGGGTCGACGAAGATACCCGACAACGAGCGCCTCGAATTCCTTGGCGATCGCGTCCTGGGTCTTGTCATGGCGCGAGAGCTGATGAAGCTGGACGAAACGGCGACGTCGGGCGATCTGTCGAAACGCCTTCATGGCCTCGTCGACGGGCGGACGTGCGCCCGCGTGGCCCGTCAAATCGGTCTCGGCGCGGCTTTGCGGATGCCTCCGGCCGAGACGAGACGGGGCGCGCGGGACAGTGACCGTATCCTCGGCGATGCCTGCGAAGCGCTGATCGCAGCCCTTTTTCTCGACGCTGGCTTGGAGCGGGCGACCCAGATCGTGCTGGCGAACTGGCGGGGCCTGATCGACGCGCCGTTCGACGCGAGCGCCATCAATCCAAAATCGCGGCTCCAGGAGTGGGCGCTGGCGCAGGGCCTGGCGCTGCCCAGCTACTCGCTCGTCAGCCGAGAGGGACCCGATCACGCGCCCCTGTTCACGGTCGAAGTCGTCGTCGCTGGCTATGAACCGGTGAGCGCCGTTGGCGCGACGTTGCGGGCGGCCGAAAGCGCGGCCGCCGGCGCCCTGCTGGCGCGGGAGGGCGGGGCGCCGTGACCAGGGCTGGTTTCGTCGCGGTGATCGGCGCTCCCAACTGCGGCAAGTCGACCCTTGTCAACCGCCTGGTCGGCTCCAAGGTCTCAATCGTCACCCGCAAGGTCCAGACCACGCGGTTTCCGATCCGCGGTGTCGCCGTGGAGGGCGAGACCCAGATGGTCCTGGTCGACACGCCCGGCATCTTCGCGCCGCGGCGGCGCCTGGACCGGGCCATGGTCGGCGCCGCCGTCCAGCACGCCCGGGAGGCTGACATCGTGGTTCACCTTGTCGATGCGAGCAGCGGCCAGGCGGCGCAAGCTGTTCCCCCCGAGGGTTTGAAGCGGCCGGCGAACGAAATGATCCTGGCTTTCAACAAGATCGATCTTAAGCCCCGGGACGCCTTGCTTCCCATCACGCAGGCGTTGTTCGGCGCCGGGGCCCACGGCGAAGTGTTCATGATCTCGGCCCTGGACGGCGACGGGGTGGCGGCGCTCAAGAGCCGTCTGGCCGCCCTCATGCCGCCTTCGCCGTGGTTCTATCCGGCCGACCAGACCGGGGACCTGCCGGTGCGTATGCTGGCGGCCGAGATCACCCGGGAAAAGCTCTACGACCGGGTGCACCAGGAGCTGCCCTACGCGGCCGGGATCGAGACCACGGGCCTTCAGGAGAAGGCCGACGGCTCGATCCGGATCGAACAGACGATCTTCGTGGAGCGCCAGGGGCAGCGGGCGATCGTCATCGGCCGCGATGGCCAGACCCTGAAGTCCATCGGCCAAGCCTCCCGGCGCGAACTGGCGGCGATCCTGGATCGGCCCGTCCATCTCTTCCTGCACGTGAAGGTTAAGGAGAACTGGTCGGACGACCGCGGCCTCTACCAGGCCATGGGCCTGGACTTCGACGCCTGAATGGAATTCGACGACGACGCCTTCATCCTTTCCGCCCGTCTCCATGGCGAAGCCGGCGCCATCGTCGAGTTCCTGACCGCGCGCCACGGCAAATTCGCAGCCCATGTCGCCGGCGGCGCCTCGCGCCGAATGCGGCCCTTCATGCAAGCCGGGGCGCGGGTGCTGGCCAGCTATCGCTCGAGGGTGTCCGAGCAGCTGGGTTCGGTCCGCCTGGAGCCGGTGGGGGAGGGCCCCTCGGCGCTCTTCGACGATCCCCTGGCGCTCGCCGGTCTTGGGGCCGCGGCGGCGGTGGCGGCCGGGGCGCTGCCGGAGCGCGAACCGCACCCCGGCGCCTTCGGCGCCTTCGAGCACCTCGCCGCCGTGCTCGCCGATTCCGACATCTGGCCGGCCGTCTACGTTCGCTTCGAGGCCGGACTGCTCGAGGATCTCGGCTTCGGCCTGGACCTGTCGCGGTGCGCGGTCACCGGATCTACGGACGATCTGGCGTTCGTGAGCCCGCGCACCGGCCGCGCCGTGAGCGCGGCGGCCGCCGAGCCGTACAAGGACCGTCTGCTGGCCTTGCCGCCGTTCCTGCTCTCGGCCCAGGGTCGGCTGCGGCCGGGCGATATCGGCGACGGCCTGGCGCTCACCGGCCTCTTCCTGGAGCGATTCGTCTTCGCCCCGGTGAACCGGCCCCTGCCGCCGGCGCGGGTCTGGCTGGCCGAACGCCTGGCCGCCGCCCGCGGGCTCTGACGAAAGTCCCCGGTGGCGTTTTTTCCCCTTCGGTGACATGAGGCCAGGGGACTGGACGGTGAGGGGCGCAAGGACATGTTCATCCACCCGCCGGTCGCCCGCTCACGCTCGCTTTTCAAGGCGATCACCTGGAGATTCGTCGGCAGTCTGGACACCTTTGTGTTGAGCTTCATCATCCCGATGGTCTTTGGCCTGCCCATGGGCAAGAGCGCCAAGGTGGCCGTCTCCATCGCCGCGATCGAGTCGATCACCAAGATCCTGCTCTTCTATTTCCACGAGCGGATCTGGGCCCGGGTGAGATGGGGCCGGGCCGATACCGTCGTCCTGGGGGACGCCGCGATCGCGCCCGAGGGCGGGGTCCACTGAGCGCCGCTGCGTTTCCTGGACAGCGCTCGGGAGTCAGCGTTGAAGCGGAGCGATGAACAAGCCCGTTCCGCCCCCCTCCGACGGGGGCCGGATCCTCGATGAAGATCTGGGTGAGGCGCTTTCGCGCCGCTACCTCGCCTATGCGCTCTCCACGATCACCCAGCGGGCTCTGCCCGATGTCCGCGACGGGCTCAAGCCCGTCCACCGCCGGCTGCTCTACGCCATGCGCCTGCTGCGCCTGGACCCCCAGGGATCGGCCAAGAAGTCGGCCCGGGTGGTGGGCGATGTCATCGGCAAATACCATCCCCACGGCGATGTCGCCGTCTACGACGCCCTGGTGCGCCTGGCCCAGGATTTCGCCCAGCGCTACCGGCTCGTCGACGGCCAGGGCAACTTCGGCAACATCGACGGCGATAACGCCGCCGCCATGCGCTACACCGAATGCCGGCTCACCGGTGCGGCGCAGTTGCTGCTCGAGGGCATCGACGAAGACGCGGTCGACTTTCGCGCCACCTACGATGGCGAGGAAGAAGAGCCGGTGGTCCTGCCGGCGGGCTTCCCCAACCTTCTGGCCAACGGCTCGTCGGGCATCGCCGTGGGCATGGCGACATCGATACCGCCCCATAACGCCGCCGAGATCATCGACGCCTGCCTGCTGCTCCTGGACCGCCCAAAGGCGACCACCGCCCAGCTGATGGAGCGCGTCCAGGGACCGGACTTCCCCACCGGCGGCGTGATCGTCGAGACGGCGGCCTCGCTCCTGGAGACCTACGAGACCGGCCGCGGCGGCGTGCGCACCCGCGCCCGGTGGACGCGCGAGGACAGCGGCCGTGGCGGCTGGCGGATCATCGTCACCGAAATCCCCTATCAGGTGAAGAAGGCCGATCTCGTGGAGCAGCTCGCCGGCCTGATCGAGGCCAAGCGCGCGCCGCTGCTGGGCGACATCCGCGATGAATCCGCCGAGGACATCCGCCTGGTGATCGAGCCGCGTTCGCGGACGACCGCGCCCGAGGTGCTGATGGAGAGCCTCTTTCGGCTCTCGGATCTGGAGACCCGCTTTCCGGTCAACATGAACGTCCTGGACGCGCGCGGAACGCCGGTGGTCATGGGCCTGAAGGCGGCGCTCCTGGCCTTTCTCGCCCATCGCCGGGAGGTGTTGGTGCGGCGGGCCACCTTCCGCCTGGGCAAGATCGATCAGCGCCTGCATGTCCTCGACGGCCTGCTGATCGTGTTTCTGGATCTCGACGAAGTGATCCGGATCGTGCGCTTTGAGGATGACCCCAAGGCCAAGCTGATCGCGACGTTCGAGCTCTCCGACATCCAGGCTGAAGCCATCCTCAACACGCGCCTGCGCCAGCTGGCCAAGCTCGAGGAGATGGAGCTTCGGCGCGAGCATGCCCTGCTCGCCGAGGAGAAGGAGGGCATCGAGCACGTGCTCGCCTCGGAGGCGGAACAGTGGAAACTGGTCGGCGTGGGCCTGCGCGATGTGCGCAAGACCCTGGGGCCCTCGACGCCCGAGGGCCGGCGGCGGTCGACGTTTGCCGAGGCCCCCCTCATCGAACTGTCGGAAACGGTCGACGCCTTCGTCGCGCGCGAGCCGATCACCGTCATCCTCTCCGATCGCGGATGGATTCGAGCGGTTCGCGGCAAGATCGACGATCTCTCCACCTTGCAGTTCAAGGAAGGCGACAAGCTCGCCTTCGCCGTCCCGGCCGAGACCACCGACAAGCTGATGATCTTCGCCTCCGATGGCCGCTTCTTCACCATCGCCGGCGACAAGCTGCCGCCCGGAAGAGGGCAGGGGGAACCGCTGCGGTTGATGATCGAAGTCGACGACAAGGTCGGCATCCTCGCCATGTTCCCCCATCGGCCCGGGAACCGGCGCATCGTCGCCTCAAAGGCCGGATACGGCTTCGTTCTCGTCGAGGACGACGCGGTGGCCCTGAGAAGGGCAGGCAAGCAGGTTCTGACGGTGGAAGGGCAGGGCGCCGCGCTCTGCATCCCGGCTGAAGGCGAGCACCTGGCGGCGATCGGCGACAACGGCAAGGTCGTCATCTTCCCGTTGGCCGAGCTGCCCCAGATGGCGCGGGGTAAGGGCGTGAAGCTGCAGAGCTATCGCCAGGGCGGGCTGCGCGACGCCGTCGCCTTCGCCGCCGAGGAGGGGGCCGCGTGGACCGACTCGGCCGGCCGCACCCGGCTGTGGACCGACTGGCGAACCTGGCTCGGCCGCCGCGCCTCGGCCGGACGCCTGGCGCCGCGCGGCTTTCCGGCGAGCAAGCGCTTCCGGCCCAGATAGCCTCGCCAGTGGCGCCGGCGGGGCGCCCTCCTTACCTATCGGGTCCAAATCGTCGGGGATGAGCGCGGATGTTCGTCGGTCTCTTGATCCTGGTCCTGGTGGTGGTCCTCATCGTGATGGCCATTGGGACCTACAATCGCCTGGTCGGCCTGCGCCAGAACGCCAATGCCGCGTTCGCCGACATCGATGTCCAGCTCAAGCAGCGGCAGGACCTGGTTCCCAATCTGGTCGAGACGGTCAAGGGCTACGCCAGCCACGAGAAGAGCACCTTCGAGGAAGTCACGGCGGCCCGCGCGGCGGCGGCGGGGGCCACAGGCGTCGAAGGCAAGGTCGCGGCCGAGAACGCGCTCACCGGAGCGCTTGGGCGGCTGTTCGCGGTCGCCGAAGCCTATCCCGAGCTCAAGGCCAATCAGAACTTCATCCAGCTCCAGTCGAGCCTGTCGGACATCGAGAACAAGCTCGCCGCCGCCCGCCGCTACTTCAACAACGCCGTCGCCGAGTTCAACGCCCAGATCCAGAGCTTCCCTGCCGTGCTTTTCGCTCCGGCGCTCGGCTTCACCGCACGCGACTACTTCAACCTCGGTGACGATCGCGCCGCCGCCACGGCCGCGCCGCAGGTGAAGTTCTAGTCTCTCAAGAGAAGGGCCATTTCCATGCCGGCCGTGGGTCTGCAGACCTACATCTGGAACAACAATCTGCGCTCGGCCTTCCTGCTCGCCGGCTTTCCGGTGCTGCTGCTGGGGATTGTCTTCGCCCTCACCCTTGGGATGATCTGGGCCGGCATGCTGCCGCCCACGGGCTCGGCCGGCGGCGATGTCGCCGAGGCCCTGAGCTTCATGGCTATCTCGGCCCCGGCGGCGATCGCCGTTTCGCTGGTGTGGTTCGTCATCGCCTACGTCTTCAACCAGTCGATCATCGACATGGCCACGGGCGCCAGAAAGGTTGAACCATCAGAGGAGCCTGAGTTCTACAAGCTGCTGGAAAACCTAAGCATCTCTCGGGGTATGCGCACCCCGACGCCGCGCGTGATCGAAACCGACGGCATGAACGCTTTCGCCAGCGGCGTTCACGAGGGCCGCTTCTCGGTGACCGTGACCCGGGGGCTGCTGCAGAATCTCGATCGGGATGAACTCGAGGCGGTGCTGGCGCACGAACTCACCCACGTCATCAACCGCGACGTCCGCACCATGGTGATCGCCTCGATCTTTGCCGGCATCATCACCCTCATCTGCCAGATCATCTACCGCGGGGTATTCTGGACCGGGCGCGGAAGGGGAAGGAGCGTCTGGGTGTTCTGGGTGGTGGCCATGGCGGCGGCGGCGATCGGCTCGCTGCTGGCGGTCGTCATCCGCATGGCCATTTCGCGCAGCCGCGAATACGTCGCCGACGCCGGATCGGTGGAGCTGACCAAGAACCCCGACGCCATGATCTCGGCTCTGCAGAAGGTCGCCGGACACACCCATCTCGATGCGCCGCAGTCCATGCGGGCGATGTTCCTCGAGGAGGACGACGACGGTATTTTCGGCCTCTTCGCCACTCATCCGCCGGTCGAGAAGCGGATCGCGGCCCTCGAGCGCTACGCCGGCGGCCGGATCGTCGACCATCCCAACCCCGAGGTCGCGATCGCTCAACCCGCACAGATCGTAAGCGCGGGGCAGGGGCCTTGGGGCCCGGCGCCAGCGCCGGCGCCTCCGCCCGCGTTGACCGAGAGCCCGAAGCCCGGTCCCTGGGGCTGACGCTCAAGGGAGGATCAGGCGGCCGCCCACAGGTGCTGGGCGGCGTAGGCGCGCCACGGCCTCCAGGGCTCGGCCCGCGCGAGGAGCTCGGCGGCTGAGGGTCGGCGGCCATCGCCGTCGGCCATCGCCCGCATCAAGCCTACGTCGGTAGCCGGGAAGGCGTCAGGCAGGCGCAGCTGGCGAAGGGCGATATATTCCGCCGTCCAGGCGCCGACGCCCTTGATGGCCCGCAGGCGCTCAATGGCCTCGTCGAGGCCCCGGTCGGCGCTGAAGAGATTGGGGTCGGCGACGACGGCGGCGGCGACCGCGCCGATGGCCGCCGATCGGTTTCGCGGCATCGGCAGTGATGTCAGATCGGCGCTCGCCAGCGTTCGCGGCGTGGGGAAGAGGCGCGTCAGTCCTTCGTCCCCATGGGCGAGGGGGTCGCCGTATTGGGCCACCAGACGGCCTGCCAGGCGGCGGGCGGCTTCGACGCT
>Ga0302326_10030189_pt1 | contig 10854 bp, 6 predicted proteins | sample Palsa_T0_3_FD_202264 | JGI IMG/M metagenome (GOLD analysis project Ga0302326, IMG submission 202264) | Peat permafrost microbial communities from Stordalen Mire near Abisko, Sweden - Palsa_T0_3 | ecosystem: Environmental > Terrestrial > Soil > Palsa > Peat permafrost | place: Sweden: Abisko...
CCCGCGCTGGTCCCCGGACGGTGAGCGCATCGCTTTTGACTCCAACGCCGCGGGACAGTGGGACATCTATGTGGTCGGCGCCAACGGAGGGAAACCGCAGCGCATGACTACGGATCCAGCAAATGATGGCACCCCTAGCTGGTCACACGATGGCCGATGGATCTACTTTGATTCCGCGCGAGCGGGCGCGCAACAAGTGTGGAAGATGCCAGCGAACGGCGGTGGGGCGGTCCAGGTAACGAAAGATGGCGGTTATGCGCCGCTCGAATCGCCGGATGGCAAGTTCCTCTACTACACCAAGGCCCTATTTCCCACCACCAGCCTCTGGAAGATCCCCATAGAAGGTGGTGAAGCCTCCAAGGTTCTCGAAAGCTTGAGTTATTACGAGAATGTGGCCATCGTGGGTAGCGGTCTGTATTTCGTCCCTACTTTGAATACGGCGGGCGATTCTTCCATCCAGTTCCTGAGCTTCGCCACGAATAAAATCAGCACCCTCGCTGAGTTTAAGAAATCGCCGGTCGGTGGCCTCACGGTTTCGCCCGATGGCAAATGGATACTTTACAGCCTGGAACAGCAATCAGGCAGCGAATTGATGCTGGTGGAGAATTTCCGCTGATACATTTTCGGAAGGCAGAGGCTCGTCGGCAGAAGGTGTGTTACCTGCCCGCGCAACCCGAAACTGGAAATTAACTCCGGTGCGAGACTCCTGGCAATCTCCCTATGTAATTCGCTAATTAGGTAAACCGGTGCAAGTCTGTCTTCGGTTAGGCGCCAATCCGGAGGCAACACGCTTATCGGTCCGGCTGGTCAGATCAAGTTCCCGAAAAAGGGGTTATCGGTAAGTTGCCCACCAGAGGGTCCAAAGCCCGGGCAAGTTACTCATAATCCCGACGATCTTCAACCGCCTACGGGACACGCCCTATTCAGGCACGAGCCGGGTCGCTTGAACAGCATAGATGCATTTCGGCGGTGCATTAAGGGAAGTTAGTCACTGAAGTTCTGCTTCGGCGGCTCCGCGGTGAGTAAAGACTTTTACGACCGACACGGCACTTTGCCAGTTTTCGCGATCAACTGGCTCGTCATACCGAAGCAAAGCGAACAGATGCGTATATCTGGAGTGAGGTGTCTCCATGCGCCCGTTATCGTACATCAACAGGATGTGCTGTTTGGCCCCCCACGCTCTCGGTCAGGGGCAAACCGCGACCGGCCTCACATCTCCATACGACGCGCACGTCGTACTCCGCCGCCGCGCTGGTGGTCTTTTTTGTTTACCGCCACCTGATGCGAGCAGGTGGGGGCCTGGACGCAGCGTTGTTAGAGTCGGGTACTGCAAGCTGAGGCTCCCCGACCATAAACCAAATATTGAACAATTTTTGCGCGGTGTCCCGCTCTTGCGGCTCTCAAACCAGCGTGGATAAACGGCATCGCGACTCGAAGATCGCGACCAGCCACAGATTTCTCATCCCGAATTGGGTGGGAGCCCCCTGCTTCAGCAGGGGGAGCTGGACTTCAGTCCAGCGGATAAGAGTTCTATCTCTAAGGAATGGGCTTTACAGGCTGCGGAAAAACTCTGTTCTTTGAAGGGTACGGGCTTTAGCCCGTACCTAAACGATTGAAATAGATACGGCTTTAGCCCTGGTCTTTGGAGGCCCCTCCGATATACATCATGCTATTTATCACACGAGGTTCCAAGTTGCTTCGGCGCATCGCAGACAGCTGCCCGATTCCTCCAATCCAATTTACGGGGCTAGGTCGTGCTGGGACACTGATGGCGGTGGCGCTGCATTCGGATCGGCCACGCTCTGCGGTTCGAGAATGCGAAACACCGTTTCGTAAAGGGGTGGGATATCGACTTTAGGCGGGGCGTTCGCGACGGAGTTCAGCCCGATGACGAAGACTAAGTCGTGTCACTGAACATCGCCCTTACCCAGCGGTTCACGTCCGAGAGGCTCGCGACGATCCCGCCCGTGGCGTCATAAATGGAGAGGTTGACAGCCTTCAGGTCTTGTCCCAGCAAGCTATCGAGGGGGAATTGCGGACAAGGCGGTTCGACCTGCGCAAATTCTTTGCAACGTGTAGCGCTCCCCTTTGCTGGAAACGTGTCATCCGGTGGAAATCACCTGCCCGAGAAGTCGGCTTGTATTTGCGATGGTCCTGGTTCATATGGACGAAAACCGGCTAGTCGGACAGCTGGGTGTGGAACATCAATCCTCCTGAATCACCAGTGATCGCAGCAGACCGAGTACCCCGGCGGATGAAGCTCCGGGATGCGACAAGGCGCCATTGAGCGCGACAGCCATAGTGGCAGAAGCGGTCTCGTTCGGAGGCGCAACATGAGCCATAGACCATTCGGGGAAGTCTCTCTCGCCCCCGGTTTCGCTGCTGAGAACTGTGACCTCCCCATGTCGTGGATCGCGTTGTATTCTTTCAAAAATCTTTTCGATTGCCCCCTTCGGTCCTTCGAGCGCCTGTGCGAAATAGGCGGAATTAAAAAAGAGAGCGCCGGTCACGTTCTGCTCTCTATTGTTTCGCCGCGCTGACTGGAGGATTTGGCTTATCTCCGCGTCTTGCTTAGCATGTTCTCCTTCAATCAGGTTCTTACTGCAGTAAAGGATTTTGTAAATGTCTTCGCCCATGGTTGCTCCGATCTAATCGTTGGCTGTAAGAGGTGGAGTGGAAGGTACAAAAAGCGACGCGAGTTCACCTGCGGGGACGGCTTTGGTGCAATAAAAGCCCTGCACTGTGCTGCATCCTTCCGACCGGACACGCATCAACTGCTCGGATGTCTCCACGCCACCCGCCAACGTAGCAATTCCAAGGGTGTCGCCCAGGACCGCGATGGCCCGGAGGACGGCTCGGCTTTTTGCGTCGTTTTGGCAGGCCGCCATGAGTGATGGATCGATGTTGATCTTGTCGAATGGAAAGTTGACCAGCTGGCTCAAAGAAGCGACCCCGGTCCCGAAGCTATTCATCACAACTTTCACGCCCAACGCTTTGAGCGCGGTAAGCGTCTTCAAGACATTTGAATTTTTCCTGAGGAGAATTTCCTCCGTGACCCCAATCTCCAACCTGTTTCCGGGCAATTCGACGGCCTGCAAAACATGATCCACGAAAGAAGCTAACTTCTCCGACTCGAACTGAAGAGACGAGACACTGACCGCGACGGTTATGGAATCCGGCCAGTTTGTGGCATCCCGGCAAGCCCGCTTCAGAACCCACTCGCCGATTGGTATTGCCAGCCCGATCTCTTGAGCAAGCTCGATGAATTCAACCGGAAGCAACAGGCCACGTTGCGGATGACGCCAGCGCAACGATGCGATGAGGCCCAGGATAGAACCGCCTTCGGCCTCTACTTGCGCCTGATAATGAAGCTCGAATTGCCGCAGCACAAGTGCTTTTCTGAGGTCGAACTCCAGAGTCCGCCGCAGTCGAGCCTTTTCAGCCATGGCGGGTTCAAAGAAATGGGAGACCCCTCGACCTGCCCCCTTGGAGAAGTAGAGAGCAAGGTCAGCGCTCTTGAGTAGATCGTCGCGCGTCAGACCGTCCCGGGGGGCGACGGCTATGCCAATACTTGCCCCCACGTTCATGACCTGGCCATCGATCAGGTAGGTCCGCTCGATAAGGTCGATGATCCTGGCGGCAAGAGCGGAAGCAACTTCTCTTCCGGACGGAGCAGTGAGCAGGATGGCAAATTCATCGCCACCCATTCTCGCCAGCGTATCGGAGTCGCGAAGGGTGCTCTGTAGCCGCCCACAAACAAGGCGCAAAAGCTCGTCGCCGGTGCCATGACCCAGCGTGTCATTGATCACTTTGAACCGATCAAGGTCAAGGAAGAGCACGGTCACACTTTCGAGTTCTCCGGACCCGAGGCGGACCAGACTCTCATCCAGCTTCCGCTCCAGTAGAGAACGATTGCCGACACCGGTCAGCGGATCTCGATAGGCAAGAGTCGGAGCAATGCTCTGGACGCCCGCCGGAGACCCGTCATCGAAAGTGGCTACGCGAAACTGCTCGCTGATCGAGCACAGCGTTGCGTGGATGATTCGTGCGTCCGCCGCAGTTTGTAGCACCAGCGGGATCTCGATCGGCCCGCCCGATTGGGTTACCGGTCGGTCAAGCCACTGGCTAATTGAGGATGCGGTGGCCTGCTTCTCTCCAAACGCAAGGCAAAAGATTTCCTCGACCGCTTCACCCAGCAGAGAAGCCTCGGATGGAAGCTGCAGCAATTCGGGCAGAGTGTTGCTTGCATGCACCACTCGGTGAGAGCGGTCAAAGACGAGGACTCCTTGATTTCGCCTCCCCGGGGCAATGACCGTCGACGGCAAAGGGAGAGGCTGCGCTGTTGCCATAATATTCTCCGTCTACCAATAAACTCAGGATGTAGAGTCTTACCACCCAGTATTTGAACAAAGGCGTGAGTCGACGTCTGACGGCTTCATCGGCAAATCGAGTAGAGAACGGTAGCCATCCTCCGCAAGAACCAGGAAAGGTCATCCTTCCGGAAAGAACTCGACGGTTTATCGATTCGATTGAAGCTTGCTTGGAGAACCGCCGATGCTTTTATTCAGGGCTGTTTCGTAGGATGGCCCTGGTACCGCAGAAGGCGCGCACGTTATATTTCCTGTCAAACCTGCGCTGAACACACGGTGTTGTCTTATCCTGCGGCGTACGCAGGTAGCCAGGATGTTCAGGTAGAAACAAAGGCTTGTAAAGTTTGGGGCGACTGCATGATGGTTAGCACAAGCCATCCCATGACCAACCTTGAAAGCCGGAAAGGCTTTGCGGCGCAGGTCGCATTGATTTACGCGGAGCACCCAAGCCCGGAGTTCGCCGTGCTGGTGATTGGTATGGATCGTTTTAAGAAGATAAACGAACTGTATGGCCACACCTTTGGGGACGAACTACTTGAAGTGGGATCTGAACGGCTGCGATCTGCCTTGCGCGAGGAGGATGCGGTTCTACGCTTCCATGGAGACGAATTCGTCGTCTTGCTTCGGCCAAGCCGGTCGGCAGAACAAACTGGATTGGTCGCAGAGCGTCTCACGAATCTGCTGCAACGACCCTATTTCATCGACGGTGTGGTTGTGAATGGGAGCGCAAGTATTGGTGTCGCCCAGGGCCCGCCAGGCACCACGGAATCTGAGGTCCTGCTGCAACATGCCAGCATTGCCCTTCGCGCCGCCAAAGCGGCCGGACCAGGTAGTGTGTACTTTTTTGATGCAGCCATGGAAGAGCGGACCGTAACGCGTCATGCCTTGGTGGGCGATCTTCGCAAGGCTCTTCTGCTTCATCAGTTCGAGATTCACTATCAGCCACAAATCGACATTCGAACCAGAGCGCTCACTGGATTTGAGGCGCTGCTCCGTTGGCGACATCCGAAGCTCGGCCTGATATCCCCAGGGAACTTCATTCCGCTCGCAGAAGAGACCGGCATGATCGTCAAAATTGGGGAGTGGGTGCTGCGCTCTGCGTGCAAGCAGGCGGCCAGTTTGCCATCGAACATCGTGATTGCAGTGAATGCGTCCCCCCTCCAGTTCAAAGACGGTTTGTTTCTGGACTCTGTAAAGCATGCTCTGACACTTTCGCACCTTCCGCCGAACAGGCTGGAGATTGAAATCACGGAGGGGGTGTTGCTTAAGGATTCGCAGTCTGTCTTATCAACCCTGGATCATTTGCACGGGGAAGGAGTACGACTCGCCATGGACGATTTCGGAACTGGCTACTCTTCCCTGGTGCAGTTGGCTAAGTTACCATTTGACACTATCAAGATAGATCGTTCACTCGTCGGTATCGCTGCGAAAAAACGCGCCATTGTCCGTTCGGTTGTGGTGCTCGGCGAAGGCATAGGCATGTCTGTTTTGGCGGAGGGAATCGAGACCGAGGAAGAACTTGATGCGGTCCGTTCAGATGGGTGTGCCCACGCGCAGGGTTACCTGTTTGGCAAGCCAATACCAGCGAAGGATATTCCCGCGGCGGTGGAGTTGTTTTCGAAGACTTAGTTGGACAGAAGTGAAAGACTCGCGCCATACTCTGGCCTGGTTGCCAAGCTGTCGGTGCTGGTGCACAGTGGTAGTCGGCGCGGTGCGCGTGCGGAAGGGTCGCGCTCGCCTCACAGTGGTTTCTCCGGCGGGTAAGAAGCCACGCTCACCCCCTCTTCATCGCAGGCGACTTCTTGGCGACGTGCCAGTTCTTGCCGCGCGGGCTAGCTTCCGGATCGTGATCGCTGCGTTGTGACTATTCATTGCTATAACTTACCCCTCCGTCGAGCGACTCTCGTCGGTCATTGTGTCGTTACTGGCTGGTTTGCCCCTCGAAGTGCCGTGACCGCACGCCATACCAACGAAGCGTATGGTTCGATACAGCCCGGATTCTCCTCCTCGCCTCCAGCTGTCGCTTGCTTGGCTTCAGACGGGCGCTCATCACAGAAAACAGAATCACTGGAGAACCTTATGAGTTTCCTCCAACAATCTGACTTAAAAAAGCACCTTTCGACAAGGTCAGGCAAGATGCCTGCTCATCCTGATAAAGCGATCCCCGTGGAAGGTTCACGCGTGATACTCCAGGATGGCAACCTGATTACGCTACCGCCTCCGATCCCGAATAGAAACAGCAAAAGCAACTGAGCGTAAACCACTTGCTCAGTTCGCCCCGGATAGCCCCTTGCGAGGGTCATCTGCGCTCTTCGATCAAGAAGGTACAAGGCACGGACCGCTCGGTTTTTTGCAGTTTGACTCTTGGGATGAGAGCGCCACGGTGGGGCCACAGACTCCCGGCTAGTCTAGACGCTTAGATTCGGCTTTTCCGCTTCCCATTGGCGAATAAGGTGTAACACAGCCTCTTCCTTTTGCGTCTGAGCGAACATGTTCAACTCGAATTTCCCAGCCGTCACCGTGTAGCCAATCCAGTCACCCGGTCGACCTGCAAGCCACACCTTCACATGCCAACTCACAGTGTCCATGTACCGCCAGCCAGTCACCTCATAGCCGTCAAAGGTGCCACTGCAGCTTACTTTTTCTTTTCGGGGTTCCAAATCGTTTCCACTGTCCTTCCCACATCAGCATTCATTTTCATTGATCACTTTGCCGGATTGCACTCATAGCAGTACCAGCACCAGTGATCTTTAGCCCCCGGCGCCGTGTTCTTCGGCCGTGTAATTGCCATGAAAGTGCGGGAGTGCCGTTTTACCGGACAGGCTTTCATCTGGCGATCCGTGGGGTCAATTCGTTCCAGTGTCGGTACGCCTGGAAGCACACTGAAGTACCCATGCGGTTTTCCATAGTAGCGCCCACAACTTGGCGATCCACATTTGAAAATGATCGCGGGCAAGAAGGACGACTCTTCAGGCCTCATTCTGAAATGATGGCGATCACACAACGGAATCTTGTTTTCGCTCATGCTTCAGTATGCGCCAATTGAGACCTTGAAGCACACCCCGCAAGCCCCTAAAAAGCCGATTTAGGTGTGTGGTGACGCGACGGAGACATTCCGCCGCATCACCGAGCAATCCGGATTTGCTCATTGTTTCGTCCTTTGTGCCGTAACCGTCCGCTTTGACCTTCAGATCCCGGCGATTGCCGCCTTCCCTTGGCCGCCGCTCGGACGGGGAGGCTATAGCTCCAATGTGCTATGTCCGATTGCGCGGGGAGATGCCAAGGCACTGGAACAGGTGGGACATGCCCTCAAAGGCGCACTGGTCAATCTTTCCGCAACGATTGCGTCGGGCTTGGCCGCCGAACTTGAGTCGAGACTCTCGATCAGTTGTCAACGGAAGAATCCAGTAGCGCTACCCGCGCAAGCGGCCCGGGCAGATACCCGGTAATGTATTCGCTCAGGGCAGATCATACCCATGGTCGCGTGTGACCCAGCCCTAAAGCTTCGGGCGTGGAAGACGATAAGTCTCTAAGAGCTATCTCAATCGCCCCCTCGGGCCATCGCACCCTCGTCACGGTTGGTTCCGAAGAGATTCTGATTGCTGGTTGAATTTCGAACACTCGATGAGTATTCAGGAGCAATCGCAAATGTCAATTCGAAACAATGCCATGTCCTACAAGCGCATTTCTGTGGCTATTCTGTTCATTCTGGGCACTTCAGCCGCGCTCTGTCAGCTGAATTCCAACACCGCAAGCGTGGCACTAAAGGCGACTTTGGGTGAATCGCTCACCGTCGCAGCGACCCCTTCGGCCGTCGCTATTCCACTGGTTTCCGGAGGAGTCGCGACGGGCACGTCCCCGGTGGCCATTACGACAACCTGGGTTCTGAGCGCCAGCCGCACCACGGTTACGCTGGTGGGCTATTTCGCGAGCGCGACGGTGGCACTGACCGACGGAGCCGCAACTCCGGACAATATTCCCGCCTCCGAAGTGCTCGGCCAGATGACGACCGGTACCCCGACATCCTTCACCGCATTTACCCAGACTGCCCCCCTGGGCACGGCCGGAGCCGGCCTGACCCTCTTTACCCAAGGACTTTCGGCCGCCAACCGAACCGCCAACCGGACCGACAACCTGAGCCTCGAAATCAATCTCGCAAGCCAACCGCAGCTCCCTGCCGGTAGCTATACGGGGACGCTCAATATACAAGCCCAGGCTCTGTAAGTTCTGTCTGGAATTCGCAACGATTGCGTGCCGTGCAACCAGATTCCGTTTGTCGATTCGCACGAGCATCCCCACCCGACGCACGTCTCATTTTCGATGACCTGGGGGATGAGGGAGAAGGGTTTTGCTGCTTCGATCGCTGTTTTGGTTTGCGTGGTCGCTGTTAGGAAGTTGTCTGCTCGCCCAGACAGTGCAGCCCGTCATTTCTGAGTACCAGCTGAAGGCCGACGGCAAGTTCGCCCTCACCAACGGAACCCTGACACCCATGGTGGTGGTGTTGGAACCGAAAAGCTTCAGCATCACGCCCGACGGACAGGGAGTCTTTCGCCCGCTCGATCAACACATCCATGTGGAACTGTCGGCCATGAGCGCGAGGCTCGAGCCGGGACAAACGTACTACATCTTCTATAAGGCCCATGCCGACCAACTGCCGGCGTGGTTTACCGTCTACTCCACCTTCTCCTCGCTGCAACACCACCCTGGCCTGGATGTACGCATTATGCTGCCCCACACGGTTTATTTGTACCAGAAGCATCCCCTGAATAAGGAGGAGATCAATGTCCCCATAGCCACCTGGCAAGCCGCGGCCAAGACCATCGTCTGTGATGTGGAGAATCACGGTACTAGCCTGACGCGGGTGCAGGATGTGCGCATGAGCGGTCCCCATGCGTCAGAGAGCAGCGGGGGATTTCCCCTTCTGCCCCTGGGCAGGCGACATCTGGAGCTGAGCTGGGACGAGAAGCAGCCGCCGGATACGCTACAGTTCCGCTTTGAGCACTTCACCCTGAAGGTGCCAATTGTCCCTGGCGGCAAATGATTCCGTTTCTGATTCTGGTGGTGCCCTTGGGAGGAGCATGGCCTGCGCGTCTATGCATGATCGGGCTGCTGGCAGCGGCTACTCCGCAACTCATCGGCCAGGTGTTCCAAGTGAATGGAGGCGCCTCTAGTCTCTATGAAGCACAGGGTGGAACACTGTCGGTCCGAGGCCCCAGTTATAAAGCCTCCATGGGCGCCGGAACAGTGGCGGGGCGGTTTGTAGGCGGAGCCGACTTCACCAAAGTGGTGGGCCGAGCGACCTGGATCATGGGTGATGACTTGATCCACTTTGTACTTCCGACCGATGTCTTCGACACCAGCCACTATGTGGTTGCGCAGGGCGCCGGGGTGATGACAACGCTGCACCACACGGGCGTGTTCGCCTTTGCAGGCGCCACGTCCACGGCGTTCGACAGCCCGCTGTTCGAAGGTGCCCGGGCAGAAAACCCGGCGTTGATTGTTTTTCTGGATCGGCCCCTCGCACCGGGTCTATCGATCTCGTCGAAGATGATTTTTTCACGACAGATCACCGCCATTGAAGGCCTTGATTGGCAGCCCGCAGACAGGCTGAAGATTGGACTCGCCGGAGGGGTTGGCGCTAACCAGCCTTACGGTGCAGCGAGCCTGGATTTCCGGCGCAAATGGATTGTCGTGCAGGCCGCCTATATCGAAGCTGGGGACCAGTTTCATCGCGCGGTGGTGGAAGCGCCCTTACTAAGCGAACCCGACCGGGAGAACGCGTTGGTCACTTTGAAACCGACAAGATTCTTCAGCATCAGCATCGGACGGCAGAACTTTCTCACTCCGCTGAGCGATTCGCAAAACAATGTCCGCAGTTCGATCGATCAGGCTACTGCCAGCCTTAACATCGCCGGGATACGCTTGCTTGCCTCGCTCTATCACTCGACCTATCTCGGCAATTCGAACGATTCCACCGCCTACACCGCGGGCAAGGACTTTACCAGCCGGCTCCGCACGACGGCCAGCTATCTCGAGAGCCGGCCCAGCAACGCCGCAAAGACCCGCTCCTTCATCGCCAACTTTTCTGAGGTTCTGACGCCCAGATGGAACGTCATCGAAGTGTTCACCCGGTCGCACGGGCAAAGCACGATCTCTTTTGGCGGCGGATTCCTTTCGAACCTGGTCTCGGTCAACGCCGAGTATGAGACCTATTACGTTCCTCAGCGCAATTCATCGCCCTTTGTACAAGCGCTGATCGTCGACCTGCAGGTCCGTCTGTTCCGCGGCGTCACCCTGCACGGCGGCAGCTTTGTGGCACCAGACGGTAGCCTTCGCTATACCGCTGATGCCTCAGGGATCCTGACGCGTGAGTCGACGGACGGTCGCGGCTCGGTTCAGCACTATTCCATCGGCAGCAACATCCTGCGCGGGCGGGTTATGGATGTGAAAGGTCAGCCCGTGGAAGGGGCTGCGCTGCTGATCG
>Ga0302326_10030190_pt1 | contig 10854 bp, 10 predicted proteins | sample Palsa_T0_3_FD_202264 | JGI IMG/M metagenome (GOLD analysis project Ga0302326, IMG submission 202264) | Peat permafrost microbial communities from Stordalen Mire near Abisko, Sweden - Palsa_T0_3 | ecosystem: Environmental > Terrestrial > Soil > Palsa > Peat permafrost | place: Sweden: Abisko...
GCGGGCAGTCGAAGGGACGATTCGAGTCGCAGCGATCGTTGCAATCGGGTGCTTGGCAGCGTGCTCGGGCGGCCCGACGACGTCGCAATCGTCGTCGAATTCATCCCAGGCGGCGCCCGCCGGCGCCGCGATCATCAAGATCGGTATCGACCTTCCCGTCAGCGGCGCCGATGCGTCCACCGGCATTCCCACGCGAAACGGCGCGGTGCAAGCGATCGAGGAAGCGGATGCCAAGGGCGCGCCCGCGGGGTTCACGTTCGTCGCCTACGATCTCGACGACGCAGTACAGGGTGCCCACGATCCGGCGCAAGGCGCGCAAAACACACGCTCCTTCGTCTCCGACGACGCGGTCCTTGCGATGATCGGGCCGTTCAATTCGAGCGTCGCGCAGGCCGAGATTCCGATCACGAACGACGCGGGTCTCGCCCAGATCAGCCCCTCGGCCACCAACCCCGGCTTGACGAAGGGCCCGGATGCCGCGAAGCTGCGCACCTCGCATCCCGACGTCAACTCGTTTTTCCGGGTCTGCACCACCGACGATCGCCAAGGCGCGGCGGGTGCCCAATTCGCCGTGAAGCTCAATCTGCACAAAGCCTTCATCGTCGACGACAACGAGACGTACGGCAAAGGTCTCGCGGATGTCTTCGAAGCGCAATTCAAAGCCCTCGGCGGCACGGTGCTCGGACACGAACATCTGACCAAAGGTCAGACCGACTTCAAAGCGCTCCTTACCAAAGCGCACGCGCTCGGGCCGGATTTCATCTATTACGGCGGCACGACCTCAACCGGCGGCGGCCTGCTGCGCAAGCAGATGGCGGACGCCGGTCTCGGCGAGGCGGTCTTCCTCGGCGGCGACGGGATCAGCGACGCGGAGTTCGAGACGGTTGCGGGCGACGCGGCGAACGGTTCGTACTATTCCGTTGCGGCGCCGGAAGTCGCAAAGCTGCCGAGCGCGGCTGCGTTCATCGTCGCCTACCGCAAGCGCTGGAATGCCGAGGTCGGAGCGTACAGCGCGAACGCGTACGCGGCCGCGAACGTCGAAATCGCCGCGATTGAAAAGGCCATCGCCGCGGACGGCAACAAAATGCCGACGCGCGCGGACGTGCTCGCAGCGGTCGCTGCGACGCAAGGCTTCAGCTCTCCCATCGGCCCGATCGGTTTCGACAAGAACGGCGATACGACCAACCCGATTCTGAGCATTTATAGGATCGCGAACGGAAAGTCCGTGTTCGTCGATCAGATCAACCTCAAGCTGTAACGCCCGTTTGGACGTTTTCTTTCAGCAGATCGTCAACGGTCTCTCGCTCGGCGGAATCTACGCGCTGATCGCGCTCGGTTACACCATGGTCTACGGGATCATCGAACTGATCAACTTCGCGCACGGCGACGTCTATACGCTGGGCACGTTTTTTTCGCTCGCGATCCTCACCGGACTCGGCGTGTCCGGGGAGCTTCACGGCCCGGCGCTCGTTATCGTCGTGCTCGTGACGCTGCTCGCCTCGATGCTGCTGTGCGGAATCACGGGAGTTCTCATCGAGCGGCTCGCCTACCGGCGGCTGCGCAACGCGCCGCGCCTCGCGCCGCTGATCACCGCGATCGGCATCTCGTTCATCCTCGAAAACGTCATGCAGTTGTGGCGTGGCCCGTCGCCCGTGCCCTTTCCCGACCTCATTCCGAACCCGGCTTATACGCTCGGCGGCGTCGTCGTGACGGCCAAGCAAATCGCGGTCGTGCTGCTCGCGGTCGCGATGATGGCGGCGCTCCAAGTCTTTATCTACAAGACCAAGCTCGGCAAGGCGATGCGGGCGACGGCGCAAGATCGCGATGCCGCACAGTTGATGGGCATCGACATCAACACGACGATCGCCGCGACGTTTCTCATCGGGAGCGCGCTTGCCGGGGCGGCCGGATTCGTGAGCGGCGTGTACTACGGCACGACGTGGTTCTTCAACGGCTTCGAGGCGGGGCTCAAGGCGTTCACGGCCGCCGTGCTCGGCGGCATCGGTAACATCGCGGGCGCGATGCTTGGCGGGTTCTCGATCGGATTGATCGAGGCGATCGCGACGCAATACATCCCCGGCGGCGCGCAGTGGACCAACGTCGTCGTGTTCAGCGTCTTGGTCTTGGTGCTGATCTTCCGGCCCTCGGGGCTGCTCGGGGAGTCGCTCCCCGAGAAGGTCTAAGCAGGGCATGCCGCCGGTTGCTCGTCGCATCGGGCTCGCCGTGCTCGTGGCGGTGCTGCTGCTCTATCCGTTTCTCGACCGCAACAACTCGCACGTCGACTTCCTCGCGAACGCGGGCGCCTTCATTTTGCTCGCGCTCGGGCTGAACATCGTCGTCGGCTTCGCCGGACTGCTCGATCTCGGATACGCGGCGTTCTTCGCGATCGGCTCCTACAGCTATGCGATCCTCGCGAGCCAGCAGTTCGGGTACCACGTCCCATTTTGGCTGATGCTGCTGATTGCGCCCGTGATTGCGGCGATCTTCGGTTTGCTGCTCGGCGCGCCGACCTTACGGCTGCGCGGCGACTACCTGGCGATCGTGACGCTCGGATTCGGCGAGATCGTACCTCAGACGTTTCTCAACCTCTCCCAATATACGAACGGCCCCAACGGCATCAGCTCGCTCGATCAACCCTCGATCTTCGGCCACTCGTTCGGGTTCAGCGCGACGCCGTACTACTATCTGCTGCTCGGGCTGATCGCGCTCGGTATCCTCATCGCGTCGAACCTCCAGAACAGCCGGCTCGGCCGCGCGTGGATGGCGATCCGCGAGGACGAGCTGGCCGCCCGCCACATGGGCATCAACACGACGACCACCAAGCTCGCGGCCTTTGCGCTCGGCGCGTCGTTCAGCGGTCTCGCCGGCGTCGCGTACGCGGCGAAACTCGACCTCGTCTCGCCCGATCAATTTCAGTTCAACGTCAGCGTGCTCGTGCTTTCGATGCTCGTCTTGGGCGGAATGGGCAACATCACGGGCGTGATCGTCGGCAGCTTCGTGCTCTCCTTCGTCAACAGCTTCTTGCTGCCGCAATCGACGACGCTCGCGCACGCCGCCGGGTTCGCGAACATCGACTTCACCAACTACCGCTTCATGCTCTACGGCGTCATCCTGGTCGCGATGATGCTCTTTCGGCCCGAGGGCCTCATCCCGAGCCGCGCACGCGCCGCCGAGTTCCACGAAGCGCTGACGGACGAACCGCTGGCGGAGCAAGAGCAAGAAGAATACGAAGGGGCGGCGCGCTGATGGCATTGCTCGACCTACGCGGCGTGCGCAAATCGTTCGGCGGCTTGGTTGCGGTCAACGATTTGTCGTTCGCCCTCGAGGCCGGCAGCATTTCGGCGATGATCGGACCCAACGGTGCCGGCAAGTCGACCGTCTTCAATCTCATAACGGGGATCTACGTGCCCGACGAAGGCGCGCTCGACTTCGACGGCCGCTCGATTCGCGGCTTACGCACCAACCGCATCGCGGCCCGCGGCGTGGCGCGCACGTTTCAGAACATCCGCCTGTTCGCGTTCATGTCCGCCCTCGACAACGTCATGGCCGGACGCCACGCGCGGATGCACGCGAGCATGTTCGACTCGCTGCTCCACACCCCGCGTCAGCGCAGTGAAGAACGCGCGGTGCGCGAGCGCGCGCGCGAACTGCTGCGCTTCGTCGGTTTGGAACGCGATGAGGCGAATTACGCGCGCAACCTCCCGTACGGCAGCCAGCGACGGCTCGAGATCGCCCGCGCGCTCGCGAGCGATCCCAAGCTGCTGCTCCTTGACGAACCGGCGGCCGGAATGAATCCGAACGAGAAGCACGCTCTCATCGGGTTGATCGGACGCATTCGGGACCTCGGCGTCACGGTATTTCTGATCGAACACGATATGTCGCTCGTCATGAACGTCAGCGAACGGGTCACCGTGCTCGACCACGGCGAGATGATCTGCGAAGGTCCGCCGGAAGACGTGCGTTGCGACGAGCGCGTCATCGAAGCGTACCTCGGCCGCAGCGACGGTGCCGCCTGAATGGCGCTGCTCGACGTCGCAGGCATCGACGCATACTACGGCCGCATCCGGGCGCTCTCGGGCGTGAGCCTGCGCGTCGATGCGGGCGAGATCGTCACGCTGATCGGAGCGAATGGGGCGGGGAAGACGACGACGTTGCGCGCGATCAGCGGCCTGTTACGTCCGGCGAAGGGCGCGATCGCCTTCGACGGGTCGGACATCCTCAAGCTCGGGCCGGCGCGCGTCGTGCGCCGCGGCATCGGTCACTCCCCCGAAGGACGACGCGTCTTCGCCCGCATGACCGTGCGCGAAAACCTCGAGCTCGGCGCGTACTCGCGCTCCTCACGCACCGAGATCGCATCGGACCTCGAGCGCGTGCTCACGATCTTCCCGCGCTTACGCGAGCGGCTCGCACAAAAAAGCGGCACGCTCTCGGGCGGAGAGCAGCAAATGCTCGCGATGGCCCGCGCGATGATGTCGCGCCCGCGGCTGCTCCTACTCGACGAACCGTCGCTCGGTCTCTCGCCGATCCTCATCCAAACGATCTTCCGCGTCATCCGCGAGATCAACGCAGACGGAACGACCGTCCTGCTCGTCGAGCAAAACGCACGTCAAGCGCTTGCGATTGCGAGTCGCGGGTACGTGCTCGAGGTCGGGAAGATCGTCTACGAGGATACTGCGGCAAATCTCATGGCGAGCGAAGCAGTCCGGACCGCCTACCTCGGAGGTTGAACTCTCTCGAGCGCGACCTCCCTGGGACGGCGGGGGTGTTAGCTGACGGCGACCGGTTCTTTTTCGCCGGCTTTGACGGCCAAGCGGACGTCGATGTTGCCGCGCGTTGCGTTCGAGTAGGGGCAGATCTGGTGCGCGGCTTCGACGACTTTTTTGGCTTCCTCTTCGGTTGCGTTCGGAAGCGTCACGAGCAGGTCGACGTCGAGTCCGAAGCCGCCCTTGTCGTTCGGGCCGATGCCGATGTCGGCGGTGACGGTTGAGTCCTTCACCGAAACTTTGTGTTCGGCGGCAGCACGCTTGAGCGCGCCGTGGAAGCAGGCGGCGTAGGTCGCTGCAAACAGCTGCTCGGGGTTCGTCTTGCCGCCGGGACCGCCGAGGCCGGGGGGCAGGGCGAGCTGTAGGTCAAGGATGCCGTCGGACGAGCGGACGGTGCCGTCGCGTCCGCCGATGGACGTAGCGCTGGCTTTGTAGAGAATGTTCATGCTCGCGCCTTCAGTCCACCGGCTCGGGTTCCTTCGTTTCGTTGGCGCGCTGCATCCGGGTGCCCAAGAACCATGCGTAGCCGCTCACGCCGATCGTCACGACGAGCCACGCGACGGCTCCCTCGCCGAACGGCCCGATCGAGCTGAGGTCGATGCCGCCCGGGTCTGGCGGCGCGAGCGCACCCAATCGACGTAGGTAACGATGTCGTTGAGATCGTCGTCCGAAGTTTGGCGTTCGCCGAACTTGGGCATCATGCCGACGCCGACGCGCACGGCTTCGCCGACTTGCGTTACCGTTGCGGATGCGAGATCGGGCGCGATGTAGTCTCCGCCGATCGAGTTACCCCGTGCGTACCGAATACGTCGAAATACCGGAGGGATCGTCGTCGGCAGCCTCGGTAATCAGCCTAGTCCCGAGGGATGCGGAAGAGATGGACGACGAGTCTTCAACGAATCGTCTGCACGAACGCCGCCACATCCTCGACCTCCTGCTCCGAGAGCGGTGACGGATACAATTTCGGCATCGGTGGCTCCGGATTCTCGATCCACACGATCGTGCGTTGCAGATCCTGGCGCTCGTTCTCGTCGATCAACGGGGGGCCGACGCCGCCCGCGCGGCCGTCTGCACCGTGGCAGGTCGCGCAATTTGTATTGAACACGAGTCTCCCGCGAACCGGATCGCCCGCGTAAGCGCGACCGGCATAACGTGTATCGTCGATCCCCGGGTGGGAGATGGCCGTGTTCGAGTCTTGCGCGTTTTTGCTTTCGCAGCCCCCGAGAGTTGCGGCCGAAAGCAGCGCCGCAGCCAGAACGATCGTGCGCTTCATCGTCCGTTCCCCATCAGCATGGCGTCGGCATCGATGGCGGCTTTCGTAAGCGGCCTCGTGCCCGCGGGGAATCCGTGTGACTGCATGAGGAACGCCATGATGGCGACATACTGCTCCTGGGGTAAACCCTCCGGATTGCCGTGCGGCATGTGCGCGGCCATGTAGCCGTAGACGCCGTTCACCGCCTGGTATTTCAGGTTATCGTCGCGGCCGGCGAGTGCGGGGCCGAACACGCCTTCGAGCTTCGCACCATGGCACTCAGCACACGATACGTAGTAGTCGAGTCGCCCAACGTACGCCTGTTGTTCGGTATATGAAGCGGTAGGGGGCGTGGTCCCGGCCGTCAAGGCCAAGCCGCCGGCGAGAACGAGCGCGAGGGGAAGTGCGGCCCTCGCGACGCGCTTCATGGCGTCGTCCCGGTAGGTAACGCGAACACGTAGAGCCTTCCGCCGAGGGGGAAATGCTTGAAGCTCGCGTTCATGATCGGGCCGCCGTAGAACGGCGCGACGCCGCCCCAGCCGCTCTGCACGGCGACATACTGCTTGCCGTCGATGCGGTAACTCATCGGTACTCCGATGATGCCCGACGTCGTATGGTGCGACCACAGCACCTTGCCGCTCCTCGCATCGAGCGCGTAAAACACGCCGTCGGGCGTGCCGCTGAAAACCAGACCGCCGTCGGTCGTAAGAGTTCCGTCGTTCCACGGAAGCTTCGTATCGATGTGCCACACGGCCTTGCCCGTCGCGACGTCGATCGCTTGCAGTTCGCCCCAGCCGCTTTGGCCGGGAACGTGCCGCACGATCCACGACTCGTCGGTATAAGCCGCCCCCGGGATGAACTTCGAGGGCTTCGTCGCCTCGATCGTCATGCACGTTTTCATCGTGGGCACGTACGCGTAACCAGTCTGCGGATCGAACGAGTACGGCCACCAGTTGTCGCCGCCGAAAAACGCGGGGCACGTGAATACCGTCTTGCCGACGTCGGGATATTTCGATTGGTCGACGGTGCCGATGTTGTGCGCCGTATCGTAGCCCGTCACGCTCGTCGCCTTCGTAAACGTGTGCATGGAGATCAGGTTTCCGTTCGTGCGGTCGAGCACGTAGAACCAGCCGTTTCGCGCGGCCTGGTAGAGTACTTTGCGGGGTTTGCCCGCGATCGTGAGGTCCGCGAGCACGGGCGTGTTGGTCGCGTCGTAATCCCACGAGTCGTGGGGCGTCTGCTGGAAGAACCACTTGAGCGCGCCCGTCTTCACGTCGAGAGCGAGTACCGAATCGCTGTAGAGATTGCGGCCAGGCCGCTCTTTGGCAAACCAGGGCGCCGGATTGCCGACGCCCCAATAGAGGGTCTGCGTCGCGGCTTCGTAGGTGCCCGTAAGCCACGCTCCGCCCCCGCCGTGCAAATACCCACCGGGTGGATAGCTGCTGCCACCCGGCTCGTTCGGCGCAGGGATCGTATAGTGTCGCCACACCTCGTTTCCGGTCGCCGCATCGAGCGCGACGATGAAGCCGCGGATGCCGTATTCACCACCACTTTCGCCGACGATGATCTTACCGTCGGCAGCCAGTGGCGCGAGCGTCATCGCGTAACCGACGCCCGGTGAGGGATAGATCGTCTTGTTCCACTCTACGGCGCCCGTTTGCGCGTCGAGTGCCAGCACGTGGTTATCGAGCGTCGCCATGTACGCCATCGTGCCGTAGAGCGCGACGCCACGGTTTACCATATCGCAGCAGACGGTGCGCAGTTGGCGCCTCACGAGCGGATAGTCGTACTCCCAGCGCTTGTCGCCGGTGACGGCGTCGAGCGCATAGACGCGATCGAGCGGTGTCGTGACGATCATCGTGCGACCGTTGACCATTGGGGGCGACTCAAAGCCCTCCGGAATGCTCACCGCGTGCGTGAACACCTCGTGCAACTGGGCCACATTGCCGGTATTGATCTGCGCGAACGGCGCATGATTTTCGCCGGAGTACGTGCGCAGGTACATCAGCGATCCGTCGTTCGTCCCGGCGTCGACGAGCATCCGGTCGGTGACCGCTGGGAAGTCGACTTGCGTCCCTCCGATGGTCGCGGTGTGATCGCCGCACGCGCAGAGCCCGAGCGGTGCTAGCATCGCGGCGAAGACGAGCGCGCGGCTAGCCGGCATCGGTCGGTCCTTTCGGGCGTTTACGGTCGAGCGACCAAAATCCAAAACCGAAGAACGATAAGATCCCGGCAGCGATCCAGCCATACATGCCTTCGGGCACCGTACCGCCCGCTACAATCGGAAAACCGGTGAAGTTGCCGGCGCCGCGTTGCGACGAGATGTAGGTCGCAATATCGTTGAGATCGGTTTGATCGATTTGGCGGTCGCCGAATTGCGGCATCTCGCCCGGCCCAACGCGAATCGCTTCGGCGACTTGTGTGATGGTCGCGTTTGAAAGTGACGGTGCCCAGTCGGTGCCGCCGATCGTTCCGCCGCTGCCGTCGACGCCGTGGCAGTGCTGGCAATTTTCTTGGAAAAGCAGGCGCCCGCGGGCTTTGTCGCCGCTCGTTACCACGAACGGAATCGGAGGCCCGGGCGACGCCGCAGCGACGTAGCTCACGATCGACGCCTCATCGGCGGGCGAAAGATACGGTTGGAGCCCGCGGTGGGCGACCTGCAACCACGGAACGGCCGCCGGCATGCGACCCGTCGACACCCAAAAGTCGACGTCTGCGGCGCCAACGCCGATCAGCGTCGGCGCATTGGGGCCGCCGCGTAAGTCCGCGCCGTGGCAGGCCGAGCAATTCTCCGTGTAGAGTTGCCGCCCCGGGCCGTCTGGAACCCCGTTGTAGGAGCCGTGCGCGAGCGCCGCCGAGAGCAGCAGAGCCGGCATCATTAGGTCGCATCCAGGCGATCGGCGACGATCCCGAGATGCCGTTCGCGCGCGCCCCAATCGGCGACACACCACAGCAACGCGACGAGAATTGGACCGCCGCCCGCAATCCACATCACGGCGCCCGCATTCTGCTGGTCGGCAAGCGCTCCCGGCAACACCGCATAGTGCGCGTAGAGCGGCGCGCGCATCACGTAGAGGATGAACCCCAAGAACGCGCTCATCGGCAGCGCGAGAAAAAGCATCAGCAAGCGCACGACGTGCGGGGGCGCGTGCGGCGCGGGAGCGACTGCGAGGATCGGTGTCCAGAAGATCAACGCGGAGCCCAGAAACAGTGCGTGTTCGAGTCCGTGGAGCGGCGGATGCTCGAGCGCCGCTTCGTAGAGCGGCGAAAAATGCGCGGCGTAGAGCACTGCGGCAAATTGCAGCAATGCGAATGCCGGATGAGTCAGCGCGCGGACGGGTGCGGAGCGCAGCACGGCGGCGAGTCGAGCCGCGCCGCCGGCCGGCAAGGCCACGAGTGCTAGACGGATCGGCGCTCCAAGTAAGAGCAGCGGCGCCACGATGAACGCGAGCCCCATGTGCTGCACCATGTGCCACGAGAGAGACGCGTCGGCGAAGCCGTCTATCGGCCCCAGCAGTACGCACCCGGCCCCGAGGAGCCCGAGGACGAAGGCGGCGATCGCTGCGGGCCGCAGCGCGAGCGCTCGCGCGGAAGCACGCCGCAAACCGTACCCGTAAAGCGCCGCAGCCGCGACGAGCGAGGCGACGATCACCGGCGCTGCGGGGCTTCCATATCGAAGCCGCCTTTCGCGTTGCGGCGCAGGGAGACCACACGCCCCGGCTCGGGACCCCCGCCGAATTCGTCGCGCCGCGACGAGATCTCACCCGCCAGGATCGCTGCGAGCGCTCCCACGCCGATGCTGCCGAACGGCAGCAGAATCCGGTATGCGGTGACGAGCGCGGTCACTGGAACGTGCAGCATCAGTGCCTGCTGATCGTCCGAAGCGGCGAACGTCAGCACGACGGCCGCGAAAAGAAACGCGACTCCAACGCCAAGCCGCCACGGCGCGCGACTCGCCGGAACGAGCACGTCGTGAGCGGCCGCATCCTTCGCGATCCGCGCGTCGATCCACGGCCATGCGAAGAGCGCCCCAAGCACGATGCCCGGCATCACGATACCCGGCCAAAACAGCGGCGGAAGCGGATGTCCGAAGATCTGGAATTCCACGGCCGGTCCCAAGCGTACGGCACCGTCCAGAAACGCGGCATACCAATCCGGCGTCGCGGGGTTCGGCACGGTCCAGTCCAGATACGGTCCGTACGCTGCGATCGGGTTGATCTCGAGTGTGGAGGAAAGCGCGATGATGAGCCCGACCGTCACGGCAAACGCAGTGAGGGCGCGCAACGCATAATCGGGCCACATCCGCCGTCCTACGACGTGCCCGGGATCGTCTACGAACTGTGTGTGCTTCTGGTACACCATCATGCCCAGATGCGCCGAGAGTAAGATCACGATCGCCGCGGGGATGAAAAGCACGTGGAACGTGTAGAGATGAGCGAGCAATTGCGGGCCCGGATAGTTGCCGCCGTTGAGGACGTCGGCGGCCCAGGTGCCGGCGAACGGTATCGAGAGCAGCACCGAATCCATGATGCGAAGCCCGGTGCCCGAGAGCGAATCGTAGGGTAGCGAGTAGCCTGTGAAGCCCGCAATCGACGAGAGCACGAGCAGCAACAGTCCGACGATCCAGTTGACTTCGCGCGGATTGCGGAACGCGGCGGTGAAGAAGATGCGCGCCATGTGGATGAGGATCGCCGCGACGAACACCACGGCGCTCCAGTGATGCACTTGCCGCACGAGATAGCCGATCGGCGTCGCCGTGGTAAGCGCCGCGACCGACGCATACGCACCCTGCGGTGAGGCCTCGTACACGAACGTCAGCCAAATGCCCGTGCCGAAAAG
>Ga0302326_10030192_pt1 | contig 10853 bp, 9 predicted proteins | sample Palsa_T0_3_FD_202264 | JGI IMG/M metagenome (GOLD analysis project Ga0302326, IMG submission 202264) | Peat permafrost microbial communities from Stordalen Mire near Abisko, Sweden - Palsa_T0_3 | ecosystem: Environmental > Terrestrial > Soil > Palsa > Peat permafrost | place: Sweden: Abisko...
CTCGCCTCGGGGGCGGCCGATTCGGCTGAGGTTGCTCTTTCGTTCGGGGCCGCACTCGGCGGCCTGTGCGCTACTTCCGATGGGCTCGCGCACAACGGAGCGCGGCGCGGTCTAGTTCCTGGTTCGTTCGATGGTGCGCGCCGCGCCCTTTGCGCTTCTTCCGATGAATTCGCGCACAACGGACTCGCCTCGGGGGCGGCCAATGCTGCTGAGGTTCCTCTTTCGTTCGGGGCCGCACTCGGTGGCCTGTGCGCTTTTGGGGAATTCGTCCGTAACGCGGGCGCGGGTGAGCCTGTCGTTTCTGTAACGAGCTGGTCTCGATGGAGCTGGGCGACCGCGCCTCTGCGGGCCAGCCAGGATTGGATGGGATCTGTTGTTGTTGGCGTTGCTGGAGCTTGGGTTGCTGTGGCCATTTGTTCACCTAGGTGACTGGATAACACGGCCGAGGATGCAGATGACAGGCGGGCCGGCATAGTGTGTTGGAGGGGAAATAGAAAGAGCGGGCGGAAGCTTGTGATTGGATGGGCGGGAGGCGCCGACAGTCCCGTATGTCACGATGATCCGCATCGGCGATGGACGGCAAGAACGGGCCTGTTTTTGGGTATGGACATAAGGAAGGAAGACGTCAGCGATGGCGACAAGCCGGGCACGTGGATTCCCGGAGCCAAGCGCGTTTATCGTTCCCGATCCCACAGCCTCAGAAAGAAACCACTCACCCCAAGGGAATAAATCCATGTCAACTGCCGATGGAATATCGCCTATCTTTCAGTTAGTAGCGCCCTTCCTGTGCCTATCTTCCTTTGCTCGCGTAAACTTAAGTGAACTTCTAAATGTCACTATCCACAGGAGAGCGCCTGGGTCCCTACGAGATCTACGGCTTGATCGGCAAGGGTGGCATGGGCGAGGTGTATCGGGCTCGCGATACACGACTGGAGCGCATTGTTGCTATCAAGGTTCTGCCCGCCGAACTTAGCGTACAAGAAGAGCGGCTGCGCCGCTTTGAACAGGAGGCGCAGGTCCTGGGAGCTCTGAGCCATCCTAACCTTCTCGCGATTTATGACGTCGGCGCGCAGGATGGCACGCATTTTCTGGTTTCTGAATTGTTGGAAGGCGAAAGCTTGCGGCAGCGGTTGGAAGAAGGCGCGCTCCCGCTGCGCAAAGCGATGGAACTGGGAGTACAGATCGCCAAGGGACTTGCCGCAGCCCACGAAAAAGGCATCGTGCATCGCGACATCAAGCCCGACAACATCTTCCTCGCGCGTGACGGCCGCGCCAAGATTCTCGACTTCGGCTTAGCGAAACAATCAGCCGCCGAAGGAAGCGGCGAGAACGCTACAATCACCGCCGTGGCAACCCAGCCTGGCGTGGTGCTGGGAACGGCTGGCTACATGTCGCCCGAGCAGGTGCGTGGCAAGCCGGCCGATGCGCGATCGGATATTTTCAGTTTTGGCGCGATCCTCTACGAGATGGTGGCCGGGCAACGCGCCTTCCATGGCGATTCGCCGGTGGAGACGATGAACGGGATCCTCAAGCAAGATCCGCCGGCGATTTCCGGAGACGTCCCGCCAGCCATCGAACGGGTGATCCGGCGATGCCTGGAGAAGTCTCCGGAGGAGCGATTCCAATCGGCGCGCGATTTGTCGTTCGCATTGGAGGCGTTGTCGGCGCCTTCGTCGTCGCGGGAAACCGCGCTGGCGTCCGCCCTTCCCTCCCACGAGGAACGTCGCTGGCCCGCGATGTTGCTGCTTGCTGTGGCGGCCCTCGCGCTCGGAGCTGGCGGAGTTTTCGCCGCATTCAAGCTGCGCACACCAACTGCGCCTTCCTTTCACCAACTGATTTTCGGACGTGGATTTATCGAGACCGCCCGCTTTACACCAGACGGACAAAACGTGGTTTACGGGGCTTCGTGGAATGGCAAGCCTTTCGAGATCTTCACTACCGGCCTCGACGGCTTGGAATCGCGCAGCCTTGGCCTGCCGTCGGCCAATATTCTGGGTATCGGCGCCAACGGACAGATGGCGGTTTCTCTGGGCATGCACCACACGACGAATTGGATGACCTCAGGCACGCTGGCCGAAGTCTCTCTGACCGGCGGCGCGCCCCGGCCGCTGCTCGAAAACGTTTGTGAAGGCGACATGTCGCCGGATGGAAAGCGGGTGGCGATTGTGCGTTGCTCCGGGGCGGTCGAGACACTCGAGTTCCCCTCCGGGACCGTGCTCTTCCGTACCAGCGGCTACATCAGCAGCGTCCGGATGTCGCGGGACGGCGGCACCATCGTATTCGCCGAGCATCCGGTGCTGGGAGACGATCGCGGTTTCGTCACGCTGGTGGACTTGCAGGGCAAATCGCGGCGCCTGACGGGGGAATGGTCGTCGGTGCGGGGGATGGCCTGGGCGCCGTCGGGCAAGGAGGTTTGGTTTACTGCCAGCGAAAACGCAGAACCGCAGAAACTGGCGGCTGTCGATCGCCAAGGAAAGTTGCGCCATATTCTCCAGTCGCCGGGCTATTTGTGGCTGCAAGACATCAGCACGTCGGGCAAAGTCTTGCTGGGCGATTCGCAGCAGGGTGGCGGCATCTCATTTCACGGCGCTAGCGAGAGCGTCGACCGATTCGTCGACGTGGCCAGCGAGAGCAATCTGGTGGACGGTATTTCCGCGGATGGCACGCAGATTTCGGTTACTTATAGCGGCGCCAACTCAGGTGTCGATTATTCCGTCTACGTTGCCAGGAACGACGGCTCGCCGCCGATCCGCGTCGGAGATGGTGGGGGCATAGGAATTAGTCCCGATGGCAAACATATCCTGGCGGGCATGCCCAGCGCGACCTCCCATTTGAGGCTGTATCCGACCGGCACCGGCGATGCGCGCGACATCGACATCAGTCCGGTTCACGTGCTCGATTACCGTGGGAGTTGGACCAGCGACGGCGCGGCTTTGGCATTCACGGGCGCTGAACCCGGAAAGCCGCCGCGCATCTACGTGCTCGACCTTGCGGCGGGCAAGGTGCGGCCGGTGACCGGGGAAGGCGTGAGGGATCCTTTCTTCGCGCCGGACGGCCGCTCGTTGATCGCGCGGAACGCACAACGCGAGTTCGCGATTTATTCGCTGGACGGTGGCGCGCCGCAGCCGCTGAAGGGGCTGGAGCCTGGTGAAACGCCGGTGCAATTCGGCACTGGCGGCAAGTTGTATACCTGGAACGGCGCATTTCCGGCTCGCATTATGGTGGTGGATCTAGCGAGCGGCGGGCGCCAGCTTGCAACCACCCTTGCTCCGGCCGATCCGGCGGGCGTGCTCTACGGCGAGGTGGTCGCGACGCCGGACGGGAAGACGTTCGCTTACCGGTATCGCCGCGCGGTGACGAACTTGTTTTTGGCGGAAGGCCTGAAGTGATTTTCGGGGGGTGAAGGAGGTAGGGGAGACCCCATGGAAGCACCGCTGATCGATGCCCAGCAAACCAAATTGGCGAAATAATACCAGCAAGTCGGCCAGCATCCGGCGATGCCAAGTATGGATGCCAACCTGACGCGAAACGGCCAACGATGATCTTTGCCAAACGAGTGGATAGGTTACTCCCGGCCGCTGTATTGTGATAAGCCGGCGGAACGGCGAGGTAGCTGAATCAAAACGTCAACTTCCTATTTCGCCTGCATTAGCCCCGCAATAACTGCGGCAACTTTATCGAGTATCTGGTTCCAGCCCTCCATTTGCCCGCTATTCTTTGCGCTCTCCATGGGTTCATTTCCAATGAAGGTAAGTTTCGTCTGGCCGTTTCCGAGATCCTCAAAGATGGTCACGTCGTACGCACCGTCTATAGCCTCATGTTCTATTCCTAATTGCGCAGGCTCGATCTTGTTTCCCTTCGAGTCCGAAAAGTACATGGAGGAAACGATCTTCTCGTGCAGAACAATCTCGTGGTATTCACCCGCATTCCAGAACTCCTGCCCATCCGGCGTCTTCATGCAGCGGAGAAATTTTCCCCCAACGCGAAAATCCATCTGACAAACGGGCGCAGTAAAGCCCTTCGGTCCCCACCACTGCATCACGTACTTCGGGTCTGTCCACGCCTTCCAAACCAACTCGCGTGGGGCATCAAAAATTCTTGTAACGACCATCCGCTCAATTTCGCTAACCGTGTTTCCTGTCATCTCTGACCTCCTCTTTCTTCATTTGATTTACAACTACATCCAGCTTGTCGAAACTCTCTTCCCAGAATCGGCGATAGCTAATCGCCCAGTCGCTGACCGTCTTAATCGCTTCTGGCCTAAGCGTGCACACACTCTCTCGTCCACGCTTCGTCTTGATTACAATCCGCGCCCGCACCAGGTAGGCAATGTGTTTTGAAATCATCTGCTGCGAGAGTGCAAACGGTTCCGTCAATCCATGCACAGAGGCAGGCCCATGGGAGAGTCGTTCGATCATTGCCCGGCGGGTTGGATCAGACAAAGCCGTAAATGTTGTACCCAATCTATCCACAACCATATGGTAGTGGATTATCTGGTCACTGTCAAGTGTGAATGTTGCGATTCTTGATTTTTGTTCCCTTATCTCTGAACCCTGACACCTGCGCTGCTTGATACTCTGCGCAGGAGGGCGAGCCGGCAAGGGTTATGCCGCCGGCATCAGGGGCAGGAGGAATGCGGACTGTCTCTGGAACCTTCTCGGTGTCTCACTGCCCTGTTGGGCAAGTGATCTTTGCCAGACGACTCGCTAGGACCTACGCGGTGAGTGGTGAATCGCCAATGCACTCATCAAGTGCAGATCGGTAACGGGAAGTCGGCCAGCATCCGGCGATGCCAAGTATGGATGCCAACCCGACGGGAAACGGCCAACGATGATCTTTGCCAAACGAGTGGATAGGTACTCCCGACCGCTGTATTGTGATAAGCCAACGGAACGGCGAGGTAGCTGAAGCTTCGCGCCTCCGGAAGCCTGCGTTCAAGCTTTGGGATGCGCCTTGTCGTACACCGCCAGCAGGTCGGCCAGCGACACCTGGGTGTATTTCTGCGTGGTGGAAAGCCGTGCATGCCCGAGCAGCTCCTGGATGGCGCGGAGGTCGGCGCCGTCGCTCAGCAGGTGCGTGGCATAGGCGTGGCGCAGGCTGTGCGGATGGATGGAAGAATCGCCGGTGATCATGCGCGCGTAAAACTTCACGATGCCGCGCGCGCCACGGTCTGTGAGCCGGCCGCCGCGATAGTTCAGGAACAGGGCTTGCCGGCTGCCGCTGGCGGGCTGTCGCAGCGTCAGATAGCGCTCCAGCGACACCGATGCTTTGCCGGTATAAGGAACCTGCCGTTCTTTCTTGCCCTTGCCGCGCACCCGAATCCAGCGCTCGTTGAAATCGAAATCGTCCAGGTTCAGGCCAACCAGTTCGCTAATGCGCAGCCCGCAACCATACAGCAACTCGAAAATCGCCAGGTCGCGCGCCGGATAGGACCGTTCGAACTGGTCCGCCGCCCCGGTGACGCCATCCACCAGCGTGTTGGTTTGTTCGGCTGTCATCACCGAGGGCAGCGTCTTGGGCGCCTTCGGCGTCCGCACCGTGCGCGCTACGTTTTTCTCTACCAGACCTTCGCGCAACAGAAATTTGAAGAACGACCGCACGGCAGCCAGCTTCCGCCGCATGCTGACCGCCGTAAGCCGCTGTTCATATAAATGTCCCAGCCATTCCCGAATCGCCAGCGTGTCGATCTCTTCTATCGTTGGTTTTGACTTGCCCGGGATGGCGAAATAAACGAGAAACTGATCCAGATCGGACGCATAATTTCGTACCGTGTGTGCAGACGCGTTCTGACGGCGCAACTCGTCTAGAAATAGTTCGATCTGGCTGGAAATTTCAATCATATTACGAGTCAGACATAGACAGACCGGTATTCATCCAACTTCTCGATCGCCCTGCGGCAGACTTCCGCGTGGCGAGCCTGCTTGTCGTGCCGGAACCGGAGCCGGGTGGGTTCATCCAACGCCGGCAGCAGATCGAACGTTATATTCGCGGGCTGGTAGTTGCGCGGATCGGCGCCGGAAACATACGCACACAGCGATCCGATGGCAGTCTCGCGCGGGAAAGCCCGAAGCTCGGCGCCGGCCGCCAACTCCACGGCGTGCCGAGCGGCAACCAAGCCGGTGGCGATGGATTCGACGTAGCCTTCCACGCCCGAGATTTGTCCGGCGAAAAACACGCGCGGGTGCGTCCGGAGCTGGAGCGAGGAAGTGAGCAGCGCGGGCGCGTTGATGTACGTGTTGCGATGAATTTGCCCGTAACGCAGGAATTCGGCGCGCTCCAGGCCCGGAATCAAGCGAAAAATCCGCGCCTGCTCGGCGAAACGCATGTGGTTTTGGAACCCGACAAGGTTATAGCTATCCGCCCGCAGATTTTCCTGACGCAACTGCACAACGGCGTAAGGACGGCGTCCGGTACGCGGATCCGTCAGTCCCATCGGCTTCATGGCGCCGAAACGCAGCGTCTCGCGCCCGCGGCGCGCCAGTTCCTCGATCGGCAGGCAGGCTTCGAAGAAGCGCGCGTCGTCTTCGGCAATGTGCGAAGGCGCTGCAGCGGCTGCCAGGATCGCATCCACGAATCGCTCATATTGCTCGCGATCCAACGGGCAATTGATGTAATCGTCGGTGCCGTCGAGCGACTTGCCGTAGCGCGAGGCGCGGAACGCGATAGAAAGATCGATGGAATCGGCTTCGACGATGGGACTGATGGAATCATAGAAAAATAGCCGCTCCGCCCCGGTCAGCCTTCCGATTTCTTCCGCTAGCGCGCCGCTGGTGAGCGGGCCAGTTGCAACGATGGTGATGGCGTCGTCTGAGATCGAGATCGCCTCTTCGCGACGCAATTCAATGCGAGGATTCTCTTCAATGGCTCGTGAAACTTCCTGGGCGAACACCTCGCGATCGACGGTGAGCGCATGACCGCCCGGTACGCGCGCCAGTTGAGCCGCGCGCAACAGCAGCGAATCCAGCTTACGAAGTTCTTCTTTTAGTAGCCAGGGCGCGGAGTTTTCCGATTCGCTCTTGAGCGAATTACTGCAAACCAGTTCCGCCAGGCGGTCCGTTTTGTGGGCCGGAGTTGGCCGTACCGGCCGCATTTCGAACAGCACACAATGGTACCCGGCGCGCGCAATCTGCCATGCCGCCTCGCAACCCGCCAGGCCGCCGCCGAGAATGTGAATCTCGCTCACTAGGTTCAGGATACAGTGCCGCCCGTCTTAATTTATGAGGGCGAGATTTATGAGGGCGAGCTATCCTTCTGGTATGAACCTTGCATTCATCGGACTTGGAAAAATGGGCATCGGCATGGCGACCAATTTGCTTCGCGCCGGCCACAATCTGACGGTCTACAATCGCAGCCGAGACAAGCTGGAGGCTCTGGTGGCGCAAGGTGCGCGCGCAGCCGATTCACCCGCTGACGCGTGCCGCGATGCGGAAGCCGTTCTCAGCATGGTGGCCGACGATTCGGCCCTGGAACAGATCGTTTTCGGCAAAGATGGAATTCTATCCAGTTCAAAAACCGGACTGATTCACGTTTCGCACAGCACCATCAGCACGGCTCTGGCCCGGCGCTTAGCGGATGAACATGCGCAGCACCATCAAGGCTACCTGAGCGTTCCCGTTTTCGGGCGGCCCGACGCTGCGGAAAGCAAGAAGCTGCTGGTGGTTGCCGCCGGACCAGGCCAGTGGATAGATCAGTGCCGTCCTTTGTTTGAGGCCGTCGGCCGTCAGACCTTCGTGGTGGGTTCTGAGGCCTGGCAAGCCAACGCGGTAAAACTCTGCGGCAATTTCATGATCATGAGCACCATAGAGGCGTTCAGTGAAGCCTACGCCACCTTGCGAAAAGCCGGCGTTGCTCCTGCCAGCTTCTTTGAAATCATGAATACGCTGTTCGGGTCTCCGGTGGTGGCAAACTACGGCCGCGCCATTGCCGAAGAGAAGTTCGAGCCGGCGGGATTTGCTCTGCGGCTGGGATTGAAAGATATGCGCCTGGCGCTGGCTACGGCCGAAGAGTGCAGCTCTCCGATGCCGCTGGCCAGCCTGGTTCACGATCACCTTCTTTCGGCGCTCGCTCAGGGACAGGGCGAATGGGATTGGTCCAGCGTGGCGCGGGTTGCGGCGCGCAACGCCGGGTTACAAGTGGACGTGCAACCGGCCTGATTGATCCTGGCTTCCCGCGAGAGGGTTCGCGCTAGAATAGCACTAGTATCCCGAGAAGCAATGAACCCAATCGTTAATCAATGGGGCTCCGTCGCGGTCATCGTCGGCGGATACATGCTCGGGATTTATTTTCAAAGCCGCAGCATCGCGCACCTGGATCATCGTATAGACGACCTTCGCGATTCGATAAACCAACGGTTCGAGGATCTTCGCGATTTGCTGAAGTCCGAAGTCAAGCGCTTAGAGGACCGCCTGGACCGGATGGAAGGTCGCATGGACCGGATGGAGAGTCGCATGGATCACATGGAGGATCGCCTGGATCACATCGACCAACGCCTCGACCGCTTAGAGCAATCCATCGTCCGGCAGTCTTAAAGCGTCATCCCGCCCACAGTTCAGAGTCACATACAATTTTGTCCGCCTGAGCTATAATCGCCCATGGACCGCTGCTTGCAAACCGGTCCTTTCAACATGCGCGGTATTTTCCTGTCTGTACTCCTGCTCGCTAACGAGGCGTTCGCCGAAGGGCCTGTGGCGTCCGTCACTTCCGACTCGTTAGTCGTTAAATCGGTGCGCGTTCTCGGTACCAAGTCGCCCGTGGAATTAAGGACACAGGTGGGCCAGATCTTCGACGCCTCCACCATCCAGTCCGATGTCCACCGGCTGTGGGCCACGGGCCGTTTCGACGATATTCGGGTGGAGACGACGCCAGAAAGCGAAGGCACGGCGGTTGTTTTCCACGTGGTGGAGATGCCGCAGCTGGTCCTTCACACCTTCCACGTCGAGCCTTCCACCTTTGGCCTGCAGATGAGCCTGCCCGAAGGCACCCCCATGAGCCGGCTGCGCGCGCATCAGATAGCCAATCAAGCCCAGCAGGACCTTCGCTCGGACGGCTTCCGCACCGCCACGGTGGATTACGACCTGGTGCCTTTCATGGGCAATAAAGTGGATCTGCACCTCAATATCGACGCCGGCGAGCGCATTCGCGTGAAGAAAGTGGACTTCGTGGGCGACACGGAGTTCGATGCCAAGGACCTACAGAGCACGCTCCGGTCGCTTAAAATTCGCCGGGTGACGCCCCCCATTCCCGGCCTGTGGAACGGCTGGCATCTTTACCCCGGATACAATCCGGAAGGGGTGGAGGGCGACTTGGCCCTACTGCGTTCCTATTACATTTCGAGGGGCTATTTTGACGCCATGGTGAAGCTCAAAGACGTGCAGGTAGCTCAAAAAGCGGCGCACGTCAGCATTCAGGTGCAAGCCGGGCAAATGTATCACGTGCCCGCCTGGCAAGTCGCGGGGAACGGAGTAATGCCGAAGGTGGTGCATCCGCTGAACGCCCTGATGCGCTACCAAAACTTCTGCTCCACCTTGTTCGTGGCTCGCCGCGAGGCCGAGCACGCCGGCATTCTGGACTTTACCGTAAACATGCAGGTACAGCCCACCCAAGCCAGCACGAAAGAAGCGCCGGAAGCCAACGTGGCCGCGACAGTCGATCGGGGAACTCCGTTTCATATCGGCCGTATCGAGTTTACCGGCAATCGCCATTTTAGCGAAGCCGCCGTTCGCAGCAATTTCCTGCTGGACGAGGGCGACTTGCTGGATGAGCACCTGCTCCGCAAGAGCATGGCGCGCCTGAACGAAGCGAACTACTTCGCACCCGTTACCGAACGCACCACCATCCTGCATACGGATCCGAAGACCGGCATCGCCGATATCGACATTCGAGTGGTGGAGCGCAAGCGCGGCTCCTGGAATCTGTCGGGACCGGTTGGACCGGCCAGCGTTGCCGGACCACTGGAAGCCTCCATCCGGACGCGGCTGCCGGCCTGGGGATCGGGTCTGCTGGAAGCGTCCACTTACACCGTTTCACTTACCATGTTCGCGTTCGTGCATTCTTTTCTTCCAGCGCTGGGCCTGCCCAAGATTCCCTTCATTCCCATTGCCGCTTTCAACCGGCCTTATACGCCCGGCGAAGGTTGGAAATCCGGTGTCATGATCATTCCGCAGCTCGGCTGGCAATACATGGTGATGGGCTACGGAGTGGCGCAGATTCAGCATCGCTTGCTTCCGGTATTGCAAGGCGACCGGGGCCTGGAGCCGGAGCTACCGGTCACCGTGGACACTCCCACCAGCCGAACCACGATGTTCTGCGAACCGCCTGCGCCGCGCTTTTCGCCGGTGCGGAACGCCCTCGCGATGGGGCTGCGCTTCATAGGATCGATGGCCGGACTCTAGCGACGATTGACGAGCCACAACAACAGCGACAGAACGGCGCTGATCAGCAGGCAGGTTACCAGCGGAAAGTAGAACACCGAGTGCTTGCCTCGAATGACGATGTCGCCGGGCAATCGCCCCAGCCGGACGGGAAGCCTTTCGCCGAGTGAAATGAGTACGCCCAGCGCCGCCATCAGCAGGCCAAGCGCAATCAGCATGCGTCCCAAGCTCATTTGGCTCTTATCTTAGCGCTAGTCTAGACTAAGCTGACGGGGTGGCGAAAAAAGCAATCTGGCCACAGATAAACACCGATGAACACCGATAATGCCAACTCAAGTTCGTTGTTTTCAATCTGCGTTGAGTCGCGGTAGGGACGTCCGTTACCGGACGCCCCCCGCACGGATCCGTACGGGCGCACTCTAGCGCATACGGCTCTTACCTCGGGTGCATGGCGTCGAAGCGAACGCCAGGTAGTGGATGCAG
>Ga0302326_10030193_pt1 | contig 10853 bp, 10 predicted proteins | sample Palsa_T0_3_FD_202264 | JGI IMG/M metagenome (GOLD analysis project Ga0302326, IMG submission 202264) | Peat permafrost microbial communities from Stordalen Mire near Abisko, Sweden - Palsa_T0_3 | ecosystem: Environmental > Terrestrial > Soil > Palsa > Peat permafrost | place: Sweden: Abisko...
GTTCGGGCCGGTGCCGGCCAGCGCCGACAGGTCGACGCCCATGTCCCTGGCCAGCTTGCGGACCGGCGGCTTGGCCAGCACCGAGGGACGCTCGCCGCTGATCAGCTGGCCAGCCCCGGCCGATCCGTTCGGCCCGCTGGGATTTCCCGTGGCCCGGGGTTTCCGCGCGCGCCTGGCCGTAGTGCCGAGCTTGACTCCGTAGCCGACCAGCACCGCCTGGCGTTCCGCCTTGGGCGCCGGGCTGCCGTGCAGGCCGGGCTCGACCGCGCCCTCGGCAGGCGGCGACGGGATCAGCTCCCGCGCCGCCGCTGCGGCCATCGCGGCCACGTCCAGGTCAGCCGCAGCCGTGCCGGATCCGTCGGCCGCGTCCAGGTCAGCCGCAGCCGTCCCTGGCCCGGCGGCCACGTTCACCGAGATGATCGGCGTTCCCACATTCGCGGTGGTGCCCTCCGGCACGAGCAGCGCGGCGACTACGCCCTCGTACGGGCAGGGCAGCTCGACGACGGCCTTGGCCGTCTCGATTTCCACGATGATCTGGTTGATCACCACCCGGTCGCCCGGCTTGACATGCCACCGGACGATGTCCGCCTCGGTGAGGCCCTCGCCGACGTCGGGAAGCCTGAACTGCCTGAGCTCTGACATGCCGCCCCCTCAGTAACCGAACGTGCGGTCGACACCGTCCAGCACCCGGTCCAGGTCCGGCAGGTAGTGCTCCTCAAGCCGGGACGGCGGGTACGGCGTGGAGTAGCCGCAGACGCGCAGCACCGGCGCCTCCAGGTGGTAGAAGCACTCCTCGGTCACCCGCGCGGCGATCTCGGCGCCGATGCCCCCGCTGATCGCGGCCTCGTGCACGACCACGCACCGGCCGGTCCGCCGGACCGATGCGAAGATCGCCTCGGTGTCCAGCGGCGCGAGCGACCGCAGGTCGATCACCTCAACCGAGCGCCCGTCGGCAGCCGCCGCCACCGCCGCCTCCGCGCAGGTCCTGACCATCGGGCCGTACGCCAGGACGGTCACGTCCGTGCCGCTGACCAGCGTCCTTGCCTTGTCCAAGGGGACGGCCGCGGCGAGCCCGCCGGTCATGTCTACCTCCGCCTTGTCCCAGTAGCGCCGCTTCGGCTCGAAGAAGATCAGCGGGTCGTCGCAGCGGATCGACTGCTGGATCATCACGTAGGCGTCGGCCGGATCGCCGCACGCGACCACCCGCAGGCCGGGCGTATGCGCGAACAGCGCCTCCGGGGACTCGCTGTGATGCTCCACCGCGCCAATGCCGCCGCCGAACGGGATCCTGATCACCACCGGCAGGCTGAGGTTGCCGAGCGAGCGCAGCCGCATATGGGCGAGCTGGGAAACGATCTGATCGAAGGCGGGGTAGACGAAGCCGTCGAACTGGATCTCGCACACCGGGCGGTAGCCGCGCAGCGCCAGCCCGATCGCGGTGCCGACAATCCCGGACTCGGCCAGCGGGGTGTCGACCACCCGCGCTTCCCCGAAGTCCTTCTGCAGCCCGTCGGTGACGCGGAAAACGCCGCCGAGCTTGCCGACGTCCTCGCCCAGGATCAGTACCTTGGGGTCGCTCTCCAGCGCCTTGCGCAGGCCCTCGTTCAGCGCCCGCGATAGCGTCAGGACGGTCATCGCGCCGCCTCCTCGCCAGTGAACGAATCGAGGTAGGCGGCGAACTGCTCCCGTTCGGCGTCGATCAGCGCGTTCGGCTCGGCGTAGATATTCTCGAAGATCGCCAGCGGGGCGGGATCCGGCATTTCCAGGCAGGACTTCCTTACCCTGGCGCCCATCTGGTCGGCCTCGGCGTCGACCCGCTCGAAGAACTCCCTGTCCGCCAGCTGGGAGCGGACCAGGTAGGCCTTGACCCGCTCGATCGGGTCCTTCAGCTTCCAGGACTCAAGCTCGGCCGCCAGCCGGTACCTGGTCGGATCGTCGGTCGTGGTGTGCGCGCCCATCCGGTAGGTAAAGGCCTCGATCAGCGTCGGGCCCTGGCCTTCGCGCGCGGCCTGCATCGCCTTCCGCGTGACCGCCAGGCACGCGAGCACGTCATTGCCGTCCACCCGGATACCGGGGAAGCCGAAGCCGTATGCCCGCTGATACAGCGGCACCCTGCTCTGGCGCTCCAGCGGCTCGGAGATCGCCCACTGGTTGTTCTGGCAGAAGAACACCACCGGCGCGTTGGTCACCGACGCCCAGATGAACGCCTCGTTCACGTCGCCCTGGCTGGTCGCGCCGTCGCCGAAGTAGGCGATGGCCGCCTCGCCGTCCTCCCCGACGGCGCCGTCTCGCTGGATGCCCATCGCGTAGCCGGTCGCGTGCAGCGCCTGGACGCCGATGACGATCGTGTACAGGTGCAGGCCGTGCGCCTTCGGATCCCAGCCCCCGTGGCTCACCCCGCGGAAGAGCTCAAGCAGCCTCGCCGGATCCAGCCCGCGGCACCAGGCGACGCCGTGCTCACGGTAGGTGGGGAAGGCCATGTCGCGGGGGCCAAGCGCCCGGGCCGAGCCCACCTGGGCGGCCTCCTGGCCGAGCAGCGATGCCCAGATGCCGAGCTCGCCCTGGCGCTGCAACGCGATCGCCTCGAAGTCGATCCTGCGGACCAGCACCAGATCCCGGTACAGGGCCTGGACCTCCGCGGCGGACACCTCCAGCGGGTAGTCCGGATGCCCGACCCGCTCGCCTTCGGGGGTGAGGAGCTGAATAGGTACCGCTGAGCCGGCCCGCCCGTCCAGGCCGAGCGGATCCGGCCCGGCGGCGACCGCGCCCTTAGCATTGACGGCCACGTGCCACTCCTTGAAAACCCAGGGCCGGTCGCGGAGATCACCGTTGACCGGCCGGTCGCCCGTCCCCGGTGTGACAGTACCCGCCGCGGGCGCCGGTCAGTGAACTGGTTCGCCGCGCGGCGGTCGCTCACGCCGCGTCAGGTGGGTCGCGTACGGTGCGTCAGGTGGGTCACGTACGCTGCGTCAGGTGGCCAGAGTCGTCGTCGACGTGATGCTCAAGCCGGAGATCCATGACCCGCAGGGCGAGGCGATCGCGAGCGCCTGCCGGCGGCTGGGATTCGGGCAGATCCTCGGTGTCCGGCAGGGCAAGAGGTTCGAGGTCGAAATCCGCGGCCCGGCGGACGACGCGGCGGTGACGCAGATCGCGGAGCTGGCGGCTGAGTTGCTCGCCAACCCGGTGATCGAGGAATTCGAGGTTCGCGCGCCGTAAATTCTTCCCGGCATCGCGCGCCCCGCCATAAACGCCGGCCGCGCACCGGAAACGCCGGCCGCGCAACGGATACGCGCACCGGATGCGGGCCATGCGCGCGGGCGCGAACGCGCTGGCCGGGGCAGGAATCCGCACTGTTCGTCCAGTAATCACCTGAGTTCATGATTACCGCGGTCCGCCGCGGGAAATCTTCACAATGAGAACGACGGGATTGGTGCGGACGGGGAGTAGAGATACGGATGCGTACTCGGGTTATTCGTGCCGGGGAGGTGACCGTGGACGTCAAGTTCTGCCTGATGTTCCCTCGCGAGACGCTTAGCGTCCCGGTGACGCGGCGCGTGCTCGGCGACACGCTGGGCAGGCTCGGTGTTGACGATGACAGCATCGGCGATCTGCTGCTCGCCGTGACGGAGGCGTGCACGAACGTCCTGCAGCACGGCGGGCCCGGCCATCGTTACGAGGTGGTGGCCAGCATCGGCCCGGGCGGCTGCCTGGTCGAGGTGCTGGACGGCGGTCTCGGCTTTGATCCCGGCGGGCTGGCCGCGCCCCGGGCGCCGGCCCGGTCACCGGGCCAGCCGCAGGACCGGCAGCAGCGGCACGCTCGCTTCCGCCGCGGGCCGCTCGCCGTGACCGCGAGCCGCGGCTGGCCGCCGGCCGCCGGGCTCGCCGCGCCGTGGCCGCCGTCAGCGGCCCGCGGCCGTTTCTCCCGCGCCAGGCGCGGCCGCGGCGACGGCAGCCGCGGCCTGGCCGACCAGGCCATCGCCCGGCTGCCCGAGTCAGGCCGCGGCCTGGCCATCATGCGTGCCTGCGTGGACGACGTGACACTGAGCAGTGACCCGGGCCGGGGCACGGTCGTGTCGCTGCACAAGCGCATCGAGTGGCGCGGGGACGGCCCGCTGGCGGATCAGCCGGCCAGCAGGCTCCGGGACGCCGGCTGAGCAGGTAGCCTGCCTCCATGCCGTGCCCGCGAGGACGCCTGTGACGGCGCGGGTGGGAGTGATCACCTTCCCCGGATCGCTGGATGACCGGGACGCCGCGCGCGCGGTCCGGCGGGCTGGCGGCGAGGCCGTACCGCTCTGGCACGCCGATCGTGACCTGCGCGGCGTCGATGCGGTGATCCTGCCCGGCGGCTTCTCCTACGGCGATTACCTGCGCTGCGGGGCGATCGCCAGGTTCGCCCCGGTGATGGCCGAACTGGTGCCGGCCGCCCGGGCCGGCCTGCCCGTGCTCGGGATCTGCAACGGCTTCCAGATCCTGTGCGAGGCGCACCTGCTGCCGGGCGCCCTCACCCGTAACGGCGGCCTCCGCTTCGTCAGCAAGGACGTGCGGCTCCGGATCGAGAGCACCTCGACGCCGTGGACCCGGCAGTACTCGGCCGGCCAGGAGATCACCGCGGTGCTGAAGAGCGGCGAGGGCGCCTACGTGGCCAGCCCGGCGCTGCTGGCCGAGCTCCGCGCGAGCGGGCGGGTGGTCGCCCGGTACGCCGGCCAGAACCCGAACGGCTCGGCCGGCGGCATCGCCGGCGTCCGCAGCGAGGCGGGCAATGTGGTCGGGCTGATGCCGCATCCCGAGCACGCCATCGATGAACTGACCGGGCCGAGCGCGGATGGCCTCGGCTTCTTCGCCTCGGTCCTGCTCGCCGTGGCGGGCACGTGACGGCCCAGGACCGCGTGACGCCCCAGGACACTGTGACGCCCCAGGACAGCGTCGCCCGGGCGGCGGCCTCGCCGCAGCGGCCGCAGCCGCACGCGGAGCTCGGGCTGACCGCCGGCGAGTACGCCCGGATCCGGGAGATCCTCGGCCGGCGGCCCACCGACGCGGAGCTGGCGATCTACTCGGTGATGTGGAGCGAGCACTGCTCCTACAAGTCGTCCAAGGCGCACCTGCGCCAGTTCGCCGAGAAGGCACCGCCCAGCAGCGCGCTGCTGGCCGGCATCGGCCATAACGCCGGCGTCGTGGACATCGGCCAGGGCTACGCGGTCACCTTCAAGATCGAGTCGCACAACCACCCGTCCTACGTGGAGCCGTTCCAGGGCGCGGCGACCGGCGTGGGCGGGATCGTCCGCGACATCCTGGCGATGGGCGCCCGGCCGGTCGCGGTGCTGGACTCGCTCAGGTTCGGCCCGGCGGACGCGCCGGACACCAGGCGGGTGCTGCCGGGAGTGGTCGGCGGCATCTCGTTCTACGCCAACTGCCTGGGCCTGCCCAACATCGGCGGCGAACTGGCCTTCGACCCGTGCTATGCCGGGAATCCGCTGGTGAACGCGCTCTGCGTGGGCGTGATGCGGCATGGCGATCTCAAGGTCGCGGCGGCCAGCGGGCCGGGAAACAAGGTGATCCTGCTCGGCTCGATGACCGGGCCGGACGGCATCGGCGGCGCGTCAGTTCTGGCCAGCGCCTCCTTCGGCGGCACTGGCGAGGCAGCGAAACGGCCGAGCGTCCAGGTCGGCGATCCGTTCATGGAGAAGCTGCTGGTCGAGTGCTGCCTGGAGCTGTACGCGGCCGGGCTGGTCGTCGGCATCCAGGACCTGGGCGCGGCCGGCGTCTCCTGCGCCACCACCGAGCTGGCCGCGGGCGGCGGCGTCGGCATGCGGGTGACCCTCGACGCGGTTCCGCTGCGCGACGCCGCGCTCGGGCCCGCCGAGATCCTGATGAGCGAATCGCAGGAGCGCATGATGGCGATCGCCGAGCCGGCCGGCGTCGGGCGCTTCCTGGAGATCTGCGCCCGGTGGGACGTGCCCGCCACGGTGATCGGCGAGGTCACCGGCACCGGCAGGCTGGAGATGACCTGGCGGGGCGAGCAGATCGTGGACATCCCGCCCGGCAGCGCCGCCGACGAAGGGCCGGTCTACCACCGCGCCCTGCGGCGGCCGGCCAGCCAGTCCGGGCTGGCCGCCGACGACCCGTCCGCGCTGCCGCGCCCGGCCGGCGGAGCCGGGCTGCGGGCCGCGCTGCTCGCGCTGCTCGCCGCGCCCGACGGGGCCGACAAGGCATGGGTCACCGAGCAGTACGACCGCCACGTGCGCGGGGACACCGTGCTGGCCGCGCCGCAGGACGCCGGGCTGATCAGGATCGACGAGCGGACCGGCCTGGGGGTCGCGCTGGCGACCGACGGCAACAGCCGGTTCGCGCTGCTCGACCCGTACGCCGGTGCCCAGCTCGCGCTCGCCGAGGCGTACCGGAATGTCGCCGCCACCGGCGCGCGGCCGCTCGCGGTGACCAACTGCATGAACTTCGGGTCGCCGGAGGATCCGGAGGTCATGTGGCAGTTCGCCGAGGCCGTCCGCGGGCTCGCCGACGCCTGCGCGGCCCTCGGCGTGCCGGTGACCGGCGGCAACGTGAGCTTCTACAACCAGACGGGCGAAGGCGCGATCCGGCCGACCCCGGTCATCGGGGTGCTCGGCGTGCACGATGACGTGCGGCGGCGGCTGTCGATCGGCTTCCGCCAGGCCGGCGCGAGCGTGCAGCTGCTCGGCCGCACCGCGGCGGAGTTCGGCGGCTCGCTGTGGGCCAGCGTGGTGCACGGGCACGTCGGCGGGCGGCCGCCCGCGGCCGACCTGGACGCCGAGCGGCGGCTCGCGGAGGTGCTCGCCGCCGGTGCCGCGGCCGGCCTGCTGTCGGCAGCGCACGACCTGTCCGACGGCGGGCTCGCCGTCGCCCTCGCCGAATGCTGCCTGGGCGGCCCGGCAGGCTGCCAGGTCAGCCTGCCGGGTGAGCCGTTCACCTGGCTGTTCAGCGAATCGGCCGCGCGGGCCGTGGTGGCCGTGCGGCCCGGCTCCGAGGCCGCGTTCGCGGAGCTGTGCGCGGCCCGCGGGGTGCCCGCCGCCGTGATCGGCGTCACCGGCGGCGGGCACCTGGAAATCAGCGGCGGAGGGCGCCTGGACGACGGCGGGGGGCGCCTGGACCACGGCGGAGGGCGCCTGGACGCCGGCGGCTTCAGCATCCCGCTGGATGAGCTCGCCATCGCGCACCGCGAGGCCCTGCCGGCCATCTTCGGCTGACGGCGCGATGCGCCGCCGCCGGCTACCTTCCGCGGCCGGCTACCTTCGCAGCGATGCCCACCCGACGCCAGGATCCCGGCCGGCTGCTGACCGCGCTCAACGAGCAGCGGGCCGAGCTTGGCGCCGCCGCCTGGGCCGGGCCGCTGACAGCCGGGGCACTCGGGGACGGCTGCGTCGCCGCCGTGGCCGCGGCGCTTGACTCCGGCGTGGCGCCGCAGCGCGCCGCGCTGCGGGAGGCCGCCGTGCGCCTGCTCGACCTGCTCGCGGCCCGCGCGCCAGGCCGTGCGGTCGAGGTGCGCATCCCGCCGTACGCGGCAGTTCAGTGCGTGGCAGGCCCCAGCCATACCCGCGGCACCCCGCCGAACGTGGTGGAAACCGACGCCGCGACCTGGGTCAGGCTGGCGACGGGCCGGCTGCCCTGGTCGAGCGCCGTCGCTGATGGCCTGGTCCGGGCCAGCGGGCCGCGCGCCGACCTGGCCGCCTACCTGCCGTTGCCGCCCGGTGACGCGGGATAGCCGCGGCGTGTCGGCGGCCAGCCGGGCAGCATCCGAAGGCGGGAGTCTGGCCAATCGGCGCCCGTTAGTCAATAGACTTGCCAGGTGATCAAGCCCGATGGCCGGCTGACGGCTGAGCTGGATCCGGGAGAGCAGCCGCGGGACGCCTGCGGCGTCTTCGGCGTCTGGGCACCCGGCGAGGAAGTCGCCAAGCTCGCCTACTTCGGGCTGTACGCGCTGCAGCACCGCGGCCAGGAGTCGGCGGGCATCGCGGTCAGCGACGGCACCAGGATCGTGGTCTACAAGGACATGGGACTGGTGCCCCAGGTCTTCGACGAGGCCGTGCTGAACACCCTGCGCGGTCACATTGCCGTCGGTCACTGCCGTTACTCCACCAGCGGGTCGTCGGTATGGGACAACGCCCAGCCCACGTTCCGCGCGACCCCGTCGGCGAGCCTGGCGCTCGGCCACAACGGCAACCTGATCAATACCCTGGAACTGGCCGCCCTGGTGGATCCGGCGGCCGAGGGGGGCACCGGCCACGCGACCACCGACACGGACGTGCTGACCGCGCTGTTCGCCGGAGCAGCCGGGGAGCACCCGGGCGCCGCGGGCGGCCTGGGCGCGGGCGTCGGCCTGGGGGCGGGCATCGAGGAATCCGCTCTCGCCACGCTGCCGCTGGTGCGCGGGGCTTACTCACTGGTCTTCATGGACGAGCGGACCCTCTACGCGGCCCGCGACCCGCAGGGTTTCCGCCCGCTCGTGCTCGGCAAGCTGACGCGCGGCTGGGTGGTGGCCAGCGAGACGGCCGCGCTCGACATCGTGGGCGCCACGCTGGTCCGCGAGGTGGAGCCCGGCGAGCTGATCGTCATCGACGAGGCTGGCGTGCGATCCCGGCGCTTCGCGCCCGCGGATGCCAAGGGCTGCCTGTTCGAGTATGTCTACCTGGCCCGGCCGGATACCACGATCGCCGGCCGGGGCGTGCAGGCCACCCGGGTGGAGGTCGGCAGGCGGCTGGCGGCGGAGTATCCGGTCCCGGCCGATCTGGTCATCCCGGTGCCCGAGTCGGGCACGCCGGCCGCGATCGGCTACGCGGAGGCCAGCGGCATCCCGTACGCGCAGGGGCTGGTCAAGAACTCCTACGTGGGCCGGACCTTCATACAGCCGAGCCAGACGATCCGGCAGCTCGGCATCCGGCTCAAGCTGAACCCGCTCAGGGACGTGATCGCCGGCCAGCGGGTCGTGGTGGTCGACGACTCGATCGTACGGGGCAATACGCAGCGCGCCATCGTCGCGATGCTGCGCGAGGCCGGGGCCGCCGAGGTGCACGTGCGCATTTCAAGCCCGCCGGTGACCTGGCCGTGCTTCTACGGCATCGACTTCGCCAGCAGGGCCGAGCTGATCGCCGGCAACCGGTCGGTGGAGGAGATCCGCGCCTCGCTCGGCGCCGACTCGCTCGGCTACGTGTCGCTGGCGGGGCTGACCGCCGCCACCACCCTGCCGGCCGGGCGGCTCTGCCGGGCCTGCTTCGACGGCAACTACCCGATCCCGGTTGCGGAGGGGGAGCGGGGCAAGCATCTCCTGGAGGTAGCGGGCGCCAGCGCCCGCGAGGCGGGGCCGTGAGCTCACCCGAGGCGGGGCCGTGAGCTCACCGCGGGCCGGCCTGAGCTATGCCGCCGCGGGGGTCGACATCGCGGCGGGCGAGCGAGCGGTCGACCTGATGCGCGCGGCGGTCGCCAGGACCACCAGGCCTGAGGTGGTCGGCGGCATCGGCGGGTTCGCCGGGCTGTTCGACGCGTCCAGGCTGGCGGGCTACCGGCGGCCGCTGCTGGCCACCTCGACTGACGGTGTCGGCACGAAGGTGGCGATAGCCCAGCGGATGGGCAGGTACGACACCGTCGGCGTGGACCTCGTGGCCATGGTGGTCAATGATCTCGTCGCCTGCGGGGCCGAGCCGCTATTCATGACCGACTACGTCGTCTGCGGCGCGCTCCGGCCGGAGCGGGTGGCGGCCATCGTCGGGGGCATCGCGGAAGGCTGCGTGCGCGCAGGCTGCGCCCTGATCGGCGGTGAGACCGCTGAGCATCCCGGCCATCTCGGCCCCGACGATTTCGACCTGGCCGGCGCCGCGACGGGGGTGGTGGAGGCCGACGAGCTGCTCGGCCCTGACCGGGTCCGGCCCGGCGACGTGCTGATCGCGATGGCGTCATCGGGCCTGCATTCAAATGGGTTCTCGCTGGTCCGCAAGCTCCTCGGCGAGCATGTCAGGGAGCTGGCGCTGGACGCCGAGCCCGCCGGGCTTGGCCGTCCGCTGGGCGAGGAACTGCTGACGCCGTCGCGCATCTACGCCCGCGACTGCCTCGCCCTCGCCGCGAGCTGCGACGTGCATGCCTTCGCGCACGTCACCGGCGGCGGGCTGGCCGCCAACCTCAGCCGGGTGCTGCCGCCGGGCGCCGACGCGACTGTCGACAGGGGCACCTGGCGCCCGCCCCCGGTATTCGGCCTGCTCGCGTCCCGCGGGCGGGTAGCCGCCGCCGAGATGGAGCGGGTCTTCAACATGGGCGTGGGGATGGTGGCCGTCGTCGGGCCGGAAGCGGTCGGCCGCGCGCTGACGCTGCTCGCCTCGGCAGGGGTGCCGGCGTGGGTGGCAGGCCAGATCAGCCCGGGGACCGGCAACGCCAGCCTGTCCGGGCGGCACCCCGGCTGAGCACGTGCCGGGCGTCAGCGCCCGACCATGTGCGTCAGCACCCGAGCATGTGCCGGGCGTCAGCCGCCGGTCGCCCTGCTCATCCCGGCAGCAGCGCCGTTCGCCTGGGCAGCAGCTCCGTTCGCTCTGGCAGCAGCTCCGTTCGCCCGACGGGGCACCTCGCTGGCCAGTTCATCCGTGCTCGGCTCGTCATCCGGGTCGTCGTCGTCGTCATCATCGTCATCGTCGACGGAGTAGCGATCGGCGAGTTCCGCATACGCGGCCTCCGACGCCACATCGTGATCGTCCGTCACGACGCCCAGCTCAGCCCGCAGCCGGTCAAGGTTCGTGCCGCCGCTGTTGTACTTGAGCTGGCGTGCAACCTTGACCTGCTTGGCCTTGGCTCGGCCGCGCCCCATTGGCTCGACCCCCTCGAACGTACGGGGCCCCGGTAAG
>Ga0302326_10030198_pt1 | contig 10852 bp, 14 predicted proteins | sample Palsa_T0_3_FD_202264 | JGI IMG/M metagenome (GOLD analysis project Ga0302326, IMG submission 202264) | Peat permafrost microbial communities from Stordalen Mire near Abisko, Sweden - Palsa_T0_3 | ecosystem: Environmental > Terrestrial > Soil > Palsa > Peat permafrost | place: Sweden: Abisko...
TCCGCCCCCGGCCGGGGCCGCCGGGCGGCCCCCCCCCGCGGCGGCGGGGGGGGGGGGGGGGGGGGGGGGGGCCCCCCCCCCCCCCCCCGCTAACGGTCGGTCTCCGAATTGCGGACAGAATCGGTCCACGTTGTACGTACACAGCGCCTGACAAACAGTCCAATTTCCCGTCAAAGAATCCCCGTATCGCCCGTAAACACTGGGAAATCGGGCGGAATCATAATCCGCGTGTCGGGGGTTCGAGTCCCTCCTCCGGCATCGACGAATTCCCTGGTAATGAGCAAATTGGGCATCACAACTGAGTACCCTGCCGCCCGGTGCCTCGAGGCCAATCGCTGCGCTTGCTGTCCGATGAACCTCCGTGGCGCCGCCGTCACGGAGGTGTATCACGATACCTCTCCAAGGTGTATCCTCGTACTATGAGTGAGACCGCGATAAAACGCACGAACATCAACCTCGACCGGAATCTGGTCGACGCGGCGGCAGCTGTGCTCGGCACCGTCCGGACGACCGACACCGTGCACGCCGCGCTGCGTGACGTCATCGACCGTGCCGCCCGCGAACGGCTCGCGCACCGCGACCTCGTCGATCTCACACCTGACGCGCTCGAGCGACTGCGCCGACCTCGACAGTTCGCCTAGGTGGAGCTGGCTGACACCAGCGCCTGGGTCTGGACCCGAGCCGTTGGTGGCAAACTGCGCGCGGCCTTCGACGAGAAGATCATCGAAGGCCACATAGCGAGCTGCGACATGGTCCGCCTCGAGCTGCTCTATAGCGCCGGCAACGCCGCCGAGTTCACCAGCCTACGAGGCGAGCTTGAGGCGCTCCCGAACTGCCCGATCAGGACTGAGCAATGGCAGCGGGCGCTGGAGCTTTACGAGCAACTCGCCCACCAAGGCGGGCTCCACCACCGCGCCGTCCGCCATCAAGACCTCCTCATCGCGGCGGCCGCCGAGGCCGCGGGCATCGCCGTCCTCCACTACGACGAAGACTACGATCGCATCGCCGCGATCACCGGCCAGGACGTTCGCTGGCTCGCGCCGCGCGGATCACTCCGCTGACGTCACTGCGGCCAGCCGAGACGGCCAAGCTTGCCGAGGCTGACGATGCGCCTGGCAAGCTGAGCGAGCCGCGCCGGCGGCGCCAGCGCCGCGTAGTTGTGCACGTGGATCCCCTTCCGCCGCGGGACTACTGTCGCTGAGAGCGTTCTGTCGCGGGCGTGAGCGCGCGACTGCCCCGGCTCAGCTTTTCACGGCGCAGAGGTTCTTCGGCGCGGCGAAATCGCTTTGCGGGAGCTCGCTCGGGTAGCTCTGCGTGAAACGGTAGGTGTAGGCGCCGCCGAGCGGCTCGTTCAGTGTGCCTGAGACGATCTGGAACTTGCGGTTGTACTTCGCCGACCCGAACGAGATGTGGCCGATTGACCAGTGGAGCACGTTTCCGGTCAACGTGTAGTGAAGCCCAGACTGAGGTTCCGGCAGCAGCGGCGTCCGGTTGGCGCTGGCCGACAGAGGCTTGATCCTCGCTTTCTCGACCAGACGAAGGCAGTTCTTCGAGAGGACATACCTGGAGAAACTGCTACCGACCTGCAGAGATTCAGTCTGAAGCTGCCCGTCCGATTCGGTGTCATAAACCGAATCCGTGCGATTCTGAATCGTCACGTCCACAGCTCCATGACCGTTATTGAGCGTGGTCCTGAAGACAAGCTGACCGTCCGTGGCCCGGATCACCTTCTTGGCGATCGTCTGAGGCGAACGGGTGCTGGCGGCTGCGGCGTCGTGATGAGCGCGCCGGCGCCGAGCACGGCCGCGCCTGTCACGAGCAGCGACCCGGTGAGGAGTCCTCGAAAGCGTGGGGCGTGACGTGATGGCTTCATTGTCGAGCTCCTTTCCGTGCTCTTGATCTCCAGCGGTCGCTTGATCATGACGCCGTGCGCAAGATGGCGTGCCTGCCGAGTCGACGCGAACTCACGAGCGAGCCGCAGGCACCGGCCCGCTCGAGAGCAGCGGGGCCGAGGCTCAGCGCCGGGCGTCGCCCGCGTTGCCCCGGCCGCTCCGATGCACCACTTCCTTAGGGATTCCCCCCGACCGTCGCCATCGTCCCACCTGGGCCAGCTTCGGTCAACGTCCCAGGAGTCGAACTCAGCGGCGGCGGCGGCGGCTGGAAGACGACCTCGCGGTGGCCGCTCTCGTCGGACACGATGGCGTTGGGATCAGTCTCGAGATGGCCCGGGACCTCCCCGCATGCTGGAGCAGCTGCCGGTGGAGATGGAGCAGGAACGGAATGGGTCATCCCGCGGTTGCCGCGGCATCGTCCTGTCTCGTCGCTGACGACGCGCGCTCTGACGCGGCCGTCCGCAGCCGCGGCGTCGGATCACGATTCCCTTGTTCAGCCAGTCGAATTCGCGGGCGGCGGTCTCGATCTGGGTGGAGGACCGGAACGTGTATTCGCCTGCTTCAACATCCTCACCCCGCCCCAACCGAGCGAGGACCATGCCGTGCCGTCCGGCAGGACCGCTTGCCAGTCCGCGCTGGCACCCGGGAGCAGTGTCCCGTTAAGCTCAGGGCCGGGGCTCCTCGGTCACGGCGTGTGCGCCGGGGGCGCGGGATGTGCCGTACCTGGCCACATGGGTGGCGCAAAGCCTCCCGCGCTACTCCTATACTCGCGCGGTGGTGCCCAACCTCGCGAGCGGATACAGGGCATGGCGGCGGTTCGCAGCCGGCCTGCTGGTCGCGGGTTGCGTGCTGATTGTGGCGGGGTCCGCGACGGCCAAGACGACCTACGATCTGCGCGGTACCTGGAGCTGCTGCGGTAGCGGCGGCGCGGCAGCGCAGACGTGGAAGATCGCCCGGATGAACCTGTCCTCCGGCGCTTTCACGGGCTCCGGAGGCGGAGGGTTCTATACGTTTCCGATCACCGGCAAGGTGACTGGACGGTCGGTCACGCTGACGACAGGTCCTTACAAGCAGCTGCCGAGCTACTCGGCGACGTTCACCGGGAAGCTCTCGGTCAACGGCCGGAAGATCTCGGGCGGATGGAAGAGCAACGAAGCACAGACTGGCACCTGGACGGCGTCGCAGACGTCGGCTCCGAAGCCGAAGCACAAAAAGCCGAAGCACAAAAAGCCGAAGCACAAAAAGCCGAATCCGAAGCCAAAGCCGAAGCCGAAGCCGAAGCCGAAGCCGAAGCCCTCGGGGAGCTCGATCAAGTTGCGCGGCCCCCATTCCAACAAGTACCACACGTATTTCGACTACGTCGCGTCTGGCGTCGCAGCCGGGTCCGCGGATCACGTGATCGGCTGGGAGGCTCCTTTCGCGGCGGCGTGCGCGAGCACGTATCGCGCCGAGGCGACTCGCACGGGCATCTATCTATTTGTGAGCCAGGCCGTCGCGCGGAACCACAGCTTCTCGCTGATCGTCCACTTCTACGCACAGAACGTGCTCAAGCACCGGTTCTGCGCGTATGTGTCGAACGCGGCGTCGAGCACCACGTTCGCGCGCGCGACCGCGACCTGGTCGAATCACCGGTAGCGTCGCGGTCGGCGTCAGAACCGATTGCGACTGCGGTTCCGTTGCCGCTCGACGCCATCCCCGGTTGTCAGTTGCCCGACGACCGCGTAGGCGGCCGCTAGCGCGATCGAGACGATGACGTAGGCCACGCCGGGGGCGCCAGAGATCGCGACGATAGCGAAGGCGGCACCTCCGCAGATGGCAAGGGCCGTCCGTCGTTGACTGCGGTTCATGACACTTAAGTACCCGAGACGCGGCTTTCTGAATCCGCGCACGCGCTACTGCGCGACCACCGGTTCAGAGGCGGTTACGAAGCTGAAGACCGCTTGGCGTGAACTGCCCGCTTCCCCTTCTCGACCTGCTCGGCGACCTCGTGGGTTGGAAGAGGTTCATTTTCATACGATATCACTTGATATCATCATGATATGGCCGAACCGCCAACTCCCCTGTACGTGCGCTTGGCTGCCGAACAAGCCCGTCGCCTCGATCAGGCTGTGTCAGCGTCGGGCAAGAGCAAGCGTCGGCTGGTCGAGGACGCCGTCCGCGAGCACCTGAGCGACGACGGCCTTGTCGTCGGTCGCATCGCCTTCAGCGAGGACGCGCCGGCGTGGTCCTCGCCCAGCACCGCGGCCACCGCCGCGCGGGAGATCTTGACCGCCGCGGAAGCCGCGGCGCTGCTTCGAGTCGACGAGGGCGAGCTCGTGGCAGCCGCCCGGCGACGCAAGCTGCCAGGGCGCTCAATCGCGGGCCAGTGGCGATTCTCGCGCACCGCGCTGCTCTCGTGGCTGGGCCGACAGGCGGATGAGCGCGAATCGAACCTGCCGGCGGCGGCAGCCGGGGTGGAACGCAGCGATGCCGTGCTCGAGCCAGGGCCCGAGTATGTGCCGGGAGACCCCGTTCGGGTGCGCGTTGTGCATCGTGAGCACCGGACCTCCGTCACCGACGGCGGCCGGGCGATCGAGAAGGCCGGGAGACCCTCGGGTTGGCGGGAGGCCGCGGACCGGGTGGCCGACGAGCTGGTGGTGAATGTCAGCCAGCGCGGGGTCATCTCGCTGCCGATCGTGCGCGGCGACCCTTGGTGCGAGGAGGAGATTGTGGACAGGATCGCTCAGGCCTCACTCGCCCTCTACCAGGAGCTGCTCGATCTCGAGGGGTAGGCCGCTCGGCGGACCGCCCGGGAGCTACCTGATGTGGAGATTGATGCCGAGGAGCAGGAGCGGCCACAGGGCCACGGCCAGCACCAACGAGATCAGTGGCTTGAGCGTCGCGACGTGCGCGAAATAGTGATGCGCGGACGCCACGACCGCTCCAAGAATCAGGTAGACCACACTGCCGAATCCGGATCTCAACCTCTCTCAACCCTCCGTGTCGAACCGTCAGGCCCGGTTCGGGCCCGTTCCCGAGCGTATACCCGGAATCGCCGTGCGATCATCGCGGAGTCGAGCATGACCACTTTGGGTGATACCTTGCGCTGAGCGTGGACACGCAGATGTGGCACGAAGCCGGGGGCCGAGAGCTGACGAAGGCATGCCGATGAGCGCGATCCTGACCACCCCGATCGCCGTCGCCGCGATCGTGCTGGGCATCGCGGGCGTAGCCAAGCTCCGATCCCCCGGCGGAGCTAAGCGCGCGCTCGCCAGCACGGGCCTGTCGGTTCCAGCCGGTGTAATCCGGGTGATCGCGTCCGGCGAGCTCGCAGTTGCGACGCTCGTGCTGCTCATGCCCGGTCGCGCTGCATCCGCGCTGCTGGCCGCGACGTACGCGCTGCTGGCGCTGGTCGCCTACGCTCTGGCGCGTCGCGGCGCGTCGTGCGGTTGCTTCGGCGGCGAGGACACGCCCGCCACCGAAGCGCACGTCTGGCTGAGCGCCGGGATCGCACTCGTCGCCGCCGCCGGCGTCGTATCGCCGCCGCAGGGGATCACATGGCTGCTGACCGGCTCCCCGGGTGTGGTCGGACCGCTCGCGCTCGGGATCGCCGGCGCGGCCTACGCGACAGTGATCGCCTACACGGAGCTGCCGGCGGCATGGAGCGCGTGGAGGCCGCGATGAGCGAGCGGCTGGCGCGAGCACTCGGAGGCCTGATCGAGCGCCGCACGTCGCGGCGGGGCTTGATCGCACGTTCGGCGCTGGCCGGCGCGGCGTTCGCGGTCGCTCCGATCCGGTACCTGGTCCGCCCCGGAACGGCGTGGGCGGTGCTGCGCTCCGCCGACTGCCCACCCGGCAGCCTGTGCAACGACGGCTACAGCGCGTTCTGTTGCGAGATCGAGCACGGCCACAACCGGTGCCCTGACGGCACGTACGTCGGCGGCTGGTGGAAGTGCACCGACTACCGAGGCGGCCGCCTGTGCTCCGAGCAGGGCGTGCGCTACTACCTCGACTGCAACCGCATCCCCGGCGTCGGCTTTCCCGGCGGCTGCCAGTGCGCGAACGGCAACTGCGACGAGAGGATTATCGCCTGCAACCTGTTCCGCTACGGCCAGTGCAACACCGACATAGCGATCACCACCGAGGTCGTGTGCCGCCTCGTGATCTGCCAGAACCCGGCGACGGTGGCGGGGCTGAACTGCAATGGGACGGTGATGATCGACAACGCCGTCTGCGGTCACGAGGCGAGCTGCCTCGAGGGGCTTGCGGTCCAGCTACCGGGTGGCGGGGGGGCTTGATGACGGCGCTGATCGTGTGCGAGACCGTGCTGCTGGTGCTGCTCGTAGTGCTCGTAGCCGGCCTGCTGCGTAGCCACGCCGAGATCCTTCGGCGCCTGGGACCCGCCGCTGCCGGCGACGAAGGAGGCGCGGCAGCGGCAGCCCCCCCGCGCTCGGCGAACCGCGGCGACACGGTCCTTCCGGCGGCCGACATCGCCGGTGCCACGCCAGGCGGTGACGCGATCAAGCTTTCGCTGAGTGGCGCGACAGCGGCCCCGACGCTGCTGGCGTTCCTATCCAGCGGCTGCACGACCTGCCACCGCTTCTGGGAAGGGCTAGCGGGGCGGCGCCTGCCCGGTGAGCTCCGGCTGGTCGTGGTGACCCACGATTCGAGCCGCGAGAGCCTGTCGCGGCTGCGGGCTCTGGCGCCACCAGGGGTGCCGGTCGTGATGTCATCGCAGGCCTACGCCGAGTACGGCATTCCGGGCGCTCCGTACTTCGTGCTCGTCGACGACGGGGTACGCGGGGAGGGCGTAGCGACCACGTGGGCCGCGCTCGAGTCGCTGCTCACGGACGCGATCGGGGACGCCCGCGAGGCCGGATCTGCCGCCGGCGGGCGTGGTCGCCAGATCGAGGCGAGGCTCGCAGCCGCGGGGGTCGCGGCCGGCGATCCGAGTCTGTACCCGGGCAGCAACGGCTCGTAGTGCGCCGCCCGGTGCGCTGTTGACGTTGCTCGTCCTGCTTGGTTGCGTTGCGGCAGTTGCGGGGGCGATCCGGTCTGCCTGGTCGCCATGAGGCGAGTCGATGCTCGCGAGCATCACTCCGCTCGGCGAGCGGGGCCGCCACTCCCGATGGGGGGTCACCGTGACCGCCTTCCTGCTCGGCGCGACGATCGCAAGCGCCGGGCTCGGTGCGCTCGCGGGCGCGTTGGGAGCGCTCGCGGTGCCGGACTCGGTTGACCTGGGTGCGCGGCTGGCTGCCCTGGCCGGCGTCGGGCTGCTCGCCGCAGCGTTCGACGCCCGCGGCGACCGTGTCCCGGGGCCCCGCCGGCAGGTGAACGAGGATTGGCTGGTCACGTTCAGGGGCTGGGTCTACGGACTCGGCTACGGGGTACAACTGGGTCTCGGAATCACGACGGTGATCAGCTCGGCGGCGCTTTACGTGGCGCTGATCGCGGCCGTGGCGACCGGCGACCCGGCGCGCGGCGCGCTCGTGCTCGCGTGCTTCGGCGCCGTCCGCGGGGCGATCCTGCTCGGCACGGCGGGCGTGCGGCGGCCGGAGCAGCTGATCTCGCTCGACGCGCGACTGCGACTGTGGCGCGCGCCAGTCCGCCACGCCGGCGTCGCCACGCTCGGCGCGATTGCGGCGGCCGCGATCATCGAGATCAGCTTATGACGATCGAGGCCCATGGGATCGCCGTCGAGCTACCGCGCGGTTGGAGCGGCAGGATCTTCCGCCTCGCCGGCGGCGGCGCAACGCTACACGCGGGCACCTTCGGGCTGGCGCTCGACGACTCCTCCTTCGGCGATGCCAGCACCGCGGCGATCCCGCCCGGCGGAGCGTTTCTCGCGCTGACCGAATACCTGCCAGGAACTGGGCTCCATCCCGGCGTCGGACTGTTCGCGTCGCGACGGATCCCGCGGCCGCTCGACCCGGCGAGCTTCTCTCATCGCAAGCTCGCCAACGCGCGCCCGGGCCAGTCAGCCAGCCAGCACTTCTTCACGGCGTCAGACCGCCCCTTCTGCCTCTACGTCGTGATCGCCGACGCGCCTTCCCGCGCGGGCCGGCGAGCTCAGCTCGACGCGCTGGACCGTGTGCTCTTGAGGCTCCGCATTGCGCGGGGGGCGGGCACCGGGTAATCGGCGGGATTGATGATCGTGCCGGTGTAGACGGCCGCGTCGTGGCCGAGGGTCGCGAAGCACGGCGTCCTGTTCCTCCGTTCAGACTGGCGATACCTGGCCTTCACCGACGTGACGACCCGAACGCCGTTGACAATCGCGGCACCGGTGATTCTCACCGTGATCTCGTACCGGACGCGCTCGCCGCGCCTGTAGGTCCGCGAGCCACACCTGAGGGGCGCGTAGAAGCTGCCTTTCCCCGACCAGGAGCCGAACATCCGGTGCTTACGCTCGATCCTCAGCCTGTCGACCCCGATCGCCCGGGGGCGCACCAGCTTCTCGGTCGCGCACTGCCCGGCCGGACAGGGCGCAACGAAGTCCCAGACCCTATTCACGCGCTCTCCGACGTGCTCGCCAGGCACGTCGCGGGCGCTCGTGATCCGGCCGGTCATCGTGAAATGGCCTTGGAGCCTGGCGTGGACATGGGCGGAAGCCGGGAGCGCGAGCGGGGCGAACAGCATCAGGGCAGCGAACCGGCGATAGGCCATACGCCAGACGTTATCTTCCCGCCATGAACCTGGCCTCGATCCTCACGGAATCCGCCGCGCGCGACGCCAGCCATATCGCGCTCAAGCTCGACGACGCCCTGATGACGTACGGGCAGCTCGACGCCGCCACCGCCCTGATGGCGGGTGTGCTCGCCGAGAAGGGCATCTCGCCCGGCGATCGGGTCGGGATCATGTTGCCGAACGTCCCGTACTTCGCGGTCTGCTACTACGGCGTGCTGCGGGCGGGCGCGGTCGTGGTGCCGATGAACGTGCTACTGAAGCGGCGCGAGGTCGCGTTCTACCTGCGCGACCCGGGGGCGAAGCTGCTGCTGGCGTGGAATGGCTTCGCCGCGGACGCGGAGGGCGGAGCGCAGGATGCGGGGGTTGAGTGCGTCCTCGTCGAACCCGGCGAGTTCGAGCAGCTGCTGGCGGCGGCGACACCCCGTGCGGACCTCGCCGACACCGGTGACACGGACACAGCCGTGATCCTCTACACGTCGGGCACGACCGGGACCCCCAAGGGTGCAGAGCTGACCCATGCAAATCTGACGCGCAACTGCGAGATCGCCGCGAGCCTGTTCGGCGTCGGGGGCGAGGCGATCACGCTCGGCGCTCTGCCGCTGTTTCACTCGTTCGGGCAGACGTGCGGACTGAACGCCACGATTCGTGGCGGCGGCACGCTGACGCTGATCCCGCGATTCGACCCCGGTAAGGCGCTCGGGATCATCGAGCGCGACCGGGTCACCGTGTTCGAGGGAGTTCCGACGATGTACAACGCGATGCTCCACCACCCTGAAGCATCGAGCTTCGATACGTCGACCCTCGTGCTCTGCGCGTCGGGCGGCGCGGCGATGCCGGTCGAGGTCATGTTGCTCCTATGTCAAGGGTCGGTCGCAAATTTGTGCGATCTGGGGGTCGTCATGTGATGCAGACCATGGGGGTGGCTGCTGGGATGGTGTTGTCGATGGGGCGGCGTGGCGCAGCCCGTTTCGGTGTCTTGGGTGCCGGGGCTGCGGGCTTGGCTGGTAGTGGCGGCTCGGCGAGGAGGCGCCAGAAGCGGCGGGCGAGGTGGCGCTTGAGGCAGCGGTAGGCGCCTTTGCGGGTGTTCCCCTCGGCTTGCTTGCGCGCGAGGTAGTCGATCGTCTTCTGGTCGCGTTGGGCGCGGGTGATCGCGATCGTGTGCAGCGCGCGGTTCAGTTGGCGATCGCCGCCGCGGTCGAGGCGATGCTGGGTTCGTTTCCCGGATGAGCATGGGATCGGTGCGGTCCCGGTCTGGCGGGCGAAGCACGCTTCGGTGCGGAACCGCTCAGCGCCGGCGGTATGGCCGATCAGGATCGCGGCGGTCAACGTTCCGCACCCGAGCTCGTCCAGGAGCTTGGGCTTGTAGGCGGTGATCAGCTCGGTCAGTTCGCGTTCGAGCGCGTCGACTTGGCGGGTGAGGGTACGGATCTGCGCGAGCTCCGCGCGGGCGACCCGGACACGCGCGCCGGTCCCGGCGCGTCGCAGCCGACCGTCGAGGCGCTCGAGGTTGCGCAGGTGCGACAGCGACCCGGCCGCGAGCTTCGCCTCGACCTCAGGGCAGATGTCGAGTAGCTGCCAGCGCAGCCGGCACTGGACTTTGCTGCGTTCGCGGACGAGATCCTCGCGATGGTCGGCGAGCAGCCGGATCTCCATCGCGCGCTCGTCGAGGTACGCGGACGGGAACCGCTCAACGCCGTCCTTCACGACCGCGCGGGCGATCGCGACCGCATCGATCTGATCAGACTTCCCGCGCTCACGCTCGCCCTGGCGCGAGGCGCCCATCAGCTTCGGCGGGACGCGGAGGACCCGCTCGCCGGCGGCGATCAGCGCCTGCTCGAGGCGCCCGGACACGTGCCTGCAGTCCTCGACCGCCCACACGCGATCCTCGTCAAGCTCGCGGGCCCACCGGACCGCGGCGAGATGCCCCGCCTCGTCCGCCTTGATCTCCCGGCCGCCGCGGACGCGGCCGGTTCCCTCGTCGACCGCCGCGAGCGCATGGCTCTGCTTGTGCGTGTCCACGCCGATCACGATCATGTACGCCATCCCTTCATGTGGTTGACCGCCGATGAAGCGGATCTCCGGCGGACAGACCTCTGTCGGGGCTGGTGCCAAGCTCCTATCAAGTCACGCCGAAGGTCCTCGGGCGGCGACGGGCGACACAACAAAAACCGGTCAGGCCAGACCTGCGCAAACAGGCCAACCCGACAGCGGGGTTTAGAGTCAGCCCGCCGCCAGCCCGAGGAACTACACGCCGGGCCGGACAACACCAGCCCGAGATCAGAACGATCACACAGAGC
>Ga0302326_10030199_pt1 | contig 10852 bp, 10 predicted proteins | sample Palsa_T0_3_FD_202264 | JGI IMG/M metagenome (GOLD analysis project Ga0302326, IMG submission 202264) | Peat permafrost microbial communities from Stordalen Mire near Abisko, Sweden - Palsa_T0_3 | ecosystem: Environmental > Terrestrial > Soil > Palsa > Peat permafrost | place: Sweden: Abisko...
CAAGTTGGAGGGCGACGTTTCGCCGCAAGCGATTCGAGAGCTGGTCGAACTCGCGACGTGGGCTCCCAATCACCGGCTCACCGAGCCGTGGCGCTTTACGGTGGTGACGGGCGATGTGCGCGAGCGTCTCGGCCAGGCCTGGGGAGAGATCGCTGCGGATGCGCAAGGCTTGCGCGGTGAGGAGCGCGCGGAGTCGATTCGCCGCGACGTCGTCAAACTGATGCGCGCGCCGGTGCTGATCGTCGTCAGCACGCGAACGGACCACGACGCCGTCGTCGCAGAAGAAGACTTCGCTGCGACGGCTGCAGCCGTACAGAACCTCTTACTCGCCGCGTACGACCGTGGCTTGGGAGCGATGTGGCGAACCGGACGCATCGTGCGCGAGCCGGGCGTCAAGGCGTTCCTCGGGCTCGAGGTGTCCGACCGCATCGTCGCCATCGTGTATATCGGGCAGCCGGCAATGGAGGCGCCGCTCGCACGCCCGCGCGACGTCGACGGCGTGATCCGCTGGCGAACAACCTGATACGGCGCTGTACGCCCCATGCGGAGGCGCTCGCCGGCGACCGAGGGGCGGGCGTGGCCGGTCCCGAAATCTTCGACCCCGCGCTTCACGTGTAGCGCCGGCTGCCTGGTTGATCGCTCCATCGTTCCGCCCAGACTAGCGCAGCGGGCTCGGCGGATGTGAAGGCCCCGTGAAGGCCGGCTTGCCGAGGCCTTCATGCAACCGTCGCCGCTGCGGGATAGGGTGACCGCATGAGCACGCCGCGACCTGATACATCGCAGGACGAGCCGCTGCCCGCGACCGCCGCATTTCTCCTCGCGCTCGGAGGATTGCTGCTCGTGGGCTGGCTTGCGATGTTCTTCCTCTTGATCCACAGGTGGAGCTGACATGAACGGGCTCCACGTCCATCGCGTCGAGCGCCTCTGGCTCACGGCGGGCATCGGCCTCCTGGTGCTCTTTCTCGCGATCATCACGACTGCGGCAGTCGTCGACGGCCTTGTCCCGCCGAGCCACGTCCAGAGCATCGACCCCACCAAAGTCGGACAGACGCCGCCGTTCGACAAGCCCGGCCTTCGCAAGATCGCGGGTGGCGAGTACGAGGCCTACTACGTCGCCCACATCTTCTCGTTCAGCCCGCAGCACCTGGTCGTTCCACTCGGCGCGCACGTGACGTTCTATGTGACGAGCTCCGATGTCGAGCATGGCTTCAGCATCCCCGAGACGAGCATTAACACGATGGTCACGCCGGGCTGGGTGAGCACGGTGGGCTACACTTTCCGAACGCCGGGCAAGTTCTTACTGGTCTGCAACGAGTACTGCGGTGCCGGTCATCAGTTGATGGCCGCCGACGTGGAGGTGCGCTAGATGGCAACGACGGTTTCCGTCACCACCGACGAGCGCGCGCTCGCCGTTTCTCGCGCGAACGGCGACCTACTCGTTCTCACGCACATCTATACGGCGACGCTCGTCGTCGGGCTCGGTGGGTTCTTCGGCCTGCTGCAGGGCTTCTCTCGCGCGAATTTCATCGTCATGCCGGCATGGTTCGACTACTACCGCGTTCTGACGGTGCATGGCGTGCTGATGGCGCTCGTCTTTACCACGTTCTTCATCACCGGGCTCATGACGTTCGCGACCTACCGTTCGATCCCGCGCGTGCGTCGGGTGACGCTCGGCTGGTTCAGCTACTGCCTGATGCTCGTCGGGACGGCCATGACGGCCATTACGATCCTAGCCGGCAATGCCTCCGTCCTGTACACGTTCTACGCGCCGCTCAAGGCGCATCCGGCCTTCTACTTCGGCGCGACGCTGCTCGTGCTCGGCACGTGGGGCGTGGCCCTCGACATCTTCCTCAACGTACTGTGGTATCGGCACATGAACCCCGGCAAGCCGCTGCCGCTTCCCGCCCACCTCTCGATCGTGACGTTCGCAATGTGGATCATTGCGACGCTGGGCGTGGTCGCGGAGATGGTCCTGCTGATTCCGTGGTCGCTCGGCTGGACGTCGGGCATCGACGTCGAGTTGACGCGAATGCTGTTTTGGTACTTCGGCCATCCGCTCGTCTACTTCTGGATCATGGGCGCGTACCTGATCTGGTACCTGGTCGTGCCGACGACGTATGGCGGGAAGGTGTACAGCGACGGCCTGACGCGCCTGTCGTTCCTCATCCTCTTGGTTCTCTCGACGCCGGTCGGGCTGCACCATCAGTTCCTCGATCCCGGCGTGCAGTCGGGCTGGAAGTGGGTGCACATGGTGCTGACGTTCGGCGTGGTGATCCCCGCGCTGATGACGGCGTTCGCGCTCTTCGCCTCGTTCGAAATGGCGGCGCGCCGCGCCGGCAAGCGCGGTTTCGTGCAGACCGTGCGGTGGCTGCCCTGGAACGACCCGACGTTCAGCGGCGCGGCACTCGGGATGATCCTGTTCATCTTCGGCGGGTTGGGCGGCATCGTCAATGCCTCGTACAGCATGGACGTTCTCGTGCACAACACGATGTGGATCGTCGGTCACTTCCACATCACGGTCGGAGGACCGGTTGCGCTTACGTTCCTGGCCGCATCCTATCGCCTCGTTCCAGCCCTGACCGGCCGGAAGCTCTTCGCGCCGAAGGTCGCCCTCTGGCAAACGTACATCTACTTCGTCGGCATGGTCATCATGTCGTTGGGCATGCACTACGCCGGGCTCCTGGGCGCGCCGCGACGCACGTCGGACGTGACGTACTTCGGCGCGGCCGGCGCGGCGTCGTGGCACCCGGAGATGGTCCTGGCGGCCATCGGCGGCACGCTCGTGTTCATCAGCATCCTGATGTTCGTGACGGTCGCAACGGGTACGTATTTCGCGAATCGGAAATCCGAGGAGGCCACGCAGTTTCCGTTTGCAGACGCGGAGGAAGCAGCGCTGCCGACCCCGCCGATGCTCGACCACGTCGGCCGCTGGTCGACGGTCGCCCTCGTGTTGGCAGTCGCCGCGTACATCGGACCGGTCGTCAACCAGCTCCAGGCGCACGCGTACCTTGCGCCGGGCATGCGTACGTGGTGAGCGAGGGACTCCATTCGGCGTGCGTCGTACAGCGTTCCACGAGGTGGAGACCGCAAATCTGCGCGTCCTGGTCGTCGACGACGAACCGGCGATCGTCGAGATCATCGCTCGGTACCTGAGCGACGAAGGTTTTGCGGTGTCCGACGCGGCGGACGGCAACGTCGCCGTCGCGCGGGCACTCGACGAGCGTCCCGATTTGATCCTCCTCGATCTCAACCTTCCCGGACTCCACGGCAGCGAGGTCCTGCGCCGTGTTCGGGCCGTCTACGACGTGCCGATCATCATGCTGACCTCGCGCGTCGACGAGGTGGATCGGGTCGTCGGCCTCGAGATTGGCGCGGACGACTACATCGCCAAACCCTTCAGCCCGCGCGAGGTCGTTGCGCGAGTGAAGAGCGTGCTGCGCCGAAGCAGTGGAGGAAGAGCGGCGGTTGCTCCCGGTGAATCGGGCGCGCGACCCGCATCCGAGGCGGAGCGCACCGTGCTGCGCGTTGGCGCGCTCGAGATCGACGGCGCTGCGCACGAGGTCCGCCTGAGTGGGACGGTCGTCCCGCTTACGCCGACCGAGTATCGCCTGCTCGACGCGCTGGCGACAAACGCCGGCTGGGCCATGACGCGCGAGCAGCTGCTCGATAAGATTTCGGACGCCGATATCTACGATCGCACGCTCGACCGGCACATCGCGAACCTGCGCAGGAAGATTGAGGACGACTCGACCCGTCCGAAGCGAATCGTGACCGTACTCGGCGTCGGCTATAAAATGCCCGCGAAGTAGCCGCGCCATCCCCTGGAGAACCGCCGTGTCGACTCGCATCGCCCAGAGAACGCTCGTCCACTGTCCTCCCGCGCAAGCCGCGCAGCGGCTCTCTGCGTACGTGCGTGAGCACGGGGCCGCGGACGCTGGCACCGCCAAACTCCCGCTCTTTGTAGAGGCCGGCATTCCCGGTCTGCCTGCGCCGTTACGATTCGAGCGCTCGGTCGTCGTCACGCTCCAGCCGCACCACCTCTCGGGCGACATGACCCCACGATACAGCGTGCAGTGGGCACCGGCGGAGCCCGGACCGTTCCCGCTCTTCGCGGGTGAATTGCGCGTGGAGAACGACGAAGACTACCACGCGTTCTACCTCGTCCTCGAAGGCTCGTACGAGCCGCCGCTGGGCTTGGTGGGCGCCGGCTTCGACATCATCGTCGGTTCGCGGATCGCCGCGCTGTGCGCGCGCAACCTGCTCGCCGCGATCGCCGACGCCATCGAGAGCGCCTTCGCGCACGACGAGGCGCAGAAGGCGACTGCCCAGTCGCCCGAAAGAACGTGACGGTGAAGCGCCGTTTGCAGGACGCGCAAAACACAGACACGCTTGCGCTGCCCGATCCGGGTGGTCATGGACGCCATCACCAGCATGGCCTGGAACTGGCCGGCCGGTTCGCCACGACGATCTCGAAGTGCTCGGAGCCGTTCGTCCTCAGTGCCGCGCCCCGATGAGCGCGTCCCATTCGGCAAGGCGTCGCGTGACGCTCGCACGTAGCGCCACCCACGCCGCACGCTGATCGAGCGTCGGCGCCGCGTCCGCGCTCTCGATGGCAGACTGCAACTCGTCGAGCAGCGAGGCCGCATAGCGCAGGGTGGTCAGGCTCGGCGGCGGTGCGAACGGGTTGAAACCCTGCGGCGGCGCACCAACGATGGCGTCGATGCGCGCAACGTCGGCGCCCGGCGCTTTCCGCAGCGCGCTCGACGCGGTGACGGCCGCCGCGACGCGCCCGGACAGCGCGTCGACTGCGCTCGCAAGCGCGAACTGCGCGACCAGGTCCGCGTCGGTCGCGCGCACGCGTGGATCGCGCCGGAGGACCAGGGTTTGCTCGAGATCGCGTCCGGCCAGCGACAGGCGCACGCGGTACCGCCCGGGTGGCGCGAGTGGGCCGTCGGCGTCCTTGACGTGGAAATCCCAGACGAAACGGTGCATGCCGGGGTCCGCGGCGAGCACCGGCGGCTCTTCGATCCAGTAGGCCGGGAAGTCCACCTCGACGGGATCTGTCGTGCGTGGCTGGTCGCTGCTCGACCAGCGCCGCACCACCGTACCGCCCGCATCGGAGATCGTCAGTGCCACGGGGCCGTTCGCACCGTCCGGGACGACGTAGTCGATATACGCTCCGTTTCGAGGGTTCTCGCCGGCGGGGGTTTCCGGGGGCGAGGCCTCCGCCTGGTCGTCGCCCGGACGCGTGCGGATCGCGGTGCTCGGCGCGAAGAGGCGAGGGCCGGGAGCGGCGTTCGCCGCGAGCTGGCGCAACGGGCCGAGGTCGTCGAGGACCCAGAATGCGCGCCCGTGCGTCGCGATCGCGAGCGCGTCGTCGCGCACCGCAAGTGCGTGCACCGGGACGAGCGGCATGTTGAGGCGCAGGGACTGCCACTGCGCGGCGTTGTCGAACGAGATGAAAACGCCGGTCTCCGTGCCCGCGTAGAGCAGGCCGCGCCGCGCCGGATCCTCGCGGACCGCCCACACGAAGCTTCCCTCGGGAATGCCGCGACTCGCCTCGAGCCACGTCCGCCCGCCGTCGTTCGTCGTGTAGACGTAGGGCCGGTCGTCGTCGAGACGATGACGGTCGACCGCGACGAACGCGACGTTCGCGTCGAACCGTGACGCTTCGATCGCGTCGATGTGACTCCACGGCGTCACTCCCGGCGGCGTCACGTTGCGCCACGTCCGGCCGTCGTCGCGGGTCACGTACACGAGGCCGTCGTCCGTGCCGGCCCACACGAGGTCGGCGCGGAGCGGCGACGGAGCGATCGAATACACGACGCCCCGCGGCGCGGCTCCGTCGAAATCGGCGGCTGCCGGAGGGTCGAGGGTTGCGGGGATCCCTGGATTCGGGCGCGTCAGGTCACCGCTGATCTGCGCCCACTGCTCTCCGCCATCGCGCGTCCGGAAGATCACCTGACGCGACGTGTAGAGTGCGTCGTCCGCTCCGAAAACCAAGGGCGTCGTCCATTCCGCGCGCCAGATCCCGGGCTTTCCCGCCGTCGGCGCGACCGATCGCATTTGGTTCGAGCGCAGGTCCTCGCGGTCGACGAATCCACCGTACAGAATGCTCGAATCGCGCGGGTCGGGTGCGATGGTGTTGCTCTCGCCGCCGACGCTGAGCGGTTGCCAGTCGCGCTCTTCGATCGAGCGGTGGTCGCTGCGCGAAACGATCGCCGCGGCGCCGCTATCCTGTTGCGACCCGAAGATGCGGAACGGGAACGCACTGTCGGTCGCGATCGTGTAGAACTGCCCCGTCGGCTGATTGAACCACGAGCTCCACGTCTTTGCACCGTCGATGCTCACGCTGGCGCCCTGGTCGCTTCCCAGCACCATGCGCGACCCGTCTGCCGGGTCGATCCAGAGCTGGTGGAAGTCGTCCCCGTCCGGCGAGCCCTTGATCGCGGTGAAGTGCGCGCCGCCGTCGGTCGAGCGGTAGAAGGAGGTATTCGACACGTACACCACGTTCGGGTTTGCCGGGTCGACGGTGACGTGGCAGAAATACCAGCCACGCTGCCACAAGCGGCGGTCGGCGTCGACCAGTCGCCACGTCGCGGCTCCGTCGTCGCTACGGTAGAGTCCGCCCGCCTTCGCGTCGACGATTGCGTACACGCGCTGCGGTTGGCTCGGCGCGACGGCGAGGCCGATCTTTCCGAGTCGCTCGGCCGGGAACCCGCCGCCGCGGACGGCCGTCCACGACACGCCGCCGTCGTGCGAAACGTACAGCCCCGTGCCTGGGCCACTGGACGGAGGATAGACGCTCCACGGGGGCCGTCGCGTCTGCCAGAGCGAGGCGTAGACGGTGTGGAGGGCCGGGTCGGCAGCGAGGTCGATTGCGCCCGTGTCCCGGTCTACGAACAGCGTGCGCGTCCACGTCGCACCACCGTTCGTGGAACGGTACACGCCGCGCGTGTCATTCGCGGCGTATGCGTGGCCCAGCGCCGCGACGAGCAGCCGCGCGGGGTCGTGTGGATCGACGATGATGCGTCCGATCTGCCGCGAATCGTCGAGCCCCATGCGTGTCCAGGTCGAACCGGCATCGTGCGACGCGTACATCCCGTTCCCGTGGATGATGTCGGAGCGCATGTCGGCTTCGCCGCTGCCGACGTACACCGTCGCCGGATCGCTCGGCGCGACCGCGATCGCACCGATCGACGCGACGGGCTCACCGTCCATGATCGCGTTCCAGGTCCGGCCGGCGTTCTGGGTCTTCCAGACCCCGCCGCCGACCGCTCCGAGGTAGAACGTGCGCGGATCCCCCGACACGCCGCTGACCGCGACGGCGCGACCGCCGCGGAACGGCCCGATCATGCGCCAATGCAGCGCGCCGAACTGCCCTGCGCCGGGTGACGGTTGCGCGCCGGCGGCCCGGCCGCCGACGCAGAGGAACGCGAGTAGGGTTCCGGCCCCCAGCGCGGTGGCAGCGAGCGTGGCGGCGATACGTGTGGCGAGCATCGGGGCCGAAGGTTCGCGCCGCTCCGGCTGCGCCCTATCCCCGGGCGCAAGGCCGCGTGCCGGAACCCCGCGAGCGGACCCGAAGATGCACGCGTTTCGTGATACCGTCGTTACGCGTACGTGGCCGCCCGTGCAGGATCGTCATGCAACTCTACGGCGGGTCGCGTGTTTCTCTTCCGACTCGGCACGGTGCCGGGGCGAGACGAGGAGACAATGACGAGCGGAATGGCGGGAGAGGACAATGGACGGGGACGGACGATGGGCATGGGACGGGGCGTTCGGTGGGGCGCGGGGCCTCCACGGCTGCCCGATTCCGGTCTGTTCGGCGGTTGGGGTCCAAAGCTATGATCGAAGCGGTGGCGGGGGTCGTCATACTGAGCGCGCTCGCGGGCATCGTCTCCGATGCACGCTGGGCTGGTACGGCGCCCCGTCCGGACCGGGCGCATCGGCCGCGGCCGGCGTCCGGGCGCTGGCCCGTCCAGTAGCAACGCAGCGAAGCGGTGACGATGCGCGAGCGCTCGCTGCGGGGCTGGCACGCGACGTCGACGCAGGCTTCGAGCGGCTCGTGGAGCGCTACCAACACCGGCTGTACGGGTTCGTGCTGACCTTGACGAAGAATCGGTCGGACGCCGAAGAGATCGCGCAAGACGCATTCGTATCGGCCTATGCGGCGCTGCGCCGCTACGACCCCGAGCGGCGCCGGTCGCTGTCGCTGCGCGCGTGGCTGTTCACGATCGCACTCAACAAGGTCCGCAACCGCGCGCGGCGCGCACCCTCGCTCCCGATCGAGGACGGCCTGGACGCCGCGACGCGCGAGGCCGACGCGCCCGACGTGCTCGCCGCGCAGAACGAGGCGATCGCGGTCGTCCGGCGCGCGCTCGACGAGTTGTCACCGCGCTACCGGACTCCCGTTGTCCTGCGCCACATCGAGGGTTTGAGCTACGACGAGATCGCGCAGGTGCTCGATCAGCCGGTCGGGACGGCGAAGGCGAACGTGCACCGCGGGCTCGCGCTGCTGCGCAAGTCGCACGACATCGGAGCATTGGCATGAAGGAGAGCATCAAGGTGTTGCAAGAGTTGCAGGCGCCGCACGGATTCCTGGACGCGGTGTTGCGCCGCGTGGGGCTCATGGACGGATATTCGCGCGTGGCCAGCGCGATCGGACCGGTCTACGCCGCCGCCGGTGCGCGCGGGATCAGCGCCGTCATGGAAGCCCCGAGCGATGCGGCGTTCGAGCGGATGTACCACGAGCGCTTCGGACGTCGCGTCGAACGCCGCGACGAGCTGGCGCCCGTGCTCGCGCGCGCCGTCGAGGACGGCAGGTCGGCCCAAGTCGACCTGAGCGCGTGCAATGCGTTTGCGCGCGATGTCCTCGAGGCCACTCGCCGGATCCCGCCCGGTTCGGTGCGCCCGTACGGTTGGATCGCGCGGGAGATCGGCCGTCCGCGCGCCGTCCGCGCGGTTGGAACGGCGCTGGCGCGCAACCCTGTGCCGCTCGTGGTTCCGTGTCACCGCGTGGTTCGCGGCGATGGCAAGACCGGGGAGTATGCCCTCGGCGCAGGCGATAAGGTCGTGCTCTTGGAGCACGAGGGTGTCGACGTCACCGAGGTGCGGCGTCGCTTGAGCTCGCATCGGATCTGGAGCGTGGAGGGCGAGGCGAGCTATTGCTATCCGTTTTGCTTCGCGGCGCGGCCCTTGCCGGACCAGCGCATCGTCGAATTCGCGAGCGTTCGCGAAGCCGTCGAACGCGGGCTGCGACCGTGCACAACCTGCCACCCACCCCTTGCCGCCTAGGGACGCGCGCTCACGCGCGCAGCGCCTCGACGAACCAGTGGACGGACGGGCGCCTGGAGCCGCTTTCTCGGTGCGCCCACCGTCCGACGACGTCTCCGACGAATTGCTCGTGCGCGCGCAGCACGCGAAAGGCGCGCAACGCGAGCGCGATGGCCTCGGCATCGAAGTAGGCGTGCGGGACGCCGCGCTCCTCGCCGTCGCGCGGCGACCAGCCCTCGCCCTCGACGGGCGTCCCGGTGCCGCACCGCGGGTCGCTGGTCGACCCGAAGGTGGCGTGGAGCCGGCCGCCCGGCGCTAGGCGCGTGGCCAGGACGCCCAGGCGCTGCTCGATCGTGCGGCGCGTCCCGTGCAGCAGGCCGTGCGTGCTCAGTACCCCAGCATAGGGCCCCGGGAACGCAGCCAGCAGTGCGTCGGCGGCGGCCGCCTCCTCGACCAACAGCCCCGCCGCGCGCAGGGGCGGACGGTTGCGCCCGTCGCCGGCACCGACGACGAGAACGCGCGCCCCATGCGGAAGCGCCGTGGCCAGAGCGGTGGCCAGCGGATGCGGTCCCTGCGGCGCGTCCGGCTGTGCGTTGCGTTCCATCCTGAGCGTCCCTTCGTCGCGGCTGCATCTGAATCGTGTGCCCGCCGCGTTTTCGAAGTGACGCTGCGGAAGAGGCAGACCCGGGGCGGTGTCGCACAACCGTTCGTTGCACCCTGTACCAGCAAAGGAGAGGCGATTGCTCGAAGCCGGCGACAAGCTCCCGCGAGTCACCGTGACCGACGACACCGGGGCAAAGCTGAACACGAAGGACCTGCTCGGCACGACCATCGTGCTGTACTTCTACCCGAAAGACGACACGCCGGGCTGCACGAGCGAAGCCGGGCAGTTCACGGACGACTACAAGAAGTTCCAGAAAAAGGGCGCGCAGATCGTCGGCGTCAGCCGAGACTCCGCGGCGTCGCACCAGAAGTTCAAGGAGAAATACGGCATTCCGTACCGGCTCTTGGCCGACGTCGACTCCGAGCTGTGCGACGCAATGGGGGTCATCGTCGAGAAGAACATGTACGGAAAGAAGTCGATCGGGATCCAGCGTTCGACGTTCCTGATCGACTCGAAGGGCACGATCGTGCGCGTGTGGCCGAAGGTCAAGGTCGAAGGGCACGCAGCCGACGTGCTCGCTGCGATCGCGTGAGCGACGGCGCGGCGGTCGCGACTGCGGAGTTCGAGGTCAGCGTGCTGGGCTCGAGCAGCTCGATCCCGCGTCCCGGTCGCGCCTGCAGCGCCTACCTCGTGCGGTCCACCGGCCGCGCCGTGCTGTTCGATCTCGGGAGCGGCGCGTTCGCGAACCTGCGCCGCTACATCGCCCCGGAGGACGTCGACGCGATCGTCATCAGCCACATGCACCCCGATCACTTCCTCGACCTCGTGCCGATGCGCTACGCGCTCCGCTACGGCGCCCGGACGAGCGACCGGCGTCCCGTGCTCTACCTGCCGCCGGGCGGCGAGGGGCTCTTACGGCGGATGGTCGACGCGTTCGAGTCGGAGCCGCGGTCCGACTTCCTCGCCGTCTACGAC
>Ga0302326_10030200_pt1 | contig 10852 bp, 7 predicted proteins | sample Palsa_T0_3_FD_202264 | JGI IMG/M metagenome (GOLD analysis project Ga0302326, IMG submission 202264) | Peat permafrost microbial communities from Stordalen Mire near Abisko, Sweden - Palsa_T0_3 | ecosystem: Environmental > Terrestrial > Soil > Palsa > Peat permafrost | place: Sweden: Abisko...
TCTTGGCATGGGCGGCGCAGCCGTGGGCATGTTTCATCTGATCACGCATGCCTTCTTCAAGTCGCTGTTGTTTATGGGTGCGGGCTCGGTGATTCACGGCTGCCACGAAGAGCAGGACATTCGACGGATGGGTGCGTTGAAGATCGATATGCCCTGGACATTCATCACTTATGCGGTGGGCATGCTGGCACTTTGTGGGTTTCCGCTGTTCTTCTCCGGCTTCTGGAGCAAGGACGGAATCCTTGAAGCCGCGCAGCATTGGAGTGTGGCGAAGACACCTTTTTATCTGCTCGTCTTCGGTGCGCTGCTGACTGCGTTTTACATGACACGGCAGGTGAGCTACGTCTTCTTCGGCAATTACCGCGGCCATAAAGAAGCGCACGAGAGCCCGCCGGTGATGTTGCTGCCGCTCGTAATTTTGGCGTTCTTCGCGATGGCGCTCGGTCTGATCGGCACTCCGGCGTGGCCGTGGTTCCGAGCGTTCCTCGAAGGGCATGCCGCGGGACTCGGATTTGCGGGATTCAACGAGCCTGGATTGCTGGCGATCATGGCCACTTCGTCGATTGTTGTTTTGTTTGGGCTTTTTGTGGCCTGGCGGATTTACGGAAACAAGCCGACGAAGGCGGAAGATCCGGATGCGCTGGAACACGCGATGCCCACGATTTGGACGCTCCTGGAGGGCAAGTTCTACATCGACGAGCTCTATGGCGTGACCGTGATCGCATTTTACGCGTGGTGCGCGCACGTTGCGGATTGGCTGGATCGACGGGTGTGGGGTGGCATCGTGGCCGGCGTGGCGTGGCTCTTCCGCGAAGGTGCCCAGTTGAGCCGGCTGTTCGACGTCAACTGGGTCGACGGCGGCTTTGATAAGGGCTGCGAGGAGCTGGCCAGTGGCGGCGGACTCATGTCGCGGATCGAGAGCGGACGGGTGCAGATTTACCTGCGGCTGCTCGCATTGGCCGTCGTGTTGCTCACTGCGATTTTGATTTGGAGCAGCCGAGGATGAACGGAATTCCTCTGTTGACGCTGTTGACCGTTCTGCCCTTGGTCGGGGCTGCGATTGCGCTGCTGTCAGGCAGACACGCACGCGCCGTGGCGCTCGTGACAACGCTGGCCGCATTGGCACTGGCTCTGCTGGTGTGGACGAAGCTGCCGGCGGACGGATCGATTGGTCTGCTCGAACGCACGGCATGGGAGCCTTCGCTCGGCATCGAATATCACCTGGGCGTTGATGCGCTGGGAGCGCTGATGCTGGTGCTGTCGGCGATTGTGACGCTGATGAGCGTGGATGCAGCGCATCGTGTCCATAAGCAGCCAGGCCTCTATTTCGCGCTGGTGCTGATGTTGGAGTCAGGGCTATTCGGCTCGTTCACGGCGCTGAATTTTTTCCATTGGTTTTTGTTTTGGGAACTCAGTTTGATTCCAGCATTTTTCCTGATCAAACTGTGGGGCGGAGCCAAGCGCGGACCGGCTGCGACACAGTTCTTCGTCTACACAATGGCGGGAAGCGTCGCCCTGCTGCTTTCGTTCCTGGCAGTATTTCTGGCCACCGGAAACATGGATTTCGGACAGCTTGGCGCGCTGGCAGCCTCGGGTTCGCTTGAAAAAATGGTGACGGCTCACTTGGGCCCGGTGATGATGGGTCTTGCCATCGGCGTGCTTGCCGGTTTCGCGGTCAAGGTGCCCATGGCTCCATTCCACACATGGTTGCCTGCAGCCTATTCTGAGGCGCCTTCGCCAGTGACGATGCTGCTGACAGGAGCAATGTCGAAGATGGGCGTGTACGGTCTGCTGCGTATTGCGCTGCCAATATTCGGACATCAGATTGCGCAGATTCGGACGCCACTGTTGGTGCTGGCAGTCGTAACGGTAGTGATGGGAGCGTGGGCAGCAGCGGCACAAAAAGATCTGAAGCGCGTCTTCGCGTATTCGTCGGTGAATCACCTCGGCTATTGCTTGTTGGGCATTTTCGCGCTCGCGGTTCCAGCGTCGGGCTTGGCGACGCAGACGAGTCAGGCGGCGGCACTGAACGGCGTGATCCTGCAGATGTTCAATCATGGCATTACAGCGGCGGCTCTCTTCTGGTTTATCGCGATGATGCAGGAACGCAGCGGCGGTGAACGCTGGATCGACCACTTTGGCGGCTTGCGCAAACCAGCGCCAGTATTGGCTGGAATGATGGGCATCGTGCTGTTCTCGTCGCTTGGGCTCCCCGGGCTGAATGGGTTTGTCGGCGAGTTTCTGATCTTCCGTGGAGTTTTTCCCCTGTCCTGGATCGCAGCGACAGTATCGATTCTCGGGTTGCTCGTGACAGCGGCCGTGATTCTGACTGTCATCCAAAAAGTGTTCACCGGGCCCGTGCTGGAGAAGTGGGCGAGCTTTCCTGATATGCATGGCGGTGAGCGGCTGGCGATGGCGCCCGTAATTGGCTTGATGTTCCTGCTTGGGCTGCTGCCGCAACTTGTGGTGGACAGCATCAACCCAACGGTGATGAATCTGCTGGCGCACTGGAGATTTTGAGAATCATGCTTGCCTGGACGATCTATCTCTCGTTTGCCGGTGCGCTGCTTGAGGCGTTGCTGCCGAAGGATAAGCCCGCTTTGGCGCGATGGTCTGCTTTGGCGATCGCTTTGGCGGGGTGCGGTTTGGCGGTGCTCGGATTTGCGGCGGGAGTGGGGCACGGCCGCGGGGTGATTGCCGATGTGCCGTGGGTGCCGTCGATGGGAATTCGCTTCACGTTGGCTGCCGACGGCATCAGTTTGGTACTGGTTCTGCTCACCGGATTGGCTGCCGTGGCGGGCGTTCTCTTCAGTTGGAACATCGAACTGCGGACGAATGAGTTCTTCGCGTTTTATCTGGCGCTGATCGGCGGCGTCTACGGGGTGTTTCTCAGCTACGACCTGTTCCTGCTCTTTGTGTTTTACGAAATTGCGATTGTTCCGAAGTACTTTCTCATTTCAATTTGGGGATCGACGCGTCGCGAATACGGCGCAATGAAGCTGGCGCTCTACTCTTTCGTCGGTTCGGCGATGGTGCTGATTGGGCTTCTCGCCGCGTATTCGTCCTCGGGAAGCAGATCTACGGGCCTCGTTCAACTAGCTCATGCCGGGCTTCCGGTCAGTTTCCAGATGTGGGCATTTCCATTGGTGTTTGTCGGATTCGGAATTCTGGCCGGCATGTGGCCCTTCCACACCTGGGCGCCGACGGGACACGTCGCCGCGCCTACCGCGGCATCGATGCTGCTGGCCGGCGTGGTGATGAAGCTGGGCGCGTATGGCTGCCTTCGCGTTGCGATGGGCTTGTTCCCACATGGAATGGATCCGTGGGGATTCTCGTACCTCGGGATCGGGTCTTGGCGCGATGTATTCGCTCTGCTGGCGGTGATCGGGATTGTCTACGGTGCGCTGGTGGCGCTGGTGCAGAGCGATTTCAAGTTTGTGATCGGCTACTCCAGCGTGAGCCACATGGGATTTGTGCTGCTTGGATTGATGACACTGAATCAGATCGGCATGACCGGCGCTGTGTTGCAGATGTTCTCACATGGCATCATCGCAGGCCTGCTGTTCGCGATTGTGGGGCGCATTGTGTACGAGCGTACGCACACGCGGCAATTGGCTGAGCTCGAAGGCATGCATTTGTCGAAGCGCCTGCCCTTTGCGGCTTGGGCGTTTGTGATTGCGGGCGTCGCTTCGATGGGGCTGCCGGGATTCTCGGGTTTTATCGCAGAGTTTCAAGTGCTGGTTGGTTCGTGGAGCGCGAATCCCTGGTGGACGGGCGCGGCAGGCGTGGGCATCGTGGTGGGCGTGGCCTACACGTGGCGTGCACTGCAACTGGCGTTCTTTAGCGACGCGCATCCGGTGGCGCACATTCACGAGCATGGGCACGAGCTGGCTGCGATTACATGGCCCGAAGTGGCCGGCGTTTCAATGCTGGTTGCGGTCAGTCTTGCGGTGGGACTGTATCCGAAGATGCTGCTCGACGCAATTGAGCCGGCGGTGAAAGCGATGCTTGCAGGAGGGGGACAATGAACTACGCAGACCTCCTCCGCGTGACGTTGCCCGAAACGGCTCTTGAAGTGACGGCGCTGATCGTGCTCATTGTCGATCTTGGTGTCTTGCGCGGACGCACGCTGCGGTTGCGCGTGGTGGCGGCGGTGCTGCTGGGCATGTTTGGCTGCGGCGTGGCGCTTATGACGATTCCTTTGCAGGCGCAGGGTGGCTTGAACTTTCCAGGCACCGACCAGCTCCTGCTTGCGGCGGGCGGCTCCGCGACGGTTGCGCAAGTTGGAATTCTGGCATTGACGGTGTTGACACTGCTTCTGGTGTTCGATTCCACATTCACGCGCAATGTGGGAGAGTTCGTGGCTGTCCTGCTTATGGCTGCGACGGGCGGGTTGCTGATTGCCGCGGCGCAGGATCTGCTGGTGATTTTTATTGGACTTGAGTTGCTGAGCCTGGGACTTTACATTCTGACCGCGTTTGCGAAGAAGTCTGGTAAAAGCGCCGAAGCCGCGATGAAGTATTACTTGTTTGGCGGGATGTCGGCGGCGTTTCTTCTGTTCGGCTTCAGTTATCTCTATGGGGTCACCGGATCAACGAACCTGCACCAGATCATGCAGGCGATGTATGGTTCGAATGCGATCAATGCGACTCCGCTCCTCACAGTTGCGTTGGTTATGGTTGCGGCCGGACTTGGATTCAAAGTGGCGGCTGTTCCTTTTCACTTCTGGGCTCCGGATGCATATGAGGGCGCGCCCGCACCGGCGGCGGCGTTCATCGCGTCCGTGTCGAAGGTGGCGAGCTTTGCGCTGCTGATTTCGATTGGGACGGCGGCGCTGCATGTTTTTGGCGATGCGCACGTCGTGCGTTTCATGGTTATAACCGCGGATGACCACTTTCCGAAGTACCTCGGGTTCGCGACACCGTGGTCGTTTGCTCTCACCATCCTTGCCGTCGCGTCCATGGTTCTGGGAAATCTTGCAGCGTTGGCGCAGCGCAGTGTGCGGCGGTTATTGGCCTATTCGGCGATTGCCCATGCCGGCTACATTTTGCTCGCGCTGGCGTACTTTTCGCGGACTCCTGTCAGCGCGCAGGCTGTGATGTATTACATCCTCACCTATGGGCTGACGACCATCGGCGCCTTTGGCGTGGTTGGGGCCGTGGAGCGGGCGAGTGGCAGCGACCAGATGGAGGCGTTCGCGGGTCTGCATCGACGCAATCCTGTTCTTGCGGCCATTCTGCTGGTGCTGTTTCTTTCGCTGGCTGGAATTCCGCCGCTGGTGGGATTCTGGGCCAAGTTCAATTTATTTGCGGCTGTTCTCGGCGTTTCAAAGGGCGCCGTGCCGTTCGCTCTTGTGGCGCTGGCCATCGCCATGAGTGCGGTGTCGCTCTATTACTATCTGCAAGTGCTGAAGCGCGCTTACGTGACGCCGGCGCTGGATGATTCAAAGATCCCCGTGCACCCGGTCACGATGACCGCGCTGATTTTCATTGCGCTGTGGGCGGTGATGATGGGCGTCTTTCCGGCGATTCTGCAAGTGTGGATGCAGAGTTTCTACGCTGCGATGTAGTTTGACCCCTCCCACCCCGGTATCTGGGCGAAAATTCCTCATTCTGCTGGGTTTGCCGAAGGGGATCTGTCGCCAAATTAATGTCGCCAAAGGAGTTAGCCACAGATTCCTCTGCTGAAAGGACTTAGAGCGCGTTCCTGAATGCCTGAATGGACCGCGAGCGGCTGACATGTGGTCTGACTCTATTTTGGCGCAAGAGGAGAAAAAATACGCAATGGACCTTGCGGGTCTCCGATCAAAACCCGTGGCCCTTCGCCCTCGCGGGTAATTGTCAACGAGACTGTCGCTTCTGGGGTGGCCACGATCTGGCCGGAGCCAATGCATCGCGCTATTCCAAAGCCACTCAGCGCCGGATCTGACCCTCCCTGTCCACCACAAAAAGAGCTTTTGGAAAGAGCAACCCTTCTGGAGTGACCGCCATTTCGCCTGCTCCCTCGGCAGTGCCGGGTGCTATGACAATTCAAAACCAGCTCTGAGACTAGAGAACCGATGTTTACATCCGCTTCACTGAAAAGAACGGTCTTTTTTCAAGCTATAAAGCTTTGACAGCGGGCCAGGTTCTGCACTCTCTCAACCGGCGGCGAGTAACCAATTAATGCTGTTACGTTCGCCCACTTTATCCCTATTCCTGACGCTTCTTGCGCTGAATTTCTCCACCTAAACCACTGATTTATTGCAGAGTAATGTCTAGAAACTACTGATTAATATACAGAAATTAAATTCAATCATTAGTAACCATTATATAACACTTTAGTGACATATATCACGACCCCAAATGGCAGTCGCGGTCCACCCTTGGATAAATCCTCCCGCCCTCGTGACCCCGGGAAATAGGCCCCGAGGAACAGATGTTGAGGAGGGTTTGCTGAGGTGATCCGAGTGTTCCAGATTCAAGTTCAACGAGTTCTTAAAAGCGAGCAAATCAATCGCAACCCATCCAGTTTTCTGCAACGGCTCCACAAGATCCAGCTTTTATATTTCCTTTTAGCATCGGTAGTTCTTAGCGGCTCCATTGCTCTTTCAGGTTGTGGCGGGCTAACTCCGAACAGTGCGTCCCCGGGCGCGGGAAGCTTGACTGCGTCGCCAACCACGGTCGCGTTCGGTTCGGTCACGGTTGGCAGCCCTGCCACAAGCCATATCTCACTTGTGAACTCAAGCTCCGGCCCCGTGGTGATCTCTCAGCTTACGGTCAGCAGCAAGTCATTTTCTTACGATGGCTTAGGTACGCTGCCGTTTACACTGGCCGCGAACAGCACTGCCACGCTCAACGTCCACTTCGGACCTTCCACCGCGGGCGCCGCTTCAGCCGAGTTGGTCATCGCGAGCATCTCGCCAGGCAGTACATCCACCACAGTCCAAATGACTGGTACAGGCGTTGCGACAGCGCCGTCGGCAGCCGGGGCGGGCCTGACGGTCAGCTCGAGGACTGTCGCCTTCGGCAGCGTCGCAGTCGGCACACCATCCATCCAGCCTGTTACCTTGACGTCCAGCGGCACGGCAGCCGTCATCGTGAGCGGAGGCACTTTGTCCGGAACCGGTTTCACCATGTCCGGCGTCACCTTCCCGCTTACGCTTAACGCGGGTCAGACCGCGACACTCAACCTCCAATTCGATCCGGCGGCCGCAGGTGCGGCAACAGGTAATCTTACCCTTACCAGCGACGCGGAGGCGAGCCCATCCGACATAGTCCAAATGACCGGAACTGGCGTTGCGGCAGCCCCGCCGGCAGCTGGGGCGGGCCTGACGGTCAGCTCCAGCACAGTGGCTTTCGGCAGCGTCGCAGTCGGCACCCCGTCGACCCAGTCTCTGACCTTGACGTCCAGCGGCACAACAGCCCTCATCGTGAGTGGGGCTACTTTGTCCGGAGCCGGTTTCACCATGTCCGGCGCCACCTTCCCGCTTACGCTGAACGCCGGTCAGACTGCGACACTCAGCCTGCAATTCGACCCGACGGCCACCGGTGCGGCAACAGGCACTCTGACCATTAGCAGCGACGCACCCTCGAATAGCACTGCAATTGCCGCCCTTAGCGGAACTGGCGTGCCACTCGCGGTCGATCTGAGCTGGACTGCTCCTTCCGACTCTACGATTGCCGGATTTAATATTTACCGGGCTGCGGGGAGCAGTTCCTCCTATTCACGATTGAATACTTCCGTGAGTTCGCCCGTGTCGTATACGGATTCGACGGTCCAGGCCGGAATAACTTATGAATACTACGTAACGACGGTGGATTCTTCCGGGGCGGAGAGTGTTCCATCAAATACGGCATCAGTCGTTGTTCCGTAGGAATTAACATTCGTCTCTTGGCCTGAGGGTCAGGGATGAATGCGGGTTCGGGCATAATACGTTCGGAACTCTGTCAGTGAGTGCGCCGGTTCCACAGAAGGTATTTTCGTCGATTTGGGCAGTTAAGTCAGAGGTATCGCATCGAGAGGATCTTTGGAGCTCAGAAACTCCTCGGCGGACGAATGCCCGACGAGGGGGCCCGTGGAAAATTGATCTTTTGGGCGAGAGCTTGATAACGCGGATCGTCTTTCAGGGAGAGCAAATCGAGCTCAGACAGGATGGCGAGCACGTCGATATTCTTCCGCATGTAGGCGTCCTCCATGACATCGAGCGCTTCCCGCCTTTTTCCCATAAGCAGGCAGACCCTTGCAAGCAGTTGTGCGTGCAAATGACCCGCCGCGTAATAGTGCTTTTCTTTTGTGTAGAGGGCTTGCAACAGGCCGCGACTACCGCCTCGTTCGTAGCCGGCACGAGACGACGCGATCGTGTCGAGGAGCGCGGCATCGTCGCTGGATTGCGCCGCAAGCTGCCCTTCGGAAAGGAAAGAGGGGTAGTCGCGCAAATCGAGACCGATTTGCATCAGATAGGAGTGCGGCGAATAAAACTCCGGAGCGGACCGCTCGACCTCTTTGAGTAGCTCGATCCCCTCACGAACATGGTTCGCGTTGTAAAGCATCCAACCTTTATCGGCCAACGTGGCATGCGAGGTTGGATCGAGTTCCTGCGCCTTGTCCATCTGCGCCAGAGCCTCCGGAAATCGGCCGCCGACGCACAGCGCATTTGCGAACCAGCGGCGAGCCTGCGGGTCTTTCGGATCGAGCGCAATGGCTCGGCGGAATTCCGCTTCCGCACCAGCAAAATCCCAGACGCCGTACATCTCCGCAAACGCCAAGGCCCGATGAGCCTCGGCTAGTGAATCATCGAGTGCCACAGCTTTTTTTGCGGCTGCGATCGCGCGCGGGAACGCGTCGCTGTCGGCATCCGTCGAATACTCCCGCAGCAGGTCGTATGTGTCCGCCAGGCCCGCATAGGCACGGGCATCGCCTGGATTGTGGACGATGGCTTGTGTGAACAGGTCAAGAGCCCGGTGCAAGCTCGCCGGAGTTCGTTGATTCCATTCGTAGCGGCCGCGAAGGTAAAAGTCGTCCGCCGCGTTCCGCTCCGCTTCCGATACCGCCAGAGGCTCAACTGCCTTCGCATGGGCCGCAAGAAGGTTGCGCAAGGTCCTGGCAAGAGGTACGGCTCGCAATCGAACCGCAACATCCAGGGTTACAGCTGCCAAAAGAAGAGCGAAGCCGGCGAGCAGCCATTTTCGCCGCAAAAGGGGCCGCGGGCGAGCCGTCGGCAGCACCGCGATGGGAGCTCCCAGCGGGTCGATCGGGGCCGGAATCTGATCGGGGATCGGAACTGGAATCAGGTCGGGGGCAGGCAGCGGCTGACCAGTCTGCTCAGCCTGGTCTTCTGTCTCCGCGTCTGCGTTCTCGAGCCAGCGGTCAAGTTCGTTCGAGTACGCATACACCGACGCCTTTGCGGTTCCCGGCACGCGGTGTACAGGGAGGCCGCGGTCTCTTCCCCAACGCTTGACCGTCCGGTCCGTCTTGCCAAGATACGCAGCAATATCCTTCCACCCGGCAAGCCGGGGACCCCGATCCGCGGTCGGGGAGATTTCCGAAGTATTTGCGCGCGACAAGTGCATAAAGAGCTTTACCCTATTTGTCCCTCGTGCGACACCACATGTCCCTTTATCAGCAACGATTGAGCCCTCATGATAGCACTGGTAGTTTGCTGTAACACCACGCGCAATTGTCCTCCCCCCACATAGGTTTTGAGGGCAAGTCGGGTTGTTCCCCCACCAACGACGGACAGCGAGTTAAGTGGTCTTTTATCAGGGGCGATTTGGGATGCGGCGTCCGTCATTGAATGCACAGGCTTTCCCGCCAGTAACTTGTGCTGCAGGGCTGCGCGCAGCGTCGATTCGCACTGCCTGGCTCCAGGGGCCGCGCCAGATTCCGTTTCAGGCGACCGCCGCGCTGCTTGGGTTTGCTGGCCTCGCAGAAGGAATGCTTCTGAAAATGACAGCTACTTTGCTGCACAGCTTCGTCGCTGACAGCAGCGAGGGGAATGGTCCGGAGTGCCTCTTGTCAAGGGCGCTCCCGGTTCTGAACGATGCCGCAACTTTAAGGCGAGGGAGCCGGAATGAGTAGGAATGAATGCCCCGCAGGTTGTGGGTCCAGGGCGGGTGAGAGCCTTCGCCATGTGAGTCCCTCTGAATTGAGGCTCACACCGCTGATTTTGACTGCTTCAAGATTGCAGGAAGAAGATCAGCTCCTGTTGTGTAATGCCTGTGGCCGCGTCGTTCGCCGCTCGTTTGACTCGTACATTCTGCGTTTTCATCTGCAGTCCCTTGGGACCTACCATGCGCATCAAGATCAGTTTGAACCGGGACGATGGCTGCAGAGCGAGATGGAGCGTCTGACCAGGGTTTCTCCCCCAAACGCCGCACACCCAGACGCCGCACGAGGATAGCTGGAAGCAATTGTCGTGCTTACGATCTGGGCCGCAATACGACGGGATCTGTGTGTTCCAGCCGGTCGAGTGATCGGGTGTTTTCCCAGCGATACTGTAGGTGTGGATGCGAGCTTCCACGCGGGGATGTAGGCCTACCCCTCCCCCTCTTTTTCAGGGAAATATCTCATTCTATTGGGTTTAGGAAATCAATAACTTACGATAAACCATTTCGAATGAATGGGTTGTGGCTAAATATCTCTGCCGGTTTAACTTAGAGCTCGCCGGTGGGTGGTGGTGAAGATATGCGCAGAGTCGTCTCAGCGTTGGGGTTAGGTGCGGCTTCTTGTCGCTTGCACTTAGCTCCCGGCTGTTGGTCTAGTACTACTGGCATGGTCCGCCGCCTAAGCCGCCCCGAGGGTGTAGAGGTAAGCACAGGAGGTGTTCCATGGAGATTCGCACCATTGGTATCGATTTAGGGAAGACTGTGTT
>Ga0302326_10030203_pt1 | contig 10852 bp, 10 predicted proteins | sample Palsa_T0_3_FD_202264 | JGI IMG/M metagenome (GOLD analysis project Ga0302326, IMG submission 202264) | Peat permafrost microbial communities from Stordalen Mire near Abisko, Sweden - Palsa_T0_3 | ecosystem: Environmental > Terrestrial > Soil > Palsa > Peat permafrost | place: Sweden: Abisko...
GTATGCGAATCCCGAGAATCGATTCCTCTTCCAATGCTCCGCCCGCACGCGAAGTCTGAAACAAGTTCTGGCCGATCAGATGGCCGCGCCTTACTTTCCAGTAAAAATCGATGAGATGCAGGCCCAGCGCGACTTCTATGACATCGAGAGCGGGCGCATTTCGATCGAAGACGGCGTGCAACTGCAAACAGCGTGGCTTAACCATCCGCAGGGATGCATGGGCTTCCGGTTGGAAACCAAAGACGGAGTGCTCGTGTATGCCACCGACAACGAGCCCGGCGATGCTGCCTTCGACAAGGCCGTGCGCAAGCTGGCCGAAGGTGCGGACGTACTCATCTACGACGCGCAGTATCTTCCCGAGGAATACGAAGCCCGGCGCCGCGGCTGGGGACACAGCCATTGGCGCGAAGCCGTCAACGTGGTGATGGAAAGTGGCGCGAAAGAGCTCGTGTTATTCCACCACGATCCCGAGCACACCGATGTGGTGATCGACAAGGTCGTGCGCGAAGCGCGCAACTATTATCCCAAAGTGCGGGCGGCGGCTGAAGGGATGGAGATCAAGTTGTAAAGTAGTTCACGCACTATTGCGGCAGCCCCACTTTGCGTATGAGTTCGGCAAACCGTGGGTCGGAACGCATAGGATCGAGCCGGAAGTCGGTCTTCAGGCTCTCCATCTGGTAGTCGCGCTCTTCGTAGGCGGCGTTGAGCCAGCGAAGGGCTTCGTCTTTTTCTCCCAACCCGGCGTAGAGAACGGCGATGTCATAGGCAGAAGTGTAGCCGGCCTTCCGCTGTGCTTGCCGCACTTCAATGCCCCTGGTGAGAGCGCCCTTCCACCCTCCGGTTTGAAAGCCCTGTTCGAGAGCGGAGGCGAATTCCACATCCTTTGGGTCCCCATCCAGTTGACCCATGAGCTTGTATTGTTCCACCACCTGCGGGTACATGCCTTTTCCCCAATAGGCTTGCACTAAGCAAAAGTGTACCTGGGCGAATGTCGGGTTCTCCGCAGCCAATTTTTGGCAGGTGACAATAGCCTCGTCGAACTTCCGTCCCACAGTCTGAATCAATCCCACGTTGGAACCGATGATGGGCGACAAGGGATCAAGCTGGCGGGCGCGATTCATTTCGTCCAGCGCGTCCTGCTCTCGGCCGCCAATCCAGCCAATGTCCTGTGCGTACCACTGGTGGGCCGAGGCGTCGTTCGGATCAAGTTCGAAGGCTTTCTTGTACTCAGCTTCTCCCCCGGCAAAGTCCCAGTCATACTCATTGTAGTTGCTGCCCAGAACGGCATGGGGATGAGCCAGCGTCGGATCCAGCTCGAGCGCCTTGCGCGCAGCGGCGTTCGACTTGGGAACGACATCGGTCGATTTGGCGCCATACACCGGATAAACCGTGTACACATCGGACAGACCCGAATACGCCAAGGCGTAGCCGGGGTCTTTGGCAATGGCCTGATTGAAATATGAGATTGCGGTCTCCAGGTCTGGGGCCGTTCGTTTGCTCCACGCGTAGCGCCCCTTCAAATACAGCTCATAGGCCTCGGGATTCTGTGTGCCCTGTTTGGTGACCAGCTGTTTCTCAGAGGTGCTCATACCGGAGCGCAACTTCGCCGCCAGATCGCCGGCAATCTGCTCCTCCAGCACGATGATTTCGGTGCTCTTGCCGCTGTAGTGTTGTCCCCAAAGCTCCGTGCTGTCGCGGACGTCGGTCAGTTCAGCGCTGACTTCCAGGTTGTCGCCGTGCGGCGTTACGCGCCCGCTCACCAGGGCTGACACGCCCAGCTCGCTGCCGGCCTTCTGCGCGTCTACATCCTTTCCCTTGTAACGGAAGACCGAGTTGCGCGACTTCACTTTCAGGTCGGGAACGTGGGTAAGGCTGGCAATCAGGGACTCGGTGATGCCATCGCTCAGGTAATCAACGCTTGCATCCCTGCTGACGTTGGTAAAAGGCAGAACGGCAATCGAATCAATCTGCGCTGTCCTACCGGACCGCAGGTACCATGCGAAGCCAGCCAGCAGCGCGATGACTGCAACGCCCGCGGCCATCCAAATCCAGGCCTTGTTGGTCTTTGTCTCTGCCTCGGGCGCCCCCTGCACCGCGATTCCGCTGGATTCGCTTTGCCTCTTCAGACGCTTAAGGTCGGCCAGCAGGTCGGAGGCGTGTTGGTAGCGCGTGTCCCGATCTTTCTCGAGCGCCTTGTCAATGATCCGTTCCAGCTCCGGGTGAACTTCGGGATTGAGGCGTGCCAGTTTCGTCGGAGCCCGGTTCAGGATGGACTCGAAGACCACGCCCGAAGTGTCGCCGCGAAATGGCAGGGCACCCGTCGCCATTTCATAGAGCACTACGCCAAACGAGAACAGATCGGTGCGAGCATCCAATTCTTTTCCCCGCACCTGCTCGGGTGACATGTATGCGACCGTGCCCAGTGCCGTGCCGGGGCTAGTCAGATGCGCGGGGCCGTCGGCTGTAGCTTCCAACATGACTGCACTTTCAGGAATTCGCCCGCCGGAGGATGAAACCTTAGCCAGTCCAAAGTCGAGAATCTTGGCATGCCCCTCGACGGTTACAAAAATGTTGGCCGGCTTGATGTCGCGGTGGATCACTCCTTTGGAGTGCGCTGCATTCAGCGCGTCGGCCATTTCGATGCCCAACGCGAGCACCGTCTCGCTCTCCATCGGCCTGGCGCCAATGCGATGCTTCAGCGTCTCGCCGTCGAGAAACTCCATGGCGATAAAAGACTGCTCGCCGCTCTTGCCGATTTCGTAGATGGTGCAGATGTTGGGATGGTTCAGGGCAGATGCCGCGCGCGCCTCGCGCCGAAACCGTTCCAGGGCCTGCGGGTCCTGCGACATTTCATCGGGCAGGAATTTGAGCGCGACAAAACGGCCCAGCTCGGTGTCTTCGGCTTTGTAAACCACCCCCATGCCGCCGCCACCAAGCTTTTCAACAATGTGGTAGTGCGAAATGGTTTGGCCGATCATACAGGAGGTGAATTCGTTTTCGAGTCGGTTTATCTTACGGAGGCAGCATGAACGAGTCAACGAATGACGCCCACTGATGGGGTTTGTTGTACCGGAAGCCTTGCCTCACAGTTGAGCACTCGAGCAGAGCAGATAGGCTGGAAGAGGGTTAGGCCGAACCCGCCTCTTCATGTGCAACATCGGTGTGGGAAAAGTCTGCGCCCTGGTAAAGCAATTCCTCTCCCAGGCTGCGAGCCAGGGCGTAGCTGAAGCAGTCACCGAAGTTCAGCCGCGCGGCGTGGCCTGTACCTTTGCCATAGCGACGCCAGGCTTTGCGCGCGATCCGCACCTGCTCATCCGTTACGGGCTCGACTTCGATTTTGGCGCGTGCCAGGAATAGGTCGAGATCGTCGCCACCTTGTTCTCCGAATTTACCCTCGAGCATGATCGCGGTCTCCAGAAGGCTGGCAGCAGAGATTCGCCGGGAACCAGCGGAAGTCAAGCGACGCAGCAGGTCTTCGGCACCCGACTCTTGTCGCAAAATCGCCACGACGGCTGAAGTGTCGATCACCATTTATTTCGGCAGCCCGTTATTTCGGCAATCCGTGCTCATCATGGCCAATAATCTCATCCGGGCTACGGCGATCAAGTTCGGGACGAGCGGCGGAACGGCGCGCGAGTTCGGTCAAATCCTCAATCAGTTGCTCCTGCTGCCGTGCGGCACGGATGCGCTGGTAGCGCTCGCGCAGAGCCTGCAGGATCGTCTGGCTCAGGCCTTCACCCGTCAAGCGAGAAAGCGCCCTGGCAAGACGCTCGACTTCGGAGTTGCGGATACTAAGCGGCATAGCTTGATTATATACAACAACCGATAGTATATACAGGGAAGGACCGCCTGACACTCCGTGGACGACAAGTTGGTGCGCGAAGCGTGCCATTACCATCCCAAGCCGCGGGCACTGGCTGAGAGGGACAGAGACTAACCTCTAGCAGCTACTTTCGGATTGATCTCGTGGCCGTTTCATAATGGGATTCCGCTTCTATGCTCTCGCCTTGCTTCCCAACCATCCCGGCTCATATACTCTGAACGTTTGCCCGTTCACACCGAGAACTCGTCCCGGCGGCGGCCAATACCTCGAATCGCAATCATTCCGGAGACACATTTATGACGACGATGACTGCCCCGCAGGTCGACAAGGAAAGCAATCCGTGGGAGTCGCAGCGGGCGCGTTTTGACCTGGCGGCACAGAAGCTCAATCTTGACGAAGGCTTGTGGCGGGTTTTGCGCTATCCCAACCGCGAACTTACGGTGTATATCCCGGTGCAGATGGATGACGGCCGGCTAGAGGTGTTCACCGGATTTCGCGTGCAGCACTCGATTGCGCGCGGACCTGCGAAGGGTGGCATCCGCTACGCACCCGATGTCACGCTCGATGAAGTGCGGGCGCTCGCAAGCTGGATGACCTGGAAGTGCGCCGTGGTCAATATTCCTTTCGGGGGCGCCAAGGGCGGCGTGATCTGCGATCCGCACAAGATGTCGATGGGCGAGATCGAGCGCATGACCCGGCGCTACACCTCCGAGCTGATCGAATTCATCGGGCCTGAAAAGGACGTTCCCGCCCCCGATGTCAACACCAACGAACAAATCATGGCGTGGATGATGGACACATATTCCATGCACATGCGGCAGACCGTGACGGCAGTCGTGACCGGAAAGCCGATCAACATTGGCGGCTCCCGCGGACGCCGCGAGGCTACCGGCCGCGGCGTAATGGTGGTCTGCGACGAAGCCATCAAGAAGCTGGGGCTGTCGCGCGAGAGCAGCCGCGTGATTGTGCAGGGCTTCGGGAACGTGGGCTCGAACGCGGCGCACCTCATGCATCAAGCGGGATACAAAGTCGTGGGCATCGCCGAAGTGGGCGGCGGCCTTTACAACAAGAACGGGATCGACCTGAACGCGCTGGTTGAATTCCGCCAGAAAAACGGTACCGTGCACGGCTTTTCAGAGGCGGAGCCGGCCGACACCGCCGACTTGCTCACTACGGACTGCGAAATTCTCATTCCTGCCGCGACCGAGAACGTCATTACCTCGCGCAATGTCGATCGCGTAAAGTGCCGCATTCTGGCGGAAGGTGCGAATGGTCCCACTACATCAGCCGCGGACGACGTTCTGACCGACAAGGGAGTTTTCGTGATCCCCGATATTCTGGCCAACGCTGGCGGCGTGACGACTTCTTATTTCGAGTGGGTGCAGGACCGCCAGGGCTACTTCTGGAAAGAGTCGGTGGTCAATGAGCAGCTCGAAGAAATTATGATTTCGTCCTTTGGCGACGTGGTCCGCTACGCCGAGACCCACAAGGTGAACAATCGCATCGCAGCCTACATGCTGGCCATCGACCGCGTGGCGTATACGATTCGCCAGCGCGGGATTTATGCTTAAGGATCATTTGCCGAAAGAGTCCGAAGCTTTGGAGGGCTTATGAAATCGGTCCGCAGAAGTCTGACGGCAGGCATTCTGGCTTTGCTGTTCTCGGTCTCATTGGCGAGCCTCTTCGCTGCAGTGCAGGCAGCCGAACCCGCCTCAAAACCTGAGGCGATGGCCACTCCAGCTCAGATGTCGCAGGCAGCGGCAGCCGACAAGCTCGATATCAACACGGCCACCGCCGACCAACTCAAGGCCCTGCCCGGCATCGGCGATGTCTACTCGCAAAAGATCATCGCCGGGCGGCCGTACCGGACGAAGCTCGATTTGGTGCACAAAAAGATTGTTCCCCAGGCGACCTACGACAAGATCAAAGATCAGATCATTGCCAAGCAGCCGAAGCCCAGCGCGATGGCTCCGGCCGCGCCCAAGTAGTCGCGCGGATTTCACATCAGAAACTGTGCGGGGCACTTCCGTGCTCGAAGTCTTCATTCTCCACGATTGCGTTCCCCATCATCGTGGAGGATAATCAAGCTGTCTCCGGTCGCGCTTCCGGACACTGGCTGAGCTGCGGTGAACCTGCCTAATTCCATTACGCTGATCCGCATCTGCTGCATTCCTCTGCTGATCTGGATCTTGTCTTCGAACCAATTCAGCAGCGTTCACGGCGCCAAAGAGTTGCTGGCCTCGGCGATATTCATCGCCGCCTCCATGACCGACGGCATCGACGGCTACCTGGCGCGCAAGCGGGGACAGATAACGACCATGGGTATTCTGCTCGATCCCATGGCCGACAAGCTCCTGATCGCCGCCGCCTTCGTCACCCTGGTGCAATTCAATCCCAGCCTCGTTCCGGCGTGGATCGCGGTAATTATCATTGGCCGCGAGTTTCTGGTGAGCGGCTTGCGTTCCATCGCCGCCTCCGGTGGGTTCACTATTGAAGCCAGTGAACTCGGCAAGTTCAAGATGGTAGTGCAGATTGTTTCGGTGGTCGCGGTCATTCTCGATCACCGCTGGCAGGAATGGCCGATTTACGGAACCTTCATTTTGCCGGTGCACTGGATCGCTTACGTGGCAATCTGGTTTGTGGTCTGCGTTTCGCTGGTTTCGGCGATTGATTACTTCGTCGCGTTCTGGTCGAAAATTGACCGGCGCGTCTCTAAGCGGCGCCGCCGGGCCTTCATTCTGAGCCGGCGCCAGAAGCCGCGACCGGCGCCGCGAGCGGCGGATGCCGATGTCGCCCCTTCAACCTAATTCGTCGTTGGTCGTCGCTTCCTCGGAAGTAGTGCGCCCTGAGTTCTCTGCCGAGGAACGCACCCTCCTGCTTCGCCTGGCGCACGATTCGATTTTAGCCGGGTTGCAGCGCCGCGAGACTTCGCTCGATCCTCCCACGCCTCACCTTAGCGAACCGCGCGGGGCTTTCACTTCGCTTTACTTGCGCGAGGATCTCCCAGACGAGAATCAGTGCGGGGAAGTGCTGCGCGGCTGCGTTGGCTATGTGCTGCCTACCTGCTCCGTCTACCGGGCTGTGGCGGAAACGGCGCGGGCCGCGGCTTTCAACGATGCTCGATTCTCGCCGGTAACCCAGGAAGAGGTCCCTCATCTCGAAGTTGAGTTGAGCATTCTCTCGCCGGTGCAAAGGATTCAGCCCGAAGAAGTCGAAATCGGGCATCATGGGCTACTGATCAGTTGGCACGGCCGCCGAGGCCTATTGCTGCCTCAAATCTCGGTCGAACATGACTGGGACCGCACAACTTTTCTGGAGCAGACCTGCCGAAAAGCTGGTTTGCCACTTGACGCCTGGCAAAAGGGTGCGACCATCGAAGTCTTCACGGCCGAAGTCTTCGGCGACAAAAGTGGGCAGTGATCAGTGGCCAGTAAGAACCAAATCGCCCGACGACCTACGCCGCCTTCGAGTGAAACCTCTGTTCTAGAAACGTGTGCCGCACAAAGAGACAACGAACACACCCAACGAACAAGCCCACAAACACCCACCGGGAGACCAACAGACACCCGAGGAAGTCCAAGCATGCAGCGTAAGCTAGCTGACTCCGGAAGCGTCAGACCAGCAGGCGTTCGCGGGCCACGAGCCACTGACCATTGCCGCCTAAAACAAGACTGGGGACGGCTGCCCGTCCCCAGTCTTGTTTATCTTCGATAAAAGGTGCTTGCGTTCTCGCTGGCCACTGATCACTGGCCACTGGCCACTGCCTTATTGCGCCTGCTCGTCAAGTTCAATCCCATCCCCGGCGTGAACATCTTCCATGGCGAACACGATCATGCCAGTTGCCGTGGTAGGTGTAACCCCGATTACGACGACTTCACCCACCGCGCGCCGCGGCAAGTCCCGGACGTGTATCACCGGGCCGTTGCCCTTGGTGAACATAGCCGGGTCAAACGACGGCTGCTTCTTCTGCGTGTCTTCACTGACTGCGGCTTTGAACGAAAGTGAATCTACCGGATCCCTTAAGTCAGCCTCGTAGTTCCGCACGGCGCGGAAGTAGTCGCCGACCTTCACGCCCTGGTTCGATCCCACATTGAAATAAACCTTCTGTCCCGTTCCCAGCTCTGAGTCAAAATCCTTACCCATGACGATGCGGCCGGAAACCTTGCTGCCGGTGGGTAAGAACCGGTCAAAACGCAGCGGCGGATGAAATTGCACCATCGCCTTCTCGGCAAAGGGAATCGCCGTGTCTCCCGGATTAATGGGATCGCAGGAATATTCGATCTGCGCCACCGCGGTTTTCTTGCTGCGCGTATCGATGATGCGCACGCGCCCGACTTCCTCGTAAGGTTGTCCTGTGGCCTTGAGCAGCTTGAACTGACCGGGAAACATCTCATATTCGTTGATGTCTTTCAAAGCGCGGATGATCTCGTACTCCGCCCCGGCGCTGTAGCCCCGTCCTTGCAAATAGACGATGTCGCCCTTGACGAATTTCGTGGTTGAGGGCGTATCGAGCCCGCCCGCAATAAAGTTGGCGTCGGGCAAACTCTGGCGGTTGATGAAACCCGCACAGTAAATGTCGGCGTAAGTGGGCATCTCTACCCGCTGAATGGGAAAATTGGCTGACGTCAAGATCGTTCCGTCAGGGACGGACGAATCCGCCGGAGTGGGATCGGCCGCCGATTGGGCCCAGGCCGCAGACGCCGCCAACAATACTAAAAGTCCTATTTTGTTCATGTTACCTCCGAGAAAAGGCACGCAAGCCTCTCTCCAGCGAAATGCCAAGGAAGCTAGGCTTCAGATGGAAGGTAACAAGGGGGTAAGGGAGGGTCAAGGTTACGAGGGTGTCAGACGTTCTGTGAATCGGGTTTTTTCGTGCTATTTGCGAATACACTGTTGCATCTGGAATTAAGCCCCTGTAAGATTCGCGCCGGACCCTTTCATTCAAACCATTGATTTAAGATGATTTCTGCTGCCAAGAGTTATTCGCCGCGTCTGCTGCCTCTGCGCATGCCTCGTGTCTGTGTCGCGGTCACCGCCCCGGACCCCGCCGAACTGGTTGAAAAAGCCGATGCTCTGGTCCGCGATAACCCCTTTCTAGAGTTCAGGTTAGACTACATCTCAAAGCCCGGGCTGGCACTACCCAAGGTCAAGCAGTTCATTGAGACCCATCCCGGCACGGTGGTGATCGCCACCTGCCGGCGCTTCGCCAGCGGAGGCAAGTTTCGTGGTTCCATTGCCTCCCAGCTCGACATTTTGTCGAAGGCTTCGGCCGTCGGCTGCCAACTGGTTGACGTCGAACTGCAGACCGCGCTGAAGTGCAAGCCGGCTCAATTGCAGAAGCTGCGGGCTCGCTCGGCGCTGATTCTCTCTTTCCACGACTTCCGGGGAACGAAGAAGCTCGACGAAACCCTGGAAAAAATGCGCGCCTTCCCCGCCGACTTCTACAAGGTGGTCAGCACCGCCCAGACTCTTTCCGACAATGTTTCGATGATCCAGTTTCTAGGGCACGAGGCCGATAAGCAATCTCTGGTCGGGCTGTGCATGGGTGAACAAGGCATTATCAGCCGCGTGCTTGGAGTCCGCGCCGGCAGCGTCTTCACCTTCGCCGCCGTCAGCGCGGGAGAAGAAACCGCCCCCGGCCAGGCCACCGCTCAGGAGCTGCGCAGCGTCTACCGTATTGAGTCAGTCGACGCCGCGACCCGCGTTTACGGCGTTGCCGGAGATCCCGTCGCCCACTCGCTTTCGCCCGCCATCATGAACGCGGCCTTCCGCCGCGAGAACGTCAATGCCGTCTATCTCGCGCTGCACGCGAAGACGCTCAAAGACTTGCTGAACTGCGTGCGCGAGATTCCCATCCACGGCCTCAGCATCACCATGCCGTATAAGGAAGCGATTCTTCCCTATCTCGACAACACTGACTCTCACACCACGAAGATCGGCGCGTGCAACACGGTGGTGCGCTCCCAGGATGGGAAACTTTACGGATTCAACACCGACACTTCCGGAGTAGTACGTCCGCTCGAACGCCGCCTGAGCACCCTGCAGGAAGCGAAGATACTGGTGCTCGGCGCGGGAGGCGCAGCACGCGCCGCGGTCTTCGGTCTAAGAGAACGCGGGGCGGAGGTCTACATTCTGAACCGCAGCGCGGCCCCGGCGCAGAAACTCGCCCGCCGCGCCCACGCACGTTCCATAAAGCGCGCCGACCTCAAGAAGTACGTCTTCGACGTGATCATCAACGCCACGCCTGTCGGCATGGGCAACACCCGCGACACTCCGCTGCAGGAAAAAGAGATCAACGCCCGCTACGTCTTCGACATGATCTACGACCCGCCCGAAACTCAACTGCTGAAGCTGGCAAAACAGCGCGGCGCGCAGATCATCCCTGGCATCGAAATGTTCGTCCACCAGGCCGCCCGCCAGTTCGAAATCTGGACGGGCAAACCCGCGCCGCAGGACGACATGCTCCAGGTGGTGTTACTGGCCATGCAGGAACGCGCCAGGGCGACGGCGGGGCCGACGAAGAAGAAGTAGGACCGGTCTCGGCTCCAAAACGCCACAAAGCCGGGCTGGTTGGCCCGGCTCTCTCTTTGCGTGGAACTGGTTCGGTCAATCTTGTTTCGATCAAAAACTCAGAACTGCCTCGCGCCACCTCGACGCGGCTTCACCGGCCCACGTCACACACCTTGTTACATCACCAGCGCGAGGTTCTCCAGTTCGTACTGCAAAACGGGCAGGGCGCACCCCGCCATCTCCACACGGCCGGCTGCGTCCAGAGCCGCTTTGGGCGAAACTCCGTAGCCGCGGCCCATCAGAAATACTTGCAACAGTTCGGCGGCCTCGTAAGAGTCAATCATGCCGCCTTGCAGCAGATCGCTGCGCAGCGCCGACAGCTCAGTTGCCGTGAACCTGTCTTTATCGTTATTGGCTTTCTCATTCATCGACTTCTCAAACTTGGCTTCGTCAAACATCTTTCCGTCAAACATGGCCGTCATCACCTCCGACTCCGACCTTCACCGCATGTGCCCTATT
>Ga0302326_10030207_pt1 | contig 10851 bp, 7 predicted proteins | sample Palsa_T0_3_FD_202264 | JGI IMG/M metagenome (GOLD analysis project Ga0302326, IMG submission 202264) | Peat permafrost microbial communities from Stordalen Mire near Abisko, Sweden - Palsa_T0_3 | ecosystem: Environmental > Terrestrial > Soil > Palsa > Peat permafrost | place: Sweden: Abisko...
CATCCCCTCGTAGCACTGCAGCCTGATCAGCCGCGCCCCGGTCATCGCGGCGACCGACTTGGCGAGCTCGGTCTTGCCGGTCCCGGCCGGGCCCTCCACCAGCACCGGCTTGCCCAGCCGGTCGCCGAGGTGGACCACGGTCGCGATCTTGCTGTCCGGCAGGTAGCCGACGCCGCGGAGCAGCTCGGCCACCCGCGGGCCGGACTCGAACCGGCGGCCCGCCGCGCCGTCCGCATCGCCCCTCAGCACAAGTAACAGGGTACCGGTGATCGCCCGTTCCACCGTGATGATCGCGGCCGCGATCTCGGAGACGGGGCCCGCGGCGATCGCCAGCTTGCTCAGCAGCTGGCGGAACCGCGAGACGTCGGGGCTGTCCTTGCCCAGCTCGGCCGCCGCCTCCTCGGCGGTCGCCTGCGCGCCCGCCTCGTCGGTCAGCTCGCCCGCGTGGTCGCGGACGGCGTCGAGCAGGTCGCGCATGAGGTCGGCCAGCTCGTCGCGCCGGGCGGCGGCGTCCGGGTCCGCCGCCGGCTGGCTGACCACCTGCGAGGCGCGGGCGCCGGGCCCCTGGGCCAGCGCCCCGATGTGCACGTTGCCGCCGCTGAAGACGATGTGTCCCGGTTCTGGTTCCTGCGTCATTGCTCGCCGCCTTGCCTCAAGAGCGACTGAACGCCCTGGGTGAACTGCGTCATCCCGGCCCGGGCCTGCTCCCCCACCGCCACGCTGCCCGCCCTGAACTCCCCGCCCGAGACCAGCAGCCCGTTGTTGAGGATCATCGACCGCTGCTCCTGGAACTGGGAGGTGTCAATGTTGTGCGAGTCGAGGAAATCCACGATGGTGTCGAGCACCTGACGGTCGATGAACTTGGTGTTCAGGTCGCGATCGACCTGCTGGAAGTATCGTCGGTAATGGCGCGCCTGGGCAAGTTCGCGGACGCTTGTCACCGCGCCGAAATTGTATTCAGGATCGGTCCTGATCCGGCGCAGGGCGGTTCGCTCGGTGTGCCGGCCCAGGCCCGTTCTCACCATCAGGCGGGCCATGCGGAAAGGCGCGCGGATCATCGTCGCCGTGACCGCCGACGGCGCGCTCCTGAGTTCGGTGCGCAGCCGCTGACCGAGCGACCATGAGGCCAGTCGGTCGGCTTGCCGGTATTCGGGCTGGAGCGGCGCCAGCAGGTAATGCTGGACCTCGGCCAGCAGCACGGTGCCGCGCTTAGTGAAGTTAACGAAGGCGGAAAGCACCAGATCGCCGTCCCATGTCTGCAGGCGAATGCATTGGTAGGGGCGGTTCACTAGCTCCGGTTCGCGCGTCAGCTCGAGCAGCTTATCCGGGCTTATCTCGCTGACCGGCCGGCCTTCGAAGTCGGGGAGGAACCTGAGGTCGTTTCTGATATTCTGCCCGTCCACCAGCAGGCGGTTCTCGACCGTTAGGCCGACTAGGCCGGACGCGGTGATATCGCGTTCTACTTCGGTATAGAATTCCTCAACCTCGAATGACCGCGGCTCCAGGCGGACCTGACCGCCCGGCGTCTCTTTGCCCCGCGCCAGGTTGATCGCGAACGACCAGCCGCCGCTGGCGATGCCGCTGCCCACGAACGGCCGGTACGTTCCGTACACGCTGATGTCGCCCTGCTGAGCCGCCAGCGCCTGGGCCACCTGCGCGCCCTCGGCGGCGGTGATGGCCGGCCCGTCATCGGAGCCGAATCGCTCCCTGGTCAGCTGCCGGGTGATCAGGTAGCGGCTGATCCAGCGGTCGGCGAACGCGACCAGGCCGGCCAGCACGACCAGGATGAGCACGACCCGCAGGCCGGTCAGCTGCCGGTAGTCCAGGACGACCGGCAGCGCGGCGATCAGGATCACGGCGATCAGCCCGTCCCTGACGTTCTGCCGCCGCCTGGCGGCGAAACAGTGCCTGAGCACGATCCCCAGATCGATGCCGAGCGACGGGACCACCGCCCGGTGCGGATCCATCACGACGTCGTCGACGACCCGGCGGGCGTAGCGGTCATCGAGGTGCGGGGCGGTGCACAGGTAGCGCGTCGTCTCCGACCGCGGTTGCGGCTGCCCGGTGGCAGCAGCGAATTCGGCCGGTGCAGGCTCCAGGGTGAGGTCCCGTCCGCCGACCAGCAGGGCGATTCCGGCCACGAGCATCGCCAGGGCCGCGCCGACGCCGATGTCGGAGCCGTCAAGTGCCCAGCCGAAGGCGCCGTGCAGCGCGAACAACCACCCGAAGAGATGCGAGTAGCTGAAGTAAAGGAGGGTGAATATCCCGCCGGTAATCAGCACGCCGGCCGCGAAGGGGCGATCGGGATCCCGCCGACCCGCCACGGTGAGGCTGGCGCCAACCGCGAGGATCACCGGGCCGACCACCGTCAGCGTGAAGATCGCGAGGACGCTGAGCACCCAGCTCACGGGGGTCGACGGCCGGCCGAAGAACACGAACTGGTAGAAGGTGGCGACCGCAATCGCGATTGCCGCGCCGACCGCGGCCACCTGTGCGATCACGGCGCTCACGTGTCCTGGCCGCACGATGCCCAGGTCAGGTCCGGGACTGGCCGGGCGGTTCTGCGCGCGCGCGCAGAACCCGGCGATGAGCACGACCCCGGCCCCGAGCAGGCCGAAGAAAATCGCGCGGCCGGGGCCGGGGGCGGCGGCCGACTGCCGACTGGTCAGGAATTGGTCAAGCAGCTCCAGGTAATTCAGGTACCCGAACGCACCCGTCGCTATCAGGACACCGCTCGCCATTCGGTTATCGCGCGGACGGCGTGCACTGGCTAGCCACAGGGTCGCGGCGCCGGAGAAGAACGGCAGCACGACCATCGGCGCAAAGGCCGGCCAGTAGCTGCGCAAGGTCATGGCATCGAGCATCGAAAGGGCCGGATGGTAAACAAGCAGGTTTATCAGCAGGGCCCCGGTACCGACAATGATGACCAGGACGCCGGCCGTCACCGTGATCTGGCGCCAGACGTAGAAAACCGCCAGCATGCTGGCGGTGACGAGCACGGCGACGATCAGCGCTTTCCACGCCCCGCCCATCGGAGTCACGCCACCGAAGACGAGGACCGAATCAAATGGATTTCTTGTTCGGGGGGTCAGCGGCTGCGCTTCGGCCGTAGTGAGCAGCAACGTGCCGATTGCCGCGACGACCACCGGCAGCACAGCGCGATCGGGCCGGACGAACGTGCGAAAATCTGCATCTCGGAGGACAGGAGCAGGAGCGCCGTAAACCAATCCACACCTCTTTCGGTTTCCCGATTAGAGGTTACCGCCATAAGCCAGGAATGGCGGCGTCGGCGCTTCCGGCGGTCGCGGAAAGGCGGCGGAAGATCGATGCCAGTCAAAGATTGAGCAGGTAGCGCGATCGTTCCCAGTCGGTGACCTCGGCGTGGTACGCGTCCCACTCCTCGTTCTTCATGGTGACGTAATCGGAAATGAACTGGGGAGCGAACGTCTCGTGCACGAGGGGGTCGTCGGCGAACGCGTCGATCGCCTCGACCAGGGTTCGCGGCAGCCGGGTCGCGTTGGCCGGGGGTGCCTGCCAGTCGTAGGTCTGGCTGGTGACCGGGTCGCCCGGGTGCAGGTTCTGCTTGATGCCCTCCAGGCCGGCCGCGACGATCAGCGCGGTGGCGAGGTAGGTGTTGGCGGCCGAGTCGACGGCGCGGTTCTCGATCGCGGGCCGGTTGCGTGGCAGCCGGATCATGCACGAGCGGTTGTTGTCGCCGTAGGAGGCCCAGATCGGCGCCCACGAGATCTCGCCGTCGCGCAGCCGCGCGGTCAGCCGCTTGTAGGAGTTGACGGTCGGCGTCGCCACCGCCGCGATCGCGCGGGCGTGCTTGAGGATCCCGGCCGTGAACGCGTACGTGAGCTCGCTCCACCCGGTCTCGCCGTCGGGGCCGGTCTCGCGGAACAGGTTCTCGCCCGTGGTCACGTCGGCCAGGCTCATGTTGGCGTGATGCCCCGAGCCCCAGCTGCCGGTGTAGGGCTTGGGCATGAACGTCGCCAGCAGGCCGAACTCCTGGGCCACCTCGCGCGCCATGATCCGGAACAGGCTGATCTTGTCGGCCATCCGCAGCGCCTCGTCGTAGGCGAAGTCGAACTCGAACTGCCCGTCGCCGCCCTCGTGGTCGAAGCTGAACAACCCGAAGTCGAGCTCGCTCATGCAGTCGGCCATCCGGTCGAGGAAGCCGATCGCGTCCAGCGTGCTCGCCGTGTCGTAGGCCGGGGTCGGGCGCAGGGCGCCGCTGCGCGCCATCGGCCGCAGGTAGCCGGCCGGCTGGCCCGGCGGCGGCGGCCCGTCCGCCGAGTCCGCCGCGAACGCGTAGAACTCGGTCTCGACCCCGAGGTTGACCGTGTAGCCGGCCGCGGCGGCCTTCGCCAGCTGGCTCTTCAGCGCCGAGCGGGGGCAGAGCGCGAAGGGCTCGCGCCCGCCGAAGGACAGGTCGGCCGCCATCCAGGCGAGGCGGCCATCCCACGGGAGCACCTGCAGGGTCGCAACGTCAGGGATGGCCACGCACTCGTCCTCGTGCGGGGTCATGACGCCGATGCCGCCCATCCCGCGCGGCGTGTAGCGCTCCGAGCCGGCCAGCAGCGCGGGCAGGTGGCCGACCGGCACGATCTTCGACTTGCTGCGGCCGAGCACGTCGATCCAGCCGCCCATGACGTACTTGACGCCGCGGCGGCTCAGCTCGCCCGCGAGCTCGGCGTGGGCGGCGGTTACCTCGGTGACGGTGTCCATGTGCTCTCCTGCTCAGAAGGGGAAGTCCGGAGCGGGCGCGATGCCGAGGGCCGGCTCCTCCACCCGCCCCCGCTCGATCCGGACGGCGATCGCCGCCACCACCTGTCGTCGCAGCTCGGCCCCGAGGTCGGCCGACGCCTGCGACGGGCGCCCGGTCACCCCGTTGCGGGACAGCGCGGGGGCGGTGTAGCGGAAGGTGAGGCCGTCCGTCCGATCCGGGTCGTCGGCGTCGGCCGCGCGCTCGGCGTGCACCAGGTGCGGTGCGATCGCCATCATGATGGCAGTCTCGGCCCGGTTGGCGTGGATGTCGGCGCCGTCGGCGGTCACCGCGGCCAGCACGGCGGGGTCGGCCGCCCACCAGTCGAGCGTCCCCACCCGCAGCTGCGGCGCCAGCAGCCGGACCGAGTCGGTGGCGACGTTCAGGCTGGCCGAGTTGCCGAGGTGAGCGTTGACGAAGATGAGCCGGCGCAGGCCGGTGACCGACGCCCAGCGCACGTACTGGTGCACGGTGGCCACGAGCAGGTCAGGGGTGAGCGACAGGGTGCCCGCGAGCACCGTGCCGTGCCCGTAGCTGACGCCGAGCGAGATCGCCGGCAGCACCAGCGAACCGGTGATCGCGCCCGCGTCGGCGCACAGCGCGCTGGCGACGATGGTGTCGGTGCCGACCGGCAGATGCGGGCCGTGCTGCTCGATCGCACCGACCGGGACCAGCCCTACTTCGTGCCCGCGGTCGCGGCGCCCGGCGGCGACGGCGAGGTCGGGCGAGGCGGTGTCGGACCAGATCGTCACCGTGCGCTCGTCACGGGGCGGCCTGCGCGGCCGGGCCGAGGCCGACCCGCAGCGGACGGCGGGCAACCCGCTGATCCCAGGGCACCCACGTCTTCGCCCGCTCGGCGGTGATCATCTCGCCGATCGGGCTGGCGACGCAGTACCCGTTCAGGCTCTGGCCCGCCAGCGCCCGCAGCACCAGGCCGGCCGCGCCCGCGCCGATGCCGGGACCGTCGATGTCCCACGTGCCGTGGTGGATTCCGGCCCGCACGAGCTCGACCGCGGCGGGCGTGCCGTTACGCGAGACCATCTTCACCTCGCCCAGACGGCCGGCCTCGCGCAGCGCCTCGACCGCGCCGAGGAGGGTCTCGTCGTTGAAGGGGATCAGCCCGTCCAGCGACGCGAAGTCGGCCAGGATGTTCGCCGTCTTCTCCTTGCCGCCCGACGCGACATCGGTGGTGTTCTTGTAGCGGGGGTCCTCGGGGTCGTTCACCCGGGTGAGGCCGGCCGCGTCGAGGCCGTGCAGCAGGCCGAGCATCAGCTCGATGTCATCGACGACGTCGGGGCCGCCCACGACCGCGACCCGGGCCCTCGGCGGCAGCAGGGTGGCGAGGTACTCGCTCATGTACACGCCGTGGTTGAAGTTCGGGTAGACGACGGACGCGTCGACCGGGAACTGCGGGCGCTCCAGGGTCACCACCGGGATGCCGGCCGCCCGCGCGCGTCCCGCCGCGGCGGCCGGCACGGCCGGGTCGACGATCCAGAGCACGATCGCCTCGACCCCGGCCGCGATGCCCGCGTCCACCGCCGCCGCCGCGAGGTCGTGCCAGCCGGGGTCCGCGAAGTCGGCGTAGAGCAGCCGCAGCTCGACCCCGGCCTCGGCCAGCGCGTTGTCAAGGCCGTGGCAGGTGGCGTCGACCGCCGCGTTCGCACCGTAGGGCATCGGGCTGACGTACAGGACCGCCATCAGATCTCCCAGAGCCGGGCGGGCAGCGCCGCCGACAGGACCTCGCAGCCGCCGGCGGTGACCAGCACCTGCTGCTCGAAGACGAAGACGCCGGCCAGCCCTCCGTCGGGATGGGCGGGCGCGAGGATCGGCTCGAGGCACAGCACCATGCCGGGGCGCAGCGAAACGTCCTCGCCGGGATCGGCGTGCTCCTTGATCAGCGGGCGTTCCCACAGCTCAAGGCCGATCCCGTGACCGCCCACGACGCCGACCTCGGTGCTGACGCCGGCGGCCGCGACCTCGGCCGCGGCCGCCCGCAGCAGCTCCGACACGCGCACGCCGGGGCGGACCGCGCCGACCATCGTGGCCGTGGCCGCCGCCGCGACCTCCGCGTAGCGGCGGTCGTCCGCGCGCAGCGGCCCGACCCCGATCAGCCGCAGGATGTCGGACACGTACCCGTCGCTGGCGGCGCCGCCGTCGATGAACACGACGTCCCCGGCGGCGATGCGGCGATCCGAGGCGGGGGTGTCGACCAGCGGGTAGCGCTCGCGCCCGGACACGCTGTTGACGAAGACCGGCCGGGTGCCGGCCGTGCTGCCGGTGCTGTACATCGTGCTGGCGATGATCGAGACCAGCTCTTTCTCGGTCATGCCGGGCTTGGCCGCGTCAAGCCCGGCCTGGTACCCGGCGGCGGCGGAGGCGACCGCCCGCCGCACCCGGTCGATCTCGGCCGGGCTCTTCACCATCCGCAGCGCGTGGATGAGCGGGCTGGCGTCGCGCGGCTCCGGGTCGCTCGCGAGCCGCAGCAGGGCGGTCGCGATGAACTGCGGCACGTTCATGATGCTGCCGGGCCCGTACTCGACGCCGACCGCTCCCGGTCCCACCCCGAGCTTCGCCAGGTGCCCGCCGACCAGCGCGGGCAGCGACTCCATGTCGGTGTAGCCGACGGTCTGGGTCCAGGCCGTGCCGGCCGCGCAGCCGGCGTCGAAGACCGAGCCGAACAGGGTCGCGTCGCCGGGGTCGCGCGTGACCACCAGCACCGTCGGCAGCCAGCGTCCCACCGCCCACACGACCGAGTTGTAGCCGGACAGGTAGCGGACCGCCTCCTCCTGGGTGAGGATGAGCGCCTCGAACCCGCTGTCTTCCATCAGCGCGACCAGGCGCTGGTAGCGGCGCCGGTACTCCGGCAGCGGGAAGTCGGGCGCCGCGGGCGCCCGCCCCCCGAGGTCAAAGCCCTCGCCGTCGAGCCCGCCGATGATGTCCAGGGCGGCGTCGAAGTTCATTCTGACTCGATCGGCACTGCCCCGGCGGCCGCCTGATCCGGGCGCCCCTTGGCCCGCAGGCTCACGAACCACCAGATGACGCCGACCACCAGCACGCCCAGGCCCAGGTACTCGATGACCGGCAGCGACCCCAGGTTGGGGTTGGTGGCCGCCCGCGGCCAGGCCGCGTCGATGAGGACGAAGATCGTCCAGGCGAGCGCGACCACGGTGACCGGCATGCCCCAGCGGCGCAGGTTGAACTTCGACTCGGTCTTGGGCCAGCCCTGCAGGCGGCGGACGAACAGCGAGCCGAGCACCAGGATGTAGGGAATGATGATCATCCCGGTGATCGCGGCGACGAGGACGTCGACCCGCTTGATGAAGATCAGCGGGATCAGCGAGAGCACGACCGCGACCGCGATGGCGCCGAGCGGCTCGTCGGTCCGCGGCGACAGCCGGGTCAGGAATCCCGAGGCCGGCAGCTGGCCGTTGCGGGCCATGCCGTAGATCATCCGCACGATCGTCGCCAGGGTCGCGATGGCGGTGCTGAACACCGAGACCAGCGCGCCGGCCAGGAACAGCTTGGCGAAGCCGGAGCCCAGGTCGGTAGTCAGGACGGACGGGATCAGGTTGGGGTTGCTCATCGCCGAGGCGACGTTCGGCAGCGACAGGATCAGCGCCAGGTCGAAGATGAACAGCACAAGCGCGGTGCCCCCGAGGCCCGCGATGATCGCCTGACTTGGCTTGATCCGCGACTGCTTGGTCTCCTCGGCGAACGCGCCGGCCGTCTCGAAGCCGACCAGCTGGGTGACCACCAGCGCGATCACGACCAGGAAGGGCAGGAGGTAGCTGCCCTTGCCCTGCACGCCGCCGGTCGTGGTCAGCACCGACAGCGGCTGGTGGTTGTGGAACAGCAGCCCGATCGCGGCGCCGAGCAGCACCACGATCTCAAGCACCACGCCGATGCTGTTCAGCAACGCGACCACGCGCACGCTGGTGATCATCACCAGCGCGGCGACGACCGTCGTGATGGCGGCGATGATGACCTCGGAGGTGAGGGTGACCTGCAGCTTGGTGAACAGGCCGGACAGCACGACGTTCATCACGGTGCCGACGGCGGGCATCACCAGCACGATCCCGACCACGTAGAACAGGCCGGTCATCCAGCCGATGAACTCACCGCCGAGCTGGCGTCCCCACTGGTAGATGCCGCCCGTCAGCGGGTAATGCGAGCTCAGCTCGGCCCAGGCGAAGGCGACAAGCAGCTGGAAAACGAAGATGATCGGGATCGCCCAGATGAACGCCGGGCCGCCGAGCGCCAGGGTGCCCCCGGTGATCAGCAGGGCGCCCGTCGTCGGTCCCTGGAAGGCGACGGCGAACAGCGAGCCGGTGATAAAGCCGAGCGCTCGCTTGAACTTGGGCTCGACGCCGAGCTCGCGCAGGTAGTCACTGTCGGTCGTGTTGGCCTCGGTACCACCGTGGTCGGGTCGCGTTGCGGTCATCAGTGCCCCATCGTTAAGCGGACGGCAAGATGAAGGCATCATAAAGATCTTGGTTCGAAAAAGGCAACAGTTCTAGGTTATTGCTGCGTAAATTAGCTCCCCGGCCGCTCCATGTAGTCGAATCTCGTCTCGACTTGCTACGCGATCTCCCACTCGTACGAGAACTTCACCACCTTCAAGATGATCGATGTCTCCAGGTTGGTGACGCCGGCCAGCGCCCCCAGCCGCCGGGTCACGAAGTCGAGCAGGTGCTCCTGATCGGCGAAGAACGCCTCGACCAGCAGCTCGTAACGGCCGGCCGACAGGCCCACGTAGCGGACCTCCGGGTAGGTCTTGATCGTCTCGGCCACCGAGTGCATGGCCGGGAGGTCGACCGAGACGCCCATGATGGCCGAGAGGGTGGCGCCCGCCGCCTCCGGGGAGGGCACGGCCACGATCGCCATCAGCTTCTCGTCCAGCAGGTGGGCGATGCGCTTGCGGACGGTGGTCTCGGTGACGTCCAGCGCCCGCGCCACCTCGGTGTTGGAGAGCCGCCCGTTGACCTGCAGCATCTTGATGATCCGGCGGTCAAGGTCGTCCACCCGGCGCGGTGCCGCGTTCCTGGCCGGCTCGGCCGCACCACCTGGCGGCGGTTCGAGCGACTTCTCAGCCACTGGCTCTCCGTTCGAAATCTGATAGCATCTGGGTCATATGGCTCGATAGTCGAACTTCCTTAGTCTTTCTGAGTTGACATTCGTCACAGACAAGGGACCGGCTTCGAGTCGCACCTCATTTTACGGTGGACGGAAGGGAACACGTGGACCAGGGAGAGCTGGCTGTCCTGCGCGATGAGCTGACCCGTAGCGGCGTCCGATACCTCTTCGGCTCGTATGTGGACCTGCACGGGGTGCCGAAGTCCAAGTGCGTCCCGGTCAGCCACCTGGCCGACATGGCGGCCGGGTCCGAGCTCTACACCGTCGGCGCGCTCGAGGGCATGGGCGACCTCGGCCCCAACGAGGACGAATGCGTCGGCGTCCCCGACCTTGACGCGCTGACCGTGCTGCCGTGGGACCCCCGGTACGCGATCGCGCCGGCCAACCTCTGGCTGCACGACCAGCCGTACTCGCACGACTTCCGCCGCCTGCTGCAGAACCAGCTGGCCGAGGCGGCCGCGCTCGGCTACCGGGTGAACATGGGGGTCGAGCCCGAGCTGTACGTGCTCCGCCGCGAGGGCGCCGACTGGGTGCCGTGGATCGCCGAGGACCGGGCCAACGTCCCGACCCGGGGGTACGACCTGGAGACGACCATGCTCGCGGACGCGTTCCTTGAGCCGATGGTCACCTATATCAACGAGCTGGGCTGGGACGTCTACTCCTTCGATCACGAGGGCGGCGACGGCCAGTACGAGTTCGACTTCGGCTACACCGACGCGCTGACGATGGCCGATCGCATGGTCATCTTCCGGCTGATGGCCAAGCACGTCGCCCGGTCGCTCGGCTGCATCGCGTCGTTCATGCCCAAGCCGACCCAGCAGGCGTTCGGGTCGGGCGCGCACCTCAACATCAGCCTGGCCGACGAGTCCGGGCGCAACGTGTTCGAGCGGGCCGGGGCGGCCGGCCACGTCGGCGGGCTGATGCCGGTCGAGGCGAGCTACGAAGAGGTC
>Ga0302326_10030208_pt1 | contig 10851 bp, 13 predicted proteins | sample Palsa_T0_3_FD_202264 | JGI IMG/M metagenome (GOLD analysis project Ga0302326, IMG submission 202264) | Peat permafrost microbial communities from Stordalen Mire near Abisko, Sweden - Palsa_T0_3 | ecosystem: Environmental > Terrestrial > Soil > Palsa > Peat permafrost | place: Sweden: Abisko...
CCTTGGTTTTCTGGCGGGGGCGGCATGCCCTTCCCCAACGCACGCGCAACAAGCTGACCATCCGTCGATGGCGGCGATGTCCGACGGCGGAATGGCGCACATGGCCGGGCACATGTACCTGACTTCGCTGCGGACCTTGAAGTCTGGTGACAAGGAAAAGGCCGACGCAATTGTGGCCGATGCAAAGACGGCGATGGAGCCCTACCGGGACTATCGGAAGGCACTGGCGGACGGATACGTCATCTTTCTGCCGAATATCCCACAGCCGCAGTATCACTTCACCAAGGCCGAATATGGCCGCGACGCTGCGACCCACTTCGATCCGCTCAAGCCGACTTCGCTGCTCTACAAAAAGACGGCGGACGGCGGATACACGCTGGTTGGCGCAATGTACACCGATCGAGTGGATGCCAACGAGGACGAGTTAAACGACCGGATTCCGCTCAGCATCGCGCATTGGCACCAGCACACCAACTTCTGCAAGGCGCCCGCGGGGCACTTTGCCGAGTACTTCGGCGCCAATGCAAAGTTCGGTCTGATGGGCTCCATCACCACCCGGGAAGCGTGCGAAGCCGCCGGCGGCGTGTTTCTTCCGCACGTCTTCGGCTGGATGGTGCACGTGTATCCCTATGAGACCGACCCCAGGAAGATCTGGTCCGTTGAGGACGACGACGCGGGGCACGACAATATGGATCACTCCGCGATGCCTGGGATGAAGATGAATTAGAAGCGTCCGCGTGCCCCAACTCGTTCTCTGCGACGAATTTGCCAAATCTGTGTTACACTCTATGTAATCGTAGAATTCGATCTGAAGTTCTTGCCTGTTCCGGTTACCGCCTACTCGCAAACTTCCACATTGCGTTCGCGGTAAATCGTACTTGAAGGAGCAACACCAAATGGAACAGGGAACAGTCAAGTGGTTCAATGATGCCAAGGGTTTTGGATTTCTGAGCCGTGAAAACGGCGAGGACGTCTTCGTCCACCACACCGCCATTCAGTCGAACGGATTCCGTTCACTGCAGGAGGGCCAGCGCGTGCAGTTCAACGTGACAAAGGGCCCCAAGGGCTGGCAGGCTGAGAACGTTCAGGTTGTCTAAGGCTTAACGCCGGGCATCTGATCCGGAATCAACAAAAGAGGGACGGCAAATCTGCCGTCCCTCTTTTGCGTCTATTTGGCTTTTGTTCTTTCCCGAAGTCGAACCCTGAGGCGCGGCAAAGGTCCTACTTTTTCACCCGCCCAAGACTGATCCCTGACCACTGATCCCTGACTACTGATCCCTGCCTTGCTATGCGGCGGGCTTGAGGCTCTTCACGCTGAGTTGCGGCGCGGCGGGATGAAGACTTTCCCTGGGTGTTTCGTGAGTGCCCAGGTATTGCAGCACGTCGTTGATGGAATCTTCAAAGCGTGCGCCAGTCTTGTGCGTGGCTTTCACGCCTTTGGCCACAAGCTGGCAAACTTCAAAACGGTTCATTCCCTGCGCAAGTGCGCGGTGGATTTTATCGGAACGCATGCGAACTCCGGCAATCGGGTTGGGTTGCGTGGGTTGCGGAGCTCGTCAGAAGCGGTAGGGCGGCCGGAGCCGAGCAGGCTGGTTTCTTCCAGAATGCGTATCAACGGATGCGTGTCAGTCTTCATTGTACGCTGGAAACGGGCGAATGCCGCGCTTGATTTCGCCGGAAATGCCCATTCCATGCGGAGTTGCCGCTTTCGCCTGCGCAGATTCCCTGTTATCCTATAGCTCTTATCACCCGAATTGCGGGAATACCAGAAAACATTGCAGCGAAAGAGGTTACACGTGGCAGACACCACCAAGGTTGAAGACAAGCTGGAACGCAAGAAACTGAAGCGCGCGGCGCGCAAGAAGGCCGCTCCCAAGGCGCCGCGCACGGGCGCACGCGGAGAGAAGAAGAAGAAGGTTAAAAAGCTGGCTCGAGGCGTGTCCAAGCGCTAGGCCGAAGGCGATCGATCACCGAGGGTTCCGGAGCGGCCAGACAGCGGCGCATCCGGAACCCTTTTCACATGCATCCAAGTTGCGCGTATCGATGTGCGCGTGGAGGCAGAGCCGGCTAGGTCTGCATTTCTCCCAAATCGCCAAAATTGTAGCGCCGGTCTCCAGACCGGCTGTCCTGAGGGCCTCCCGGCCCTCAGTGACCTCGTTAGGCCTGGAATTTCGGGATGCCGCACCGTCCGCGAGAAATGCCGGCTCGCCGAAGACCCGCGACGGCGGCCGTACCTGATTTTCGAGTTTCAAGCAGCGACCTCATCCTGTACACTGCGGCGAAGGCATCCTGAACCGTGCAGCATATCGCACCCGGTGGAATACCGCGTTTGACGGTCCCCGCACCCTGACCGACGAGGAGAATCAGACTGGCCAGCCAACTATTTGCCCGCAAGTCGATCGATAAGCTGATCAGCGACTCGGAGGAGCCCGAGCACGCGCTGAAAAAGACGCTCGGGCCGTGGTCGCTTACCGCGCTAGGCATTGGCGCCGTCATTGGCTCGGGCATCTTCACGGTGATCGGGACCGCGATGGCCGGCCAAAAGTTCGACGTGCCGGCGATCGGCGATACGCCGCTGCTTCACTATCTGATCCACCACACGGCCATGGCCGGGCGTCCGGGGGCGGGTCCTGCGCTAGCGCTGTCGCTGGTGCTTGTCGCCATTGTCTGCGTCTTCACCGGGCTTTGCTACGCCGAACTGGCGTCGATGATTCCCATTGCCGGCTCGGCCTATACCTATACCTACGCCACCATGGGCGAACTGATCGCGTGGATCATCGGCTGGGACCTGATTCTTGAATACGCCTTCAGCAACATGAGCGTGAGCGTGGGCTTCGCCGCCCACATCGTCGACCTGATGGACTGGTTCGGCATTCATCCTTCGCTGAAATGGATCTCGCCCGCTTATCTGCCCACCGGATTGCAGGATCTGGCAGGCAACGATCTGTACAAGTCCGGATGGCATTTCGGTTTCAACATTCCCGCGTTTCTGGTGGTGATGGTGCTTACCGTGGTCCTGGTGCGCGGCATCCGCGAATCGGCCCGGGCCAACAACATAATGGTGCTGATCAAGATCGCCGCCATTCTGGTTTTTGTGTTCGCCGCTGCCAGCTTCATCAAGCCGCATTACTGGCATCCCTTCATGCCCAACGGCTGGACAGGAGTGCTGACCGGCGGATCAATTATCTTTTTCACCTACATCGGATTCGATTCGGTTTCGACCGCGGCGGAGGAATGCAACAACGCGCAGCGCGATGTCCCCTTCGGCATTCTGGCTACGCTGGTGGCGTGCACCGTGCTCTACGGTGCGGTGGCCATTGTGCTCAGCGGGATTGTTCCCTGGCAGTCGGTAATGGGCGACGCGGCGCCGGTGGTGAACGCCCTGAAGAGGCTCTCGCTGCAGCCCGGCGGCGCAAATTTGTATTGGGTTCGGCTGTTTGTGCTGATTGGCGCGCTCTTGGGCATGATTTCGTCGATACTGGTTTTTCAGCTTGGCCAGGCGCGGGTGTGGTTTGCCATGTCCCGCGACGGCCTGTTGCCGGCAATCTTCAGCCGCATCCACGCGCAGTTCCGCACTCCCGCTGTAGCTACCTGGGTAGCCGGATTCGTCGTTGGCATTCCGGCCGGACTGCTCGACATCGGCACGGTTTCAAACTTGTCGAACATCGGCACGCTGTTCGCGTTTGTACTGGTCTCCATCGGTGTGCTCATCCTGCGCTATCGCGAGCCGGACCGCTATCGCGGATTCAGGGCTCCCTTTGGACCGGTGTTTCCGGTGCTGAGCATCATTTTCTGCATCGTGCTCATGATGGGGCTTGAAGTGATTACCTGGATCCGGTTCTTCGCGTGGCTGGCCATCGGGCTGGTGATTTACTTCCTCTACAGCCGCCACCGGTCGGAGTTCGCGAAGGCGCGTTAGGGACGTGCAAGCCCCCTTGCAGCGGTTGTGGAACTTCAGCCCTTCTGGGGCAATAGGCAATGCGCGCCGCGCGAGCCCAGCGCCTTATCGAATGTGACCAGGACGCCTCCCGCCGCGCTTGCCATGGCCAGCATCCATGCATCGCCCCAGACCTTTGGAGACGCCGCGCGGCCTACCGCTCTCAAGCGGAATTCCTTCTCCACGTCAGCCGGCTCGGGGACGAAGGCGACCCGGTCGTCGTCATAAAATCGGTCGTAGACGCGCCATGCATCGTCGATTGTCAGCGGCTTGCCATCCATCGCGGCCGCCGTGGTCGTCAGCCGCAGAAGACCAAGCTGGGAAAGACGGACAAATGCAATATGTCCGTCGTGCTGCCGCCACCATCGGTCGGCCAGCGAACTGTGCGGGTGTTCGGGCGCGGCCAGCGCCAGCCAGACATTGATGTCCGGGATGCTGAGTCCCTCAGGGAATAGATGAGTGCGCTGGCTACGGGAACTCGATGAGATCATAGATCTCTTCATTGGTCATGCCCAGCTTTCGGCCCGCAGGCGGGATCAACGGCGGATTAAGGCTGAGCCTACGCTTCGGCCTCTCTGGCGCCGTCTCCTGGACGGCTCGCTCTATGCCGGCCAGAATGAGCTTGCGCGCCGAGCAGCCCTTGCGCGCGGCGGCTTCATGCAGCTTACGGTGTAGATCGCGCGGTAGGTCGATCGAGGTGCGAATTGCCGTCTGCTTCATACCTCATTTTCTGCCGGGTGACTTAAATAAGTCAACTGGCAGTCGGCGCGGTAGACCGGACGCTCCAATTTACACTCGAATCATGGCGGGAATCGAGGACTTCATCAGGCGGCTGCCTAAGGCCGAGCTGCATCTGCACCTTGAAGGCACCATTCTGCCGTCGACGCTGGTGGAGCTGAGCGTGCGCCACGATCCGCATCCGATGAAGCTGCGAGAGGCGAAGGCGCTCTACCGATTTGACGATTTCACCAGCTTCATCGAGGCGTTCAAAGCTGTTACCCGGCGCCTGATCGACCCGGAAGATTATGAACTAGTAGCCTGGCGGATGATGCAGCAGCTGGCGAAGCAGGGGATCGTTCATGCCGAGGTTTACATCTCCGTCGGCGTGATCTACATGTGGCGCAACTTCGATCCGCGCGCTCTGGAGCCAATCTTTGCCGCCCTGGAACGGGCGCGCAAGCGCGGCGAGCGCGAACTGGGCCTCTCCCTTTATTGGATCTTCGACGCGGTACGGCACTTCACGGTGGAAGAAGCCGAGCGCGTGTTCCGCAAGGCCGCGGAGATGAGGCCCCACTATGCTTCGATCGTCGGCATTGGCCTTGGCGGCGATGAGCGGCGCACCGGCTCTGAACCCTTTCGCGAGTTCTATGCCAGGGCCGCAAAGGCCGGACTGCGGCTGACCAACCACGCCGGCGAAACCACGGGCCCTGAAGCGATCTGGGAGGCGCTGGCCATTGGCTCGGAGCGGATTGGGCACGCAGTATCGGCCGCGCAGGATCCAAAACTGATCGCGGAGCTGAGGGCGCGGAACATTCCATTGGAACTGAATCCCACTTCGAATGTCCGCACCGGCGTTTGCGCATCCTTCGCCGGTCATCCGCTGCGGAAATACTTCGACGCCGGGCTGCTGGTGACGCTCAACTCCGACGATCCGGCCTTCTTCGGTTCCGATCTGGCCAATGAATACCTGCTGGCTCACACCGTGCAGGGATTTACCCCGGACGAGTTGCGTCAGTTGGCCGCCAACTCCATCCGCGCGAGCTTTCTGCCGGAGCCGGCCAAGGCGGTGTGGATGTCCCGAATCGAGGACATAAATTAACCAAAAGTGGTACGCTTACGTTCTTTCGGGCGAGCCGGTCAAACACAAACTGGGTTATCATGTTGGTGTAGGAGGCTCAAAGGCCGATGTCCACTGAACCTGAAAATGACGCACCAATGGAAGAGTCAGTCGCGGAACAAGCTGTGGAGAGGCATACTCTACGCGTGATTGGCTGGTTCTCAGTGGGGATGGCGGTGGCCGCGATCGGCATTTACCTGGGCAGCGAACTGCGCAGCCGCTACAAATTCAAGCGCCGCACGCCCTACGACTTCTACTCGAACGCCGGAGAGCAGCAGGCGAGCGACTTTGGCATGGGGATCTAGAACTCCCGGCTTGATCCGGGACGAAGGAATGCCGCCGATGGGCGGCATTTTGCATTTGCGAAATCGCCTTGAACACCCATGAGGCTGAACACAAAAAGAGGGCTTCCGCATTGCGGAAGCCCTCTTTTTTGGGGGTGGCGTTTCGACGCTGTGGGAGCAATGGTGTGGAAACTATTCGCCGCCGGAGATCTGCTGCATGGCGTGTTCGGCCTTCCGCGACTTCTTGTCAATACGGGAGGTAACCAGCGAGCCGTACTGAATGGACTCAAGGGCATGCTGATCGTCGGCGTCGAACCTGAGAGTCACCCGGTCGCTGTTAATTCCAGTGGCCAGGCCGGTCCACGCGTAGCTCTGCGAGGCGTCCTTGCCCTGCAGCCGGACGAAGTTCCCGGTACTGTCGCGCACTACCGAGTACTCGCCTGCGGGAAGGCTGCGCCCGTTCACTGTGAAGCTGAAGGGCACATTCAATGTTGTCGACGTTGCGGCCATTGCGGGCACGGCGGCCATCGAAGTTGCGGCAATCGCTGCCGAGGCCAATACAAGAGCGCTGAATCTGAATTTCATCGGTGTGTCCTCCTGCTTACATGACACACAGTACGAGTCCGCAAAAATAAAGTCGTCAAGTTCCCGTCCAGAAATTGTCAAACTTTCTGCGCGCGTTCTTTTTTCTTGCGTCGCGGTTGTCCGTTCACGCAAACCCTCGCGCAAGATCGCCCATGCGCAAGGGATTACTTGCGCTCAATCTCGGCGTTGCATCCGAATTGTGTTTTCTTGAGGAAGGCTCGCGCAGTCGAGCAGCTTTGCTGCGTCAGCAGACGCCGGCATGAAGCGGCGCCGGTGCTGCGGCCGCTTGCAGAACGCTTGCCGCGCGATCCCAATCGCCCGCGGCCTCGTAGTGCATTGCGCGCTCGCGCGCCACGTCTGCTTCGCGGCCGGCAAACAACTCGCCCAGGCGCTCGGCGATGCGAACGTGTCTTCGGGCGCGCCGCGCAACTGCCTGCCGCTGGTACAACACTTCGCGATAGAGCCCGTGCGCGAAGACGTAGAATGCCGAACTGCTTCCGTCAGGAAGCTCATCCTGCCCGGCGCGCACCACAAAATGCAATCGGCGCGCCAGTGCATCGCATGCCTCCTCTGTCTCCGCCAAATCCTTTTCAAGCGCGGCAGCCACGGCCCAAGCTGGAAAGGCAACAGTCACCAGGCTCCCCGCTTCGAGCAAGCGCTGTTCATCTTCGCTCAGGCGTTCAATCACGACTCCAATCATTCGCGCCAGTTGGCCGGGAACACCGCCTTCCATCTCGGGGAACGGCTCACACTGCTGCCAATGGGCAGCGCCGTCCGCGCCGCGGCGAACCAGAATGCGCTCCGCAATCAGATGCTCCACAATGGCCAGCACAAACAGCGGATTGCCCTCCGAGCGCTGGTAAACAAAATCTGCCAGCCCCGGCGGCAGCACGGCCTGCCCCAACTCCCTGCTCAGCAACTCGCTCACGGCGGCCTTTTTGAGACGCGCCAGCGCCAGTTCAACGCACAAGTGCCGCCGCAGCAAATCCTGCTGCAGATCTTGCAGCGAGTTCTCGATTGATCCGTCTTGCGGACAATAGGTCGCCAGCACAATGAGCCGGGCCGGTGCGCGCCGCCGAGCGAGTGCCGAAATCAGATGGAGAGTGCAATCGTCCGCCCAGTGAAGGTCTTCGAAAATTAGAATCAGCGGTTTCTCCGCCGCCAGTTCTTCGAGAGCCGCGCACAGGTCGCCGAGCATCCGCTCCTGCGGTGCATCCGGCGATGTCGCCGCTTTTAATCTACGCCCGTTCCCGAGCCATGCCGGCGCCATGCGGGATAGAACCGCGCAAGCATCATCCCCATCCGGCGATGCGCAGAGCTGGCTCAGGGCTTCAGTCACGGGATAATACTCTTCCGTCGCGCCAACCCCCTGCACGCACTGTCCGTGCGCCATCTGGGCCGCCAGCGAGGGGTCAAGCTGCCGGCAGCAAGCGTCGACCAGCGCAGTCTTCCCTATCCCAGATTCTCCGGTGATGAAAACCACGCGGCGCTGGCCGCTGGCCGCTTCCAGGATCTGCGCCTGCAATCCGGACAGCTCTTGTTCCCGGCCCACAATTTCGGCCGAGCTTGCCACCGGTCCCGCGGCGTTCTGGTGCGCACCCGCCCGCTCGGTCACTGGCGCTACAAACCGGTACCCTCGCTTGGGCAGCGTCTGGATGAATCGTGGCTGTGAGGCGTCATCGCCCAAAACCTTGCGCAATTCGAGCATGTAAGTGCGCAATACTTGCGGCTGCACATAAGTCTCCGGCCAGAGGGCGTCCAGGAGTTCGTCATGCGTGATCAGCCGGCCGGGATTCTCCACCATGTAGCGCAGCACGGCAAACGGCTTGGGCGCCAGATCGATGGGCGCGCCGTCGCGCAGCAAACACTGGTTCGATGTATCCAGCCCAAAAGACTGAAACTGCTTCATGCCAGGCTCGCCTCCGCGGATAAGCCGCTTCCAGGCTTTACAAGCAATTGAACCGCCATACGCTGGAATCGCATTTTTCGACTGTTTCTCGAACCGATTGTTGAGGTTAGCTTTCTGAAACAAAGTGGGCGCGCATCGATTCCGGGTCGCCGTCGTCCATTTTTGAACAGGCCTGTTCACGCGCGAACAGGGTTCGGCTCACAAACGGCCTGCCGGGGCGCACAGAAAGGAATACGCCGTGGCGGGGTAACGCGTTCCCCTTTGGAGAGCCGCATTGGTTTTGACTGTCAAAGTTGAGAATCGGGGGCGCGGGCGAGTTTGAAAATCAGTTGAATCGATCCGTGCGAACTGAGGCAGGCTGGCCAAAGTGGCGAGAAATCTATTTTCGGCCCTGCGTGAAGTAAAAGGTCGCTGCCGCACCAAAGAGTCCGGCGAGAACCGGAACCCATGTACTGAAGACTCTTGTCACTTCTTCAACAGAATTAGGCCTGTTGTGGGCCAGGCAGATTACCGCGACGAAATGCGTCGCAAACATTGAGAAGAGCGCCCAGAAAAGGAGCAATGCCAGCTGCTTGGTCGCCTTGGCGTGGTATTCCTCCGCGGAGAATTTCGGACCGCCGGGCAGGTGTCGCGGGCTCTCAACTTCTTCAATTTCGCCTCGATCACCAGTTTCCGGCGGCTCGATCATTTTCCGTTTGCCACTGCTTTCCCGGTTGACAGGAAGGGAAAGATCACCTCACGCTGTCGGCCGTTCTTTTCGACGAGGACAGTAGCATTCTCGTCCTTGGTCTGCTCGATTGTCCACTGCAGCAGTCGCAAGGCCTGGCGGATCACTTCCGCGCGGTTGGTGGCGCCAGTGGCACCCTTGAGTTCGTCCAGCTCACCAAGCGCTTCGTCTGTAAAATCGAATTGCAACCTTGTCTTAGCCATAGGAATCCGTTTCTCCGTCCATGACGGGACTTCCGCGCTCCCGCGTGGGGAACGGTTGCGAAAAGCTCTCAATCAGAGCAATTCGCTCGTCAAACTGTTCAAGCTCTGTTGAGACTATTGCATCAATTTCCTCGATGGAGACTTCGAAGAATGCTCTTGTTCCTGTGGCGTCAATTGAATGCATATTGCTCCTCGGTTTCGAGAAGGGCCCCATCTCGAAACATTAGAAATTCCGCAACTTGACATAAGCTTTCTCCTTCTGGTGTTGGATACACCTTGTTGCATCCGACGACTCCTGACTGAGTCGCGTCGGATCTGAACCGAGTATTTCATGAGTATGAAATGAGTACAAGATACTTTCTCAATACTCACTGAGTTTCCCGTATCACCCTCGCCTCGCGCGTCTGTTCCCAGTCCACTGCCTTCCTGCGTTACCCTAAGGGCTTATGGGCCGCATCCGCATTCTCCCCGACCAGGTTGCCAACCAGATCGCTGCCGGTGAAGTAGTGGACCGGCCGGCCTCGGTGGTGAAGGAGCTGCTGGAGAATGCGCTGGACGCTGGCGCTAACCGCATCCGCGTGGAGGTGGAGGCAGGCGGGCGGCGACTGATCCGCGTCAGCGACGACGGCTTCGGAATGAACCGCGACGACGCGCTGCTGGCCTTCGAGCGCCATGCCACTTCGAAGCTGCGCACTGCCGACGATCTGCTCTCCATCGCGACCTTGGGATTCAGGGGCGAGGCCCTGCCGTCCATTGCTTCCGTGGCGCGCGTGACGCTGGAGACGGCTACGGGAGACGAAGCCGCCGGGACACGAATGGAAATTGCCGGCGGCAAGATACTGCACGTGGACGACGCCGCATTGCCGCGCGGAACCACGCTGGCCGTCGCCGATCTGTTCTTCAACACCCCGGCGCGGCGCAAATTTCTGCGCGCAGAAAGCACTGAGCTGTCGCACGTAACAGCGCTCGTGACGCATTACGCGCTGGTTCACCCGGAAAAGCACTTCGAGCTGATTTCGGCCACGCATACCCTCGTCTCCGCGCCGCCGGTGACGCGGACCGCCGAGCGGATTTACCAGATTTTCGGCAAGGACACGCTGGAGCTACTGCTTCCGGTAGCGGCTGAAACGCCGCTGGCCCGCGGCGGCCTTCCGGAGCCGCCGCCATGGAAAAAGGACCCGGACGAACCAGCGCGCAACCCCGGAACTCTGCGTTTGACCGGCTTCTATTCCAAGCCGGAGCTGCAAAAGCTGAACCGCAACTCAATCTATATCTTTGTAAACAAGCGCCTTATTCGCGATCGGCTGCTGATTCACGCCATTACCGAGGCCTATCGCAACGTGATTCCGCCCACCAGTTACCCGGTGGT
>Ga0302326_10030210_pt1 | contig 10850 bp, 10 predicted proteins | sample Palsa_T0_3_FD_202264 | JGI IMG/M metagenome (GOLD analysis project Ga0302326, IMG submission 202264) | Peat permafrost microbial communities from Stordalen Mire near Abisko, Sweden - Palsa_T0_3 | ecosystem: Environmental > Terrestrial > Soil > Palsa > Peat permafrost | place: Sweden: Abisko...
CTTGATGCCCGTTCGTAGCGCGTCGCAGAGATGCTTTTCGTTGTAGTAGGGGCGGCGCAGCAGCGCGAGCAGGGTCTCCTGGTAGATGTCCTCGAGCTGCTGAGGGCTCAGGCCCCTGCACTCCCGAAAGCCACGAGCGATCCGCAGCTCGCGGTGCCGGCACTGGTCGAGGATCGCCGCGAGTTGCCCAGCCTGGAGCGGCGTGCCGGCCCCAGGCAGCGTTACCCCCGGTGCCGGGGCGTAGGGCGGCTTGCCCTGTGATCTCCCTAGTTCGACATCCATGTCGATCTCTCTCCCTGGGTCAACCATGACCCTCAACAGATGTTCTAGGGAATCAAAGGATCTCTAAAGCCGGCAACTTCTGCAATTTTCCATGCAAGCGCAGGGATCGTCTCCAACGATCGTCCATTCCCGCCGTGCGGCACTCACGCCACGCGGGGTCAGCCAGCGCGTGCCGGCCCGCCTTGGCTCAGGGTGAGAACGGGCCGCCCTGTGTTTGTCCTTCGGGGTCTGCTTGGCGCACGGGCGCCGGCGGGGAGGCCGTGCCGGCCGCCGGGCTGGTTGCTGAGCGGGCTGCGGGCGTCTGCGGCAGAGCCGGCATACGGCTATGGCTGCTGGCCCGGGCGGCGGTATGTGTGGTGGGCGCCTTCGCACGTCGTTGAGGTTGAGGGCGGTGGTGTGCGCGCCGGGCGGGTGGCTGCCTGGGTGCGGTGTCCGGCTTGGTGCTCGTCGAAGGCGCTGTCGCGTGAGAGTGCTTTGGGGGGTTGGTGATCGCGAGCGCTATCGCGGCCCCGACACATGCCGCGAGCACCACGGCAGCGCCAGCTTGAATCCATGAGAGCTCACCGTGCCGTCTGGGCCGGGAGGGCTCACCGGGCGCTTCGCCGGCTCGGCGGGCGCGGCGCCCTGGTGATGCTCGCCGGTTGCCTGAGAGCTCGATGACGGTGCGCTCGCCGGCCGGCTGCCCGGCTGAGGAATGCTCGTACTCCAGGGTCTCCCACCCCGGTTCCTGTGTGAGGTCAGCCGTCGGCGTGTGCTCATAGGACGGGTCGTTTTGGGGGTCGTTGTTTTCGCTCATCTGGGTTATTGACCATGAGAGAGTGAAATCTCCAAACATATTTTGCGCGCCACGCCTTCCTGGATGTGCGTGTGAAAGTCGCGTGTAGTTTTGCGGCCGTCCTGGTCGATAACAGGTGTGTTTGCTTCCGAGAAGCCGGCTTTGCTCACGGTTTGTGTGGGCGTGAGTGAGAGGCAGCGATGAGTGTTGTGTTGCCGCAGCCTTTTTTGGATTTGGTGGCGTGCCGGCTTCAGGCGATCGCGGAGCCCACTCGGATACGCCTTCTCACGCTGCTTGAGCAGCGTGAAGCCACTGTGCAGGAGTTGACCGACGAGCTCGCGACCACTCATCAGAACGTGTCAAAGCACCTCGGTGTCTTGCGTCAGGCTGGGATCGTGACGCGGCGTAAGGCCGGTAACAAGGTTTGGTATGCGCTCGCGGATTATTCCGCGTGTCGCTTGATTGAGCAGGCCACCGCCAGCGCTACGGGGTATGTGGAGGAGCTGGCCGGCATCGTCGGCATTGACTGACACTCCGGGTTCGCAACTATGCAGTTGCGTACTTGCACAAGCACGTAGTTGTGGTGTTTAGGTGAAGCGGTGCTTACCGTCGCGGCATGAGTAATTTTCGTAGGGTTAATTCGCAGCAAAGCCGTAGGATTAATTCACAGCAAGGCGAGCACGAGCTTGGTCGCTCACCGGCCGGCAGTGTGACTCGCCTGGTTCGTGTCGCGGGGCGAGTGTTGTTGTGGGGGTGTGTGCTGCTGGTGGTATTCCCGGCGGACGCATTCGCGTCGGGTAACGATGTCGGTGCGAACGTCGCCAACCTGCTGAAGGGTTACGCGGGCGACCTCTACGGCGGGATTGTCGCCGTGATCAGCCTCACGTTTTTGCTTAATCGCAGGTACACGGAGCTCGCGGTGTTCCTGTTCGCGGCGATCGTGGTGGCGTGGATGGTGTTCGCACCGTCTGAGATCGCGAGCGCCGCCGAAGGCATCGGCAAGCAGATCTTCGGATGAGCCGGGGCTGTGGGCGATGAGTGACACTTCGCAGCCGATCCGCTCCTACCAGCGGATCTTCCGGCCCGACCGGCGGATCTACCAGATCGACGGTCGGCGCCTGCCCGTCCCTGGCGGCGTGCCGCTGGAGTGGCTGGTGTGGGCGTTCGGCGCGCTCGTGGCGATCCTCGTCCTCAGCCAGCGCTCGATCGCGCTTGCGCTAGTGCTCGGGGCGGTCGGGGCATTGCTCGGCGCCAGCTCCCACGGGTGGGCCGGCGCGGTGATCGCCGCTGTTGCGGGAGTCGCGCTTACGCTGCTCGCCGGGGTGCTGCTGGGGTGGCTTGACTGGCCGTTGCGGCTGGTCGTGGCGCCGGCGATGGTCGCGACGCTCGCGGGGCAGGCGTCCCCGGACGGTCGCCCCGCGCACCGTTACCTGGCCTCGTGGGTGGCGTTTCGCCTGCGCGCGTCACGCCGTTCGCTGGACCGGGTCCTCCCGGCCGATGGCGAGACGCGGGTGTGGGCGCCGCGGGTGTGGGTCGCTCCCGACGAGCACTCGCCCGTGCTGCATCACGGGCGAGTGCGTGGTCCCGCACGGCTGGTGTTCGGCAGGCCGGTCGTCGTTATCCCGGCACGGGGACGGTTCATCGCGCGTCCTGCTGAGGGTCACCGTGTGCGCCGGGGGGAGCGCCGCGCCGAAGTGATCGAGCTCGGCGCCAGGCAGGTCGTGGAGGTGCGGCCGTGAGCTTCCCGCTGCGATACGCCAAGGGCAACATTCTCCTCGGGCGTGGCGGTGAGGCCGCTGGCCTTTACCGGCTGGGGATGACCTCCTACCCGTACCTCCCGGCGGGGGAGAAGTGGACGTTGCAGCGTCGTCTGCAGCGCCTCGCGCACACGGTCGGCGCTGACTTCTCTTTGTGGCGAGTGAATCGTGCCTACCCGGCCGAGGGCTACGTCGAGCATACGGCTGGGCTGTTGGACGACCGCCACCAGGACCCTGCCGCGTGGCGGGCATTCCTGGAGGGGCACCGCGAGCGGCTGCGCGAGCTGGGGTCCCACATCCCCGAGTGCTATCTCGCGGTCTCGCTCGCCGCGGGCGCACCGAGGGGCGTCGGGTCAGGGCTGATTCGCGGGGTGGATCGCGCGCGCCGCCGCGTCGAGGAGCTCGCCGGCATCGGTGTCGCGTCGCCGGTGTCCGGGGGTGAGCTCTCCGAACTCGCGACGCGGGAGCAGCGTGTGTATGAGCGCCTGAACGGCGTCATCCCCGCGCGTCGCGCGAGGACGATCGAGCTTCAGTGGCTTTTGTGCCGCGCGGCGTGCCGCGGCGTCGCCGAGCCGGAGCTGGACGGGTATTGGCAGCCGGACGCGCTTGTGGTCGCCGAGTCCGGTGACGGCGTGGCGTTCGAGCCGCTCGGCCATGACCTGCGCCGGTGCGCGAACGCGGCGATCACCGAGCGCCAACAGACCCTGATCGTGGACGGCGAGCAGGGCTGCTCCTACCAGGCGATGCTCGCGCTCGGCGCGCTCGCGGACGCACCCGAGTTCCCCGGCTCCACCGCCGAGGCGCTGTTCGCGCCGCTGGAGGCCGTCGGGTTCCCCGTCGACGCGGCCATTCACGCCAGGTGGTTGGGCAACCGTCAGGCGCTCGCGCAAGTGCGTAAGCGGATCGCCGACGTCGAGCACGCCTACCACGAGCAGGTACAGGGCGCCGTGCACGGCCCGAGCCTACTCGCCGGGGAGGACCGGATGCTCGCGCGGGAGTACGAGGCGCAGCTGCAGGCCGGCGGGCACCCCCCAATGCTCTACGCCCAGATCAGCCTCGCCGTCGGCGCGGGCAGCGAGGAGGAGCTCGAGCAGCGCGTCGCCACGCTGAAAGAGCAGTACGGCGACATTCAGCTGCACCGTCCCGCCGGATTGCAGCGGGAGATGTTCTTCGAGCACGTCCCGCGATCGGACGGGTGGTTGTGATGCGCGACTACGTCCAGCAGCTCACGGTCGAGCAGTTCGGAGGCATGGTCCCCACCGCCACGAGGACCGTCGGCTCGGGCAGAGGCCCCTATCTCGGGTACACGCCGACGGGCGCGCCGCTCCCCGTTCGCTTTGACGCGACGCAGGCGCCGCGGGAGGACCGCGCTTCGGGCGTTTTGTTGATCGGGACTTTGGGGTCGGGGAAGACCGTCGCGGCGCAGGCGATCGAGTACGCCGCGGAGCGCCGCGGTTCGCTTGTGGTGGACTTCGATCCGAAGCCCGACCACGGCCTGCACGAGCTGGGAGAGCTGAGCGGGCGGATACAGGTCCTCGAGCTGTCCGGCGACCCCGAGCAGCAGGGGCGCCTGGACCCGCTCGCGATCGGCCTTGAGGATATGCGCGAGGAGCTGGCCTGCTCATACCTGCTGGAGCTGCTGCCCGGCCAGGCGAGCACGTGGGAGAACGCGGTCAGTCTCGCCGTCAAGGACGCGGTCCGCGAGGGCTCCAAAAGCCTTTTGCGTGTCGTCGAGCTGCTCGGCGAGAGCGACCGTGCCGGCGCACGTGAAGCCGGCGAGGCGCTGGAGGTAATCCGCGACTTCGGCCTCGCCAGATTGGGGTTCGGCGACGGCACCACCACGATCAACCGCACGGATCGGCCGGTCACGACGATCCGCATGCCCGGCCTCTCGCTCCCCGAACCCTCGGCGGCGAGAGATACCTACACGCGCGCGGAGCGCGTCTCCGTCGCGACGCTCTCGCTCGTCGCTGCGTACGCGCTGAAGCTGATCTCTGGTGACCGCTCGCGGCACAAGGTCGTCGGCCTGGACGAGATCTGGTTTCTGCTCGCCTCACCACAGGGCCGCCAAGTCATCAACCGTCTCGTCCGGCTCGGTCGCGCATTCAACGCGACCCTTTTGCTCGGTACTCACAGGATCGGTGATCTCGGGGACCTCTCGGATCTGATCGGGGTGGTGTTCGTCTTCGGCCAGGACTCTGATGACGCCGCCCGCGCGGCGCTGCGGTTCATCGGTCTTGATCCGACACGCGAGCTGATCGGCCTCGTCCGCGAATTCCGGGCCGGGCGGTGTCTGATGCGCGACCTGAACGGCCGCGTCGGCGAGGTACAGGTCGACCTCGTCTACCCGCACCTCCTGCAAGCGCTGCAGACCACTCCCGGCCAGCCGCAGAGGAGCGCAGCATGAAAATCGCTCTGCTCTACGCTCGTCGGCGGACAGTTGGTCGCCGCCCACGGATCCTTCTTGCCCTCGGGTTTGGGTCGGCGATCACGCTGCTGTTGTTCGCCGCCCCGGCGCTCGCGGGTGACGTGTACAGCAACATCGGCCCCGCGCCGCAGCTCCCGGCCGGCGGGCTGGTGGGGCGTTACCCGCTCGCGAATTACTCCCTGGATCAGTACTTCCCCGCGATCAGCGTCGGGCTGACGAGCGGTGTGGATGCCTCGGGTGTCGCACCGATGATGGCGTACTTCGCCGCGCAGGTCATCTGGCTACTGACCGCGTTCCTCGCGAACGCGGTGATCACCCTGTTCGGGTTCGCATTCAACCTGGACCTCGTCAACGGGAACGGGAGCCCGGGGTCCGGTGCGCTGACGCCGATCTCCGACGCGATCCACAACCTCTACGCAAGCACGTTTGGGGCGCCGTGGCTGATCGTCGCGGTCGTGCTCGCGGGGTGCTGGGCGATGTGGAAGGCGCTCGTGCAACGCCGCTACACCGAGACCGCCGGGGCGCTCGCCGTCTCTCTTTTGTACTGCGTGTTGGCGATCGGGATCGTTACGCAGCCCGAACGGACGATCGCACCAGTCAGCAAGCTCTCAAACCAGCTCTCAACCGCGCTGCTCTCCCTGACCAGCCAGGGCAGCATCGGTAGTGAACAGCAGGCCAAGAGCGCCGCCAGCAACCAGCTCTTCGAACTGCTCGTCCTGGACCCGTGGACGGTTCTCGAGTTCGGCGGGATCGAGCACTGCACCACCACCGGCGGGACAAGCCGCTCGGTTGCGGTCCGGCCGCTGAGCGCCGACCCGGCCGAGGACTCGCGGCTCGCGGCGCAGCTGGAAAGCGGCACAGAAGTCCACACGGAAGGGAAGACGTGCATCAACGACCGCAATAAGTACGCGCCGCATTTCCTGGCGTACGAATTCCAGTCCAAGGAAAGAAACTCCGAGCACGAAGCGCTCGAACACGGCGACACCGGAGATCTCCCCGGCTCAGATCCGGGGAAGTCGAACGGCTCCTACCCGCTCGGAGCGGCGGATAAGTCCGCGGCGGAAGCGATGGGCAAGGGCGGCCAGTACCAGCGGCTGCTGCTCGCGGTCGTGATCCTCGGCGGTGAGGTCGGCGCGTTCCTGCTGCTCGGGGCGCTGGCGCTCGGGGTGATCCTCGCGCAGATCCTGCTGCTGTTGTTGCTCGCGTTCGCGCCGGTCGCGCTGGTGGTCGCTGTCTTCCCGGGCCGGGGCCATGACTTCTTCCGTGCGTGGCTGACGAAGCTCGCCGGGTACTTGGCGCGGAAGGTCGTCTACAGCCTGATCCTCGCGGTGATTCTCGCCGTCTGCCAGGCGCTGGATGACGCCACGAGCAACCTCGGTTGGCTGCTGGCGTTCGTGCTGCAGGCCGCGTTCCTGTGGGCCGTGTTCTTGCAGCGCAACCGCCTGGCCGCAGATCTTCTCACCGCGACCACCGGAGGGTCCGGGGAGGACGGGGCGAGCCGCCTGCAGAGCTTCTACTACACCACCCGCCTCGCGCGGATGGCCGCTCTGCACCGGCAAAGCCCGACAGCAGCGCCCGTGCGGGGGCGCGCCCCAGACACAGGCGCGCCCCCGCCCCCATCCCCAACCCAGGAGGCCACCGTGAACACTCCACCACCGCCGCGCGGAGTCAACGCGCCCGAACCCGGCGATGACCTCGGCGAGCCGATCGCGGCAAGCGAAGGTCCGCCCGCCATCCCGAGCGCGCCGGCGCCCGACCCCGATGAGGAGCCGGCATGAGCTGGCGCATCGAAGAAGCAGACGCACTCGTCCTCTTGCGGGAACTGCCGGATGGGTGGGCGCAGACGTGTGTCGCTCGACCGCCGCGCGGCGGCGACCCCGAACGTACGCTCGCGATCCTCGACGAGGTACGCCGCGTGCTCCGTGACGACGGCACGCTTTGGGTTCTCCTCCAACGCGAGCAGCTGCCGCTCGCCGGCGAGCTGCGCGAGGAAGGCTGGACGCAGCAGGCGGCGCCGGAGTGGGCGGAGCGCGCCACGAGAGATGCCCACGGTGAAGCGGCGCGGTTGTCCCTGTTCACCAAGCAGCGCCGATTTTTCCTCGACGCCGACACGCTCGCCGCCGGCAGCCGATCGTCGAGCGCTCTGTGCATTGGCGCGAGTCGTCAAGCGCGGCGCCTCCAGACTTGCATTCCCGCGCGCGAACACGAGCGCGGGCTGGCGCTCATCAAGCGCTGCATCCTGGCCGGCTCTTCGCTGCTGGCGTGTAGGACGTGCGGCGCGCCCTACCAGCGCACCCGGCCCGGCGAGAGCGCTCTCGGAGTCCGGCGGCCGACGTGCGCGCACAACAACCCCGGCGGGTGCTGTCTGGTGCTCGACCCGTTCTATGACCGGGCGGGCATCCCGACCGCTGAGGCGGCGCTCCACACGGGGCGCAGCTTCCTCGGGATCACCGAGCCCGCAGCAGAGGGTGAGCGCCGATGACGGCGTGGCTCACCTCGCTGCGCGACCGTCCGATCGCCGAGTCAGAGCGCGCCGCCGCGATGGCGACCGTGACCGTGCTGCTGCTCGCGGCGGCGCTGCTGCTCGCGCTCTCTCGGCCCTCCAATGGGCCACGGCCCACGCCGCTGAGACATCCAGGCCCGAGCGTCGCTCAGCGCACGCTGCCCGTAGTCGCGCGAGCGACTGAAAGCGGCACGGCGCCGCTTGCGCCGCTCGTCGCGCGTGCGGCGGATCTGTTCCTTGCCGGGTACCTCGGGTACATATACGGGCACGCCCGGGCGAGCGCGATTGGCGGCGCTACGCCCGCGCTGCTGCGCTCGCTGCGAGCACAGCAGACGCGAGTCTCGCCAGGGATGCGCGTCCGCCGGCCGCACGTCGTGGCGTTGCGCAGCACGCCCGCCCGCTCGGGTCTGTTCCGGGTAAGCGCGGTAATCAACGATGGCGGTCTCGTCGATTATTCGATCGGGCTGCTCCTCGCCGTGCACGGTGGCCGGTTGCTCGTCAGCGGACTGGAAGGCGGCGAGTGATGCGCGCCAGCGCGCGAAGGTTCGCTCAGAAGAAGCTGTGGCTGTGGCTGCTCGGTGCGCTCGGTGGCTCCGGACTGGCATATGTCCTGGTCTTTGGTCTTGCCGCCGCGGTGCTCGGTGCGAGCTTCGCCGGCTGTGAGCCGGGCAGCGAACCGGCGCTGGCCGCCTCGTCAGGGCCGACGCCGTCGGCGTATGCGCTGCAGAGCATTCCGCCGGAACGCCTGCGGCTCTACGAGCAGGCCGGCACACGGTTCGACATCGACTGGAGTTTTGTCGCGTCGATTGGTGCGCAGGAGTGCGGCAACGGCGACTGCGCCGGGACCAACTCCTCCGGGTGCGCCGGCCCGATGCAGATCGCCTACGTCCGCGGGAGCCCGTGCAGTCCGGGCCCCGGGCCGACGCTGTGGGAACGGTTCGCCGTCAGCGCGCATCCCGGACAGGCGCCGTCGGTGAACGATCCGGCGGATGCGATCTACACCGCCGCGCGGATTCTTCGCCAGGACATGGGCGCGCCGGCGACCGGCGGCAGCTTCGCCGAATACCACGAAGCCGCGTGCCACTACTACGGCGCCTGCGCCGACTCATCGGTGAGCTACGCGGACGAGGTGATGGCCCGCGCCGTGCAATACGGGTTCACCGGCACCGGCTCCCCAGCGCCGACGAGCCCGCCGCTTGCGGAACCGGTATCGAGCGGCGGTTGCAGCGCCAGCGTCTTCGCCCCCGAAGCGGCCAGCAGCTCGCAGATCGTCAGGGTCGCTGAAAGCCAGGTCGGCCAGGGTGAACACCCCGAAGGCTCCAACTGCACGATCTATGGGCCCTGTGAGGAATGGTGCTCGCTGTTCACGTCGTGGGTCTGGCAACACGCGGGCGTGCCCCTCCCCGGCTCCACGGCCACGTATGGATACTCCGGGTCGCTCTACACGTGGGCCAAAGAACACGGCGGCCGAGTGCTTCCGGCGACGGCGACGCCAGCGCCGGGGGACGCGATCTTCTACGGCTCGGGGCCGAGCGACAGCGCGCACGTCGGGATCGTCGCCCAAGTCCTCCCGGACGGGGAGATCGTCACCGTCGAGGGGAACTACGCTGGGCACGTCACGCGCGTCGGCCCGTTCTCCCCGGCCGACCCGGTCGGTGAGGCCGCGCCTGTGTATGGGTATGCGCAGCCGCCTGCAGCCAACTCGTCGAAGGCGGGAGGGGCGTGATGGCACCCCCACGCAAGACGATGGACGCCAGTACGGCCAGCCGCGTGAGCGCGCCCAGACAGCCAGGGAAGATCCTCGACCTGTTCGCCGGCGCTGGCGGCTGGGAGGAGGCCCTGCGGATGCTCGGCTTGAGCGCGCTCGGGATCGAGACGGAGCCGTGGGCTTGTGAGACCGCGCGCGCCGCCGGCCATGAGCGTCTGCAGGCCGATGTCGCCACGCTCGATCCTCACGAGTTCTCGCCGGTGTGGGGGCTGGTCGGCTCCCCGCCGTGCCAGGCGTACTCGACCGCCGGTAAGGGATTGGGTCGCGCTGATAAGCCGTTGGTGATCGCGTGCGCGCATGAGCTCGCCGCCGGGAACGACACTCGCGCCGTACGCCTGAAGGAGTGTCGTGATCCCCGGTCGCTGTTGACCGTCGAGCCGTTGCGGTTCGCGCTCGCGCTCAAACCGAGGTGGGTCGCGCTGGAGCAGGTCCCAGCGGTCCTGGAGCTATGGACACTCCTCGCCGGCCTGCTCTCCGCTCACGGGTATGAGAGCGCTGTTGGTGTGCTCAGCGCCGAGCGCTACGGCGTGCCGCAGACCCGCAAGCGCGCGTTCCTGCTCGCGTCGCTCGACGGGCCGGTGTGTCTGCCTGAGCCGACGCACCGCTCCTACAACGCTCGCCGCAAGGAGACACCGGAGGACGAGCAGGCGCTCCTGCCGTGGGTCAGCATGGCCGAGGCGCTCGGCTGGACGCCGTCCGAGGAGGTCGGGTTCCCGCGCCGTAACGACACGCCGAGCAACCATCCCAACAAGGCCGACACCGGGACATACCGCAAGCGGGACCGTCGCCCGGCCTGCAATCCCGCGCCGACGCTGACCGCGAAGACCCGGTCCTGGACGCGGAAGCCGTGCGTTCAGATCCGGCGCAGCGGCGAGCGGATCACCGAGGGCTTCGACCCGACGAGCGCCCCAGCGCAGGCGGTCACCACACGAGTCAACCGCTGGCAGGCCAACGGTGTCGAGGATGGGTGGGCTTGGCGCAACGGCAACCAGCCAAACGCGGCGATCCGCGACCAGCAGGAGCCCGCGCCGACGGTCCACTTCGGGCGTGCGCTGAACCAGGTCGAGTGGGTGCCCACCGCCTACGAGACTCGTCAGCGCGGCGCGCGACCCCGGCCGATCAGCAAGCCGGCACCGACGATGCTCGCCAGCGGCCTCGCCAAGGGGACGCCGATATGGGCGGGCCAGCGTCCCGCGACGACCGTCGCGTGCGACAGGCGAGTCCATCCTCCCGGCCACAAGCAGAACGCGAGCGATCCTCCCGGCCGCTACCAGCAGCGGCGCGGTGCTAACGCCGTGCGGGTCACGGTCGAGCAGGCCGCGGTACTCCAAGGCTTC
>Ga0302326_10030213_pt1 | contig 10850 bp, 8 predicted proteins | sample Palsa_T0_3_FD_202264 | JGI IMG/M metagenome (GOLD analysis project Ga0302326, IMG submission 202264) | Peat permafrost microbial communities from Stordalen Mire near Abisko, Sweden - Palsa_T0_3 | ecosystem: Environmental > Terrestrial > Soil > Palsa > Peat permafrost | place: Sweden: Abisko...
TCGTGCTCGACGACAATGATCGTGTTGCCGAGATCCTTCAGATCCTGGAGAATTTTGATGAGCCGCGCAGTGTCGCGATTGTGCAGGCCGATTGACGGCTCATCGAGCACATAAACGGCGCCGACGAGCCGCGACCCCAGGCAAGTGGCCAATTGAATGCGTTGCGCCTCGCCGCCTGACAAGGTGGCGGAGAGCCGGTCGAGCGTTAAATATTCCAAGCCGACATCGTTGAGAAACTTGCAGCGCTGGCGAATTTCATCGAGCACCTTGTCGGCGATTTCGCGCTCTTCCGGACTGAGTTCGAGGGTGTCGAAGAACTGTTGCGCGCAGCGAATATTCATGCTTGAAACCTGAGCGATATTGGAATTGCCCAGCCGCACCCACAAAGCTTCCTGACGCAGACGGCCACCGCGGCAAGCCGGACATTGCGTATACGCCCGATAACGGCTCATGAAGACGCGCACATGCACTTTATATTTCTTGCGCTCCACTTCTTGAAAAAAGCGGAAAACGTGGCTGCGCACGAATTCTTTTTCGTCGTTCCTCAGGTCGGCGTAAGGTATATTCAACCGCGCCTTGCCGCGCGCTTTCGGCTTGAACTCTTCGTCGTAATACCAGCTGTATTGCGGTTTAGTCCAAGGATCGACCGCGCCTTCTTCGAGCGTGAGCGACGGATCCGGAACGATGAGATCCATGTCGTAATCCACCGTGTTGCCAAAGCCCTGACAGGTGGGGCAGGCGCCCATCGGATTGTTGAAGCTGAAGAGTGTAGGTTCAGGCTTGGCGGCAATTTGTCCGCAGATTTTGCAGGCGAACGTTTCGCTGAAGTGCAATTGGCGCGGATTGGCGACAGCGGCTTGTTCGAAGAAGATCTCGCCGGCTTCGCGGTAGCAGATTTCGAGGGTATCGACGATGCGTTGGTGCGAATCGGGGCGAATGACAATGCGGTCGGCCAGGACGAAAAGCGGCTGCGAAAAATCGATTTCAAGCAAAGATTCCGGGGTGGAAAACTCAAACGTCTTGCCCGCCTGGAACAAGCGGTTGAAACCTTTTTTGCGAAGGTCGAAGAGCCGGTCGCGTAGCGCGGCAGCTTCGTTGGCGCCTGGCGCTTTGACAGGAAAGAGCGCGTACCAGCGGGAATCTTCGGGCTGGGCGAGCATGGCTTCGGCGACTTGGTCGACGGTGTCGCTTTGAATGCGCGTGCCATCGTTCGGGCAGTAGGTGCGGCCGGCGCGCGCCCAGAGCAGACGCATAAAATCGTAAAGCTCGGTGGCGGTGGCGACTGTTGAGCGTGGATTGCGCGTCTGGTTCTTTTGGCGGATCGCGATGGGCGGGGCGATGCCGACGATTTCATCGACGTCGGGCTTTTCCATGCGCTCGAGGAACTGGCGCGCATAGGCGGAAAGCGATTCGACGTAGCGCCGCTGCCCTTCGGCGTAGATCGTATCGAAGACCAGGGACGATTTGCCGGAACCGGAAACACCGGTCACCACCGTCAGCAAGTTGTGCGGGATATCGGCGCTCACGTTCTTGAGATTGTGAACGCGCGCGCCATGAATACCCAAAACAGGCGATCCGGGCGATGGAGAAGGGACGGAAGGTAAACTGGATTTCGGCAGGGCTTTCCTCACCTAGTATAAGATGCGATTCACATGTGGCCAGCCGCAAAGCTGAAGGAGTTCAGGAGGAGTCTGCTGAATTGGTTCGGCCAGCAGAGGCGCGACTTGCCGTGGCGGCGAACGAAAGATCCGTACGCGATTTGGGTGTCGGAAATTATGCTCCAACAAACGCGCGTGGCGGCGGCCATACCGTACTTTGAGCGTTTCGTGGCGCGCTTCCCCGATTACCAGGCGCTGGCTGCGGCCAGTGAAGAAGATGTGCTGCGCCTCTGGGCGGGGCTTGGCTACTATTATCGAGCGCGAAACATGCAGAAAGCCGCGGAGCGGATGACGGAACTGGGTGGTTTCCCGCGTGAGTATGACGCCATTCTGGAGCTGCCTGGGGTGGGCGACTACACGGCGGCCGCGGTTGGGAGCATCGCTTTCGATTTGCCGCATGCGGCGGTGGATGGCAATGTGGTACGCGTGGTGAGCCGGTTGTTTGCATCGAATGCGGGGCGCAAGCAGATTGCTGAAATCGCGGCGCAATTGCTGGACCGCAAACAGCCTGGCGATTTCAATCAAGCCATGATGGAGTTGGGCGCGACGCTATGTTTGCCGAAGAATCCGCAGTGCCTGCTCTGTCCGGTCGCGAAATTTTGCGGGGTGAGAAAGTTGGGTTCGCAGCAGGAATTTCCGGCGCAGAAAACTAAGACGAAGAACGTGGAGATCGAGCGCGACCTTTTCTGGATTGAACGGGATGGCCGAGTGCTGGCGTGGCAGAGGCCGGCGGACGCGCGGCTGATGCCGGGATTTTGGGAACTGCCGGAGCGCGAGCACTTGCCGGGCGCGAAGCCGAAGGATGAACTGGGCGGTTTCCGGCATGGCATTACGGTGAATAACTACCGGATTACGGTTTGGCGCACGGCAGTGCCGTCGAAATTGGAGAACTGCCGCTGGCTGGAGGTTGGCGGTCTCAGCGCTTTGCCGCTCAGCACGATTTTCAAGAAAGCGCTGAAAATCGTTGTTCGTCTGTAGGAAACTGATTAGGGAGCCATGCAAATGTTTAAGAGCTTACTCGCTTTCTGCCTGGTGGGATTTTTGCAGGCGCAACAGCCGGTGTTGAAAGAGCGGCAAGCTGCGCCGGCGGAAGCGGTGCAAGTTGATTCCGGCACACACATTCTGTTGAACATGATCAACAGCGTAAGCACCAAGCAGGCGGTGGTGGGAGACCGGATTTATCTCGAAACGGCTTTTCCGGTGATAGCCAATGGAAAGATTATTGTGCCGCAGGGCAGTTGGGTCACTGGCACGGTCACGCAAGTGAAGCGTCCCGGACGCATGAAAGGCAAGGGCGAGTTGGAAGTGCGCTTCGATTCGCTGACGCTGCCGAACGGGGTGACGCGCAACTTCCGGTCGGACTTGGGCGCGCTGGATGCAACGAATAGCGGGACACTGGATCGCGAAAACAGCAAGGTCAAAGGGCCGGGCGATAAAGCCGGCGATGCCGGGACGGTGGTGCGCACGACAGAGGCCGGCGCGGTCATCGGGACGGCGGCGGGCGCGGCGGCGGGGCACATTGGCACAGGAAGCTTAGTTGGATTGGCGGGTGGAGCGGCGGGCGGTTTGATTGGCGTGTTGGCGAGCCGGGGGCCCGATGCGGTGCTGCCGAGAGGATCGTCTGTGGAAATGGTTTTGGACCGTCCGTTGGTTTATACGCCGGCGGAACTGGATTTGACCGGCGCACCGCCGAGAGGGACGACTTTCGTGCAAAGCCCTCCGGCCGAACAGAAGCGCGGCTGGCCGAGTTCGCCGTTTTAGAGCCACCTTTTGGCAGGCGAAACCGCCTGCCCCACCCGGTTGACGTTCGGCATTGCGCATCATCCACTAGTTACTTTGCGAGCGGCTCACCCCAGCGACCATTGAAGGCGATTTCAGAAAGCGGCTTGCGGGTGCGAGGCGCAAGCTCGCGCTGCTTCAATTGATCGTCCGAAAGCTTGTCGGGTGAATCCGCATAGCCGAAAGCGGCGACGGCGCCAATTTGAAATTCAGGCGGAATGTTGAACACCTCGCGGGCTTTCTGCTGATCGAAGCCAGCCATGCCGTGAGCCTGCAGGCCGGATTCCGTTGCCTGAAGCATCATGTGCGCCAAAGCGGCGCCGGCGTCATGAAGGGCGTAGGCGTTGGGCGTTTCGTTATGCGAGAAGTTGGCGCGGGCCACCGTCAAGATAAGGACAGAAGCGTTCTTGGCCCAGGCCTGATTGAAAGGCATGAGAACGGATAGCATCCTCTGGAAAGCTTCGGTATCTGTTTTTTTGGCGACGATGAAACGCCAAGGCTGCTCGTTGTAGGAGGAAGCCGCCCAACGGCCGGCGTCGAGGATGGTCTCGATAACTTCGTCCGGGACCTCGCGCGAAGCGAACGAACGAGGGCTCCAGCGCACGCGAAAGAGTTCGTGAACGCCAGGTTTCGTGTCGGCGTATTTGCCCGAGGGCATGGAGGCCGGGGAAGGTTTTGTGCTCAAGGTTATTCCGTCTCCGCGAATGCGGGCTCGGCGCCAGCCGCCGAATCGCTATCTTGGTCGTCGCCGTAAGAATAGTAATCGTGATAGTAAGTGTACTTACTGTAGAGCTCGCCGCGGCGAGCGCCGTTTACCACAATGCCTAAGACGTTATTCTCGCAAAGGGACTGCAAGGCCCGGCTGACGGAATCGAAGGTAGTGGTGCCGATGCGGACCACCAGGACGGTGGCATCGCACATGGTGGCCAGCAGGTTGCCGTCGGCAGCGAAGAGCAAGGGCGGGCTGTCGATAATGACCCAATCGAAATGGCTGCGCAACTCGCCGATGAGACTTTGGCACTCTTTTAGGTTCAAGAGTTCGAGCGGATTGGGAACCGCGTCGCCGGCGGTCATGAGATACAAGTTAGAATCGCCGATGCGCATCAGAATGTCACCGAGAGAGGCGGTGCCCTGAAGGTAATTGGTCATACCGGGCGAGATCGGAATTTGAAAGGTCTTATCCACCGTCGGGCGGCGGAAATCGAAATCGGCCAAAAGAACACGCTTGTCGGCGAGTTGCGCCTGGGTGAGAGCGAGGTTGGCGGCGGTAAACGATTTGCCTTCGGCGGGTGAGGCGCTGGTAACAACCAAAGTGTGCAGCGGCTGCAGGGTTTGCAGGTGATTCAGACGGGTGCGCAGAGTGCGAAATTCCTCGGCAGGCGCTTCGCGAGGCTTGGATGGGTTGACCAGCAGTGCATCGCTTAAAGGGCTATAGTCGATGATGCGCGCGTTTTGAATATAGGATTCGATATCGCCGATTTCGGCAGCAGCAGGTTCCTCATACGGCGGGGCGAACGCAGGGGCGCTGGGGTCGAAGCCCGCCGGATAGCGCGGGGCGCGGTCCGCCGACTGGCTGGCAAGGCTTGTGGTGGAGGTGTCACTTCTGGGTTTTTCGGGGGTTTCTTGTGCCGCTCTGCGCAGCGCGTCGTGAACTCGGCTCATATGCTTTCTTTTATGCCTTGCTTAAGTAGTAGTGCGCCACGGAACCCGCCATGATAGCGATCCCAAGGATTGTACCGGTTGCCCAACTGACCCACATGACTTGCTTGCGGCGTTGAACGACAACGTCGTTCTCAAGCAATGGGATGCTGCCTAAAATTGAAAGCTGGGTGTAAAGGCGTGCGTCTTTCAGATTCTTGAGCGACGTATCGCGCACTTCGCGGACGCCGACTAAAATGAAGCCTAATACCAGTCCTCCGGCCAAGCCAAAAGGAATGATCTTGGCGCGCTGCGGACTGGTGGGCGTGGTGGGAGTAGAGGCGGCATCGAGAAGCTCGAGCGTTTCTCCCTGTTTTTGGCGCTCCATGTTAAGCGAAATCTTGGACATTTGAATCGACTGCTGAAGCTTGAGAAATTCGGCCTGAGCATTGTCGCGGTCGCGCTGCAATTCGGTATATTCCTTTTCGCCGCTGGGCTGTTCTTCAATGCGAGCCTGATAGGCGCGCAGGGCGGCGTTGACGCTGGCAATTTCGCGAGTGATGCCGGCTTCCTCCAATTGCGCTATTTTCATCTGGCTCTGAATCGCTTCTACCTGCTGTTGGGCGTCCATGCGTTCACGCGCCAGGAGCGGGTTCTCGGAGGCATTCTCGGCCGGCTTCGGCGCGGGTGCCTTGACAGCTTCATCGCGCTCGCGTTTCAGCCGCTCCAGTTGATCTTTTGCCGCCTCCAGATCGGGATATGTGTCTTGATATTTTTCCTTCATGGCCGCGATGTTGGATTGCAAAGTGTCAATTTCCTTCTCCAGTTCCAACGTTTTCGACTCGTGGATCTGGGAGGCCGGGGTGGTTGCCTTGATAGAGGCGAGGCGGTCTTTGTAGATGTGGAGAGTGGTATCGAGCGTCATGCGGCGCTCAGCGTTGCGCGTGGCCTGGTCGGTGAGCGAACTGAGGCGCTGCTCGAGCGCCGCCATCTGCGCCATGTTGGTTTGCACCTGTTCGGGCAGTTTGCCTTGATTCCGTTGCCGGTAGTCCTGGAGTTTCTGATCGGCGGCTTCGAGCTCGCGTTTAGCATTTTCGTACTCATCGGTCAAGAAAGAATTCGCGGAAATCTGGCTGCTCAACTGTTCCTGCGAACTGGCGTTCATAAAGCGCGAGACGAGGTCTGTGCAAACGCGATAAGCCGTCAGGCGGTCGCGATAAGAAAACTGGATCTTCATGGCGGGAAGACTGCGGCCGCTTTGAATGTTGGTGATACCCACTGCCGGCTGAATAACGATGGCATCCCGCATGGTGGTGAGGACATCTTCCATGGGTTCGCGCTTCAGTTCTTCCTTATACAAACCGTAGCTGGCGATCAAAGAACTCAGCACGCTACGGCTCAAGATCTGCTGAGCCATGCCGTTGATGCGATCGGAAACGTCCTGGGAACCGATGCTGTGAACGAGTTCCCCGGAAATTTGCTGCGGCACGATGCGGATGGCGGCTTGCGATACAAAAGTGTCTTCCATGAGATAGGCGATGACCGTGGCTACGACAATGCCGGCAAAGGCCGGGCCGACGATCCAGCGGACGTTACGCCGGAGAATATCAATGTAGTCTTCAAAATCAAGCGCGCGGCGCGGAACTGAAAGTCTGTCTAACATAGTGTTGTCTCTGGTTAAGTATGTCGTTTCATGAATGCGCTACGGAGGAGAAGAAAGACCAAACCAGGTCGCTGACGCTTCCGGCTCCGAGTCGGCGCGCTGTCGATTTTCATTATCATTTGGTGGGCCGAAGGGTCATGGGAACTGAAAGTCTGTCTAGCATAGTGTGGTCTCCGCCCTAGGGCACGAAGATATGATCGCCCGGTTCTAAAGGGATGTTCTGCGCCATATTCTTGCCGTTGATGACTTCCTTGTAATTGAATGGAATTTTTTTGTCGCCGCGCAGAACATAGATTTTCTTCTTGTTCGCGAAATCCTGCAAACCACCAGCCTTGCTGATGGCTTCGAGAATTGTGGTGGGCCTGTCCAGAAGGAACTCGCCGGGATGGTTCACTTCGCCATCCAGATAGTATTTTTTGCTTTCGACCGCCTGTACGGTTACAGTGACAATGGGTTTTTTCAACTCCTTGCTCAAAGCTTTGGTGATGGTGGTTTCAATTTCGTGCGGCGTAAAACCGCCGGCATCGAGATCGCCGACCAGGGGGAGGGTGATTTTGCCATCTTGATGCACGACCACGGGACCGGTGAATTTATCTTCGTTCCAGACTTTGACCATCAGAACATCGGCCGGGCCGACCTTGTACGTGTTGGTATCGACGGAGGCACCGACGGAATTTTCCAGCTTGCGCTCGGCATCGGTTTTGGACGAATCGTTGGATGGGGGCTTTTGCGTGGAATCCGGAATGATGGGCGCCGGGGGAGCTTGCTGGGCAAAAGAAGCGATGCAGAGATTCAGCACAACGAAAAAGTTTCGCATGAGTTTCGACAAATCAAAGGGGACTATCATGATTTTACACGGTTTTGCCAGGCTGAAGCCTGCCCCACCTTCAGAAGGACCTCCGGGCGCTGCCGGACAGAAAAGTGGGCTCGGATCGCGATAGGGGCACCCAAACCTCCATTGGCGTATTGTCCCTGTTGCCGATTGCGTAGTAAGGTATGAAAGTCAATGTGACCATGCGTTTCGGGCGCGTGCCTCCCCCAGTAAAAGGCTGATAGAGCGGTTCGTCTCCCATTGACCTTTCGGCTACTAAACCGGAAACCTTTAGCGCGGCGACGCCACCGAGAAAATCCTTTCTGAAATCGACGGAAAAAGCGTTACTGGCTTTTAAGAATACGTCGGCGATGGCGATTCCGTTCTGGTCGGTTTGTTCGAGAGCGTAGACGAGTGGTCCACGCTGGACGGCGACGCGGCCAAAGTCGTCAGTCAAACGGGGATTGGCGGACATTAGAACCGTTTGCAGCGGCAGATTCAGCGAGATAGTGTCGCCGGCATGCCAGTTTCGCGAAAGCGGGATGAAGGACCCTCGATGGGTGGAGGGTAAGGGGAACGGTTGACCATTCACCTGGACATCCATGCCAGAGGCCCATTCGGGCCAGCGAAGATAGACAGTGAAATTGGCGGCGTGCGCGGGATCGACCGTGAAGTGAATGTCGCCGGACCAGGGATAGTTAGTGGTTTGACTTAGTTTTAGGGGCGTGCCGTCGTCCAGATGCCAATCTAGTTCGGAAGCTTGATATAGGTTGACGTAAACACCGTCGCGGCTGGTGGAATAGAGATAAGCCGGAAGCGATTCGAAGAGGCGCTGAATGTTCGGCGGGCAGCAGGTGGTGTCATACCAGGGATTGCGCAATTTATCGCCGGAGGAAGCCAGCGGGTTGCGGTAGCAGTATAAGGTGCCCGAAAGGGAAAGCCCCGAATTGACGCCGTTGTAGAGAGCGCGCTCGAGAAGGTCGGCATAACGGGCGTCGCCGGTGAGGGCCAGTAAGCGATAGTTCCACATCACATTGGCGATGGCGGCGCAAGTTTCGGCGTAAGCTTGTTCGCTGGGCAGTTCATAAGGATCGCCAAAACTTTCGCCGCCCGAGCGGGAGCCCACACCGCCGGTGATATACATTTTGCGGGTGACGAGATCGGTCCAGAGGACATCGAGAGTTTTCTTGTAGGCAGGATCGCCGGTTTCCGTGAAGTAGTCGGTGGCGCCGGAGGCCGCGTAGAGAGCGCGAACGGCGTGCCCTTCGAATTCGGTATGCGACGTGAAGGGTTTGCCGCTGAACATGTAGTGAATGTCGGAATCCTTGAGTTTGAGGCGTTCGTGCTCGACGCCGCTCAAGAGATAGCGGGCGAAATCAAGATACTTGGTCTGGCGCGTGGTGCGGTAAAGCTCAACCAGAGCCATTTCGAGTTCGGGATGACCGGTGACGAAAGGACGCTTGGAGGGGCCGAAGTTATCGACGACGTAATCGGCGAAACGGATGCCCGCGTCGAGCAGGCGGCGGTTGCCGGTGGCGCGATAGTAAGCGATGCCGGCTTGCAACAGGTGACCGAGGCAATAGTCTTCATGCGAACGGGTGAGCTCGGTAAAACGAAGGTGAGCTTTGTCGGCGGTGTAGTACGTGTTGAGATAACCAGAGGGTTCCTGGGCGGCGACGATGTGGCCGATGAGGGAATCGATATCGCCTTTGAGTTGAGCGCGGGCGGCGTCGGACGTTTCGTTCGAAGCGAGCGCCCAAGCGGCGGCTTCAATCCATTTGTAGAGGTCGGAATCGGTATACAGAGGCCCGCGGCGGGGAAGATCGGGGCGGCCTTCGAGACGGCGGAAGTTATCGACGACGCCGTGCTCTTCGAGAAGCAGGAGCAGCGAAGGGAGACTGCGCTCAGTGACGACACGGCGGCGCGCGGCCCAGAAACCATCGCCGATGTGGACGGCTTGGACCGGGACCGGATGTTGGCGGGCGTTGGGCGATTCATCGAGGAAAATGACGCCCTGCTGATTCCAGGCGGGGAGGATGTTTTCCCTGGCCGCGCCGATAAAACAGAAGACGAGCGCGCAGGCGGTGAAGCGGCGAAGGGTTGAGGATAGAGGCGTCATAAGGATTTTAGATGGGAATACACGAGTGAGACCGGCAGACCGACGACATTGTGATAGCTCCCATGTATTTGCGTTACGAAGCGCGAGGCCCGCCCTTGGATGGCATAGGCGCCAGCTTTGTCACGCGTCTCCCCGCTTCGAGTGTACTCCTCAATTTCCTGCTCGGTGAGCGGGGCGAAGGAAACGGTGGTGGCGGCGAGATCGTTGATGACGCGCTGGCCGGCGATGAGGCAGATGCCGGTGTAGACAAAATGGTCGCGGCCGGAGAGCCGGCGGAGCATGCGGCGGGCGTCTTCGTCGTCGCGGGGCTTGCCGAAAATTTCGGGGTTGGGGCCGTTGGCGAGGCAGACGACGGTGTCGGCGGCGAGAACGATGTCGGCCGGATCGCGCGGGACGGCGAAGGCTTTTTCCTGCGAGATGCGCTGGACGAAGGCGGTGGGCGATTCGGCGGGCAGCGGTTCTTCGGGGATGGCGCTGGGGCGGACGATATGCGGCAAACCGGCGGCGAGCAGGAGTTCGTGGCGGCGGGGTGACGCCGAGGCCAGAATGAGCATCTCTCCCATGAACATAGCGCGACCGGTTGGGGCAGTTTGGGGGCGGGTTTTCGATGGGCGGAAAGGGGGGTTTTTGACGGGATTTAAGAGGGTTGGAAAAGGCGATTCGGTCCCCCGTATAAAAAATAGAAGTGAGACGCACCAGAAAGTGGCTGATTCCGGGGGTCGCGAAGGGAATTCTTCCCGCCGTGAAGATTGGGGCAGAATGGCGGCTGACGGCGCGGTGTTCAAGCTGGTGTTCTCCTTTTCGTAAAATTGAGCGACTTACGGGGTGAACGTGGGAAGCCGCTACTGAGTTAAGGGTAGAGAGGCGGCGAATGGAGAAATGAGTTTCTGGGCGGTAAGTGGTTGAAAGGAATGATAGAAAATTTTCTTGGTTGGGCGGTGACTGGGAAAATTAGCCATGGATGAACACAGCGAAAAGTCGTCTGTCCCGTCTGTCCCCTTTTTGCGTATTGAATCCGGAGATCAGCGGGCAGTGCCGTCGAGGTAAGTAAGCGCCTTCATCCACACCTGGCCGGCTACTTCACGCCCCAGGGTCCGTCCCACCAAATCATCCTTCTCAAAGTGAATGCCACCATACCTTCTCGAAAGGCCGGCCTGATCAGCGGCTTCTGAAAACGTCTGC
>Ga0302326_10030215_pt1 | contig 10850 bp, 8 predicted proteins | sample Palsa_T0_3_FD_202264 | JGI IMG/M metagenome (GOLD analysis project Ga0302326, IMG submission 202264) | Peat permafrost microbial communities from Stordalen Mire near Abisko, Sweden - Palsa_T0_3 | ecosystem: Environmental > Terrestrial > Soil > Palsa > Peat permafrost | place: Sweden: Abisko...
AATCCATCGGCATCGGCGCACGCCGGCGAGCAGCAAGAGGCAAGGCCAGACCAGGTAGAACTGCTCTTCAAGGGAGAGCGACCAGAAGTGGCCGGTGAGCGCTCCGGCGCCGAGGCCTTCGAAGTTTCGATAAAAGAAAATGCAGGAAGTGAAGCCGGCAACGCTGTCGAGATGAACCCCTGTCAGCAGTCCAAGAAGAAGCACAACGGCGAGATAGGTCCACGCAGCGGGCATCAGGCGAAAAAGGCGTCTTATGTAGAAGCGCTTCAGGTCAATCGGCGACTCCACAAGTTTTGAGGTGATCAGAAATCCACTCAGCACGAAAAAGATGGTTACGCCGTGGCCGCCGGTCTGAGCGAATGGCCAGAGATAGCGGTTTAGGAGCGAGGTCTGGGTATGATCGAGCACCACCAGGAGAATCGCAATGCCGCGCCAGCCATCGAGTGTAGGGATTCGATTCATCGGGTCACCCCTGTGCGCTTGTTCAGCCGCGCGGTCCAGCCATCCGGGTTCTCGGGAATCATCACGGTGGTCCCGGCCGGCGCCGCTCGAAAACTCTTGGCATGTTCCGCGAACTGCACATCCTTGAAAGCAGGATGCCGTAAGTCGCGAAGGACTCCGATGCACATCAGGCACAACAAACCTGCGGCCACTGTTCTGAGATCGCCTCTGCGCTTCTCAAAGCACCACACGATGGTCCAGGCAAATGCAAGCGTCGGGAAGAACCAATAACGAATGCCGCCGGATGCTGCGAACAAGGGCCATACGGCAACCCCTGGAGGCGGATTGCCCGTGCATGAAATGAGCGCAGCCGCGAAGGGCATGGACGCGAAGAGAAGGAACAGCCTCATCTCCACTGAGGCTTTCACGAAGCAGTAAATTACCAGCGCGGTTCCGGCGATGGCTATGCATGTGAAGACAATAAGCGGCACCAGGCCGGGATTCGCTCCGAAACCATTGCCGCCAATTAGAGTGCCGAGATAAATCTGGCTGGCTAGAATGCGCGCGAACAGGGCTGGAGTGGGGCCCATTGTTTTGAGGCCGGTCAAGCGGTGGTCGAAGGGGTCGCCGGACGAGCCAAGGTGCATCAGCGCCCAGGCCTGCACCATCGACAGCACGGTCAGCATTCCGGCCAGCGCCCAGTGCCGGCGATCGCGGTTCTTCTCCGTAATATAAAGCGCGACGAGCAGCAGGAAGATGCAGAATGGCCCGGTGAGCCCGCAGAGCAGCAGGATGAGAACATCGAACGACCAGCCGGCAGCGGTCTTCGGGGCGGATGCAACGAGAACCAGGAAGGCGCACAGGGCGAGGAACCAGAGCGACTCGGTAATTCCGCAGCTCATTTGTTCGGAGTTCGGAAGCACAAGATAAACGCCCGCCAGCATCGCGCGGAATTTCAGGCTTCCCCATGCCGCGGAGCGCGAAGAGAGGAGCAGGCTGATGGGAACCGCCTGAACCAGGATCGCGATGAGGTTGAAGAACAGAGGAACCAGCGCGAGCGGCACGAGCAGCGCGAAGGCCGCGGCGATGCGCGGAAAAGTTTGAAAGTAGCCGGACCAGGTGTGAAAAAGAGCAGGGAACCAGCCCAGGTTGTAGGCGTCTGCGAACCAGACGTGACCGTCCTCGCCGTAGAATTGCGCATGAAAAACAGCATCGGGCTTGCGTGCAATCAGCACTGCGCACGCAAATAGAAAGATTGCGATGTGCTGCCAGGACCTCAGGCTCGACGGGAACTTCAGAACGTCTGCCTTGGCGTTCATTCAGAGGCTCACTGACCGCGGACAATATGCGTGTAATACTGCTGCGTGACTTTTCTGCCTGTCACACCGAAGGCCGGCGAATGAATGATTCCCACCTTGTGCGCGACGAAGCGAACCGTGGTGGCCAGCACTCCGAATCCATATTCCACGCTGCGCTTGAAATTGATTGAAGAAGCTTCCTCAAAGTATTTCGTTGGGCAGGAGATTTCGCCGATATTGAATCCGAACATGATGGCTTGCGCGATCATCTGGTTGTCGAAGACGAAGTCGTCGGAGTTTTCGAGCAGCGGCAGCTTTTCCAGCAATTCACGGGAGAAGGCGCGGAAGCCGGTGTGGTATTCGGAGAGCTTGACGCCCAGGAAGATGTTTTGAAATGCCGTCAACATGCGGTTGAACACGAACTTGTAGAGCGGCATTCCGCCCTTGAGCGCGCCGGTGCCAAGAATGCGCGAGCCGAGCACCATGTCATAGACGCCGCTGGCAATCATGCCTGCCATGGCCGGAACCAGGGACGGAGTGTACTGATAGTCGGGATGAACCATGACCACGATGTCCGCGCCCGCAGCCAGGGCTTCGCGATAGCAGGTCTGCTGATTGCGGCCGTAGCCGTAGTTGGCATCGTGCACAAATGTCTGCACGCCCAGCTTGCGAGAGAGGTCCGCGGTGCGATCTTTGCTGGAGTCATCGACGAGAATCTTGATGTCCACGACGTCAGACAACTCGGCAACTGTTTTTTCAAGAGTCTTTTCGGCATTGTAGGCCGGCATGACGACAGCGATTTTTTTCCCGTTGATCATGGTTCGAAAACTCCTGAAGCAGATATCGGCCTGCTTGTCCCCTTGCATGAGGCTCGATGCCGAGTCAGCGAGTCACTTCCGGCGTCGCCGGGTACGGCAGAACTGCTGCCGGGAGTGAGTCTGGCTCTACCAGCCATACCTTGCGGTTGGCGTAGTAGTGCATCAACTCCAAATTATGAGCGGCATCCATCTCTCTTGCCCATACGACTTTGGAGTCATCGATATCCGGAGCGTTGTAGACCCACTCGTCGAGCGGGTTGTGGCGGGGAGAATAGCGGACGATCACGAGCTGCCGGCCGGGTTGCTGTTCCATGCCGTCTTGAACGCGGGCGCGTTCAGTCCCAAAGTGGTCCGGGCCGTACCACGTGTCCGTCCAGGATGAGACGGGCCACTCCGGGAGGGCGAAATGGAGCGGGCCTGGAAACAGCCTCAAACCGGCCAGGATCAGGCAGATGGCTACGTCGAGGCGAACCATGGTCAGGCCCACGGGCTGGTCGCCGGGACGCCAGACGCGCAGATGGCGCATGGCCTGGAGTCCGATGGCGTAAAAAGCCGCAGTGAAGGGCGCAAGGTAGTGGGGGACAAGAAAGATTTCGATCGCCATGCCGGCGGCGAGCACCAGCACGGACAGGACGAGGAAGCGGATGCGGCGGTCGAGGAAGACGCGGCGGATCATGAGCATCGGGAGGAGCAGCGCCAGGCCGGCATAAAACTCGAAGCTTCTGACGACCTTCAACAGGGTTTGCGGAAGAAATCCGGCCACAGTGTGGATTTTGGTGAAGGAACTCATTTCGCTCTTGGCGTAAAAGGTGCGCAGGACGTCGTGATGGAATGCCGGAGCTGGATTTGGAGTCTGCCACACATAGTAAGGAGCAATCGCGTAGGTTGCCCGGTCCACGGTGTAGGGGAGCGTGGCCGGCTTTCCGAATGCGCGGTAGTCGTAGTAGCCGAGCCATGCGACGGAGGCGACGATCAAAGCAAGCGGCAGAGCGCTCAAGCGGATCAGCGCGGCCGTAGACGGCCGATTCTTTCCGCGCAGCAGCCAGCGTCCAAGATAGGCCGCAACCGGAAGGCAGAGAAGCAGACCTTCATAGGGCCGTGTAATGGCGAGGATCGCGATGCCCGCGGCGAGCAGCAGCCCATAGCGCAGGCGCGGAGTTCGGGTCAGCCGTGGCAGCGCGCCCAGCACCAGCGCGCCTCCCAGGGCAGCTACCGAGCCGCCGGCGTTATAAGTGTTGATCCAGTAGCTGAACAGGCCGAGGCGCAGCACGGCGAGGACGCCACCCAGCAGCGCCCAACCGGGCGGCAGCCATGCCTGCAGCATCCAGCAAATGGCCGCGCACATCAGCGCGCTCACGCACAGTGCGCCAAACCAGGGATTTCCGAAAAGGAGCTTGCCGGCCGCGAGCACCAGGCCCACGGAAGGAAAGTACATGGACGAATACGTGGGCTGCATGGTGATGTGGATGCTTTCGAAATGAATCCACAAGTCGGGAGTGGGATTGGCGAGCCGGCCGCGCAGAAACGTTTCGGCGGCAAGCAGAAAGCTGAAGTCGTTGGGAACAAACGGCAGGGGGATGGGGCAGAAGGGAAGTATCGCCAGCCGCAGCAGCAGCGCCGCCAGGCCCACAGCCGTCACTGCGTATCCTTTGCTGTGCGCCAGGCGAGCAAACGCGCGCTCAATGCGGGTGAAGAGGCCGGCGCCAAGCTTCGGCAGCGCAAATGGCAACGCGAAGGCAATGACGGTAAGGCCGCCTTCAATCAGCATCAACGAAACTTCATTTTCCGGAGCTGAGTAAAGCAGCATAACCGTTCTGGTACGCAGGATTTCGGACGTCGAAGCGGAAACCGAAAAAAACAGCCCAATGGTTCAGAACCGGTCAGCGCTCGATTTGCCGATTGCGAGGATTATGCCTCACGGCCTGAGCGGGGGTCAAAGGAAGTCCTGATTAAGGCATCGGCATTCCCTCAGGGGCCAAAGCCCGCGCCCATTTTTCGACACTTGCGGCACGCGACACCGACCCAAAGGGTGCCCCGGTACCCCGGTCGTGCCCTCTCAAAACATCGACTCATTCAGTGCTTTCCAAAAACATGAGGGAGAGACCGGGCCGGGAATTGGTTTGCCCGCCGTATCTCTCCCGCGAAGACTAGAAAGCTTTGTATTGCAGGGCCCCTGACAATTGAGCCTGGGGGTTAGGTGGAATAGGTGCCCAGGGTGCTGCTGATATTGCTGAAAGCGGTGTCGATGCCTTTGGCCACGCTGCTCATGCCAGACACGATTCCAAACGCGAGCAGGGCGCAAATCAAGGCGTACTCGACCAGGTCCTGTCCCTCCTCGCCGCTCAGCAGATCCTGGAACTTCGAATTCAGCTTCAGAAGTAATGTGTTCATTGCAATCTCTCTTGAGGTCCTGCGCTGGGATGAGCGTTGGGGAAACCCTTTGCAGGGGAGAGAGCACGAGTTCACCGGGTAGGGTGCGCGTATCTCTCCCTCAAAGGAACTAACTGGCGTGGTTGGTAGTTCTGCCCTTTGCGGGGCGAGAAACTACGTGGTGTATGTGCCCAGGGTGGAGCTGATGTTGCTGAACGCGGTGTTCAGGCCCTTGGCGAGCTGGCTCATGCCGGCAGTGGCGCCGAAGGCGATCAGTGCAACAACCAGAGCGTATTCGACCAGATCCTGGCCTTCCTCGCGGCTTGCCAGATCCTGAAACTTCACATACAGCTTGAGAAGCATGGTGTTCATGGTTTTCTCCGTATCCTTTGGTTGCGAGATAGGCGTGGACCCCTTATCGAGGGAGAGCGTCTAGCGTGCTCTCCCGCGAAGGAGCGAAACTGCTGCGGCGTGCCAAGCTGTCCACGCTGGGACAAAATACTACGTGGTGTAGGTGCCGAGAGTGCTGCTGATGTTGCTGAAGGCCGTGTTCAGGCCCTTGGCAAGGTTGCTCATGCCGGCGGTCGCGCCGAAAGCGATCAGTGCAACGACCAGAGCATATTCGACCAGATCCTGACCTTCCTCGCGGCTTGCCAGATCCTGGAACTTCACATACAGCTTGAGAAGCATGGTGTTCATAGTTTTCTCCGTATCCTTTGGTTGCGAGTCAGGTGTGGATCCCTTTGCGAGGGAGAGCGTCTAGCGTGCTCTCCCGCGAAGGAGCGAAACTGCCGCGGTGTGCTAAGCTGTCCACGCTGGGACAAAAGACTACGTGGTGTAGGTGCCGAGGGTGCTGCTGATGTTGCTGAAGGCCGTGTTCAGGCCCTTGGCAAGGTTGCTCATGCCGGCGGTTGCGCCAAAAGCGATCAGGGCGACTACCAAGGCATATTCAACCAGGTCCTGACCCTCTTCGCGGCTGGCCAGATCCTGGAACTTAACGTACAGCTTGAGAAGCATGGTATTCATTGTGTTTTCTCTCCGTAGGTTGTGTGTTTCCCAGCCTCTCAGCCGGGGCACCCAACATATAGCACCTGACGTGCCAATCATGGGGTCGGGCGCTCTTCTATTTAAATCAACAACTTGCGCCGATCTGCTTTTCAAGCGATGCTGGAGACGGTGTAAACAGCTGTATACACGCTTATTTCGAAAGGACCGGCGTCGTATACATTACCTGAAGGTAACTGGGCGTAATTGAGTCCTATGGGTCACGTCCCACCCGCGGAGAGTCATTACCATTGGTGCGGGGCGCGAAGCAAACAGAAATAGCCTAAGAAAATCGATTTTCTGAGAGAGAGCTGCATCGCTCATGACTACCGGCACCAACCCGCCCGAAGCCAAAACAAGTCGCGATGTTGTGGAGTTTTCCATCGCTATTGTGTGCGGGCTGGCATTTGCGTTTACTGCATTATTCCTGTGCGTGGTGCCGCTTTCAGGTTCAATTGCCGGATCGCGCGACTACGTGGTGTTTTGGGCCACCGGGCAGCAGCTGATTCATCACGCCAATCCTTATGACCTGGCCGCGATGTCGCAGTTGGAGCGCTCCGCGGGCCTGAATGTCGGACACTCGGCTTTGTTCATGCGCAACCCTCCGTGGGGATTGCCGCTTGCGGCGCCGCTCGGATTGATTGGCGTTCGCATCGGAGCGTTGCTCTGGTCACTGCTCATGCTGGGGTGCCTGGTGCTTTCAGTGCATTTGCTGTGGCGAACGCATGGACGCCCGGAGAATCGTCTGCACTGGCTCGCACTCTCCTTCGGACCCGCTTTGATTTGCGTAATGATGGGGCAAACTTCGCTGCTCGCGCTTCTGGGTTTTGTGCTGTTTCTTTATCTGCATCGAACACGGCCGTTCCTGGCTGGAGTCTCACTGTGGCTCTGCATGCTCAAGCCTCATCTGTTTGTGCCTTTCGGGGTTGTGCTGCTGGTGTGGATCGTGATCTCGCGGAGCTACAAGCTGCTGGCCGGCGCGGTGGCTGCCATGGCTGCCAGTTGCGTTCTCACCTGGTGGCTGTATCCGGCGGCGTGGAGCGATTATGCGCACATGATGCACGGCGCCGGCCTCGATACGGAGTACATTCCCTGCATCATTGTTGTGCTGCGGCTCTGGCTCAGCCCGCACGCGATGTGGCTGCAATACGTGCCGCCTGCGCTGGGCTGCGCCTGGGCGCTGGGCTGGTTCTGGCCTCGCCGCCATGAGTGGGACTGGACCCGCTACGGCAGCCTGCTGGTGCTGGTCTCGCTGGTGGCGGCGCCCTACTCATGGATTTACGATGGCGGCCTCGCCATTCCCGCCTTGCTGCAAGGCGCCTATCTTACGCGGGCGAGGGCGCTGCTGGTGATCCTCGCCATTACCAGCTTGGCCGTAGAAATCCAGTTGGTGAGCGGAATCAAGATTACGTCGCCTTTGTATCTGTGGACTGTGCCCGCATGGCTGGCGTGGTATCTGCTTGCTGTCGCCTTTGCCCGCGACCCGCAAGCGGTCCAGGTTCCATCGCCGTAGGGGATTTTCGGAAACAGTGTGGCCCCGAGTTTTTTTGGTATCCGACCCTTGCGACAAATACAAGTACGTCGTAAGGATGGGGCACCCGGCCCTGAATAAGCCATCGGCATTCCCTCAGGGGCTAAAGCCCAAGCGCTGTTTTGCCTTGTCAGCGGCACGACTGAAGTCGTGCCCTTTCAAAACATCGACTCATTCAGAAGCTCCTCAAATCCTGCCTGCGCATTGAACACGGAATCGTGCATCATGTTTACTACTTTTCCCGGCGCATACATTCAGCCCCGCAAAGCGATTCTCCGCCGCATTACACTAGCATCAACTCTCGTGAAACTCTGACCGGCACATCACCGGCTGGACGGGGAAATGCACCTGCTCGCGATCCTCACAAGCCCACCCATCATTGCCACGCTGTCTCTCTTCCTGTCCGTGATCTGGATGCTCATGGACGAGAAGGACAAGACCCGTCCGATGCTGGTATTTGCACTGACGCTCAATTTGTTCTTCGGCTTTCTTCTCACGACATTCATGGGAAAGGAAGGCGGCCTGCTTCCCTGGAAGTACGATTACATGCTCGCCGCCATGGACGATTCTCTTGGCATTCGCGCGGCTTCCATTGCGCGCCCTCTCGAAGGCTTCTGGCGGACGCCGCTCATTGTGGTCTACCAGTTCATGGTTCCCATGATGATCTGCTGGTTCCTGGTAACGCGATCCAGAAACCCGCGCGGGTCGGTGGTGCTGGCTTATGTTGGTGAAATGGTCGCCGGGCCGCTCTTGTATGCTATTTTGCCGGCCTGCGGCCCCATTTATGCTTTTGGCGCACGCTGGCTATTTGCCCCGCAGGTGCAGCCAGTCGCAATCAAGCTTGCCGGGATGCCGAATGCGTTTCCTTCGCTTCACATTGGAACAGCACTGGTTTTTGTATTCCTGGCTCCGGGCAAACTGTGGCGGGCAGTTTCACTTGCGTTTCTGGCCGGCACGGCATTGGCAACGCTGGTGACAGGCGAGCATTATGTCATCGACCTGGTAGGCGGCTTGGCTTTCGGATGTTTTGCGGCGAGCGTGGGATACCGGAAATACCGCAGCGCGCTCGTTTATCTTGGAGTCGTAGTGGGCTGGTCGCTTTCTGTCCGCTTCGCATACGGCTTCCTGATCGCATATCCGGCTGTGCTGCGATCTATGGCGATTTTGACTGTAGCGTTTGCGGTGTGGGCTGTGTTGAAGGAATGGCGCGTTCCCGCGATGCGCGCTGTTGAGCCTGCGATCGAAGTTTCCCAATGAACGCATCCGGTCGAGGGTTGAGGTTTCCCACCCTTGCGCCGAAAAGAAAGCGCAAGGATGGGGCACGGAGCATTCCTGGCCATACCCTCCCCTCGCTCCCAGGCTTGAACGCAGTCCCAGGATTGAAGGCAGAATGACGCTCAAGATGACGAAGGCGCGGCTGGATGGCCTGATTCTGCTCCTGCTGGGGGGCGGCGTGGTGGTTCTCCTGCTCGGTTTCCTTCTGGTGAGTCCGACGCATGCCGCGATGCAGGATTTCAGAGTGGTCTACTACCCGGCGCGGTGCCTGCTTGAACATCGCGACCCCTACCGGGAAAGCGAGGTATTGGGCGTCTATCAAGCGGAGGGCGGGGAACATTCGCAAGAGACCGTGGCAGACCGCCAGATCGTCGTACGGCATATCTATCCGCCGACCGCATTTTCTTTCACAGCTCTGTTGGCAATGCTGCCGTGGTGGCTGGCGCGCGTGCTCTGGATGGTGCTCACGGCGGGCAGCCTTCTGCTCGCCTCGTTTCTGGCGTGGGATCTGGGGGCAGACTTCGCGCCAATTCTATCGGGCGCTTTGATTGGCTTTCTTCTCGCCAACAGCGAAGTACTCATCGTTCTGGGCAACCCTTCAGGAATTGTGATAAGCCTCTGCGTTATTGCAGTCTGGTGCTTTGTTCGCGAGCGGTTCGTTTTCGCCGGCATTCTGGGAATGGCAATTGGCCTTCTGGTCAAGCCGCAGGATGCGGGTTTGGTGTGGCTCTACTTCGTGCTGGCGGGCGGCGTTTACCGGAAACGCGCGCTGCAGACTCTTCTGGCGGCGGTTGTCCTCGGCCTGCCGGGAATCCTCATGGTTTGGCGCGTATCGCCGCACTGGATGCAGGAACTGCACGCCAATATTTTGGCGTTTTCCGTGCATGGCGGGATCACCGACCCCGGCCCTGCCTCAACGGGTTCCACTGGCGCCGGCATGATGATCAACCTGCAAACCGTCCTGAGCAGCTTTCGGGACGATCCGCGCGTCTACAATCCAGTCACATACCTCTTGTGTGCGATGCCCTTGATAGCCTGGGCATTCGTTACCGTGCGAAATCGCACAGCGCCCGAGAGAACCTGGCTGGCGATGGCGGCAATCGCGCCGCTTTCCCTGCTGCCCGTTTATCACCATCTTTACGACGGCAAATTGCTGCTGCTTACGGTTCCCGCTTGCGCCATGTTGTGGGCTGAGGGCGGCCGGGCGGGGCGGTTTGCGCTGCTCGTAACGATCGTTGGGTTTGCATTCACAGGCGATGTTTCGTGGACAATCCTTCTCCGGCTCCTCGACGGCCTGGGTCCGATCACGGGGGGAATGTCGGAGTGGGCACTGAGGGCGATGCAGGTGTTTCCAGTTCCGCTGATCCTGTTGGCGATGAGCATTTTCTATCTGTGGGTCTATTTCTCCCGGAGTTCGAAGCCTGCTTTGCCATCGCCGGAATAGAGCGAGGCCGGGCTAGAGCGTTTTCGTTTGATGAATATCAAGTTCGCCCCTGCAAACGGGGCGAAGACGCGCGGGCTGCGGAAGCGAGATCAAAGAGCTTTCGCAGGGGCTAAGCAGGCTGCGGAAAAGGCCCTGATCAGGATCAAATCCTCGGAGAACATCCCGCAGGGGCCAAAGCCGACATTGATATTGCGGCACTTGCGGCACGACTAAAGTCATGCCCTGATACAAAGCCAGGTTTTTTCAACAAGCTCCTAGAGTTCCTCGGCTGGGGAAAATTCCAGGGTGTCGCCGGTTTGCGTCAGCGTGTTGCGAATGGTGCCGGAAGGAAGCTCGAGGATGGAATGCGCGGACAGGCAGACTGAGATTCGCCACGCGGGCACGCTATTGCAGAGCTTCCTGACTCTGTTCTTGCGATCCAGATATACAAGGTCAATGGGGAACTGCATGAAGAAGGTGTGCACCGATTCGCACGGGGTGATCCACAGGCCTTCGCCTTCAGCCAGGCCTTTGCGCCCCAACAGCCCCTTGTTCCGCTTGGGGCCGCTGTCGGCGACCTCCAGACGCGCAGCCAGCACGGTGCCGCGCGCGATGTTCGCAACCCGCAGGCGGGTATCCGGTTTCGGCTT
>Ga0302326_10030216_pt1 | contig 10850 bp, 4 predicted proteins | sample Palsa_T0_3_FD_202264 | JGI IMG/M metagenome (GOLD analysis project Ga0302326, IMG submission 202264) | Peat permafrost microbial communities from Stordalen Mire near Abisko, Sweden - Palsa_T0_3 | ecosystem: Environmental > Terrestrial > Soil > Palsa > Peat permafrost | place: Sweden: Abisko...
GCCGCGATCCGAATCGCGAGCGGCAAACCGCCAAGGGCCGACACGAGCCGCGCCGCGTCCAGCGCAATCGGCGGCTGCTCCTCTAACAAATGGGCTATCAACTCCTGTCCCGCTTCGTGGCGGAGCGGCTCGATGTGCCACTCATTCGCGTTCGGAAGCGAAGCGGCGATACCGTAGCGCGTTGTAACCAGCACCCGTGCAGGCCCTCTGACCGGGATGAACGGTCGTACGTCGTCGGCTGTGTTGGCGTTATCTAGGACGATGAGGACCGGTTCGGATGCGCAGAACGCATCGAGGCGGCGATTGGCGACCTCGTAGGTGCTTAGGCGGATACCGTCCGTCCGATCCAAAAGCTCTGAACCGGAGAGCATCGACGTGAGTAACGCGTTCGCATCATCGGCAGGCAACCTGCCCCATAGCACCCCACCGGTGAAGTGTTCGCGCATGCGATAAGCGACGTGTTGCGCAAGCGCCGTCTTACCCAAGCCGCCCAATCCGCCCCGGATCACAACGATACGCTTACCCGAACGCAGAAGACCACATACGCTGGCAACATCGTCCGCTCTCCCGACGAATATCGAGTCTGGATCGGGAACTTGAAACACGGCGCGAGGGCCGGTGGCTCGCGCTCCTGATCGTGGCCAGCGTTCCGGGAAACGAAGGGCCTCGGCGATTCCTTGGACAACGTCAGACCAGGCGTCATCGCGATTGGCCCAGTTAGTGACGGGAAGGCTGCGGGTAGGCAGAATCTGGAGCTTTGCGAACGGCAGCTTGTGCCATTCTGGGGTCGGGCGGACCAGCACAGGTATGACGGCGCAAGCGCCGCGATCATGCCGCTCGAGAGCTTTTGGCATTTCATGTAGATAGCAGAAGTCGGAGCTCAGGAAGGCGGGGCTGACCAACAGGACGACGACGGCGGCGCGTTCCAGTGCAGAGAACAAGTTATCGTTCCACTCCGAGCCGGGACAGATAAGAGTGTCGGTCCACGCCAGCGCCAAACCCTGGCGGATTAGGGAAGAAAACGCGGTTTCAAATTCGGCTCGCAGCCCGTCGTCGGCGTGAGCATAGGAAACAAAAATAATGGGGGCTTCGTTTGCCACGATGGGGAGATAGGAAGTGACCCCGACAGGATTCGAACCTGCGACCTCCGTGGTGACGACCGAAGCCCCACCACGGCGTCTTGCCACTAGACCACGGGGCCCAACTCGAAGGATTATACACCACCAAGGCGCTCGCTGTGCTTGCTTCGCGCGGGTCGCCAAGCTAGGGGTTAGGTCGCTCGGCCTTCTTGGACTCTTGCCGGAAATGTCCAAACCGGTGGTTCGGCGTCGTCCCAAATTGCTGTCGAGAAATCCCCTTCGCACCAACAGCGACTGTGCTTCCAGTCAGGTTTGCGGTGCTCCGGCCGACTCACGCCACTCGGAGGGTGGGCCGGTCCGCACGCTGCGATGCACCGGCCCAAGCCCAGGAGCAAGAAACCTCTTTCCATTCCTGCCGCGTCCAGTGACTCCGCTTCAGAAAAATTCCCCGTTGATTCCAAAACACTTACACCAAATCGCCTCAAAACCCGCACCCGCTCGGATGTACTGTGAAATCGGGAAATCCCCAACGAAAAGGAACAACATGCAACCCACTACCGACCTCACTCCGGTTCAACTCACGTTTCTCGATTTAGTAACGAGAAGCTATTCAATCGAACAAGCCGCCAAGGAAACCGAACTCCGTTGGTCCACCATCATGGAATGGAGCCGCACCATCCCCGAATTCCGCCTTGCGCTCGACGAAGCAATCGGATGCCGCGCACTTCTCAATCGAGAACGCGCACAAGAGTTCACTTACGAGGCGCTTCAGGTCATCGTGAAGGTTCTCCGGGACGAAAAAGCCTCTCCCTCCATCCGGCTACGGGCTTCCTTGACCCTAATCAAGATGGCCACACCCAGCGCCGAAGCCGAACGCAAATCCGCGCCCAAGCAGCAGCCTCAAGCAGAAACCAAGTCCGAAACCGCCGAGACCGCCGAAAATTCTGAAAAAGTGCACAATGTGCACAAAGCCGCGCAAAGCCAGCCGGTCCGCCTCTCCGTGGAACCCGGCCGAAACGCAATCTGCCCCTGCGGCTCCGGCGCGAAATTCAAGCGCTGCTGCGGCAATCCGGTCCCGGCCACCGCTACTGCGGAATCTACCGCGGCCTAGAATGCCCACAGGGTTGCATTTGTCTTATCAGCGTTCATCGGCGTTCATCCGCGGCTGGATAAGCTTTTTCCCAAGCCACTGCAAATTCCGAAAATGTGCACAAAGCTGCACAAAGAACCGGTCCCCGCGAGGACCTCTGCCCGTGCGGATCGCTCTCGAAATTCAGGATCTGCCGGCCGGATACGTTATCCTCTTCAATCGCACTATGGATTTGACACCAGCATGGGAAAGCGGGAACCTATGACTGCTCACGCCGCCCGTAGGAGTGCGGCCGAATTGAAGGGCTCACGATTTCAGCTCGTCCCTATAGCGTTGCTGGCTTTCATCCCGTTCTTTGGGCAGGCCGCGGAAAGTGCGTCACCTTTCGACGAGCAGACGCTCAAGCGCAGTCCCTGTCAGGCGATAGAAACCTTTGCCGCGGATCGAGCTGCCGGGAAACCGGAGGCGCGCGCGAGGAATCGAAGGCTCGATCTAAACTTCCCCTGCGAACTTCCACAACTTGAATCGCTAAACTTTCTGATCGCGTCGGTCCCGAATCCAATCGGAACTCATCTTCAACTCTGGTTCGATCGCTCCGTGGAGAGTATTCAAAACGCAGCCGGATTTGTGGGACTCCGTTTTCAGAGCGCGTGGATTCCATGGGATCTCGACCTCGTTCGCGAGACAACGGACATCACGCAAAAAGAGCTACAGCGGCAGTTGCGCGCATTGCGCGAGCGAGAACCCGGAGTCCTTCTTTTTCGGGCGCCCGCGGAATGCACAACATCTCCCGGCCTCAATGCCGGCTTGCCCTGTAGGGATCTGGTGGTTTTGCTGGTGCCGGAAAATCCCACCGGAGGCCTTGCGCAAGACGTATTCATCGATGCCGCGAAGATCGCTCTTAGTGCTTCCGGAAGCTCAGATCTGCGAATCCCGTTCCTAGGCCCTTCCTTTTCCGGTTCCTTTTCTTCGTTGGGAAAGATCATGGCTCAATCCTTTGAACTGGAAGGCAAGAGCCAAACTCTCAGCTCGAAACTGCGGGTGATCTCAGGTACCGCGGCCAGTGAGAGCGCCTGGAAGGAAGCTTTCACGGAAGCCTCAGGGTCAAGCTACAACACCACTGTCCATACCATTGACCAGCAACTCCTCATGCTTAGTGCTCACATGAGTGGCGAATGGGGGAAGCATGGAAACATCGCGCTGCTGACCGAATCGGAAACGGGGCTGGGCTGGCATTTCGCCACGTCAAATCCGGGCAAATCACCTCAGACGATTTACCGTTTCCCGCGCGAGATTTCCCGCCTGCGCAGCGCGTACGGCGATCAGGAACTGAAAGCGGTGGTCGGCTCCCAACAGCAGTCTGTTTCGTTTCGAAAACTGATTGGTTTCAAGTTGTTTGACGTTGGGCCCAGCGCTGACAGCACGCCGGTCATGGCGACGAACCAAACGCCGCTTTCGCAGGACGTTATTCTCGAAGACATCGCGCGCGCGCTGGAGCGTGACCACATTGACCTTGCCGGTATCGTCGCGACCGATATCTTCGACGCTCTATTTGTGGTGCGCTATCTACGCGACGCCTGTCCCAACGTCCGTCTCTTTACATTCGATTCCGATTTGCTTTATGAAAGGGCCGCTGAGGATTTCCCGTTCGATGGGACGATGGCGCTCTCCACCTACCCGCTGATGCCGTCGAATCAGACCTGGACCAACCTGCGCCGCACCAGCATCGGGAGGGACCGCGGTTCCATCAAGGAGCGGATATTCTTCCCGAGCCGCGGAGCCGAAGGCATCTACAATGCGATGCGGGTGCTTCTGGATCAGTCTGGATACGTATTGAACCGCCTAAAAGGCGCACCCCTGGCTGAATACTTCAACCCCAGCCTCACGTCATGTCCCAACGCGGAAATCCTGGGATGCGCCCGCCCGCCGATGTGGTTGACCGTGATCACCCGCAGTGGATATTGGCCGGTCGCGCTGCAATCTGCGGAAGATCCTTTATCCAGCGATCCGAAGAATGGGCAAATGATCTCCTGGCCTGACCCGAAAAGTCACCCGGAGTTCGGGCTCAGCTCCGCGCCGCGGGTATGGTTGCTCCTTACGATGGTCTTCACGGTTTCGATCGGGTGGTACTTCGTGAGTCAATTCATCGCCTGCTGCACGCCATATGGTGAACGCCGTGGTTTCACGCATCTCAATCTTTGGCCCGATGAACAGGGGTGGCAGGCGCGGCTCTGTTATCTTCTGGTTCGCTCAGCTTCGCTGCTTGCTTTTTACTGGCTTGATATTCTGCCGCTAATAGCGATCTCGCGCTACAGGGACGGAAGCGGCCTGCTCGTCGCGCCCTATCTCATTTTGTTTTTCCTGTTCGTGCTTCTTACCTGTTCGCCGTACCTCAGATTTAGAAAGCGGGTTCAGCGGCACGGTTTGCGCGCGGCAGGGTGGCCCGATACATGGCATTACTTCATCCTTGGGTTATCGGCTATATTCGTTACTCTCTTTGCCATTCAAGCCGCACAGCTGTTTCCGCTGGTTCTGAATCCGCTCGATCCGCGTTCTGTGCATCAGGAAGCGTTCTTCACTGCGTACCGGGCTCTTCATATCGATAGCGGAGTTTCACCGGTAGTGCCGTTATTGGCATTGCTCGCCGCATATTTCATTTGGGGCCGCACGCACCTCAAACGGATCACGATGCGTTATGAGCAACTCACGTCGTTACCGGTTCTGGGTTCCGGCCCGGAGTTCGACGCGTTGGCCAAGTGCCGAACCCGCATGGAGCGGTTCGTCAATGAACCGCTTCCCTTGCATTGGCGAACGCTCGGAAGCTTCCTGCTTGCCGTGGCCATATTTGCATGGCTCGTACGGCCGCTTGAGAGTTTCGAACCGGCGGCATTCGATCGATCGGTCCTTCTTCTCCTGTCTGTTCTCTACGCCCTGCTCTTCCTCACGTGGTCGCGATTCCTTCTCATCTGGAAGGAATTTCACTCGTTCCTCGAGCAGCTAAACCGGCATCCCGTGAGGTTTGTGTTCAGTGATCTTCCGAGTCCGAAATGGATCTCGCCCTTGTTGCAAGTCTCCGGCAGGCGCCGGTATCTCGGGCTGGTGGCCCTTCGGGACAGCCTGCGGTTACTGGCTACCAGCGCGGCAAATGAGTTGACGGCTGAAATCGTAAGATTCGAACGGGAAGGCGGCTTGATTCTTGCGAAGGACATGGATGCTACTGTCGTCCGGCTGTCTGGCGCAACAGGACTGCTCGATGCCCTTGGTCAGATTAACGCTGCAGTCGTCGAGGAGTTGAATCAAGGCCCATGGCGCGAAGGCCATTCCTCAAGGATCGGGGCTGACGATTCCAAAAACGGGACTAAGGATGCGCGCGAAGAAATTATCGCTATCCAATTTCACGATTACATTCAGTACATCGTGCATCAGCAGCAGAATCTGCTTGTGTTTGTAATATCGGCATTCCTGCTCTCCATGTTGGCGCTGCATTCCTATCCGTTCCAATCGCCGCGGATACTAACGACATTCATCTCGGTGATGTTCTTGATGTTTGGAGCCGGAGTCATCACGGTGCTGGCGGAGGCTGAACGCGACCCGGTCTTAAGCCGCATCACGAAGACGCCCCCCAATGAGTTAAGTTCAGGTTTCTACTGGAAGGTGGCCGGTTACCTGGGCGTGCCGCTAATCACCGTGTTGGGATCGCAGTTTCCTAGTTGGGGACGGTTCTTGTTTTCCTGGGTCGAGCCCGCGCTTGAGGCCATGAAGTGATTAAAACTGAGCCGCGAGCGTGAGCGACCGGTTTGTCCACAAACACTAATGCCGTTGTGTTTTAGTTGAGGACTGCTTGCACGACATCGCCGCCCACGTCTGTCAGTCGGAAATCCCGCCCTTGGAAACGGTAGGTCAGCCGCTTATGATCGATCCCGAGGCAATGCAGGATTGTCGCTTGAAGATCGTGCATGTGGACGGGATCTTTCACTATGTTGTAGCCGTAGTCATCGGTTTCGCCGAACGTGATGCCGGGTTTCATACCGCCGCCGGCCATCCAGACGGTGAAGCAACGGCCGTGATGATCGCGCCCGTAGTCGGTTGCTGTAAGGCGTCCTTGGCAATAGACAGTGCGCCCGAACTCGCTGCCCCAGATGACAAGGGTGTCATCGAGCATTCCGCGCTGCGCCAAGTCCGTCACCAGTGCGGCCGACGCCTGGTCAACATCCTTACATCGCTTGGGCAAGTTTGCAGGCAGTTGTCCGTGATGATCCCAATCGCGATGGTAGAGCTGGATGAATCGAACGCCACGCTCGGCTAGCCTTCGAGCAAGCAGGCAGTTCGCGGCAAAGGTGCCGGGCTTCTTGGCGTCGTCTCCGTATAGCTCGAATGTGCCGGCCGGTTCCTTCGATGTATCCGTCAGCTCGGGCACCGACGTTTGCATCCGAAAAGCCATCTCGTACTGTGCCGTGCGCGCATTGGTCTCGGGATCTCCGAACTCTTCGTATGAGCTCTTGTTGATCTCTGCTAACGCATCGAGATAGGTGCGCCGATTGGCAGCCGAGAAGCCATCGGGATTCGAAAGATAGAGGACTGGGTCGCCCGATGAGCGGAACTTCACGCCTTGGTACCGGCTAGGCAGGAAGCCATTTCCCCACAGTCGGTCGTAAAGAGGCTGGCCTCCGCCTGAGTTGGAGATCATTACGCAGAACGATGGAAGATCCTGTGTCTCGGAGCCCAGCCCGTAGGAAATCCACGAGCCCATGCTTGGCCTTCCACCCAGCCGGAAGCCGGTCTGCGCCATGGTCACCGCGGGATCGTGATTGATCTCTTCCGTATTCACCGTTTTGACGAAAGTCAATCGGTCCGCGATCCGCGCCGTGTGGGGCAGCAGTTCGCTCACCCACGCGCCGGAATCGCCCCGCTGCGCGAACGCGAACTTCGACGGTACGACCGGAAAGGTCGATTGTGACGCCGACATCCCGGTTAGCCGCTGTCCTCCGCGAATCGATTCTGGCAGATCCTGATTCTGGAATTCAGTGAGGCGCGGCTTGTAATCGAAGAGCTCGAGTTGCGAAGGGCCGCCCGATTGAAACAGGTAGATGACGCGCTTAGCCGTGGGATTGAAATGCGGCAATCCGGCGATGCCTACGTCGGCCTTACATAACGAACTGAGCGCGGCAAAAGCAAGAAAGTCGCGTCGTCTCATTCCTTGGTTACCGCCTCATCGAGATTGAGGATCAGACTCGCGACCGCGGCGTATCCCAGATCCTTTTGCAGTTTGAGAAGGATTGATCGTTGCCGGTCCGTAGGCTGTCGCGCCAGGACCAAAGAGTAGCCGTAATCAATCGGAGTTGCGCCTCCTTCTTTCACCATTCGCTCGGCAAGCTTCTGCGATGCTTCGAGGAAGGTGACGTCGTTCATCAGGTTGAGCGCTTGAAGAGGCGAATTCGTCTTGCCTTCGTAAACGGAACATTGTTCGCGGTTAGGCGCGTCGAAGTTGGTCATGAACGGAGGCGGGTTGGTGCGTTTCCAATACGTATAAAGGCTGCGCCGGTAAAGATCCGGACCGGTCGATTGCACATAGCCCTTATCGCCCGAAAGCTCCTGCCACAGCCCAGCCGGTTGGTACGGCTTCACGGAAGGCCCGCCCAGTTTCTCAACCAACAGTCCCGAGACTGCCAATGCCTGATCACGTATCTCTTCTGGCCCGAGCCTGAACCGTGGCCCGCGCGCTAATAGACGGTTCTCGGGATCTTTCTCGAGTAACGCTGGAGTTGCAATTGAGGATTGGCGGTATGTGGCGCTCATCACCATGAGCTTCAGAATCGCCTTCACGTTCCAGCCGCTTTCCCGAAACTCGACCGCCAGCCAATCGAGCAGTTCGGGATTTACCGGGAACTCGCCTTGTGCGCCGAAATCGTCCACGGTCTTGACGATGCCGGTTCCAAAGAGCCCCTGCCAGAAGCGGTTCACAGCAACGCGAGCCGTTAGCGAATTCCGTGGATCCACGAGCCACCGCGCCAGATCGAGCCGGTTCGCCTCGGGTGGGAGTTGTGGCAGCGCCGCCGGCACCCCAGCGGTCACCTTTTCGCCAGGAGCATCGTACGCGCCGCGCTTCAATATGAACGTATCCCGATGCGCGCCGTCAGCCATCACCATCACAGTCGGGATCGAAGCATAGAACTTGTCCCTGGTGGCTTGCGCCGCTAGCAGAGCCTGATACGCATCTCGGATTCGCGCCGGCCCACCGGACTCAACGTATCCGACCTCTTGAATGGCCGCCGCATTTCCGGCGACTGCCTCCGTCTCGCGAGCAGTGAGAGGGCGATTGTAGATGCGCGCGTCTTTGATCTCCCCATCAAAGCCAAGGCCGCCGCCACTGCCGACCCGGATCGGTGTTTTCTCCTTATGGAAGGGTTCGTTGTTCTGGTCGAACAGAACCCTTGTTTCACAAGGTCTACCGTCGATATAGATGCGAACACCCGACGCCAGACGCTTACCGTCATATGTCACGAGTACATGCTGCCATTCGTGAAGCTTGACCGGATTGGCGCTTTCGACGCGCAATCCGAGATCGGTATAGCGCATGGTGAGGTTGAGGCGTACCCGGCCCTTCGTCAGGAACAGACCGTGTCCCTGGCTCTCGGCGTAATCCTCCAGGTGCGTGAGAATGGCTCCGTCCGGCGCTTCCGGCTTGATCCAAGCCGAGAAGGTAAACGGATCTAGATATCCAAATTCCGCAGGTTTCCCAGGGAACTCGCCCTTCGTGGCAGATTGGAAGACGAGGCCGCGAGTGAGGGTCCAGTCGCCCGGGCGCCATTGCTTCTGTCCTTCAATAACTTTCGGTTGGAGCGCGTCCCAAGTCTTCCGGCGCGCTTCAAGCTCCGCATCGAGCGCGGCAAGCTTCTTCTCTTGGTCGGGAACGGGAGCTTTGACGAACGGCTCTTCGGGACCGTAATTCCAGGTGAACCCGCGCTCACCCGGCACTTGGTTGAAGAACGCAAACAGACGGTAGAAGTCTTTCTGCGAGATCGGATCGTACTTGTGGTCATGGCACCGCGCGCAGCCTACGGTGAGGCCCATCCATAACGTTGCTGTGGTCTGCGCCCGGTCAGCCACGTATTCCACCCGATACTCTTCCGGGATGATGCCGCCCTCGCCGCTGGTTCGATGGTTGCGATTGAAGCCCGATGCGATGCGCTGTTCGAGAGTAGCTCGAGGCAGAAGGTCACCCGCCAGTTGTTCCACGGTGAATTGGTCCCAAGGCATGTTCTTGTTGAATGCCGCGATCACCCAATCGCGCCAGCGCCACATATCGCGCGCGCCGTCGGTCTGGTAGCCGTTGGTGTCGCCATAGCGCGCATTCTCCATCCACCGGTAAGCCATTCGCTCGCCATAGCGCGGGGAGGCGAGGAGCCGGTCGACGACCTTCTCATAGGCATCGGCGCTTGGGTCCTCAACGAACTCTTTCACTTCTGCCGGCGTTGGGGGGAGGCCGTTAAGGTCAAAAGAGACGCGGCGAATCAGCAGCCTGCGGTCGGCCTCAGGAGAAGGCTTGAGGCCTTCCCGTTCGAGCCGCGCCAGGATGAAGTGATCGATCGCATTCCGCGCAGCTGGCAATGCGGGCCGCGACGGAGGAATGAAGGACCAGAACGGTTGCCATTGCGCGCCCTGCTTCAGCCAGGTGCTGGTCAGTTCAATCTGTTTCTCGTTGAGCGGAGCTTTTCCCGAGCTTGGCGGCGGCATCCGCTCGCCTGGGTCTTTCGAGGACACACGCCGGATCAACTCCTCCTTAACTGCGCGTGCGCCACCATCCAAATCGAGCCTCAGCCCGGCTTGGCGATTAGCGGCGTCGGGTCCGTGGCAGGTGAAGCAGCGATCGGAAAAAATAGGGCGTATGTCCCGGTTGAATTCGATCTGCTGGGCCGTAACGGAAGCCATAGCCACCGCGGCCAGGAGTGAAATTCTGCGAAGCATTAGCTGCTCGCAGTATATAACCCAGCATGGTTGAAGCGCCGCAGTCGGTGGAGCGAGATGTCATGCGTGGTCTCGCCATTCTGAACCAAGTCTGCCAATATCTCTCCGATTACACTTGAGAACTTAAATCCGTGACCGGAGCACGGAGACCCCACGATCACGCGTCTGCTACCCCTCAGGAAATCCAAGATGAAATGCTCGTCCGGGGTATTCGTAAAAAGACACGTCTCCATTGCTAGAGTCGGTCCCGCCCCGGTTGGGAAGTAGCGTTCCGCGATGTTACGGAGCAGTCGTTCATCCGTGACGTTCGCATCGCGGTCCGTGGTGTCAGGGTCGACTGCCTCATGCCGGTGATGGTAGCGGCCCAACTTAAATCCACTCCCGCCGAACTCGGGGAAGCCATAGTAATGACCACCCTCCAGTCTCAGGTTGAAGACCGGAAAATTATTGAGGGTGAACAAGCCAGGTTCTAACGGTTGCAGCCACGCTACGACTTGCCTCTCGGGCACCGCAATCCTGGTCAACTCAGGCACTAACTTGGAAAGCCATGCGCCTGCGGTGACGACTAACTTTTTCGCCGTGTAAGTGGTCCGAGCCGTGTGGACCTCGACGCCATCGGCAACTTCGCACCAATCGAGCACCGTTTCTTCCTCATGGACTTCCGCTCCTCTCTGCTTCGCCAAGTCGACATAAGCGGAAATGCATGCCTCCGGCAC
>Ga0302326_10030218_pt1 | contig 10849 bp, 8 predicted proteins | sample Palsa_T0_3_FD_202264 | JGI IMG/M metagenome (GOLD analysis project Ga0302326, IMG submission 202264) | Peat permafrost microbial communities from Stordalen Mire near Abisko, Sweden - Palsa_T0_3 | ecosystem: Environmental > Terrestrial > Soil > Palsa > Peat permafrost | place: Sweden: Abisko...
ACGCCGTCCAAAGACACAAGCAGCATGTAGCGACGGCGACCACGCCGACCGCCAAATTGGCGAGGTTGCTGGTTCGCGATTCCGATAGGCTCTGGCTTAGGCTCACGATAAGGCCCCGGTTTCGCGCGCCAAAAAATCGGCCTGGTCGAAGCCATGGAGCCGATTTCGGTGAATACGACGGGGGACGCTACACCCGCGAATTCTTTTCTTTCGCGCGTGTGAAGGCAAATATCGAGCACCTTGGCGCCGTTACGCATCTTGGGCCCGCGGAAACGTTACTCGATTTGGGTCATTTCGCTTTCGGCGCGTCGATTGTCGCCTCGTGGGTTTTCCGCCGCGATCCTGGCGGCTTGCCGACGAACCTCTTGAACGCCCGGTTGAAGGCCGCCTCTGATCGAGTTGCATGCGCCAACCGCCGAGATAGTACATAGGTGAGACGCCAGCAAAGCTTGTGAAGCGTTGAGCGAACACAGGTCGCGAGAGTCCGAGCGGCGACTCGCCGACCCACGGCTCGCGGAGCCGCCATTCGAAGAAAATCGCACCTGAAACCCATGTCGGTGAATGGCTCACGCGCATTTAGTCATCGCCGCGCGATTCGGCGTCGGCCAATAAAGTCCTCGGCCGGCGATTTTCACGGCCACGAGACGCACGTGTGGCTTCAGCCTGACCGCGCTTTTCGTCCAGCGCCAGACGCGGCCGTCGCGGTTGTTTTCCGGAAAACTCCAACCCTCGCCCTCGAGCGCGGCGCCGTCGAGCGCGACATCCTCGCCATCTATTTGCAATCGCGCGACGCAGAGGCCGAGCGTGCGCCGATCGCTGCTTTTGGCCCGAGTCCAAGCCGGGATGAAGGTGTTGGAGCGAAGTTCGATGTCCTTGCGGTCCGCCGGCAGGACGAAAGCGAGACAATCTGGGCCGAGCGCTATGGCCTCGAAGCGCCGACCATCGGCGACGATATGGACGTCCGCCGCCTCGGAGGGCTCGACTCCGCGCGCGCCAAGGACATCGATCAGATGCTGTTTCGCCGAGACGACCTCGGAGCCCTCCAACGCAATGGGAAGGCAGGTCTGCATGTAATGCTTCGGCCTGAAGTCGGGGTGCGCTTCCAGGAAGGCGCCGCCATTGGCAAAGGCGCAACGGTTGCCACAATCCAGATAGGACTCGCTTGGCAGATTCTCCGAGAGCAGAATGTCGTGCGTATCGAGTTCGACGTGCCAATATTCGACATCCGCAGTCTCGATTTGCGCGACCGACTGGCCGTTGATCAGTACGACGATCGGAATCAGGACGCCTTCCCAGGCGATGTTGTGGCCGGGACTAAGCCAAAGGTCGCGATGCGGCCGATTTTGGCCGAAGGCGTGAGCGGCGACGCGCACTGGCCAAAGAGGCTCGGGCGTCGGATGGCGTCGCGCATCGAGGCGGCGATGGCCGAGCCATCGCACGGGGCGATAGGCGCCCGAAGCGGTCTCAACCCGATCCCCTGGCCGCAAGTCCTCGACCGCGATTTCGCCCTCGCGCGTCGCGATCCGCGTCCCTCGGCAAAAGCAGGCGAGCGAAACGTCCATCCCGGACCCGCCGTCGCCGCCAAAGTTAAAAGTTTCGCCGGCGTTGAGGCCGAAAAACGTCAGCGAGGCTGAGGTGACGGCGCCGCTGAACGTCAGGCTGAGGGTGGTTCCGTTGAACGAGTGGCCGGTGAGATTGGCGTAGTTGAACTGCGCGAGATCGATGACGTCGCCGGCCTTCAGGCCATAAATCGTGCTGGCGAATTGCGGGCTTGCCCCGCTCCCGACCGAATTCGTGTCGATCTGGAGCGTCGCCGGCTCGGTGGTCTCGGTATTCTCGAAGAGGATCTCCTGGCCATGCGAGACGCCCGACAATTCCGCAATCGTGTTGCCCTGAATCTCGAGCTTGCCCGCGCCCGTCACCGCGCCGAGGATATCGAGCCGGCACTCAGGGTCGCCCGCCGGATTGCCTGCGCCGGAAACGCCGGCTACGATTACGCCATTGTTGGTGACCGGCCCCTCGATCTCGGCGGCTTCGGGCGTAGAGCCATTGCTCTGTCCGACTCCCGTAACGACACCGGCGCTGTCGATGGTCAGCGCCTTCGCCTCCAGCACCGCGCCGTAAAGGTTCGCCGTCCCATCCACAAAAAGCGTCGTCGCTTTGTCGTCAAACAACGCCTGCGTATTCGAGGCGGCGCTGTAGTAGAGATTGAGCGTTCCTGCAGCGGCAATGTCGTCCAACGTATCGTCGAGCGACCCGCCGCCGACGCCGCTTACCTGGGAGTTCGCGCCGGTGATGTCTACAGTGGCGGCGAGGGTCGTGATGCTCGTCTCCCGCCCTGTGAACGCGATATAACTGCCCGCATTTGCCGCGCCGTCGAACACTTCGTAGGTCCCGCCGGTCAAGACGGAGCCGAACACGTGATTGGGATCAGCCGACAAGTTGGTGACCGAATCAGCGTTTAAATCAACTTGGCCGCCCTGTTCCGCTTCGACGATGCTGTTGTTCGTAAAAGCGCTCGGAAGAATGTCGAGCTCAGAACCCTGCGCATCGATCTTGCCGTCGTTGACCACGGAACTCGTGTTGGAATAGCTGTCGTCCGTCGAGATGTAGCTGACCCCCGACGTCGCATCGACGACGAGTTTTGAACCTAGGATCAAGGTCTTGGTCGGTTCAATGCCACCGCTCTCCTTATAAGCGGTGTAGGTCGTGTATTGCTCGAGGTCGCTATCGCCTGTCAGCGCAATCGTGGCGTTGTCGATGGTTTGCGAGTTGTCGAAATAAAGATTGGCGCTGGCGACCGTAATCGATCCCAGACCGGCTCCGCCGGCGCCGGTGAAGACCGTGCCGTCGTCGACATAGAGCGAGCCGCCTTCAAGGTTCAGCGCGCCTTCGTAGGTGAGACTGTAGAGCGTGCCGCCATCGGACTGCAGTCCCGAGCCGCCGTCTTGTACGACGCCGCCGACGACGGTTGCGTCTGCGCCGTGCAATAGGAACGTCCCGATGCCGCTGCCCGAACCGATCGAGAGTGTGCCGCCATTGCTGAGTATCTCATCGTCCAGTTCGATCGTGCCAGAACCCGCATTGATCGTGCCGCCCAGCGCGGAGCCCGTGGTGTAGGTTCCGTTCCCCCTGCCGAGCTCTAACGTGTCGCCGCTGGCGACGTCGATGGTCCCGCTGTTGGTAAATTCATCTGCGTAAATCCAAATAGATGTATTTGTGCCCGCGACATTGAGCGTGCCGTAATTGGTGAAACTAAGCGGGTAGATCTGTAGCTGCGAACCCGAACCTTGCGTTTCGATCTCACCCGAGTTGGTAATCGTGCTGCCGTCGCCAGTCGGTGGAGAGGCGCCGCTGCTGTCTACTGTTCCCGTCCCCGACGCCTGATCGATCACGATTTTGGAGCCGAACGACAAAGACTGCGTATGGCTCCCGTCAAAAGCGTTGTATTGCTCGACATGGGCGCCGTTAGTCAGCGTTATCGTTGCGTTGTCGAAGGAAAACAGGTCCTCGAAAAGGAGGAATCCGTCGTCTACGGTGATAGAGCCGGCGCCGGTCCCATTCAGCCCGGCTGCGGTGAGGTTGTTGACGAGATGGATGAGGCCGTTGCCGACGTTTAGCGTGCCTTCGTACGTGACCTCGTTCAGCGTTCCGCCGTCCGCCGTCAGGCCGTCTCCGGTGTCCTGGATTATGCCGCCGGATATGAGGCCGCCGTTGCTCAAATCAATCGACGGCAAACTATCGTCCGTCAAAGCTCCCAGCGTGATGGCGCCGCCCGCATTATTCAACGCCACCATTTGAAGAATAATATTGTCGTTCGCTTGCAGCTCGGGCTCGATTTGCGCCGTAGTTACGTTATTCGTAGGAGTGTAATTGGTTTTCGCCAATGTGAATTCTCCTCTAAACTTCAGGAGTAACCGAGGCACGGCGCGACTTGTATCGCGTGCCACCCGGCGCGCCGACAAAGACTTCCGTAAACATTGTTAACGGCATTCACCTGACGGCGCAAGACCGCTTAGCCGGCAGTCCCAGGCTTTCGAGGACACGCAATCGTCCGATCATTCTGCCCGTGTTGGGCGCGAAGTTGAGGTTCACTATCGCTGGCACGCATTGCTTCGGGGCTGCGATGAGCGACAGCGGCGCGCCGACTTCGATGGGGAGACCGTCGAATCCAGCGGGATCGACCAGGACGCTCTGATCCGACACCGCCTGCGTCTGGGCGCTGGCGACGTTGGCGATCGCGAAGCGGAGCGTCTCGCCTGCGGGCCACATCGTGTCGGCGCCGGCGTAGCAGCGCCAGGCCGCCGCCCTCGACCGCGGCGGACCAGCCCGGCATTTTGCTCGGGTCCGCCGTCATCTGGCCACCCTCGGCGGCGGAATTGAAATTCGGGAAGTAGATGGCGAATTGTTCACCGGCGGCGACGGCGAGATCGCCGCCGGTCGCGTTCACGAGCGTGATATCGAGCCTCGCCGTCTGGCCGATATGACCGGCTGATTGTTCGCATGGTTCACCGCGGTGAGGCCGAGCGGCGAGGGCGGGTTGTTCACGGTCTGCATGCGGCCCCTCGTTCAGTTCGTCGGCGTCTTCACGGGCGGCGGCGCCGGCTGCAGCTGCAGCCGGCCCTCCTCGATGATCTGCGGCGAGCAGAGGGAGGGCGCCGCCGTGTCGGAGACGTTCGTGCGCAGGGCCTCCACGGCGCTGCCGATCTCGATCCAGGACCAATCATACCCGGCCTCGTCGGGGAGCGGCAGTTTGAGGTCGGGACTGCCGCGCAGCACCGGATGCGAGGTGAAGCTGATGGAAAGCGACGCCATCGTCCTCGCGTATCGGGGGGGGGGAATCGCGAGTTCCTGCACGGGCAGGATGCCGGTCGTCACGTGCACCGCGGTCCGTGGGTCGAGCAGCATGGTGAAGACCAGCGGCTGCGCGTTGAGCTCTACGACGAGCGTTTCGGCAGGGGGCGTGGCAGAGCGACCAGGATGATGGGAAGATCCCCCTTACATTGTTCTACATCGCGCTTCCCCGCCGGGATCCAAAGTCGGCAAGGAACTCGCAGGGATCATCCACTCCGTCGGTCCGAAGGTCACGGGCCCCGCGTCCAGCTCACTTTTCGCTCCTGCCCCGGCCCTCAGGGACCGACGACCGCCTCGGCTTCGATCTCGACTTTGTAATCGCCGATGAGGCGCCCGACCTGGAGGAGTGTGTTTGCGGGGCGAACCTCGCCGAAGCGCCGACCGTGGGCGCGTGAGACCGGTTCCCAATCGTCGGCGTCGGTCAGATAAACGCGCGTGCGCACGACATCTTCGAGGCTCGCGCCGAAGGCCGCTAGGCTCGCGGCAATCTTGTCGAGGATGAACGTTGTCTGGCCGGCGGGATCGCCCGGACACACGACCTCGTCGGCGCCGTTGGTCGCCGTCGTGCCGCTGACGAGAATGCGATCGCCGATGCGATAGGCGCGGCTGTAGCCGGCGATCGGCTCAAACGCGCTACCCGAGGAAACGCGAAAGCGCCCGGGCCGATTCGGCACAGGCGTCGCCGCATAGGCGCGCGGCATCGAGGCAAGATGATGCGACAGGTCGCCGGAAGCTGTCAGGAACGGCGGCCTGCGATATTCGTCGCCGCAGTCGCCGGGGAGCGGTGTCGTGCGCGCCAGCGCCTCATCCAGGACAGCCCGATCGTCCGCGTCGAGCGAGAACCTGAAAAGCGCGAGATTGCTGTCGCGGTGCTCATACTCGCCGATTCGCGCTCCAACGATCACCGCCGCGACAGCTGGATGCTCCAGCGCCCAGCGGGTCGCCACGTTGGCGATCGAAACTTGATGCTTTTTCGCGATATTATCCAATGCGGCGAGAAGGCCCTGCAGCATATCCCAGCCGCCGGCGGCCGCGACAAAGCGCAGGTATTTCGACTTGCTCCAGTCGGCGATCTCGCCCTCGATAGGCGCCGGTCGCCCGAGCCAGCGCTCGCTCATCAGACCGCCGGCGAGCGCGCCATAAGCCAGCAGCCGCACGCCGTTGGCGAGGCAGTAGGCGCTCAATTCGCCGGCCGCGCGGCGATCGAGCAGCGAAAAGCTGACCTGGTTCGTGACCACGGGAATTCCGTGTTTCACAAGCACATTCAGATGAGCCGTGTCGAAATTGGTCACGCCGAGATGGCGGATGAGACCCTCACGCCGCAAGGCGTCGAGATGTTTCATAGCGTCGAGGTAGGCGGGATGCTCAAAGCTCCACCAGTGAAATTGCAGCAAGTCGATAGTCTGGACGCCGAGGCGGCGGCGACTGCGCTCGACGCCTTCTCGAACGACCTCTTTCGTCATCGGCCCGGGCGTTGGACACCATTTGGTGAACGCGACGGGTCGTCGCGCGCCGGCGTTTTCGCCGGCGGACCGTGCAAGCATGCGGCCTGCAATAAGTTCGGCGCTGCCGTAGTGATCGGCCATGTCGAACGTGTCGAAGCCGGCGCGTGCGTAGTCCATCAGCAGGCCGGACGCCGCATCCCGGTCGAGTTCCCGCCCGTCGCGCTCCATGTCCGCCACCTGCCAGAGACCGGTGACGATCCTGCTGATCTCCAGATCGGACGTCAGCGCTACCCGCGCGGGAAAACTAGCCATCACAGCCGCCTGCCTGGTCCCTGTCTGTGAACGTCGGTCCGGGCCGAACGCTGTGGGAAGCGTCCGACCTTATTTGTCGATCTTGGCCTTGATCGCGTTCACGTCCTCGGTCGACATCTCGCCGAGCGTCGTGACCTTGCCGTCGACGATCTTCCACAGCCGGAACGGCCCGGTTATGTCGCCGAACTGATCGAACGCAACCGGCCCGATGACGCCCTCATAGCGAATGGGCTTGCCCGCCTTCAGGAGATCGAGCGCCTTCGCGAAGTCGGCCTTGCCTGCGTGGATCGCCTCGCCGTCCTTCGACGTGACCTTGAAGATCGCGTCGCGGATCGCGGTAGGGTCTTGAGTTGACGCAGCGGCGATTGCCAGACCAACAATCGCGCCGGCGTCATAGGCGCGATCCGCGGCCGGATTGCTCGGATCGATGCCCCCCGAGAACGCCTTATAGTTGGCGTTGAAATATTCGGTCGAGGCGGTCGGGCTCGTGCCCGAAGACGTCCCGTAGGCGTCGTTGAGATATTTCGCGCCGACGCTGGAGATGAAATCCGGACTATTCATGCCGTCGTTGAGCAGGAATTTGGCGGGGCCGCCCTGCGAGATCCAGGCGCGCGCGATGGTGGCGCCATCCACGGGCGTCGAGATCAGATAGAGGCCGTCCGGCTTGCTTTCGATGCCCTTGCTCGCCTCGGCGTCATAGCTCGACTGCTTCTCGTTGTAAGGCGAGACGGAGACGATCTCGCCGCCGAGCGCCTTGTATGCCCTAGAGAACTCGGCGAGCATATTGACGCCGAAATCGTTGTTGACGTGAATGACGGCAATCTTCTTGAAGCCTTGGTCGAGCGCATATTTCGCCGCGGCCGTGCCTTGCAGCGCGTCCGAGGTGATGGTGCGGAAGAACATGCCGTTCGTCTTGCCGTCACGCCCGAGGTTGGTCAGCGTCGGCGAGGAGGAGGCGGGCGACACCTGCACGATTTTGGCGGGGCCGGTGACCGCGGTCAGGATCGGGATCGAGACCGAGGAAATGATACCGCCGATGATCACTGGAACTTTCTTCAGCTGGACGAGCTGATTGGCGGCGTCGACCGCCAGCGCGCCTTGGCTTTGCGAGTCGCGTGTGTCGGCAACGAGCTTGCAACCATGCGGACCGCCCGCATCATTGAGATCGCGGAACGCCATTTCGACCGACTTGGCGCCAGCCTGACCGTATTCGCCCGCCGGGCCCGTCAGCTCCATCACGACGCCGACGGTGATCGTGCAGTCCGCGGCTTTCGCTCCCGCGGCGAGGGCGACAGCCATCGCGGCCGTCGTCAGAAGAATGATGCGGTTCATACCCGTAACTCCCATCTCAGCGCGCTTCGGCGCGGCCTCTCGAACTCAAACGCGCTCGGCGTTGAGGTTGTATTTCATGATGGAGCCGTGAGGGCCGGTGCGATCTCGCTCCAATTCATAAACGTCACCGATTGGGCCCTCTCCGCGGCTTGCGACCGCCTCGACTTCCCCGATGTCGCCGGCCGTCAGCGGGATGGCGGCGGCGGCGACGTTGGCGGCGAGGTGCGCCCGGGACGTCGCGCCGACGATCACGGCAGCCACCCCGGGAAATTGCAGGGCCATTCGACTGGCGACGCTCGCGATGTCGACGCCGTGACGATCCGCGACCCGACGAAGGGCGGCCAGCAACTCCTGAAACAGCGCCCAGCCGCCGAAATCCTCGATGATCAGTTTGTATTTCACCAGCGATCGGTTGGCGAGCGGCGCAGCCGGCTCGGGGGCGCCGAGCCAGCGGTCGGACAGAAAGCCGCCCGCCACCGTGCCGTAGCACAGCAGAGCAACGTCGTGAGCGCGACAAAGGGCGGCGAAGCCATTCTCGGGACGGCGATCGAGCACAGAATATTGCACTTGCATGGAGGCGAGGGGAATGCCGGCCGCCAGAATTTCGCGAACATGCGCGGTGTTGAAATTCGTGCCGCCGATAAGGCCCACTTTGCCCGCGCGCCTGAGCTCATCGAGCCAACCCATCGCGTCGAGCCAGCGCGGCTCGTTGTAGTCCCACCAATGAAACTGGACGAGATCGAGCCGCTCGACGCGCAGGCGCGCGAGCGAGCGATCGACGATCGCTTCGATGTCGGAGCGGCGGACCGACGGCAATATCGTGAGATCCGGCACCAGCTTGGTATGGACGCGCAATTGCCGCGCGGTGTCTTCACCGCGCGTCTCCCGCAGGCGTGTGCGCAACGCTCCATAGAGCTCTTCGACGCCGGTATAGATGTCGGCGCAATCAAACGTCGTCACGCCCGCATCGAAGGCGGCGAGCAAATCGTCGAGCGCGCGTTCGGGTTCGATAGTCCCGTGTCCGCCGGCGAGCTGCCATCCGCCGCGGATGACGCGGGTGATCGCATAGCCGCGCGCGATCTCGCTGACGTGCATGCTCACGCCTCGCTTCGCGGCGGCAGGGGGGTAGCCGTCGTCTCACCGTGGCGGAACCTGCGCACCCCCGTTCGAACAATGCGTAGACGGCTTTGGCAGTGGGGATCTGGACAAGCGATCTCAGCGTCGGTGGTCATCCAATCGTTCGGGTGCGTCGGTCGTTGTTTGGCCGCAAGAAGCGGCAGAACCGAGGCGAGCGAATAGATCGAAATTCCCTGGCCGGGAGGTAGCGTCAACATTTCGCCCTTCAATTCGAAATAGTCTCCTTGCCGCGCGCCGCAATATACCCTCGCGCCCTCGGGAATAACCGCCTCGACCTTGAGATCGAAGAGCTCGAAAATGTCGTCGATCTCACTCATCCAGGGCCTTCCACGGCAATTCGGTCGATCATTAGCGCAAATGCTCGGCCTCTGTCTTCCGCGGAGGCCCTTTCCAAGGCGGCATAGATCGCAGCTCCCGACGCTTGACCAGCGCACTCGCGCAGTCTACCCGCCTAGATATATTTGATAAAGATCAAGGTCGTGCTGCGCCACAGGCCCGCCTCCTCCGTTGCCGGCGCCGCCTCGGTGGTGCTTTCGGCGCGCGAACTCTTCAAACGCTTTGGCGGTGTCGCGGCCGTCGACGGCGTCTCGATCGAAGTTCCCGAGGGAGGCCTTTTTGGACTCATCGGTCCGAATGGCGCGGGCAAGACGACGCTCTTCGATATGCTGGCCGGCGAGCAGCGGCCGACCTCGGGCGCTATCCTGCTCAATGGTGTAGCTGTCGAACGGGCGCCGCCGCACGCGCGGCTCGAGCTTGGGCTCGCCCGAACCTTCCAGATTCCGCGGCCTTTCGCAGGCATGGCGGTGGTCGAGAACGTGATGTTGGGCGCGCGGCGGCAAAGCGGCGAACACATCTGGCCCAACCTGCTCGCGCCGGGCCGTGTGCGTCGAGAGGAGCGAAAAGCGCGCGACCGGGCAATGGCGCTCTTGCGTTTCGTTCAGCTGGAAGAACATGCGCTCGCCCCGGCCCGCGTACTGTCCGGCGGCCAACGCAAGCTTCTGGAGCTGGCGCGCGCATTGATGACCGACCCGTCGCTCTTGCTGCTCGACGAACCGGCTGCTGGAGTCAATCCGACGCTGTTGTCGGTGATCGTCGACCGCATCCGCGAGATCAATCGGCGAGGCGTCGCAGTGCTCGTGATCGAGCACAACATGGATGTGATCGTGAAGCTGTGCGAGCATGTGTTCGTGATGGCGGCGGGACGGATGCTCTGCGAAGGGGCGCCGGAAGCCGTGATTCGCGACCCGCGGGTTATCGACGCCTATCTCGGGGGAGCGCCGACATGAGCGCGCCGCCAATCCTTGCGGTTGAGGACTTGGTTGCTGGATACGAGCCCGGCCTCCCGATCGTGAACGGCGTCTCGATGCACGCCGCAGATGGCGAGATTGTCGGGGTGCTCGGGCCCAACGGCGCCGGTAAGTCTACATTGATCAAGGCGATGGCGGGCCTCGTGGCGACGAGCCGCGGCAAAGTTCGCTTCGGGGGCCGGGACATCACGAAAACGCCGGCGCACCTCCGCATCCGCGGGGGACTCGCTTTCACGCCGCAGACAGAGAACGTTTTCACCTCCATGAGCGTCGACGACAATCTGAAGCTCGCCGCCGGACTGCTGCCTGCCCCGCGACGCCCGTCCCGGATCGCCGCCATGTTTGAAACGTTTCCCGATCTGGCGCGTCAGCGCACGTTGCTGGCGGGACGCCTCTCCGGCGGTCAGCGGCAAATGCTCGCCATCGCTCGAGCGTTGCTCATCGAACCCAAAGCGCTGATGC
>Ga0302326_10030220_pt1 | contig 10849 bp, 9 predicted proteins | sample Palsa_T0_3_FD_202264 | JGI IMG/M metagenome (GOLD analysis project Ga0302326, IMG submission 202264) | Peat permafrost microbial communities from Stordalen Mire near Abisko, Sweden - Palsa_T0_3 | ecosystem: Environmental > Terrestrial > Soil > Palsa > Peat permafrost | place: Sweden: Abisko...
AACCCGCTGGGGATGATCCTCGCGACCGTTTTCGTCTCGCTGCCCTTCGTCGTGCGCGAGGTCGCGCCCGTGCTCAGGGAGGTCGGCATCGAGCAGGAGGAGGCGGCCGCCACGCTCGGGGCCTCGCGCCTACAGACCTTCCTGCGCGTCACGCTGCCCTCGATCCGCTGGGGCCTCGCCTACGGCATCGTGCTCACCACGGCCCGGGCGCTGGGGGAGTTCGGCGCCGTGCTCATCGTCTCGGGGAACATCGCGGGCAAGACCCAGACGCTTCCCCTACTCGTCGACACCCGCTTCTACAACTTCGACAGCACCGGGGCCTACACGGCCGGGGCCCTGCTTGCGGCGATCTCGATCTTCGTCCTTCTCATCATGACCGTGACGGCACCCGACAGGCGGAGGCTCTGATGGCGATCTCGCTCCACGATGTGCACAAGTCCTTTGGCGACTTCAAGGCGGTGGACGGCGTTTCGCTCGAGGTGCCCGAGGGCTCCCTGAGCGCTCTGCTGGGCCCGAGCGGATCGGGCAAGTCGACGCTGCTGCGGCTGATCGCCGGGCTCGAGCAGCCCGACCACGGCGAGATCGCCATCGGCGGCGATCCCGCGCTCGCGGTCCCGCCTCAGCGGCGCGGGATCGGCTTCGTCTTCCAGCATTACGCCGCCTTCAAGCACATGACCGTGCGCGACAACGTCGCCTTCGGACTCAGCGTCCGCCGCCGCCCGAAGGCGGAGATCCGCGAGCGCGTCGACGAGCTCCTCGGCATCGTCGGGCTCTCCGGCTACGCCGACCGCTACCCGTCGCAGCTCTCGGGCGGTCAGCGCCAGCGGATGGCGCTCGCCCGCGCGCTCGCGGTCAAGCCCCGGGTCCTGCTCCTCGACGAGCCCTTCGGCGCGCTCGACGCCAACGTGCGCGCCGAGCTGCGCTCGTGGCTGCGGGGCCTCCACGACGACCTCGGCGTGACCACGCTGATCGTCACTCACGACCAGGAGGAGGCGATGGAGGTCGCCGACCAGGTGGTGATCATGCGCGCCGGGCGGGTCGAGCAGGCGGGCGCGCCGCGCGAGGTCTACCGGCGCCCGGCCAACGACTGGGTGATGGGCTTCCTGGGGCCGGTGAGCCGGATCGGCGCGAGCCTCGTGCGCCCCCACGAAGTCTCGCTCTCCCTCGAGCCCGAAGACGACGCCGTCGAGGCGATGGTCTCGCGCGTCATCCACCTCGGGTCGCAGGTCCGCGTCGAGCTCGAGCTCGCGGGTGGGGGAGAGGCCCACGCCCAGCTCACGCCCGAGCAGGCCGACGAGCTCGAGCTCGGGCGCAGCGACATCGTGTACCTGAGGGCCCCCGCGGCCGCGGTGGCCCTCAGCGTGTGATCCAGGCCTCCGGATCCTGCGCGAGCTTGATCACGTGGGCCGGCAGCTTGTCGGCCGCGACATCGGCCAACGTGACCCGCTCGAGGACCCCCCGCAGGCTTGCGCGCACGGCGATCCACACGTTGGGGAGAGGCGCCGCCGAGCCGGTGTAGGAGACGCCCTCGGGCGGGCCGCCCCGGATGCTCGCCAGGGGGCCGTCGACGGCCCGGATCACGTCGGCGATCGTCACCTCGTTGGCGGGCCGTGCGAGCCGGAAGCCACCCTCGGCGCCGCGCTGGCTGCGCACGACGCCGGCGTGGCGGAGCTCGCCCAGGATGTTCTCGAGGAAGTTCAGGGGAATCTCCTGGGCGGTGGCGAGCCGCTCCGCCTTGACCGGCTTGTCCCCCGTGGTCGCGGCGAGCTCGACTGCCGCGCGCACCGCGTACTCCGCCTTGGCCGAGATTCGCATCCGGCCGGCTACCCGACGGCGGCCGGGGCCATCCCATAGGCCTCGGCGAGCTCGGGATCCTTGCGGGCGAGCATCTCGGCGAGGGAGAGCATCACCTGGCACTGCTTGTAGGTGGCGTCGTCCTGCATCTTGCCGTCGATCATGTGGACGCCGCGGCCGCCGGGGATCGCCTCGATCACCTTCTTGGCGAAGGCGACCTCGTCGGGGGCGGGGCTGAACACCTTCTTGGCGATCTCGATCTGGACGGGGTGCAGGGACCACGCCCCGACGCAGCCGAGGAGGAAGGCGGCGCGGAACTGTGCTTCGCACCCCTGCACGTCGCGGATGTCGCCGTAGGGGCCGTAGAAGGGGAGGATGCCGGCCGAGGTGCAGGCGTCGACCATGCGGGCGATGGTGTAGTGCCACAGGTCCTGCTGCGCGGTCGCGCGCGGCGCCTGCGGGTCGTCTGGATCGGGGTCGTCGATCATCCGGTAGCCGGGGTGCCCGCCGCCCACGCGCGTGGTTTTCATCCGCCGCGAGGCGGCGAGGTCGGCGGGGCCGAGGCTCATGCCCTGCATCCGCGGGCTGGCCGCGGCGATCTCCTCGACGTTGATCACGCCGAGCCCGGTCTCGAGGATGGCGTGGACGAGGATGGGCCGGTCGAGCCCGGCCTTGGCCTCGAGCTGGGCGAGCAGGCGGTCGACGTAATGGATGTCCCACGGCCCCTCGACCTTGGGGATCATCACCACCTCGAGCTGGCTGCCGATCTCTCCCACCAGTGTCGTCAGGTCATCGAGCACCCAGGGGGACTCGAGGCTGTTGACGCGGGTCCACAGGCTCGTCTCGCCGAAGTCGACCTCATGGGCGACGCGGACGAGGCCTGCGCGCGCGGCGTCCTTGTTGTCGACCGAGACGCCGTCCTCGAGGTTGCCGAGCACGATGTCCGCCTTGGCCGCGAGGTCGGGCACCTTGGCGACCATCTTCTCGTTGCTCGGATCGAAGAAGTGGATCATCCGCGAGGGCTTGAAGGGGATCTCGAGCAGCGGCGCCGGGGCGCCGAGGGCGAGGGGTTTTCCGAAGTCGCGGGGGTTACGCAAGGATCGTCTCCTGATACGGGGTCGGTGGTCCCGTCGTTATTTCCCGCCGCACCGAGGTGCCACGGGGGACCACACGGCAATCGTACCCGCGGTAGCGGTCCGTGCGGAGCGGGCGCGCGTGGTGCGGCCGGTCCCTACCTCGATGCCGACGCCGTGTTCGCGGTCAGGCCGGGGTGCTCGGCCACCCACTCCTCGCCGATCTCCCTGAGAATGTCGAGCATCGCCGCAGCGGCGGGCGAGCGGTAGCCGGCGGGGAGGACGACGAGAATCGGGCGCGAGGGCGGCGGGCGGTCGAGGGCGCGTACGACCACGTCGTCGCGCATACCTCGCGCGGCCATGTCGGGTATGAGCGCGACGCCGACGCCGGCGGCCACGAACCCGAGCATGGCCGAGTAGTCGTCGTGCTGGAAGGCGATCCGGGGCTCGAACCCCGCCGCGTGGCAGGCTCGGAGGAAGAGCCGCGAGTCGGGACAGGTGCGGGTGGTCGCGAGCATCCACGGCTCGGTGGCGAAGCTCGCGAGGTCGAGCTCGGGGGCATCGGCGAGCGGATGCCCGGCGGGTAGGGCGACGTACATGGGATCGTCGAACAGGTGCACGACCTCGATCGCGCCGGGCGCCGCGCTCGCGCCCAGCTCGGCGTCGTGCGAGAGCGCCACGTCGAGTTCGCCCGCGACAAGCTGCGGCAGCGAGTAAGCGGGGTCGAGCATGACGATGCTGAGCTCCACGGCGGGATGGCGCTCGCGAAAGCGGGCGATCGCGGGCGGGATGATCGAGGCGGCGGCCGAGGCGAAGGAGGCGAGCCGGAGCCTCCCGCCCCGTACCCCAGCGAGGGCCTGGAGCTCGGTCTCGGCCTCCTCGAGCCGGGCGAGGATCGACTCGCCGCGGTCGACGAGGAGCCTGCCCGCGTCGGTGAGCACGGCTCCCTTGGGGACGCGGCGGACGAGCATGGCGCCCACCTCGGCCTCGAGCGTCGCGATCTGGCGCGAGATCGCCGGCTGCGTGTACCCGAGCGACACCGCCGCGCCCGAGAACGAGCCGTGGCGCGCGACCTCGCAGAGCACGCGTAATCGCCTGACGTCAAGCATGTCTAGATGTTATACCTGATGAAGCAAAACCCTATTTGCATTTATGTCCTGGCAGGGCCAGAGTTCGTGCTCGATGAGCACCCTGACCGCCGCGATCACCATCCGCCCCGCCTACGCCGACGATGACGTCGCCCTGGCCCGGCTCGCCGCCCTCGACAGCGCCGAGGGCCCTCCAGCCGCCCCGCGCGTCGTCGCCGAGGTCGACGGCGAGCTCCGGGCCGCCCTGTCGCTGTGGGACGGCTCGGCCATCGCCGACCCCTTCTACGCCACCGCCGACATCGTCGCCCTCCTTCGCGTGCACGCGGCGGCGGGGGCGGGGGCGGGGGCGGGCCGTTGGGGTCGGCGTCGCGGGCGGGGTCGCCGCGCGCGCCTCGCCTTCGGGTAGACGTGATGCGATGACCGCCTGAAGCCACCCACCGTATAGGTGGTCAACTCGCATCACGTCCGGATCGAGGGCCCCGACAAGCCGCCGCCGTCCTGAGCTGTGACAACTTCGTGCCAATGCGGCCGTATCGCCCGGCCGGCGTGCCACGATGACCTCATGAGCACCACGACCCCCGCGACCTTCGCGGCGACCGCGCTCGAGCGCCTGCAAATCCTCACCGCCGATCCCGGCTCGCAGTTCCGGCCCGGGCAGCTCGAGGCGATCGGCGACGTGGTCCTCGACCGCGCCCGGGTCCTGTGCGTGCAGCGCACAGGGTGGGGGAAGTCGGCCGTCTACTTCGTGGCCACCGCGCTGCTGCGCGACGCCGGCGCGGGCCCGACGCTGATCGTCAGCCCGCTGCTGGCGCTCATGCGCAACCAGATCGCCGCGGCCCGGCGGCTCGGGCTGCGCGCCCATACCGTCAACTCCACCAACCGCGAGGAATGGGACGACATCCGGGGCCGGCTCGCCGCGAACGCCCTCGATCTCCTGCTCATCAGTCCCGAGCGGCTCAACAATCCCCAGTTCCGCGAGCACATGCTCCCGCTCTTCGCGGCCTCGGTCGGGCTCCTGGTCATCGACGAGGCCCACTGCATCTCGGACTGGGGACACGACTTCCGCCCCGACTACCGCCGGGTCAAGGACATGCTGGGGGCGCTCGGGCCCGAGGTCGCGGTGCTGGGCACGACGGCCACGGCCAACGACCGGGTGGTCGGCGACGTCGTCGAGCAGCTCGCGGCTCCGGGCCGTGAGCCGCTGCGCTCCTATCGCGGCCCGCTTGCCCGGACCAGCCTGCGCCTCGAGGTCCTCGAGCTGCCGCGGCCGGCGCAGCGCCTGGCGTGGCTCGTCGAGCACCTCCCGGGGATGGAGGGCTCGGGGATCGTCTACACGCTGACCAAGCGCGATGCCGAGCAGGTCGCGGCCTTCCTCACCGCCAACGGGATCGAGGCGCTCGCCTACAGCGGCGACCAGGAGACGGCCGAGCGCATCGCCACCGAGGAGCGCCTGCTCGGCAACGAGGTCAAGGCGGTCGTCGCGACCAGCGCGCTGGGGATGGGCTATGACAAGGCGGATCTCGCCTTCGTGGTGCACTACCAGGCGCCCGGTTCGGTTGTCTCCTACTACCAGCAGGTAGGGAGGGCCGGGCGCGGCGTCGACCACGCCGACGTCATCCTCCTGCGCGGCGGCGAGGACCGCCGCATCCAGGACTTCTTCATCGAGCAGGCCTTCCCGGCCCGGGAACGGGTGCAGGCGGTGCTCGAGGAGCTCGGCGTCGCGGGCGAACAGGGTCGGACGACACGCGAGCTCATGGCCGTCGTGAACCTCGGCCTCGGCCGCATCGAGGCGATGCTCAAGATCCTCGACGTCGAGGGCGCCGTGCGTCGCCAGGGCAGTCGCTGGGCGCTTGTCCCCGGCGCGGACTGGACCTACGACGGTGAGCGCTACGCCCAGGTCACGGCCCTGCGCCGCGTCGAGCAGGAGGCGATGGCGGCGTTCGGGACCGACGGCCGGTGCCTGATGCGCGTGCTCCAGGAGGAGCTCGACGATCCTGCGCCGAGCGACTGCGGTCGCTGCTCGGTGTGCACCGCGCCCCGCTTCGCCGAGGCCCCCGACCCGGCCCTCGTCGAGCGCGCCCAGCGGCACCTGCGCTCCCGGCCGATCGAGCTCGAGGTCAAGAAGATGGCGCCCGACGCCACGGGCACGATGCGCAAGATCCCCGACGACGTGCGCACCGAGCCGGGCTGGGCGCTGGCGCGCTTCGGCGACGGCGGATGGTGGCCGGCGATCGAGCGCGGCCTCGCGGCGGGCTTCGCGAGTTCGCCGCCAGGCGAACTCGCAAGGGCGCGCAGCGCCCCTCTGCCGCCAGGCGAACTCGCAACCGACCCCGAAGGCATCGTCGTCGCGCTCGCGGACATCGTGCGCAGGGTGGATGGGCCGGTGGCGTGGGTTACGACCGTGCCCTCCGCGCGCGCGGCGCTCGGCGAGACGCTCGGCCGCCTCGCCCAGCGCCTCGCCGTCGAGCTCGGCGTGCCGCACGTCGAGCTCGTGACCCGGTGCGAGGCTCGCCCGCCCCAGCGTGAGATGGCCAACGCCGTCCAGCGGGCGGCGAACGTGCGCGGCGCCTTCAAGGTCGCGGGGCCGCCGCCGCCCGGCACCGGGGTCCTGCTCGACGACCGCCGGCATTCGGGCTGGACGCTGGCCATGGTCGGCGGTCAGCTCCGCCGCGCCGGCGCCGAGCGCGTGGTCCCGCTGGCGCTCGGTACGCTCGGCTAGCCGCGGCGGCAAAGCCCCGCCGGGCACGGACTGGCATCCTCTCGGGCGCCCCGAACCAGGAGGATCAATGACGCACGTCGAGACCGACCAGGCAGCCCGCGAGGCGAGCGGAGCGCATCCCTACGGACGCTACCTCGAGGAGTTCGAGGTGGGCGCGATCTACAAGCACTGGCCCGCCAAGACCGTTACTGAGAGTGACGACCACCTGTTCTGCCTGATCACCATGAACCACCACCCCCTCCACCTCAACGACGTCTACGCCAAGCAGTCCCAGCAGGGCCGCAACGTCGTGGTGGGGCCGCTCGTGTACTCGCTGGCGCTCGGGATGAGCGTGTCCGACGTGAGCGGCAAGGCGATCGCTAACCTGGCCACCGAGGAGCTCAAGCACCCGGCGCCCGTCTTCCACGGCGACACGTTGTTCTGCGAGTCCGAGGTCCTCGAGGTGCGCGAATCGCGCTCCAAGCCCGACCGGGGCACGGTCCGGGTCCATACGCGCGTGCTCAACCAGGACGGCGCGCTCGTGGCCGAGTTCAAGCGACTTGTGCTCGTGCCGCGCAAGCAGCCGGGAGAGGGCCTGGAGACGGCCGAAACCAATGTCGAATAAGCGGGTATCTATACCCCATCACCCGCGTTCGTAGAAAAAGGAGTGCAGAAGAGCCCATGGCGTACATCGAAGCGCAGCGCGAAGCGACGACCGACAATGCTCGTCTACAGGCTTGGGTCGCGGAGGTCGCCCAGCTCACGGTGCCCGACGCCATCCACTGGTGCGACGGGTCCGACGAGGAGTACGAGCAGCTCGCGCAGACGCTGCTCGATGCCGGCACCTTCGAGCGGCTCGCGGAGGAGAAGCGGCCGAACTCCTTCCTGGCCCGCTCTGACCCCGCCGACGTCGCCCGGGTCGAGGACCGCACCTTTATCTGCTCCGAGCGCGAGGCCGACGCCGGTCCCACCAACCACTGGCGCGATCCCGCCGAGATGCGCGAGACGCTCGAGGGGCTGTTCGCGGGCTCGATGCGCGGCCGCACCATGTACGTGGTTCCGTTCTCGATGGGCCCGATCGGCTCGCCGATCTCCTACATCGGCGTCGAGCTCACCGACTCCGCCTACGTGGCGGCGTCGATGCGGATCATGACCCGAATGGGGCAGCCTGCGCTCGACGCCCTCGGCGCCGACGGCGAGTTCGTCCCCTGCCTCCACTCGGTGGGCATGCCGCTCACTGACGGCGTCGAGGACGTCCCCTGGCCCTGCAATGCCGACAACAAGTACATCGTGCATTTTCCCGAGACGCGCGAGATCTGGTCGTTCGGATCCGGCTACGGCGGCAACGCCCTGCTGGGCAAGAAGTGCTTCGCCCTGCGCATCGCCTCGGTGATGGCGCGCGACGAGGGCTGGATGGCCGAGCACATGCTCATCCTCAAGCTCACCTCCCCCGAGGGCGAGGTCAAGTACGTCACCGCGGCCTTCCCGAGCGCGTGCGGCAAGACCAACCTGGCGATGCTGATTCCGACCCTTCCCGACTGGAAGGTGGAGACGATCGGCGACGACATCGCGTGGATGAAGTTCGGCGCCGACGGCCGGCTCTACGCCGTCAATCCCGAAGCCGGGTTCTTCGGCGTCGCCCCGGGCACGGGCGCGCGCACCAACCCCAACGCGATGAAGACGCTGGTCGCGAACTCGGTGTTCACCAACTGCGCCAAGACCGACGATGGCGACGTGTGGTGGGAGGGGATGACCCCTGAGCCCCCGGCCCATGCCGTCGACTGGCACGGTAAGGACTGGACGCCGGAGTCCGGGACGCCCTCCTCGCATCCCAACGCGCGCTTCACCACCCCGTCCTCGCAGTGCCCGTCGATGGCGCCGGAGTGGGAGGACCCCAAGGGCGTGCCCATCGACGCGATGCTCTTCGGCGGGCGCCGCTCGACCGTCGTCCCGCTCGTGCACGAGGCGTCGGGCTGGGAGCACGGTGTCTTCCTGGGCTCGATCATGTCCTCCGAGACCACGGCGGCTCAGGCGGGCGCGGTCGGCAAGCTCCGCTTCGACCCGATGGCCATGCTCCCCTTCTGCGGCTATCACATGGCCGACTACTTCGGGCACTGGCTCACGCTCGGTCGGCGCGACGGCGCCCAGCTCCCGAAGATCTTCTACGTCAACTGGTTCCGCAAGGGCGAGGACGGGAAGTTCCTGTGGCCCGGATACGGTGAGAACTCGCGCGTACTGGCGTGGATCTTCCGCCGCTGCGAGGAGTCCGTGCCGGCCGAGGAGACTCCGATCGGGCTCGTGCCGAGCACCCAGGGCGGGGGGATCGAGACCACCGGCCTCGACATCTCCGACGACGCGCTGGCCCAGCTCCTGGCCGTCGACCCCGAGGAGTGGAAGGCTCAGCTGCCCCAGGTGCACGAGCACTTCGCGCGCTTCGGCGACCGGCTCCCGCCCGAGCTCCGCGCCCAGCTCGAGGCGCTCGAGGACCGCCTGGGCTAGCTAGCCGGCGGCGCACGGGCGGGCGGCGCTAGAGCAGTTTGGCCCGCGGGATTGCGCCGTCGCGGATGACGAGCACGGCGCGCTCGGCCCGGTAGCCGGGCGCGCTCACCGTGATGTAGAGCCGGTCCCCGGCGCGGTAGACGAGGCCGTCGACGGAGGCGAGCAGGCGCCCCAGCCTGCGCGTTCCCGCCTGGACGGCCCCGATCGGGCAGCCGCGGCCGCGGCAGGTCGTGGCCACGCGCGCGTCGCGCGGGAGGCGGCCGAGGCGCAGACGCAGCAGGCGGCTGCGCCGGTGGCTCCAGGTCCAGCTCAGTGCGATCTTGACCTTGAGCTGGCGCCGGGCCCGATGTCCCCGGCCCGTGGCGGGCGTGGTCGGCGTCGGCACGGTGACGACGACCGGGGTCGAGACCACGGGTGGACCGGTGACCGTCTTCGGTGCCGAGCCCGAGGTGGGCGTGGGTGGGGGAGGGACGTAGGCTTGGAAGGCGACCTCGAAGCCGCCGCTCGAGGGGGTGGTGATGGCGGGGCTGGTCCCCGATGCCATGCCGAGATCGGTGTCCCCGGAGCTCACCTTGCCCTCGGTCCACAGGAAGCCCGTGTTGGCCTGGAAGGCCATCTCGTAGCCGCCGCCGAAGGTCGCGGTGATGCCGGGGGTGGTGCCGGCCATCATCCCCAGTCCGGTCGACCCGGAGCCGGCTTTACCGTCGGACCAGAGCACGCCGGTGTTGGCCTGAAACGCGATCTCGCAGCACCCGGCCGTGGGCAGGGTGATGCTCGGGCTCGTCGCGGTCTTCATGCCCAGCCCGGTCGATCCTGACGCGTGCGTTCCGTAATCCCACAGCACGCTCGTGTTGGCCTCGAAGGCAGCCTCGTAACCGGCGCTGCTGGTCAGACCGGTGATGGTCGGGCTGGTGCCGGCCATCATGCCCAGGCCGGTGTCCTTGGTGCCCGCGGTCCCGTAGGTCCACAGCACGCCGGTGTTGGCCTGGAAGGCGACCTCGTAGCCACCGCCGCTCAGACCGGTGATGGCCGGGCTCGTGCCGGCTCTCATGCCCAGGCCGGTGTCCTTGGTGCCCGCGGTCCCGTAGGTCCACAGCACCCCGGTGTTGGCCTCGAAGGCGACCTCGTAGCCACCGCCGGCGAGCGCGGCGATGGTCGGGCTGGTACCGGCCATCATCCCCAGGCCGGTGTCCTTGGTGCCCGCCGTGCCGTAGGTCCACAGAACGCCGGTGTTGGCCTGAAAGGCGGTCTCGTAGCGGTCGCTGGGGAGACCGGCGATGGCGGGGCTGGTGCCGGCCATCATGCCCAGGCGGGTATTCCGCGTGCCCGCCGTCCCGTACGTCCACAGGTCGCCGCCGTTGGCGGCCGTGGCGGCGGCGGGGAGGACGCCGAGCGCGAGCGCGCAGGCGAGCACGGCGAGGAGATAGAGCTGCGGAGCTCTTCGGATGTTCACAGGCGGGGATTAGGGTACCCACGGGCGGTCCGTCCCACACTTTGTCGCCGTAACCTGAGAACAGCATGGCCCTGCCCTTCGTCCCCTCCGATGCCACCATGCTCGCCGTCCAGGCGGCGATCGTCGCGGCTCCGCGCGCCGATCCGCCGGGCTTGGGCTGGCTGCGCCGCCTCGGCGGCCGCTGGTGGGCGCTCCTCCCGCTGGGATCGATCGTCGTCGTCATCTTCGCCATCCGCGGCGCCTC
>Ga0302326_10030228_pt1 | contig 10847 bp, 13 predicted proteins | sample Palsa_T0_3_FD_202264 | JGI IMG/M metagenome (GOLD analysis project Ga0302326, IMG submission 202264) | Peat permafrost microbial communities from Stordalen Mire near Abisko, Sweden - Palsa_T0_3 | ecosystem: Environmental > Terrestrial > Soil > Palsa > Peat permafrost | place: Sweden: Abisko...
TCGCCCGCTACATCCGGACGCGAAGTTACGCGACCACGCGGGCCTACGATCTGCTTCAAGAAAAGGAACTCGTCACGATCGGTGCACCGTCGCGCGTCATCTCGGTGATTCGCCATCTCGAAGAGGCTGGTTTCGACATGCTCCTGAGCATCATGGATTTCGGCGGCATGGAGCATCGCGCGGTAAGAAATTCGATGGAGACGTTCGCGCGCGAGGTCATGCCGGAGTTCAAGTAAGCGGCCCGCGACGCGGCCGCACAATTACATAGCAGGGGTATTGCCAAGGATGTTCCAATGACGGACAAGACTGTCGATCCGTCGCTTCGGTCGTGGGTCGAAGTGGCGGCGGAATCTGATTTCCCGATCCAGAATCTTCCCTACGGTATTTTCAAGGCGGGGGGCCGCGAAGCGGCTGCCGGCGTTGCGATTGGCGACCACATTCTGGACCTCGCGGCGATTCATGAAGCCGGCCTGTTCTCGGCGACCGCGATCGCCCGCGACAACGTGTTCGCGCGCAGCGCGCTCAACAAATTCATGTCGCTCGGTCCGGCGGTATGGAAGGAAACGCGCGGGCGGATAAGCGCGCTCCTGAGCGCCGGCAACGCCGAACTCCGCGACAACCAGGCGCTGCGCGTGCGGGCGCTGATACCCCAGCGCGACGCCATGATGACCCTGCCCGCGAGAATCGGCGACTACATCGATTTCTACACATCGCGCGACCACGCAACCAAGGTCGGTATCATGTTCCGCGGGCCGGCCGAGGCGCTGTCGGCAAACTTTCTGCATATGCCGATTGGCTATCACGGCCGCATCGCCTCGTTCGCAGTGTCCCCGCATGACGTTCGGCGTCCGCATGGCCAGATGCGTCCAACGGCGGACGCGCCGCCGGTGTTTGGAGCAACTGGCCGTCTCGATTTTGAGCTCGAGCTGGGCGTCTTCGTCGGCGTCGGCAACGAAGAGGGTGTGCCGATTCCAGCGGCGGGCGCGCGGGAACACCTGTTCGGCGCGGTGCTGCTCAACGACTGGAGCGCGCGGGACATCCAGCAATGGGAATCGACGCCGCTCGGACCCCATCTGGGAAAGTCCTTCGGCACTTTGATTTCGCCATGGATCGTCACTTTCGACGCGCTCGAGCCGTTCCGTGCCGCCGGTCCTCCGCATGATTTTCCCGACTTGCCGTATCTACAGACTGGATCCGACGGCGCTTATGACATCCACCTGGAAGCGATGGTGCAGACGCCCACGATGAAGAATCCGGCCCGCGTCTGCGCGACTAACTTCCGCTACCTCTACTGGAACGTCGCCCAGATGATCGCGCACGGCAGTATCAATGGCGCGCGTTTCGTGCCCGGCGACCTCTATGGCTCGGGAACGATTTCCGGCCCGGGCGAGGATTCGGCCGGATGCCTGCTCGAGAGCACGCGCAACGGGACTAAACCGCTGACACTGGCTGACGGCGTTAAACGTGGCTATCTCGAAGACGGCGATCGCGTGATCTTCCGCGGATGGGCCGGCGGCGACGGTTATCGCGTCGGTTTCGGCGAATGTACCGGCGCCATATTGCCGGCAGGCTGAACCCCTCGACGCGCTCCGGCGCAATTTATAGACGCATTCCACCGGTCCCAGGGCCGGTTTCGCTCATCCCGGTTCTTGACATAACAAGCGCCAGGCGCCGCGCCGTCGCGCTCTACCCTGATTTGGACTAGCGTTGGTATTGCGTCGTTTGCCGTCCCGCACAACGAGCAAAGATCAATTTCGCCTCCTGAGCCCGATAGTCAGTGCATATGCTCTGACGATCGCCGCATCAACAGCGGATCCATCAACGAGGATACGATGAAATCGATTAATTTATGGATCACCCTTGCCGCCATCAGCACTACTCTTGGCCTGGCGGGCGGAGCTTGGTGTGAGACGACCGGTTCTGATCTGACCCTTTCTTCAGTGCAGGTCGAACCAACCGAGATTATGAACACCGTGACCACGGACGAGACTGATAATACGCCTCCGGCAGCCACCAACTCGACTTCGAATGCAGGCGACGCTACCACCACGACGATCGACACGGACAGTAATACGGATGCTCCGGAAGTGCCTATCCCGTCAGTCCATGAAGATACCAACAGCAAGACGACTTCCGGCCCGCTCGGCGTTAGGCATTCGGAAACCACTAATCGATCGACGAATAACTAATCGTGGTCCGCGTGCTCACTCGGGTTCGACAGATCATTCCCCAGAGTGGCATTCGGACAGTTATCTTTTCGGGCAGGAGACGGACTTATGAAAATTTCACCTTGGCTCGCGCTGACGCTTGCGAGCGTCACGGCAAGTATGTTGTTGGGCGGATGCTTTTCCTACAGCAGCACATCTGAAGGGCCCGATCCGGACGCCGCGTCACCGACCACGACGTCTTATTCAACCACCAGCACGCCGGGGCAGACGTCCTCAACCACGACGACCACGAGCACCACGCCTGATCCGACCGCAACGGTGACCCGCGAGCGCACGACGACCGGCGTTTTCATACCGTAAACCGGCTTTCGCCCCGTTTGGCTTATTGCGCGAACATTAAGGAAACGATCGCGTGGACGTTTCTATCCGGGTGAGGAGTTCTTGCCGGGCGCCTGACGCGACACGTTCAATACCTCGATGATAGTCGCGTGCTGGTCCTCCAGGCGGCGCAGCAGATCGATCATCGCTTCGTCCTGCTGTTCCAGGTGCAGCATGATCGCCTTGACCTCTTCTTCGGCCTTCGTGTTGATGATGTAGTCCTGCTCCGCCATCAGGCGATCTTTTGCCGACTGCCGGTTTTGCGACATCATGATGATCGGCGCGGCGTACGCAGCCTGAAAACTCAGCGCAAGGTTCAGCAGAATAAACGGATAGGGATCCCAATGGCGGATCCAGGCGATTACATTTGCAACTATCCACGCGAACAGGAGAATTGACTGGATGATGATGAAGGTCCAGCTGCCCATGGTTGCCGTGACTGAGTCGGCAATACGCTGACCGGGTGTCATGCCTTCGAGGTCGAGCGTGTTGACGTTGCGCGGAATCGGATGCGCATGCTTGTGCCTGATGCGCATCGCTTCCCATTTTTGTGCCAGGCTCGTGTGACTCATAAGTTAATCCTCGACCGGCGTAGGCGGTCGTTGCGAGAGCTATTCCGATTGCGGACTGACGGTGCTTCTCGTTCCCGGGGAATCTCGGCGTCTCCCACGATGCGCGGCCAGTTGCTACTCTTTCGGCAAGCCCAGTATTCGTTCGCCGATTATGTTGTGCTGAATCTCAGTCGAGCCGGCGGCTATAGTCAGTGCGCGCGAAGCCAGCAGGCGTTGACTCCAGTGGCCGTTGTCGACGGCACCGGGCGAACCGGGTGCCAGTGCGTTGTACGGTCCGAGGATCTCATCGGCGAAATTTGCGATTCGCAAGTTCAGTTCGGTTGCCGAAAGCTTGCCGAATGAACTCTCCGGTCCGGGCATATTGCCGCGGAGCTGGGAAGTGACAGCGCGATAGCGCGTCAGCCGCATGCATCGCGCGTCGATCAGGAACTGCGCGAGCTTCGCCCGTACGGAAGGATGCCCGATCGCGGGAGAGCCCTCGATTTCGACGCGGCGGCACAGATCGATCAACTGATTCAGGTCGCGCTCGACGGGATGACGCGCGCCGCCCGAAATCCTTTCGTACATCAGCGTCGCGATCGACGCCTTCCATCCGTCGTTCATCGCGCCTACCAGGTTTTCACGCGGCACCCGGACGTTATCGTAAAAGACCTCGTTGAAGCCGCGCTCGCCGGTTATCTGCACCAGCGGACGGATCGTGATACCGGGCGTGCGCATATCGACGAGCAGATATGAAATCCCGCGATGCTTCGGCGCGCTCGGATCGGTGCGGACGAGCAGGCATTGGAAATGCGCGCGATGGGCGATACTGGTCCAGACCTTCTGGCCATTGACGATGAAATGGTCGCCGTCGAGCACGGCGCTGGTCTTTAAGCTGGCGAGATCGGAGCCGGCGTTGGGCTCGGAGTAGCCCTGGCACCAGATTTCCTCGCCGGTGAGCATCTTGCGCAGATAGCGATTGCGCTGCGCGTCGGTGCCCATATGGATGATCGTCGGCCCGATACGGTCGATAGCGAGCTGGTTGGCGCCGAACATCGGCAATCCCAGTCGCAGGATTTCATCCTGATAGATGGAAACCTCGACCGGGCCGGCGCCGCCTCCGCCCCATTCCTTCGGCCAGTGGAGGGCGACGTAGCCGGCCGCGTAGAGCCGGCGATGGTATTCCAGGATGCGCTCCCACTGATCGTCGTCGGTAACGTCGAGCAGGCTGGCGGCGGCGCTCGAGATGGCCGAGCCGCTGGAAAGATCGGTGGCGCATCGTTCGAGAAATTCGCGCAGGCGGGCGCGGAAGGCGTCCTGCTCGGGCGTGTAGCTGAAATCCATCGGTGGGTTCTCCTGTCCGGCCCGATTATAGCAGGAGACCTTACAAATCCTGAGGTTTCAAGCCTGTCTTTTTGGCGATTCTGGCGAGCATCACAGGGCCGATATCCTGACTGTCATGAAAGGCGAACGTGTAGTCGGGATATCCTTCGCGTTCCGGCAGACGATGCGAACCGGCGGTCCATTTGATCGACCATCCGATTCGTAAAAGGGCGGCAAGTACGCGTTTGGCCTTCGCCGAAGGCCAGTCACTCATCGCGCGTCGGAGATTGCGAAAATCGATCCAGGAATTGTTTCGCCGTGTTCCAGGCGATCGGCGATCACTCGCAGCGCCAGGGCTTCAACCGAGCGGACGGCTTCTTCCCGGGTTTTGCCGTAGCTCATCACGCCGGGCAAAGCTGTTACTTCAGCTATCCAGCGGCCATCGGTCTCGCGGTCGATTTCGATGGTGAGTGGCATCTGCATCATTGTTGCTGCCTGGCGCCTCGATGGTCAAGCTGGTGGCTTTTCCCAACGGCTGTGCCGATTGGGACGCGAGTTGTCGTCCGAATGAGTCTCCGATGCGGCGCTTGATCGGCGGCGCGGTTTGGTTGTTAATAAGGCGGTTAACCGGCGCGCGCGACCACGCCGCTGATTTCCCTGGCGAACCCACATTTTAAGGATCAATACGGAAGGCGATGGCATACACGACTATCAAAGTTCCATCCAACGGCGAGAAAATCCGGCTCGGCGCGGGCCACAAGATCGAGGTGCCCAATGAGCCGGTAATCCCGTTTATCGAGGGCGACGGCACCGGCCGCGACATCTGGAAGGCGTCGCAATACGTCTTCGACCATGCCGTCGCCAAGGCTTACGGAGGCAAGCGCAAGGTCGTCTGGATGGAGGTCTACGCGGGCGAGAAGGCCTTCAACCAGTTCAAGAACTGGCTGCCCGATGATACCGTCGAGGCGTTCCGCGACTACCTGGTGGGAATCAAGGGACCGCTGACGACGCCGGTTGGCGGCGGTATCCGATCGCTCAACGTGGCGCTGCGCCAACTGCTCGACTTGTACGTATGCCTGCGCCCTGTGCGCTACTTTCAGGGCGTGCCGAGCCCGGTGCGCCATCCGGAAAAAGTCGACATGGTCATCTTCCGCGAGAACACGGAAGACATCTATGCGGGAATCGAATGGCCGGCGGAATCGGACGAAGCAAAGAAGGTAATCAAGTTCCTGCGCGAAGAGATGAAGGTTAACAAGATTCGCTTTCCGGAGACCTCGGCAATCGGAATCAAGCCGATATCGATCGAGGGATCCGAGCGCCTGATTCGCGCCGCGCTCGACTATGCGCTCAAGCACAAGCGCAAGAGCGTGACGTTCGTCCATAAGGGCAACATCATGAAGTTCACCGAGGGCGCCTTCCGCGACTGGGGCTACGCCCTCGTCAAGCGCGAATATCAGGGACGCGCGATCGGATGGGACGACTGCGACGGCAAGCCGCCGGCAGGGCAGGTGCTCGTCAAGGATGCGATCGCCGACATCACGCTGCAGCAGGTGCTGACGCGTCCCGACGACTTCGACGTTATCGCGACGCCGAATCTCAACGGCGACTATCTCTCCGACGCGCTCGCGGCGCAGGTCGGCGGTATCGGTATCGCGCCGGGCGCCAATATCAATTACCTGTCGGGGCATGCGATCTTCGAGGCGACCCACGGCACCGCGCCGAAGTACGCCGATCAGGACAAGGTCAACCCGGGCTCGGTAATCCTGTCGGGCGTGCTGATGTTCGAGCATCTCGGATGGCAGGAAGCGGCCGACTCGATCGTGCGCGGCCTGGAAAAATCGATCGCCAACAAGACGGTCACCTACGATTTCGAGCGGCAGATGTCGGGCGCGAAATTGCTCAAGTGCTCGGAGTTCGGAAAAGCGATCGTGGAGAACATGTAGCAACGGGCGTTGAAATGATCGCTGGAACAGCGGGCTTTTCGACCATCGATAGTAGAATCACTAATTCGATATAGTTTTCACGTTAGATAGTTAATGTTTCACGTGAAACATTTTGGGACGCTAGCGGCGGATTCAGGAAAAGACGGGGATTATGGCGCGTAAAAAAATTGCATTTATCGGAGCCGGCAACGTCGGGGCGACCTGCGCGTTTCTGTGCTTCCTGAGCCAGCTCGGCGACATCGTGCTTTACGACATTATCGACGGGATGCCGCAGGGCAAGGCGCTCGATATGTTCGAATCGGGTCCGGTGCTCGGAATCGACGTCAAGGTGACCGGCACGATCAACATGGCCGATATCGAGGGCGCCGACTGCTGCGTGGTGACTTCGGGATCGCCGCGCAAGCCGGGCATGAGCCGCGACGACCTGCTGAAGATCAATGCCAGCGTGATGAACCAGGTCGGCGAGGCGATCAAGAAGCATGCGCCCGAATCGTTCATAATCGCGGTGACGAATCCGCTCGACGCGATGGTCACGCAGCTCAAGCGCGTCACGGGATTCCCGCGGCATCGTATCGTCGGACAGGCGGGCGTGCTCGATTCCGCGCGCCATCGCACGTTCATCGCCAATGAACTCGGCGTGGCGGTCGAGAGCGTCGCCGCGATGGTGCTCGGCGGCCACGGCGACGACATGGTTCCAGTGCGTAGCTACACGTCGGTCGGCGGCGTGCCGGTCGAGAATTCGATCAAGGCGCCACGGCTCGAAGAGATCGAAAAGCGCACGCGCAACGGCGGCGGCGAGATCGTCAATCTGATGAAGACGTCGTCGTTCTACGCGGCGGGCGCCGCGGTCTTCAAGATGGTCGACGCGTTCATCCGCGATCGCAAGCAGATCCTGCCGTGCGCGGCTTATCTCGACGGCGAATACGGCGTGCGCGGATTGTTCGCCGGCGTGCCGGTCGTGATCGGCGCGGGCGGAGTCGAGCGCGTGATCGAGATCCCTCTCACGGCGCCGGAAAAGGCGGCCTTCGAAAGTTCGGTCGGCCACGTGCGCGAACTTGTCGAGGCGATGGATCGCGTAATCGCGGCGGGCTGATCGCGCAAGCGGGTAATAATGAACATCCACGAATTCCAGGCCAAGAATCTTCTCCGCGGCTTCGGCGTTCCCGTGCCCAAGGGCCAGCCGGCTTCAACGCCCGAGGAGGCCGCCGCGGCCTTCACCGCGCTCGGCGGAAATCGCGCTGTCGTCAAGGCGCAGATTCACGCAGGCGGTCGCGGCAAGGCCGGCGGCGTCAAGCTGGTGACGAGCGCCGAAGACGCCCGCGCGTTCGCGGCCGGTCTGCTCGGCAAGGCGCTGGTGACGCATCAGACCGGTCCGGAGGGCCGGGTCGTCGGCCGCGTCTATATTGAAGAGGCCAGCGAAGTCGCGCGCGAGCTTTACCTGGGCCTCGTCGTCGATCGCAAGGCGGCGGCGGTTTCCGTAATCGCGAGCACCGAGGGCGGCGTCGAAATCGAAGAGGTCGCCGCGAAGACGCCCGATCGGATCATCACAGAGACGGTCGACCCGTTGATCGGACTCGCCGCTTTTCAGGCGCGCGAGCTTGCCTTCGCGCTCGGCCTGCGCGACAAGCAGGTCGGTCAGTTCGCGGCGTTGCTGGGCGGGCTCTATAAGGCGTTTATCGAAACCGATGCCGCGATGATCGAAATCAATCCGCTCGTCGTGACAAAGGACGGCCGCGTCATCTGCCTCGACGCCAAAATGTCATTCGACGACAACGCTCTGTTCCGCCATCCCGATATCCGCGAGCTGCGCGATATCAACGAAGAAGATCCCGCCGAGACCGAAGCGTCGAAGTATGATCTCAGTTACGTGCATCTGGACGGCACGATCGGATGCATGGTCAACGGCGCGGGTCTCGCAATGGCGACGATGGATATCGTGAAATACTCCGGTGCCGAGCCGGCCAATTTTCTCGACGTCGGCGGCGGCGCGAACGCCGAGAAGGTCGCGGCTGCATTTCGGATCCTGCTCGCCGACAAGCGAGTCAACGGCGTGCTGATCAATATCTTCGGCGGGATCATGCGATGCGACGTGCTGGCCGAGGGCGTGGTCGAAGCGGCCCATCAGGTCAAGCTGTCGGTGCCGCTGGTGGTCCGGATGGAAGGCACCAACGTCGACAAGGGCAAGCAGATTCTCAAGGACTCGGGTATCAAGGTTATTACCGCAAACGAGATGTCCGAGGCCGCAAAACTGATCGTCGAGGCGACCAAAGGCGCGCATCAATGAGTATCGAGTATCCAGCACTGAGTATCCCAATGAGTATTCAGCAATGAGTATTCTTGTCGACAAGAACACGCGCGTAATCACGCAGGGAATTACCGGCGCCACCGGCCAGTTCCATACCCGCGCATGCCGCGACTACGGCACCCAGATGGTCGCCGGCGTCGTGCCGGGCAAGGGCGGCACCGACTTCGAGGGGATTCCGATTTTCGACACCGTCGAAAAGGCGCGGCGCGAAACCGGCGCCAACGCGACGGTCATCTATGTGCCGCCGCCGTTCGCCGCCGACGCGATGCTCGAGGCGATCACCGCCGGTGTCGAACTAGTCATATGTATCACGGAAGGCGTGCCCGTCCTCGACATGGTCAAGGTCAAGCACTACCTAGCGACCAGCAAAAGCCGGCTTATCGGACCGAACTGTCCGGGCGTGATCACGCCGGGGCAATGCAAAATTGGAATCATGCCCGGCTATATCCATAAGCCCGGTCACGTCGGCGTGGTCTCGCGTTCCGGCACGCTCACCTATGAAGCGGTGCATCAGTTGACCCAGCTCGGAATCGGGCAGTCGACCTGCGTCGGAATCGGCGGCGATCCGATCGTCGGCACCAGCCATATCGACGCGCTCGCGATGTTCAACGCCGACCCCGACACGCACGGCGTCATCCTGATCGGTGAGATCGGTGGCACGGCCGAAGAAGAGGCCGCCGAGTATGTGAAACAGAATTACAAGAAGCCGGTGGTCGCATTTATCGCCGGCCAAACCGCACCGAAAGGACGCCGGATGGGTCACGCGGGCGCGATCATCTCGGGCGGACACGGCGGCGCGGCGGATAAGATGGCGGCGTTGCGCGCGGCGGGAATCGCGGTCGCGGTCAGTCCGGCCGACCTCGGTATCACGATGAAGGGCGCGCTCGAAAAGGCCGCCTGAGGGTTATTACTTAGCAATGGAAACTACACTCGCGATTATCAAGCCCGACGCCGTGCGGCGCGGATTTATCGGCGATATTATCCGGCTGATCCAGAGCTCGCACCTGCATATCCGCGGGATGCGGATGGTTCATCTGACGCGCGCGGAGGCCGAGCGGTTTTACGAGGTTCATAAGGCGCGGCCATTTTTCAATTCGCTGTGCTCCTACATGACGTCGGGGCCGGTGGTCGCACTCGCGCTTCAAGGCGAGGGCGCGATCGTCAAGTGGCGCGACCTGATGGGCGCTACGGATCCGGCCAAGGCGTCGCCCGGCACAATTCGCAAGGAATATGGTATCGACGTGGAGCAGAACGCGGCGCACGGCTCCGACGCCGTCGCCACCGCCGCCCATGAAGTCCCGTTTTTCTTCAGCTCGCTTGACCTCGTCGATTAGCTAGTCAGTTAGGTAGCGGGGCGCGGCATGTAGTCATCCGCGCGAGGGCGTATAGCCTCGCAATAATAGATCCCGGCCCTGTGGCATAACGGCCGCGAACGTCATTATGATCGTACGCGAAATAAATTCCGCGACGCTCAATCAGTACATCGCGAGGCAGGTTGCGATCGGATACACGGCGCTATCCGATATAGTTTCGCGGACGTTCCGCGTCGAGAGCGGACGCTGCTGTCTGATCATGCCTGAAAATCTGGACCTTGAGGAACGCGAGCGTCGAGCGCTCGAACGAATCGAAGGCTGGAACGAAGACCCAGGCCGCGTAAAGTGGCGGCTCGCAGACGCAATTCTTGCGCGCCACATAAAGAATTATCTAAGTCGCGCGCGCAGCCGCGTGATGATTCAGGACTTCGAAGGGCGAAGAACCGACTCGAGTTTCACCGATAATCCGTTGCGGTCGTTTTATGGGGAGCATTTACTTTGGGAACTCCAAGGTCCCGGAGTGGCTGAAGATAAGAGCGACGAGTATATCGGCGAAGCGAGTTGCTGGCCGTGGATATGTTACTTCTGCAAGGAACGCCCGCGCGACTGCCGGGACCTGACCGACGAAGATCTTGAAGAGGTAGCGAGAACGCTGGTAGGCATCGGGCTTCAGGCCTTACACGATAGCTATCTAATCTGGTGGCGTACCGATCTCGAACCGTTCCCGGCGGTTCAATCATCTGACGGATAGATTTTTGCTGCCGGAACTCCCTCTGATCCTACCCTCTCCCGATCGGGAGAGGATCAAAAAAGCGCCGCCACCTTATGTCCTTCTGAGGTGCCGGACCGAAGAATCTAAGACCACT
>Ga0302326_10030230_pt1 | contig 10847 bp, 13 predicted proteins | sample Palsa_T0_3_FD_202264 | JGI IMG/M metagenome (GOLD analysis project Ga0302326, IMG submission 202264) | Peat permafrost microbial communities from Stordalen Mire near Abisko, Sweden - Palsa_T0_3 | ecosystem: Environmental > Terrestrial > Soil > Palsa > Peat permafrost | place: Sweden: Abisko...
GATGCCGGAGAGATCAAGATTGTTGAAAGTAACATCCTCGATCGGGCATTCTTCCAGCCCTTCGATCGTGCAACAGTTCTGGCAGTTGGTTGCGATGACGTGGTCAATGTGAATGTCGCGGAACAGCGGAGTACGCTCGGAAAAAGGTTCTTCCGGAGTATTCACATAGCGAAGTGAAAGAACGATGGCGTTGCGGACGTTGTTGAGGCGGAAATTGGAAGCGACAATATCTTCGACGACCCCGCCGCGGCCGCGCATGCTTTTGAGGCGAATGCCGTTGTCGGTGCCATCGCCGGTGCAATCGATGAAGCGCACGTGGCGAACACCGCCCGATTCCTCGCTGCCAACGACGCAGACGCCGTGCCCGTGCGCGACATGGCAGCGCAGGTAGGTGACGTCTTCGGTGGGGCGGTTCACTTTTCGTCCTTCTTCATCGCGGCCTGATTTAATTCCAAACCCATCATCACCCACGTCGGCGAAGCAATCGTGCACAAAAACGTGCCGGCAGGAATCGGTGTTCAATGCGTCGGTGTTGGGCGAATTGGATGGGGCGATGATTCGACAATTGGAGACTTTAATGTTTTCACTATAGAGCAGATGGATGTGCCAAAAGGGTGAGTTGAGAAATGTGAGCCCATCGATACGGACGCTGTTGCAGTCTTTGATTTGCACCAGCACAGGCCGGCGGCGAAGAGGGCGGTTCGGGCGGGCGTTGCCGTGCTCGGCCATGTCCATATTGGCCCACCAGAGAGCGCCTTGTCCGTCAATGGTTCCCTGGCCGGTGAGGGCGATATTGTGGAGTCCATTGGCAAAGATCAGCGGATGCGGGCCGCTTTCAGTCAGTCCTTCCCAGCGCGAGGTGATGTCAGGATAGTTCGCTCGATCCGTGTCGAAGAGGACCACCGCGCCGCGGTCGATCTGAAGCGTCATGTCGTTCACCAAATCGAGCGGGCCGGTAAGATAATGTCCGGCTGGAACTCGAACGGTGCCGCCGCCGGCTTTCTGGCAATCGGCAATGGCTCGGCGGAACGCGTCGGTGCTGGATATCTTGGGATTGTCCACGGCGCCGTAGGCGGTGATGTCGAATACAGACCCGGCATTCCGGTGGATTGAGGTGTTGCCGCTTTTGTCCGCCGCGCAACCGGCGAGCAACAGCGACAGAAGCAGAAGGTTATAACAGTGCCTTGGCATCGCGATTCTTAGCTGTCCATCATCACGCGGCTGCCGCTTTCGGCAGACAAATACGCCGCACAAATCACGTTAACGCATTCCACCGCAAGATCGATGCCCGAGCGCGGCTCCCGGTTCTCCCGGATAGCGCCCACGAAATCCTCGATCTCCTGGGCAAATCCACGAAACCAATCTTCATCGCAGCTAGGCCGATTCCAGCCCGCCTTGGTCTCCAGCTTCTCCGTAAAATATTCGCCGGCGAACGTCGATGGATCGGGCGCGTACGTTTCGATCGCATCGTTGGAAGTCATATTCGCCTTGATCACGCAATCGGTCATGAATGCCGTGACACGCGTGTTCAATCCGCCCAGCCCCACATCGCTCACCACGATATTGCCGCGCGATCCATCCTCAAATCCGATGATCAGATTGGCCCAGTTTTCCACGTCCAGCGGATCGGCGCTGATCCACTTATTCGCGCCGGCTTCGCTCGCTCGTTTCCCGGCGCTGCTGTGGATCAGATCAGCCGTGTCGGCGAGCACGGACACGGGCCGGATCCCTTCGCCTAGCCGCAACTGTCCCTCCCATTGCTTGAGATGCAGGCACGCTCCGACTGAATGCACGCCCATGCGAAGGAGCGCGCCGCCGCCAGTGGATTTCCAATCCCGTGAAAAAACGGAGTTTGAACCCGAGTGATTTTCCTCAGCCCGCAGTTCGAGAATCGAGCCCTTGGATGCCGCGATCAGCCGCCGCATCTTTTCGATCGGGGGCGCGTAAATCCAATTCTCCGCGTAACAGAATTTCACGCCATTGCGCTGTACCGCTTCGCGCACCGCCTCGGCATTCCTAGTTGCGCCCTCCCTCATGCGCGCCCGCGACACACACTTGCCGATCGGCTCGGGATCTCCGGCCATTCCGAAATATCCCGTGAGCGGCTTTTCCATGATGATGTGCTTCCCCGCCTCGGCCGCGCGAATCGCAAACTCATGGTGTAGCGCCGGCGGCACGCAGATGTCCGCCACATCGATGTCTTTCCTGGCCAGCAACGCACCAAAATCATCCGTAACAAACGCGAGCGGCGCGAGGACCGCCAATGCGTCAGCACTTTCGATTGTCCGCGCGCAAATGCCACGAATCTCCACGAGATCACGCGGCAACTTGGCGTAATTCGCCAGATGCATGCGTGCGCCGTGACGGGTACCAATCAGGGCGATTCCGAGAGACATCTATTTTCCCTTCACTACGGGCTCTTCCCAGATGGTGTGAGTAGTTCCAGTTCGCGAAGAAGCTGAACAGGATCCAGAATCCGAAGCGTCGGAAAGCGAGACTGAAAATCCTTCCCCTCCGCGCGAGTGCCGTCCGCAAGCATCAAAAGGTGCCGGTCGCGGCTCACGATGATCCGGGCATCTGCCTTCAACGCAAGATTCACGTAATGTGAATCGTCCGCGTCATACGGATGGTGGAACAAGTCCGGGACGTCGGCCACAATGGTCGCGAAAGAAGCGATGGCACGCGCGAGTTCATCGGCCTGTTCGCCGGTTATGCCATACTTGGCGGGTGTCTTTTGGTAAATCTCGCGGACCTCGCCCAATACGTAGGGCGACGCGATGAGCAGGACGCGGCCGTCCTTTGCTTTCTGAAAACATCGGCCCGCGGGCCCGTTGAAGTTGATCAGCGACTGCACGAAGATGTTGCAGTCATAAACGACCCTCGGTGGGGGCACCGTCATGACGCTTGCCGGCCACGACGCTCGGCCCGCATATCGTGCTTCGCTTTTTCAAGCTCTCCGGAGAGTTCTTCGTCCGTGGTGCCGCTCGCGAGAAACCGGTGGTGGACGGGACCGCTGATCTCGGCAAGCGTGCGAGGCGTCCCCACGACCGACTCCACAAGTGTCGAGATGTAGTCCGCGAGCGGCTGGCCACTGGCGTCGGCGCGCTCGCTGAGCTTTGCTTCGGCGTCCTTGGAAAGTCTGAGAACTACCGGGATTTCGGAAAGGATTCGCTGTTCCATTTCCATATTCTAGCACAACGGACTCACAATCGAGAGATATTCCGTCCCAGCACGAAACGTCGAAGGCCTGCCTTGTTCTACCCTATGCGTTTCTGCTGCGCCCACGATTCAATGGATAGGAATAAGCCGGCGGGGTAGTTTCAACGGTCAACTTCAGTCCCACCGCTTTGATCACCGCCACGGGCGTGGACAGGCGCGGATTGCCGCGCGCGGACAAGGCGCGATACAGGCTCTCCCGCTCAATCCCCGCCGCCTTGGCGATCTTGGTAAATCCGCCGCGCGCCTCCGCCAACCGCCGAAGCGCGAGCAAGAGCACCTTCGGCTCTTCCGTTTCTTGGATCGCCGCCTTGAGATATTCAGCGGCAAACTCCGGATCTTCACGAAAATACCGAATTACCGCTTCTTCGTTTGAGACGCTTGTTTTGTGTTTCATGGTTTTTCGATCATTCTCTTCCGCCTAAGGCTCTTTTGTTGATAGTCGAGCAGCATGCGACGATAGTCTCTGCCAATTCCCTTGCCTGCACTTTGGGCGATTTCAACTGCCCGCGCTACATCAAGGTGATGCTTGTAAAAAACAGGTGCTACGGAAAGCAGCCAATCAATAAGCTGTTCTGTTAGATGTTCAACATTGCCAGTGGGGAATGATCCCGCGAGGTTGACAGCATGGTCGAGGTGGAACATCGCCTTGTCTCTGATATCTTTCAACTTTGCAGAGGCGTATGTCGCGAAGAGAAGGTCGAATCGCTTTTGTTCTTCAGTTTTCTCGGCAGTTGTGGTAGCTGGATTAGCTTGGAATCGCAAATGACAGAGCTTCACTGTTGAGTTCAATTTCACGCTCTTTCCCTTTCCAAACTCGGCTTTATCCAAGAGAGGGAGAACCTCAAGCATCCAACACCGTTCTACTGTACGGCGCAGGGTGGTGAGAATTGGCAGATATGCCCAAAGTCTGCCCGTAGTTAGCCTCGGTTGTCTCAGCTTCTTACAGACTTCCCAGAGGTACGAGATATTCAAGACGCGAGCCGTTAAGCCGGTGTCGCCGAGAACCCTGCGTTTCTCATACCTACCAGTTCCGTCATCAAGGTAATCATGAAGCTGCGGAATTACGAAACCTTGTAGTACTTCTCCAAAGTCAGTCATTATCGATCTCCCCTGCGTGGGAATGATAATTGTTCACAAGACAGCCCCAACCGTCGGATAAAAGCCGTTGCTGCGGGCGAAGCTAAGAATCTCGTTTACCAGCGCATCGAGAGAATCAAAAGTCAGTACCTGATCCTTCGCGGGAATGCGCAAATGTCCCTTTGCGTTCGGTCCGCGGTCGAGCAATGGGACAAATGCCGTGTGCTGCCAGAAAAAGAATCGTGTCATATCGTCGTCCGTCGCAATCCATAGGACGGGTTTGTGCTGGCTGAAGCCTTGGCTACCCCACGCAGTCGGTTGACCATCACCGCAAAATTTCACCCTGCCATCTTCCACTACTTTGGCTTCCATGAAAAAAGGTCGATCACCGCCTACGAATTGGAATATGAAATCTGGAACGACAGCATCGAGAAGGAATCCTTGCGTGACGCCCCTCTTGGCGGCCTGGCCATCGAGACAGAGATAGACAGGCCGCTTGTGGTCAAGGTGTGAGTGCAGGCGGCGAAAGACCTCGGCGCAAAATCGATGTTCCTGTCTCATGCTTGGTCTCGTACCGACACATGCATTTACACGCCGCTTTGCTGCTCTCCGGTCAATCATGGCGGAAACAGGTCAAACAATTCCTCTGCCTGCCGAATCAGAACACGACGAGGGTGGTTCAAATGCAATGCATTGACCGTCGCGCGGCCCGTTGGTGTTCGGCCGCCGAGTTGATATTTTGCCCATTCGAAATGTTCTTCCCATTTATCTCGCCGTGGGTTGTAGAGCGTCACGAGGTTACCCGAAATCGGATCGATGGCTTCCATGTTGCTTGATTTGTGAAGGTTGCACGAGGGGCAACACCACGCCAGATTTGCCTCTTCCGAGTCGCCGCCCATGGACGAGGGGATGATGTGCTCGACGTGAAAAGTCGCCCCTTGCAGCGATTGATGCATCCGGCAGTATTCGCAGCGACCATTTGCTCGTCGCTCAACCAGCCGGACCGTTTCACGCCATGGGGCCATCAGGGAAAGCGCCCCAGCAGGCTCAACGCCTGAGCTCGAACGATCGCCATTGTTTCGCTCAATTCCACCAGCGCTTCAAATTCCTCTCGTTCGGGTGCGGTCAGTTGGCCGTCGTTATTGCGGTCCATCAGCCGTTGCAGATGGCGGTCCGCCTTGGGCGGTAGGCGCAGGGCCGCGACAGTTTCAACCATCTCAACCGGAGCTTGGATGCTTGCAGGCATAGGAGAAGTATATCCGCGACTGTCCTGACATTGCTAGCCATTCACAGCACTGACCGATACCACTCCACCGTCGGCTTCAATCCCGTTTCAAAATCCACGATCGGTTCATATCCGAGCATTGCTTTGGCGCGCGTCAGATCGGCCAGCGAATGCTTCACGTCTCCAGCCCGCGCTTCGGCATACACCGGCTTGAGATCGGGTCGTCCCAGCATCTCCGCCATCAGGGGAGCAAGCTGATTCAGATTGATGCTTCGGCCGCAGGCGACGTTGATGACTTCGCCGCCGAGGGGAGTGGTGTTTCTTGCGGCAAGAAGGTTGGCGTGGACGGCGTTATGGACGAATGTGAAATCGCGCGATTGCAGGCCATCGCCATAGATGATGGGGGGCTTGCCGGCGAGGATCGCCTTGGCGAAGGCGGCAATCACGGCGGCGTAGGCGCTGTTGGCGTTCTGCCGGGGGCCGAAGATGTTGAAATAACGCAGCGAAGCCGTGTCGATTCCGTAGCTCGCGCTCCATGCGGCGAGCATCGCTTCGCCGGCGATTTTGTTGGCGGCGTAGGGGCTCAGAGGAGCAGGTGGGATCGTTTCGACTTTCGGCAGTTGTGGCGTATCGCCGTAGGCGCTGCTGCTGGCGGCGTACATCACACGCTGCACGCCGGCCGCTCGCGCCGCCTCCAGCACATTCAGCGTGCCGGTGACGTTCACGTCATGATATTCGCGAGGCCGGGCGACGCTGTGAGGCACCGAACCCAACGCGGCCAGATGGAACACATATTTGCAGCCGGCGGTTGCGAGGGCGACGGCCGATTCATCCAGGACAGAAGCCTGGACAAACTGGGGCTTGAACGGCGTGATGTTTTCCTCGGAGCCACCGACGAGATTATCGATGACGACAACGGAACTGCCCAGCGCGGTAAGGGCCTCCACGAGATGCGAACCGATGAACCCAGCGCCGCCGGTGACCAATACCCGAGCGCCACGGAAGCTCTCACCGTGCAGCGCGATCCAATTTGTCTGTTTCATCGCCCATCTCTTTCAGTGGTTCATGGCCGCGAAGTGCCGGCGTTGGGTCGAGACAGTGTAATCAACCGGCGGTAGAGGTCGAGTGTCTCGGTGAGTTGTCGCTCAAATGGGAAATGTTCCCGCACGTGAATCGCAGCGGCCTGGCCCATCCGGAGAAGCGCTGCGGGATCACTGAGGAAATCCTTGGCGGCGGCGATGAAGGCATCATGATCGATCGGCGTCGAGCGGCCCGTTACATTCTCCACGATCTGCAAAGCCGATCCGCTGGTCCTCGTGCGGAGCACCGGAACGCCTACGCTCATCGCCTCGCCGCACACCAGGCCAAAACCCTCACGCAGCGAGGGGAGAAGCAATGCGTCGGCGGCCTGATAGATCGGCAGCGGATCGCGAGACTCAAAGACCCAGACGCGCGATCGCAGTCCCACGCGATCGATGCGATCGCGCAGTTTCGCTTCATTGGGTCCGCCGCCCACCAGCAGCACGCGCAAATCCGGCATGGCGGCCGCGACATCGAGCATCCACTCTTCGTTTTTAGGATAGTCAAAACGACCGACAAATACCGCGATGCACGCGTCGGGCGGCAAGCCGAGCATGGCCCTGGCCGCGGCGCGCTGGGCGAGCGTGCGCTGCGGAAACTTTTTCACATCAATTCCATGGGGAATCAGACTGACGCGATCGGGTGCAACGCGGCCCTCGTCGATCACCCACTGCCGCGCTTCCTCGGCGGCAACGTGCGTGTGATCGCCAAAATCGGTCAGCGGCCTCCGCCACCAGTTCATCGACATGTGCGAAAGATGGACCGTGTAAAGAAGCGGCGGAGATCGCTCCAACTGAAGCCGCCGGCCCAGCAGGGTGGCCCGGCGATAATGCGAATGGATCAGATCGGGCGACTGGCTTCGCAGAGCGCTGATGCAGCGAAGAAATGAAATCGGGCCGCCCATCAGGGGAATCCGAATATATGGAAATGGCGCGGCGTCAAATTCTTCCTGCATCGGCCCCTCATCGCCGGCGACGCGCACGTCGTGCCCGAGGTTGTGAAGGCGGGTGCATAAGTCCAGCAGATAGCGCGAAAGACCGCCGCTGTCGGCGGATCGTGTGAGATGGAGAATGCGCAAGGGAGCGTCGGGCAAGGTTCAAGAATTGGTAGGGAGCATCGCGTCGAGCTGGTCCAGCGCATTGAGCTCGGCACGAACCATTCGTCGTCGGCCGGCCAGGACCGTCTCCTTGTCGTTGCTGCCGAGCTGTCGGAACAAGTACATGATGTTGCTCAGCCGCTGCTGGCCAAGAGCGGTGAGCTTTTGAACGTCTGTCCCCGCCGCCGCGAGTGCACCGGGAAAATCGGGCGGGACGCCGCGCCACTGATCCCTCGTCGGACCGCCCAATAGCATGAGCAGCGTTTGGGCGCGCTGCCGCGGATCGGCAATTGCCTGATAGGCAGCGGTGTTGCCCGTGCGATCGCTTGCAGCGCGCAGCGTCGCATCAGCCACTTCAAATGCGCGGGACAGACCAAGATCGGCAAATGGATCACTCAATGATTCAGTCATGGCGAGCTCGGTGGTGATCGCTGCAGCACCGCTTTACGCCAAATGCCCATTAATTGGGTGTAATCGATGCCGTAAAATTTCTTCATTGCCATCTCGCCGTCGGTGCCATCCTTAATGGCATCAAACATTTTCTTAAAAGCGGCGTGATCCTGCGCGATGAGCAGTTCAACCATCGTCTGCATGACGGGATACCACTCGCCGGAGGGCATGACGTCGTCGTCAAACAATGTGTCGGCGGTCCTGTGCTCCAGCGCCATCCGCTGGGCATACGGATAAGTTCCCGGGAAGGGGAAACTCTGTGCCGCGATCACTTCGGCGACCCCTTCATTTAGCCAGCGCGGCACGCGGCCATTGGTTCGATACCGGGCGACAAACGCATGCGTGAATTCATGCACCAGGCAGTGGGCCCATTCCTTTTCGGCCTCGGCAACGTCGTCAGCGCCCGGCTTATACATGATCATTCTGCCCGAGCCGCTGGATTGCCCCTGGTAATACCCACGAAGAGCGCGCGGGGTGGGCTGGCCCAGGAAGCCGAGGGAATCGGTGAACTTGGCGTAGTCTTTGAAACGCGCAAACATATAGACCGGCAGTTTTCCGACGAACACATTATCCGAAACCGGAATCTCGAATTGCCGGCTCACCAACTCGTAAGCCTGTTCAAAGCTGGTCTTTAGAAAATCATACTCGCGCGGATCCCAATCGGTAAAAATGAGAAAATGCTTCGTTTCGAGAATGTCGAAGGTAACGTTAAATTCTTTACCTACATCGACTGCCTCGAGCTTGGCCTGGCTGATGGCTCGTTCATCTTGCTCGGGAGTGCTTTTTTGGTATGTTTCGGTGGGAGTGCGGGGACTGTTGTCGGGCGGCCTGGGGAGAATGCCAAATGCGTGCGGAGCGTTGCCTATATCCTGCGTTGTAGGGACCGGGCCAATCAATTCCCGGGTATCGGATTTGCCACCACCGGCCGGTGTGGATGAGGTGGTGAATGCGGCCCCCGGCGGCGACGACAATACGGCTGCCACTTCACCCTTTAGCGAAGGGTCCATCGTCGCTGCTCTGGCGAGGGCCGCGCGGGCTTGATCCCTGGCAGCCATCGACCAGCCGAACCGGCCCAACTCCAGCCAATTCGATGCGACCGTCTTGTCGATCAGCCTGCTGCGGAGCGTGAACGCGCTGGTCGCGGTAAGCGAAATCCATTTTAAATTTCGCTCCCCCTTGGCCGTCTTAATCACAACGGTCTGATCGTCGTAGCTGATGAGGTCGCCGGTGACTTCCTCCGTGCGCCCATTACCGACGGGACGGATGAAAACTTCGGTATAAATTGGCTTGGCGGGCGTGATGGGATCGCCCAAGGCCGCCGGCAGGGCAGCGGCCAGTATCAGCAGCGATTGCAACAGCAGATTCCATCTCATGAAGCTAACCCCTCAAATGCGCCCGCTGCGTTGGATATCGTAGCATTGGGTGAGCGGCATGGCGAGAGGGGCGTTCGCCGGACAGGAGCGCAGTTCGAATCAGGCTACGCGACCGACCAAAATGTCGCGTACTCAGTAATGGTTGGTCACGCCCCGACTGTAAAGAGCGCATCGGTTTTCGCGATAGACTCACCGATGAATTCTTCGGCTCTGGGTCGGACGCCCAGAGCCTCCGCAACTTTTAGCAAGTCGATGCGGCGCAGAACGTCAACTGTGATTGGCCGCTTTGCGTCCCAGAATACAAACGCCTTAAGCAGATCCGTCGCTTGCGGGGAATCGAGCAACGATACGAGGAACTCCGCTTCATCCCTACTTTGGCAAGAAATGAAGTTGCATGTGTCATCGAACACTGTCGGCTTTCCGTCGATGGGTCCGACGACGCGAAAATTCAGGGATTTGTAGAACCCGGAAATAGCCACCTTCCACGGCGCGAACGAATAAGGGCCAACGCCGAAAACAGAGAAGCGTGGCCGCTTCTTATAGATGCTGCTCCCACGACGATCCAAAAGCCGGCCGTGCTTCTGCAGATAGGCCCACGTCATCGGTGCTTTTGCCTCGATCTGGCGCGTATCCTCTGCAATGGTCGCCTGCGGCACGAGCATGCGTCTCTCCGTGGTGGCGGTCTGCCCCGTGGCGACGTCCGAACTCTTGAGCATGGGGTAGAGAAAGGTGGGCTCGATTGCAACGCGTTCTCCAAGGCCGTTCGTGTACACCTCGCCTAGGCGTCGTAGTTCCATCACTGCTGAGCAGTCGTGCTTAATGCCGGATCGCCACCTGTATCTCTCAACGCCCTGTAAATGCTTCCAGGCGTCGTATGCCCCGACTTCGGCGACAAGCTGCTTGTCTCGGTAGCCGAAGACGTGCGTGGGCCGCTTGCTTGTGAGACTTGCAAACAACCGGCAATCGTGAGAGGCTTGGCGGCCCATCTCACAGACAAGCAAGCAAGCATCTACTGCGACCCCGAATTGTTCGGCTGCGTCTATGCGGTACACGGATGACCTTTGAAGCCCTATTTCATTCTTCCATGCATAGCTCAGCGTCTTGCGCGCCACGGCGGTCTTGCAGAGCATTGCCAAGGTTGCTTGTTTGCCCTCAAGTTGCTCCAGCAGGTGAATGAGCATCCATTCGGAGATATCGAAGTTGCTTTTCCCCGTGATTGCATCGAAGCCCGCGTGATTTTGAAAGTTCGATTTTGCCGGAAGGTTCTCGCTTCCCAGCGATCCAAGCTGGGCGTTTGTCACCCACGGAGGGTTGCCGACTACCAGAA
>Ga0302326_10030231_pt1 | contig 10847 bp, 7 predicted proteins | sample Palsa_T0_3_FD_202264 | JGI IMG/M metagenome (GOLD analysis project Ga0302326, IMG submission 202264) | Peat permafrost microbial communities from Stordalen Mire near Abisko, Sweden - Palsa_T0_3 | ecosystem: Environmental > Terrestrial > Soil > Palsa > Peat permafrost | place: Sweden: Abisko...
CTCAGAGAGCCGAGCGACGCGCAAGGGTTCATGTATGACCTGGCGGAGCGGCTGACGAAGCGGATTCAATTGACCAGTGACGGACTCGGCATGTACAGCGACGCGGTTCGGCTGGCGTTCGGGAAGGATGTCGATTACGCCATGCTCATCAAAGAGTACGGGCAGGACGTTCAAGCCGAAAAGCGCTACAGCCCGGCGGTTTGCATCGGCTGCAAGACTTCCCCGATCATCGGGGACCCGATTGAGAGCCAGATTTCAACCTCGTATGTGGAGCGGCAGAACCTCACGATGCGAATGGGAATGCGCCGGTTCACGCGCCTAACCAACGCGTTCTCAAAGAAGCTGGAGAACCACGGTCACGCAATCTCGCTTCACTACATGTATTACAACTTCTGCCGACCGCACCAGACGCTCACGAGGGATTTTCAAGCCAAGACCACCCCGGCTATGGCCGCGCGGGTGACCGATCATGTATGGTCAATCGAGGAAGTGGTTGCGCTGCTGGATTCCGGACCCGTCATGACGGTGAATTCAAACTGACCCACTACCCACTCGTAATCGGGAGTAAACGGATCGACTGCAACCCCCTTTACGATCGGGCGGAACCCATCGCGGTAAAGCCGGTGAAAGACGAGAGACAGATCCTCACCCCTCCAACTTAGTAGCCTACGAATCTCGGTCTTTGCGGGCAAAGTGCTGATGCCTTTCACCTCGCAGTCTGCGACGAGGTTTCGATAGAGGGCATTCCGCTCGAGCCACACCCCGCCACCGTTCCACGTCCCGACGTTGTCCCATTCGGCCAGCGTTTTGAGAAATGGTGGCGCGCAAACTCCATTCCAAGTGGTCGCCGCACCGCTGCCCATGGCGAGATAAACCATCAGCTTGCCGTCCCAGGATAGGTCACAACGTAGCGGGTAGAGCTTCCCCCTGAACCACGACCCATGCTCCAGAGTTCCCTTCGCGAGATCCCACAGGATAACATGCCAAGTCGTCGTCGGTCGGCGCAGCAGAATCACCGCGATGGGCGCCTCCTTCGCGGTCAGGATGTGGAGCCTGGGAGGAGGGCCGATTGTACTCAGACCGCTCCCCCGACGCTGCTACGCCAGATCGAACCGGTCGAGGTTCATCACCTTGTTCCAGGCTGCCACAAAGTCGTGGACGAACTTCTCGCCGGAATCCGCGCACGCGTACACCTCAGCAATCGCCCGCAGCTCCGAGTTGGAGCCGAAGATCAGATCCACCCGGGTCCCTGTCCACTTGACGGCATCAGTCTTGCGGTCCCGTCCTTCGAAGACGACCGGCTTATCTGATGCGGCGCTCCAGGTGGTGCCGTAGTCGAGCAGATTGAGGAAGAAGTCATTGGTCAATTGCCCCGGCCGGCTCGTGAAAACCCCGTGCTTTGACCCGTCGAAGTTCGTGCCCAGTACCCGCATTCCGCCGAGGAGGACGGTCAGTTCCGGCACACTCAGGGTAAGCAACTGCGCCTTGTCCACCAGGAGTTCATCCACTAACGCCGGGTGCTTGCTGTGCGAATAGTTGCGGAATCCGTCGGCGATTGGCTCAAGCACTCTGAAGGATGTCACGTCGGTCTCCTCTTGGGATGCGTCGGCTCGCCCAGGCGTAAACGGCACGGTGACTGAATACCCGGCATCCTTGGCCGCCTTCTCAACCGCCGCGCTTCCGCCGAGCACAATCAGATCGGCCATCGAGACCTTCTTGGCGCCAGACTGCGAGGAATTGAACTCGCTCTGAATCCCTTCCAACGTGTTCAGTACGGCTGAGAGCTGAGCCGGATTGTTGACCTCCCAGTCCTTCTGAGGGGCCAGCCGGATGCGGGCGCCGTTTGCTCCTCCGCGCTTGTCGGACCCTCGGAACGTGGAAGCCGAGGCCCACGCGGTTGAAACCAGTTGCGATACTGTTCGTCCAGAACCAAGGATCCGGACCTTGAGCGACGCGATGTCGCTGGCGTCGATCAGCTCATGAGTCACCGCCGGGATCGGGTCTTGCCAAATGAGCACCTCCTCGGGCACCTCTGGTCCCAAGTAGCGGACGATCGGCCCCATATCTCGGTGGGTCAATTTGAACCAAGCGCGGGCAAAGGCATCGGCAAAGGCGTCCGGGTGCTCGAAGAAGTGCCTCGAGATCTTCTCGTAGGCGGGATCGACCCGAAGGGCGAGATCGGTGGTGAGCATCGTCGGCGCGTGGGTCTTGGCGCCGTCGTGCGCATCCGGCACCGTACCGTCCCCAGCGTTGTCCTTCGGCTTCCACTGGAACGCGCCGGCCGGGCTGTGGGTCAGCTCCCATTCGAAGCCGAACAGGTTCTGGAAGAAGTTGTTGCTCCAATGGGTCGGCGTGGTGGTCCAGGCGCCCTCCAAGCCGCTGGTAATCGTGTGCCCCCCATGGCCGCCTCCAAATGAGTTCCTCCAACCCAGGCCCTGCTCCTCGACGTCGGCCGCCGCCGGCTCCTTTCCGACATGTTCGCCCGGGCTTGCTGCGCCATGGGTCTTGCCGAACGTGTGGCCGCCCGCGATCAGGGCGACTGTCTCTTCGTCGTTCATCGCCATGCGCCCGAACGTTTCGCGGATATCGCGCGCCGACCCAACCGGGTCCGGCTTTCCGTTGGGGCCTTCCGGGTTGACGTAGATCAGACCCATCTGGACGGCCGCCAGCGGATTCTCAAGGTCGCGCTCGCCCGTGTACCGGCCGTCTGCCAGCCACTCGACCTCCGCGCCCCAATACACCTCCTCCTGCGGCTCCCAAACGTCCTCTCGGCCCCCGCCGAAGCCGAATGTCTTGAAGCCCATCGACTCCAACGCGCAGTTGCCGGCCAGAATCATCAGGTCGGCCCAGGAGATTTTCTTCCCATACTTTTGCTTGATCGGCCAGAGAAGCAAGCGTGCCTTGTCCAGGTTCGCGTTGTCGGGCCAACTGTTGAGCGGCGCAAATCGCTGCATCCCGGCGCCCGCACCGCCACGCCCGTCCTGGATCCGGTACGTGCCTGCGCTGTGCCAGGCCATGCGGATGAACAGCGGTCCGTAATGGCCGAAATCGGCCGGCCACCAGTCTTGCGAGTCAGTCATCAGGGCAAAGAGGTCGTTCTTCACCGCATTCAAATCAAGCGACCTGAAGGCTTCCGCGTAGTCGAACTCCTCGCCCATGGGATTGGACTTGGCCGCGAACTGACGGAGAACGTCCAGCCGAAGCTGATTGGGCCACCAGTCGCGGTTGCGAGTACCGCCGCCGGCCCCTAGTTTCAGCCCACCCCCGTGAAACGGGCACTCGGCCGCGCCGGTCGTGTTGTCTGATACCGTGGTGGGAAGAGTCGAATTTGCCATAGTTGATCGTCTTTTTCTCTACGTCTGAAGGAACGCGATAAGCAGGCGTGTGCGCAAAGGTTGCTCCCTTGATCGCACCTGTGTCTTGCACCGCTTTATAAAGTCGTACCCCTTAATCCGGCGGCGAGTCAAATAGGGGTGGGGGGCCTGAATGCCACTATGGGCGCCCCTCACCCGCACCGCGTGGTTGACCAAACGCACCGGCCGGTGTTGAGTCGTTCCAGACCAAGACCAAGTCCAGAGTCCCTCACGTGGGGGCGGCGGTTGATAGGGAATGAACGCTCGTCTTCCAATTGCGGCCAGACCTCCAATTTCATTTTTTTCTAGGAATTGTCATCCAGACAAGGTACGAGGAAGGTTCTGCCCACAACCACGAGTCTGTCCCATGTTCACAGCGGGGCCATCGCAACCACGAAGATCGCTCGATTTGAACCCAGAACATCCGATGTTGATTAGAAGCGAATGGGGATCCTTTCGCAGATAAGCTCCCACGTCTTTGAAGCCGCGCGACGGTAACATTTTGGGAAGACCGATATGGAGCACACCCTGCGACTCGAGCAAGAGACGGACGGTCGGTGGCTGGCCGAGGCGCCTGAACTCCCAGGTGTGTTGGCTTACGGCGCCACGGCTGAAGAAGCCGCCGTGAGGGCCCAGACGCTTGCCCTTGGGGTCCTGGCCGACAGATTGGAGCACGGAGAGCCGAAGCCGCATTCGATTAAGTTCACAGTCGCGGCATGAGGCGTTGGCCCTCGACAAAGTCGAAATAGGTGCTGACTGCCCTAATTAGAGCCTGCAACAGCTTGAGGGCTCTCGCAGCCTGGTTACCGACAGCGGCGCGCGGGTCTAAGTCTTCCTGCTAGCCTCAAAGGTGCCAATGGCGGTGAGCTTATTCTGGAGCCAGACCTCTACGATGCCGACGAGTTTATCCCCCACAAGCACGGCGCGGTACCTCACGTAACCTCCGGATATCCCTTTCGGATTGACAAACCAGATTACGTTTCCGTCGATTCCGCCTTTGAGCGCCTTCTCATCGATCGGATTCTGCAGGGCGAAGTGGGTGTTCGCAAGGAGGTCGTCGCCTTCAGATGATATATCTATGTTCAGTGGCGTAGCATTAGACGAAACGAGGGCTTCTGTTCCACGCCAACTTCCAACAAGATTCTCCTTGGTCACCGGGCTGCCCGCCTGCAAGGCGGGGAGGATCGGGTCCGCCGGCATGTTCACTTCCCGCGCGCCGTGCCGGACTACGTTATATGCGACTTGCTTGATCTCACTGGCGGTCTCTTTGGGAACATCGACCAGCAATTCGTTCGGATTGGCCCCGGCGTGGTCGTCTAAATCGATATTGGTTCCGAACGCCCTTTCGGCTAGACCAGCCGGATTCCTGTGAAACACGGTGGCATAAAACGTGACGGCGAACATATAGGATGCGGTCGGGGTTGGGTGGAATCCGTCAAAGTAAAGCGTGAGGTTGGGCGCGCGCGCTTCGAGGGCGTGCCAAGCCGAACCGGCCGGCACCAGGATCGCACCGATTTCGCGGGCGAGGCTCTGGGAGCCGTAGTCCAGGACTTGCTGCTCGCGTGGCGGCATGCCCTTGTGGCTCCATAAGGCGAGGATCACCGTCTTCGCCCCCACTGCCTTCGCCTCCGCGTCGAAAAGCTTGGCGAACCGGTGATAAGACTCCCAACCGGCGATCAACCACTGGCCGTTCACCTCTAGTTCGTCGTTCAACCCGCTCTGTTCTTGAAGAACCACGTAGTCCCAGTGCTTGGCGCGTATCTCTCGCTGAGCTCTCCCTTCCAGCCAATGACCTTCCAACGTCTGGCCGCCCTCGGCGATCAGTTCGCAGTCGACATCGATCGGGTTCGGACCGGAAGCTGCGATGCTCTTGACGATGTCAGGAAGGTTGTGGAAATAGATCGCGCTGTTGCCGATGAACAGGATCCGAACCTTGCGAGTGCCGAATAGTCGGTTCTCGGAAGGTGTATTGCCCGCCATAGAGGAAGGTTTCGTGGCGAAACAGCTACTGGTGACGAGCAGCACGAGGAGGAGGTGGATGAATCTAATCATAGTGAGTCCTGGTTTCTGGCGGCGGCCGGGAGCCGGTGGTACAGCACAGTCAAAGCCATGGGTGCTGAGGCCGGATCGGGGCGCGAGCTCTCGACGGCACGCGTAATCAACTGCTGAATGCCCGCCTTCAAATCGGATCCTGCCTCTGGGGTCAGCAATAGCAGTCGGTAGTCGATCAGGCTCTCGGGCCCCGTGACGAGATCCGGATACTCCCTGGCAGTGTTCTTGTAAAGGTCAACAAGGCTGTCTAGCGAGTCGAATTGCTTGTCGGGAGCTCCATGCGACGGTTCAGTTTGGAAATGCATCGCGGTTGCGCGATACAGTTTTTCCGTAATGGCCGCTTTCTGTCTTTGACCGACGAGCCGAATGAGCCCCGCCTCGACGAGCATTTTCGTGTGAAAGTACAGCTTCCCACTTGCGACGCCGATAGCCTTGGCCAACTCCTCGTTGGTCATCGCCTTCGGCCGCGTCAGCCGCACAATCGCGATCCGGAGCGGATGCGACATTGCCTTCCATTCCAGAGTCGTGGTCAAATACAGCGTGTCTTGTGGCTCCATACTATTCTATGGAGCCATAATATACTATGGAATGCATCATTTGCTGAAGGAGGGGTTCTTTCGCAGATGAGCTCACGCGTTCTTGAAGCCACCCGACGGTAAGATTTAAGGGAGATTGGCATGGAGTACACCCTGCTACTCGAGCAAGAGACGGACGGTCGGTGGCTGGCAGAGGTGCCGGAACTGCCGGGTGTGCTTGCGTACGGCTCCACGTCCGAGGAAGCTGCCGTCAAGGCCGAGACGCTTGCGTTGAGGGTGCTAGCCGATAGGCTGGAACATGGGGAGGCAAGGCCGCACTCAATTAAGTTCATAGTTGCGGCATGAGGCGCTGGCCTTCGACGAAGTCGAAAGACGTGCTGGCGGCGCCGATCAGAATCGGATGGATAGTTAAGCGCCAACCCGGTTCGCATAAAACACTAAGCCGTACAGAGTGGCCGGATTTCGTATTTGGGTTTCACGATTCCGAAGAGGTTGGACCGATAATGCTTTCCCGAATTGCCAAGCACACTGGCCTCACTCCCGAGGATCTCTGATTAGAAAACGGCCTAAGCGCATCTTCGAAGATATCGTCTTCCTTTGTTCCGTCTCAATGAACCAAGTGGGCCGGTTCTCATGCGCAACTTAGAGCAAGTGGCCGGGTCGCCGGGTCGACCGGCTGCACGGGAAGAAGACTGTCGAAGCCGGCGCCATGAGCCTGAATCGCTGGTGGCTGAGCTCGCTCACTTAAGGGCCAGGGCGATTGCCTCTTTCAACGTCAGCTTGCGTCCCGCAATCATGCGGCCTTCAAACGCCGCCTCGCCCAGCTCGGACCGGCACTTGCTGACCGCCTGGTCCCAAGCATTGGCGTAATATCGAGGGAACTGAACACCCTGCGACGCGGCAAGCGCCTCTGATGCGCCGAGAAGGGTGGCCCCGGCCGCCCCATGTCCGGTGAGAGACTCCAGAATCCCCGACTGGTGGAGCGCCAGCGGAATGTTAACGAGCAACCCGAGGCGCTGAAAGAGTCCTAAAGCCTCCCGAGTATGGTTGCTCGCATCGTTGTATGAGCCTTGCAACGTGTCGATGAGGGCGAGATCGCACAAGTTGAGCCCGCGCTGTTGTTGGCTGCCTCCGCCGACCTTTTTGGCTTCTCGCATGCTTTCTTCGAGGCATTCCCGGGCCCACCGCACCTGTCCGGACGCGAGCGCCACTTCGGCCATATTCCCCAAAACCGTAGACGTCAACTGGCCTCGGTTAAGAGCGCGCGCCAGATCCAGAGCTCGTTCAAGCGCCGAGATCGCCAACGTGTACTCGCCCGCGATGTAATAGGCGCTTCCCAGCCCATTGAAACCGCTCGCGATCACTAAATCGTCCCCTAGTGTCTGGTAGATAGCGAGCGCTTTTTCCGAGTGATCCACGGCGGCACGACCGTCACTTTGTACGATGGCCATCCAAGCCAGGCTTCCGTGGGCCCACGCCGCCAATCTTTGCGGCAATGCAGACCCGGCAAGAACCAGTGCACCCTCCAGGTGACCGCGACCCTCCGTCACATGGCCGTGCGTATCCCAGAACCTGGATAGAGCCAGCCCGAGACGCACCGCCTCCTCGCCATCTCTGTGAGCGTGACACCAAGCAAGGGCCGCCCTGAGGTTATCATGCTCGATTTCGAACTCCTCAAAGCGCTTCACCTCTTCTGGGCTTGCATCGGGTGGCCGCGGATCCGCTGCCCATCGCAGATAGAGGTCCCGATGCGAGGACGACACCTCTTCGACCAGACCGCTTTCCTCTAGACGTTCCGCCGCAAACTGGCGAATCGTTTCCAACATCGAGAAGCGCGTGCCCATCTCGGCTGGTGAAGCAATCACCAAACTCCGATCTACCAACGACGAGACAGTGTCGAGAATTTGGCCCGGCTCACTTGACTCGGAAATCGCCTCCGCAAATTGCATTGTGAAGCCGCCCCGAAAGGCGGAGAGCCGCATAAGAAGGTTGCGCTCCGTGTCCGTGAGTGCGTCCCAACTCCACTCCACCGCCGCCTGAAGCGTTTGATGGCGGGCGACGGTTCGGCTGCCTCCCGCGAGCAACTTGAATCTGTCGTCCAGACGAGCCTCGATCTCCGACACCGACAAAACGCGAGTGCGTGCGGCCGCCAGTTCGATGGCGAGCGGGATGCCTTCCAGTCGGCGGCAAATGGACGCAATCTGGTCGATCTCCGTGGGACCAGCGGAGGCAGAACCGCGCGCCGAGCGCGAACGTTCCAAAAACAGCCGCACCGCATCGGACTCGAGGATGGGACCTTCTCCCTGGCCCGCCGCTATAGAATCCGGGACCGATAGCGGGGGCACCCGCCATACGAGCTCCCCACTGACACCCAGAGACTGACGGCTCGTCGCGAGGATCGTGAGATTTGGGGCTGCTGAAAGCAAGAATTCGACACTTTCGGCGGCGCCTTCCACCACCTGCTCGCAATTGTCCAGGATGAGAAGCCTTTCCTTCTCTTGAATCTTCTTGGCCACGGCTCGGTGGAGCGAAGTTTCGGCGTGCTCTTGAATGTCCAGAGCCGTCGCGATGGTTGGCAAAACTGTGTCCCCGCTTTGGATGGAGGAGAGGTCGACGAATGCGGCGCCGTCGAGGAACCGACTTTCGATCCGCGCCGCCGTCGCCAGGGCCAGACGAGTCTTTCCCACCCCTCCAAATCCGCTCAGGGTGACGAGGCGGCAGCGTGCGAGAAGGCGAGCCACCTCGCCTATTTCGGACTCCCGCCCGATGATCGGGCTGACCGGATTCGGCAAGTGTGACGGCCTCGGCCTGGGCGACAATCTCGACTCAGTAGCGGATGCCCGAATGGCTCGATACACCGACTTGGTCTCGTCGTCTGGTTCGGTTCGAAGGTCGGTTCGAAGCTTGCGCCGAAACTCTATGTACGCTTCCAAAGCTGCCGCCGCCTCCCCGCAAGCGGCTAGCGACTTCATGAGAGCGCGGCACGTTTGCTCCCGATAACCGTCCACCGCCAGAGCGCGTCGCAGCGCGCTCGCCGCAAGAGCGTGTTCGCCTGCGTCGGCACAGAGGGCTGCCAGACGTACTGCGGCATCATGAAGCGCTTGTTCGCGGCTTTGGCGCATAGACATGGCAAACGGCTCGTCGCAGCCCGTCAGCAGCGGCTCCCGACAGATCTCAAGAGCTCGTTCCAGCGACTCTCGGGTTCCCTCTGCGGAGAGCGCGTCGAATTGAAGCACGTCAACCCCGAGGCTCGGGCTCGGTTCCAACAACAAGGAGCGCGGGCTGACTGCCGTTACCAAGTCGCCGAAGGAGCCGAGGGTACGGCGCACGGCCGCCAAAGTCTGACGCAAGTTGTGAAGGCCGGCCGCATCCGTGCTTTCTGGCCACAACATTCCGGCGAGGGTCTGCCGCTCAATCGGCTTGCCTTCTCGAAGAGCGAGGATAGCGATCAGCAAGACGGCCCGCCGCGTCAGATGCTGCGTCAGGTTCTTGCCGGACGCAAGAACCTGGGGCTGCCCAAACAATCTGATCTCGAGCAACCCTACGCCCGACACGGCGGAGAACTGACCGGCCGTAGCGGCCATATACGATCATCAGTTTAAACCATATACGGGCCGCCTTCACCCTCCTTTCCTGCATTGCGATCCAAATCTTGAGCCGAGGTCAGCGCTATTAATTGATCCAATGCGTCGTCTGGTTCACGATGGTCTGGGGGATCTGGCTGCAGACAAGTGGCCCCACGTCGGTCAGGATCGTCGCGTCCGGGTCGGAGCAGTAATTGCCATAGTTCGCGGAATTGGCCGGGAAAAGAACCGGCTCAACGCTCTGCCTTTCCCGCTGGCGTCATCCTAGGACACGGATGTACATGCGACCGTATATAAATGCGATGGGAAACGTATATGCCGTGAAATTCAGCACTTACCGGTGGGGTCCCGTCCCAAGGCGGTTGGGCGACAAGGCACTAGGGACACTTCTTGCAATAAAATTGTAATAGCTAAGCTGCCGCCTTGCGCTTAGTCTCCGGTCATGCCTTCAAGTCATCGGCAAGAGAACTTATTGGGATCGGACACGTAGCTACATCAAACCCGCAAATGAGCCAGACCAGTTCGAAACTCCCTGGTTGTACAACTGCGTCGGCGTAAACTCTGACTGATTGGCAGAGATTCTAACGATCACGGCCGCCGAAGGAAGGCCGGCGCATGGTTGGCGCTGTTCTTTGTTTGGATCGTTCAAGCTGGTTGACCCACTCGGCATCCAGGTACAGCTTTCGACCCGAAAGGTCGAGGGTCTCTTCGCGGTGCTTGCCCTGAGCCGGCGATATGGAATGGCGCGGGACGATCTGGCGGGGATCCTCTGGCCTGGTCGCCCGCTCGATATCCAGCGTTCCAACTTTCGTCAGTCCCTGGCGATTCTGCGCCGTGCTTTGGGAGACGACGCCCTCGAGGTCAACCGAGTCCATTGTCAACTTCGGACAAGTTTTCCTCTTATCACCGACTACGACTCGCCTGACCTTCGAGAGTCTCCCGTGTTCATGCCCAGCCAAGAGGGAGACTGGTTCGAACAGCTAAGACTGGATTCTGAGCCTGAAGAGGAGTCCTTGCTCATCCCGAGTAACTCCGTGGTCGGACACTTTATCAATACGCTGACCTGGTTTGCGGAGAACGACGCGCGCGGGATGTTTCAGATGCTCCGTTCCTCCGCCCCGCTGGCCCGAGGGGTTGCCTACCGAGACATGCTCAGGCTGCTGAATCGCGCAACGAAGGACCCCACGTTGGCCGGCTGGTCGGCTTACTGGCGCGGCTCATCCGAAAGCGATCTGGAGGTCTGTGCGAAGCTGTTACGCTTCGCCTTTGAGGAGGCCAAGAATCAACACGATTCAGCGCTTGCCTCAGAGGTCTGTCTCGAA
>Ga0302326_10030235_pt1 | contig 10846 bp, 7 predicted proteins | sample Palsa_T0_3_FD_202264 | JGI IMG/M metagenome (GOLD analysis project Ga0302326, IMG submission 202264) | Peat permafrost microbial communities from Stordalen Mire near Abisko, Sweden - Palsa_T0_3 | ecosystem: Environmental > Terrestrial > Soil > Palsa > Peat permafrost | place: Sweden: Abisko...
CTGTGGCTCAACCTGCCCGCGCGCGACAAGATGACCGCGCCGCGTTACCAGGAGTTCGGACCGGAGCGCATTCCGCTTGCGCAGCCCGCGCCCGGTGTCAGCATCAAGGTCATCGCCGGGCGCATCGGGGAGGTCACAGGTCCCATCCATCAGCCTGCGACCGACCCGACCTACCTCGACGTGGCGCTGAGCTGCGGTAGCACCTTTGCGCTGGAATTACCGCAGGAGCACGCGGCGTTCCTTTACACGTTCGAGGGCAGCATCGGGGTGGAGGCCGCACCGGAATCAGCGCCGGTGCGCACTCACGAACTCGCCGTGCTGAGCGCCGGCGCGCAGCTGCGGCTCACCGGACTCGGCGAAGGCACCAGCCGCGCCATCGTGGTGGCGGGGCGCCCGCTGCGCGAACCGGTCGCCAAGTACGGACCGTTCGTGATGAACACGCGCGCCGAACTAGAGCAGGCGTTCGCCGACTTCCAGGCCGGGCGCTTCTAGCAGGCCGCGCTGTCACTCACGGGCTGGGGGGCTCGGTAAGCACGGTGAAGCCGCGGCGCACGAACGCTTCGTGCGCCGCAGCGCTGTGCAGGAACTCGGCGTAGCGCGGCGCGGGCGGCCGAGCAGCGGCGGTGAGCGCCACCGGGTAGGTGATGGGCGGATGGCTGTCCGCTGGAAAGACGCCAACCACGCGCACGCGCTGCTCCGCCTGCGCATCGGTCTTGTACACGATGCCGAGCGGCGTCTCGCCGCGCGCCACGTAGGCGAGCGCGGCGCGCACGTTTTCCGCGCGCGCCAGGCGATCCGCCACGCTCTGCCACACTCCGAGCTGCGTCAGCGCCGCCTTCGCGTAGATTCCGGCGGGAACCGAGTCCGGGTCCCCGGTCGACAGGCGCCCGCCAGCCAACGCGCCGGCCAAATTGAACCCCTTGGCGATCTGCAACTCAAGCGTGCTGTCGGCCGGTGCGATCAGCACCAGCGCGTTGCCGAGCAGATCGTGGCGCGTGCCCGCCTTTAGCAGCCCGCGCTGCTGCAGATAGTCCATCCACTCGCGATCGGCGGACAGGAACACGTCCGCCGGCGCACCGGCCTCGATCTGTTTGGCGAGCACGGAGCTGGCCGCGAACGATGCCTTGACCTTGACCCCGCTGCGCGCCGTGAAGGCCGCATCGATCTCCTCGAGCGCGTCGGTGAGGGAGGCTGCGGCAAACACCAGAATTTCCCCGGGGACCGTCGTCGCAACTGGCGAGCTCGGGCCGGCCGCCGCAGGCGCCCCGAGCGCCAGGGACGTGCCGCTGAGCAGGGCGCAGAGGGAGGCCACGCCCGCGAACATGATCCGACGCAGCAGTTGTCTTGCCATAAGTCTCGTCCGTGAGCTAAGAGTAGTAAGGTGGCTTGTCAAGTGAGTCTGTCGCAACCGTTGCAGTAAATCACGCCCCGCGCGGGGTCCGCTTCGAAGTGCTACCTGCGGCAGCGGTGCCCGCAGGGATGGCGCGCACAATGCTGGGATGCATGCCTGTGCCTGCTGATTGTTCTTAGGTGCGATGGGCCATGGCCGGCCAGCTGTGCACCCCTTCGTCTACCTGGCGGCCGCCGGGCGCGCCATGGCTTGCGGTGCTCGTGTTGCCGTGCCTCGCGGCGGCATCACCCGAGGTGGCGGACCTGAGCGCCGCCGTCGCGCCGGCCCGCCACGCCGCTGACGCGGAGGCGGGCGACAGCGCGCTCACTGCCGAAAACGACACCGAACTCGCCGCCTTCCACTCCCCCTCTTTCGGGCCGCCGCGCGAGACGCCGGGGATCCCGTCGGATGAGGAACTAGAAGCTGCGCACGCCGTGATCGGCACGATCACGATCAACAACCAGAACATCTTTGACACCACGGATCCGAAGGAAAATACCTGGCTGTTCCGGCTTGCCAACCGCCTGCACTATCGCACGCGCGCGGGCGTCATCCGCCAGCAGCTGCTGTTCAGGAGCGGTCAGCCCTATTCGCGCCGCCTGCTCGATGAATCCGAACGCATCCTGCGCGCCGACGGTTACTTCTACGACGCCTGGATCCGCCCGGTGGCCTACGCCGACGGCAAGGTCGATCTGCGCGTAACCACCAAGGACGTGTGGACGCTCAATCCCGGTTTCAACTATGGACGCAGCGGCGGCACCAATTCCACGGGCATATCGCTGCAGGACACCAACATCGTGGGCAGCGGCGCGGATGTCATCCTGTCGCACTCGACCACGGTGGATCGCTCCGGTTCGCAAATTGCCGTGCAGGACCAGCACGCCTTCGGCTCGTTCATCTCGGCGGGGGCCAACTACGCCGACCTGAGCGACGGGCGCCAGCGGGAGTTCACGCTGCAGCGGCCCTTCTATTCGCTCGACACGCGCTGGGCTGCAGGTGTCTACGGCATCAACGATCTGCAGACTGATTCGCTGTGGGACCGCGGCCAGATCATCGATCAGTTCCAGGACCTGCACCAGGGCGCGCAGGTCTACGCCGGCCTGTCAGAGGGACTGCAGAACGGCTGGGTGCGCCGCTGGAGCACCGGCCTCACCTACGACGAGCACCTCTTCTCGCCGGTAGCCAGCTGGCCGGGGCCCGGGACGGTTCCCGAGGACCGGCGCTTCCTGTACCCGTGGGTACAGTTCGACCTGGTGCAGGACGACTTTCTGCGGCTGTTCAATCACGATCAGATCGCGCGCACCGAGGATTTCTATCTGGGCAGCGCCGCGAGCGCTCGCATCGGCTACGCCGACGCCAGCGTCGGTTCGAGTCGCAGCGCGCTCATCTTCCAGAGCTCTGCCTCGCGCGGTTTTCGCAACGGCGGCTCGACGCTGCTGCTGTTCGGCGATTTTTCCGGGCGGGTGGAGGCAGGCACGCTCTACAACGGCATCGCGGATGCCTCGGTGCGCTACTACGTCGAACAGAGCAAGAACTGGCTGTTCTACACCATGCTGCTCGCCACCAAGGGGTGGCGGCTCGACGTCGATGACCAGATCCTGCTCGGCGGCGACAACGGCCTGCGCGGTTATCCGCTGCGCTACCAGGACGGCACCGCGCGCGCGCAGTGGACTGTCGAGCAGCGCTATTTCACCGACTGGTACCCGTTTCAGCTGCTGCGCGTCGGCGGGGCAATCTTCTTCGACACCGGGCGGACCTGGGGCATGGGGCCGCTGGCGGCGCCGAGCCTGGGACTTCTGAAGGACGCCGGCTTCGGCCTGCGGCTGGGGAGCTCGCGCTCGGGCCTCGGCAACGTCATTCACGTTGACCTGGCCTTCCCCTTTAACGGGGACACCAGCATCAGCCGCGTGCAGTTTCTGATTCAGACCGAAGCGCACTTCTAGAGAGTGCGCCGGCGCAGCCGCCGTCAGCGTTTGGGTGCGGCCGGGGACGGCGCGGGAGGCGTCTTGCCCGAAGGGGTGGCGGGCGTCCTGCCGTTGGCGCCGGGCGGCGCCTGCGGCGGCATCATGTCGACTGTCAGGGTAAAGGTGCGCTTGTCGGTGCCCTGCAGCGCACCGACGCTCACGACCTGTCGCGCCACTTCCTCGCCGCGGTCATTGCGGACGGCGATGACGACGAAATACTCCCACGGCTCCTCGAGCGGCGGGTGACGAATCATCCCTTCCACGCGCAGCGCGGACGTGGCCGCCACCTGGCGCTTCGCAGCTTCCTGATCGAAGCGCAGGTGGTGCAGGCAGCCCGGGCAGATGCTCAGGCTCTCGAGAATCGTCGCCTTGCAGTGCGGGCACGTGCGCGTCTTGCCCGGGGTCACCGGGCGAGAAGCGACGTTCATGCGTTTCCGAAGCCCTTGGTCTCGCCCTTGCGCACTTCGCCCTCGTAGCCGAACTCCACCTGGCCGCGCATGCGCGAGCCTGCGGCCACGGTCAGGGAACCCGCCTTGACGTCGCCATTGATGACGCCCGTCTCGAGCAGCTCGACGCGCTTGGCGTTTTCGATGTTGCCGATCAGCTCACCGCCGACGCTCACGACACTGGCCTTAACGTGTCCCTCAAGACGTGCGCCGGCATCCAGGCTGACATTGCCGTCCACCGCGACATCCCCCTTGAAGCGGCCGGCGATGCGTACATGGCCTGAGCCGGAGATCTTGCCCTCGATCGTCAGATCGGAGGCGATATGAGATTCCTTCATATCCTGGCGCTGCGACGCCGGGGCCGGGACTGGCCGTCTGGCCGCATCCGGGCTCAAGGAGGCTACGTTGGTCTTCTCTGGCTCCCGCGGATGCCCAGGCGCCGGGGTAACTCCCGGGGTCGCTGGAGCGGGGCCGGTTCCGGTAGTCGAGTCTTTCCAAAGAGCCATGGGTAATCCCTGTGGTGATTTAAGCGATTGAAGTTACGCGCCGCCCTGCCATGGGACCACTGTCTCCCGGCGGAGACAAGTACCCTGCCCCACGGGGCGGCCGAACGGTGATTTCACCCCGAGTGTAATCCGATGTGCGCGTCACGTTCATGTCGGGTCTCTCAGTCCAGCCAGGCCCGGGGGTCCCCCCATAAGGCGCGCCGGGGCAAGCGGCCGGAACTGCAGCGCGGCGGGGGGGTGCATAGGCGACGGCACCCCCGGCAAGAGACTCCCTCAGCCGTCTATCAGGCGCAGCAGCTCGGCGGTCTTGTCGCGCACCAGCGCTTCGCTGCCGCGCGACTCGACGTTGAGGCGCACGAGCGGCTCGGTATTGGAGCCGCGCAGATTGAAGCGCCACTCGTCGAATTCCACGGACAGCCCATCAGTCAGGTCGATGGCCCGCGCGCCCGGCTCATAGCGGGCGCGGACGCGGGCCAGAATCGACTTGGCATCGCTCGTCAGGTGGCGATTGATCTCCCCGCTGGCCGGAAACAGCTTCATGCGCTCCCCCACCAGGGCGGACAGCGACGCACCACGGGCACTGATCACCGCCAGCACCAGCAGCCAAGGGATCATGCCGCTGTCGCAGTAGGCGAACTTGCGGAAGTAGTGATGCGCGCTCATCTCACCGCCGTAGGCGGCATCCACCTCGCGCATCTTCTGCTTGATGAAGGCGTGCCCCGACTTGCACAGCACCGCGGCGCCGCCGTACTGGCGCACGATGTCCAGCGTGTTCCAGGTGAGCCGCGGGTCGTGGACGATGCGCGCGCCTGGCTCGCGGCGCAGGAAGGTCTCGGCGAGGAGCCCGACCAGGTAGTAGCCCTCGATGAACTGACCGGTCTCGTCGAAGAAAAAACAGCGGTCGTAGTCACCGTCCCAGGCAAGTCCCACGTCCGCGCCGGTGCGGCGCACGACGTCGCCGGTGGCAGCCTGGTTCTCGGTCAGCATCGGGTTCGGCACGCCGTTCGGAAACGTGCCGTCCGGCTGGTGATTGACCTTGATGAACTCGAATGGCAGGTGCGGCTCCAGCGCATCGACGATCAGCCCGGCGCCACCGTTGCCGGCGTTGACGACCACCTTCAGCTTTTTGAGCGCTGCCACGTCCACGTAGCTGAGCAGGTGCTCGAGATATTTCTCGCGGATGTCGAGTGGCCGTTCGCTGCCGGCGCGGGCCGCCTTGGCCGGCAGGCGCCCCTCCTCGATCAGGGCGCGCATGTCCTTGAGGCCCGTGTCGCCGCTGATCGGCCGGGCCTGCTCGCGCACGAACTTCATGCCGTTATAGTCGGGAGGATTGTGGCTGGCGGTGACCATGATGCCGCCATCGAGCCCCTGCGCGAAGGTCGCAAAATACGAGCCTTCGGTGCCCCACAGGCCGATATCGAGCACGTCCACACCGCTGTCGTTGAGGCCGCGCTTGAGCGCGCGCGCCAGTGGCTGGCTGGACAGGCGGATGTCGTAGCCAACGGCAACTTGATGCGGCTTGACGAAGGCTGCGTAGGCGCGGCCTATGTCGTAGGCGAGCGTCTCGTTGATCTCATCCGGTATGCGACCGCGGACGTCGTAGGCCTTGAAGCAGTCGAGGTTGCGCATGGCTTAGTCCTTCAGCCCGTCGTTCCCTTGCGTCCGTAGGCATCCTCAAACCGCACGATGTCATCCTCGCCGAGGTAGGAGCCGGACTGCACCTCGATGATCTCGAGCGGGATCATGCCCGGATTTTCGATGCGATGCTTCACTCCGATGGGAATGTAGGTGGACTGGTTTTCCTCGAGCAGGAACACCTCTTCGCCGCGGGTGATGCGTGCAGTGCCCGCCACCACGACCCAGTGCTCAGCGCGGTGATGATGCATCTGCAGCGAAAGCGTGGCGCCAGGCTTGACCTTGAGGCGCTTCACCTGGAAGCGCGCGCCGTTCTCGATGCTGTCGTAGCTGCCCCACGGCCTGAACACCTCGCGGTGCAGGGAATGCTCGTAGCGGCCTCGCTCCTTCAGCTGCAGCACCAGCTTCTTCACGTCCTGCACGCGCTCCTTGGGAGCGACCAGCACCGCATCCTTGGTCTCCACCACCACGTGATCCGTGAGGCCGACGGCTGCGACCAGGCGGCTCTCCGCGTACAGGAAGCTGCCATGCGTGTCCTCGCAGATGACATCGCCATGCATCACGTTGCCGTTGCCATCCGCATCGCTGGCGGCGTGCAGCGACGCCCACGAGCCGACATCGCTCCAGCCGGCGTCCAGCGGCACCACCACCGCATCCGCGGTCTTTTCCATGACCGCGTAGTCGATCGAGTCGGACGGGCAGGCAGCAAAGGCCTCCGCATCGATGCGCGTGAAGTCCAGATCCGCCTTCGCACTACGAAAGGCCGCCTCGCAGATGCGCGCCATCTCAGGCTGAAAGCGCGTCAGCTCCTGCAGGTAACGCCGCGCGCGGAACATGAACATGCCGCTGTTCCAGTAGTAGTCCCCCGCGTTCAGAAATTCGCGCGCCTTCTGCGGGTTCGGCTTCTCGACGAAACGCGCGATGCCGAACGCTGCGCCATCGGGCGCGCCGCGCTGGATGTAGCCGTAGCCGGTCTCGGGGCTGCTCGCCACCACGCCGAAGGTGGCAAGCTTGCCGGCCTCGGCAGCGGCGAGGCCGATGCGCGCAGCGCGCTGAAAACCCGGAACGTCGCGGATCACATGATCGGCCGGCAGCACCAGCAGCACCGGATCGACTGCGTTGGCGTCGGCTGCGATGCCCTTGAGGGCGGCGTGCGCGGCGAGAGCGATGGCCGGCGCGGTGTTGCGCCCGAACGGTTCGAGAATGGTGGCGCGTGCGGCCACCTTCAGCTGGCGCAGCTGCTCGGCGACCAGGAAGCGGTGCGCCTCGTTGCAGACAATGACCGGGGGCGCGCTCGCCAGTCCTTCCAGGCGCAGCACCGTCTGCTGCAGGAGCGTACGCGGGCCTGTGAGCGCCAGGAGTTGCTTGGGGTACAGCTCGCGCGACAGCGGCCACAGGCGTGTGCCGGCACCGCCGGATAGGATGACTGGGGTCAACATGCCTTGGATTCCCGCCCGACCGGTCTTAAGCGGCGGACAGCAGCTTGCCGCGGCCGATGGCGTAGTAGGTCAAGCCAAAGCGACTCACCATCGCCGGATCGTACAGATTGCGGCCGTCGAAGATCACGGGCGCCTTGAGCAACTCGCGCAGCCGCTCGAAGTCCGGGCTGCGGAACTCCTGCCACTCGGTGACGATAGCCAGGGCATCCGCCCCGCGCGCGGCATCGTAGGCGTTCTTGGCGAGCGCGAAGCCGGCGACGCCTGCGTACAGGCGCTGCGCCTCCGGGCCTGCCACGGGGTCGTAGGCGTGAACCTTGGCGCCGGCTTTCAAGAGCAGGTCGATGAGCGTGCGCGCCGGCGCTTCACGCATGTCGTCGGTCTGCGGCTTGAAGGCGAGTCCCCACAAGGCGAGCGTGCGCCCGCGCAGGCCGTCGGCGAAATGGCGCTGCATCTTGTGGAACAGCACCTCTTTCTGCTGTGCGTTGACCGCTTCAACGGCGTTCAGGATCTGTGGCTCGTGACCGGCCTCGTGCGCCGAGCGGATCAGGGCCTGCACATCCTTCGGGAAGCAGGAACCGCCATAGCCGGTACCCGGATAGATGAAGCTGTAGCCGATGCGCGGGTCGGAACCGATGCCGATGCGCACCTTCTCGATATCGGCGCCCACGCGCTCGGCGATGTTGGCCAGCTCGTTCATGAAGGAGATCTTGGTCGCCAGCATCGCATTGGCGGCGTACTTGGTCAGCTCGGACGAGCGGATGTCCATGACGATCAGGCGGTCGTGGTTGCGGATGAACGGCTCGTACAGCGCCCGCATCAGCTCGGTCGTGCGCGGGTTGTCGGTGCCGATTACCACGCGGTCGGGCTTCATGAAGTCGCCGATCGCGGCGCCCTCTTTGAGAAATTCAGGATTGGAGACGACGTCGAACTCAACCTGCGCGGCGCGCTGCGTGAGGGTATCCGTCAGGGCCGCGCGCACCTTGTCCGCCGTTCCCACCGGCACGGTCGACTTGGTGATGACAATGCAGTAGCGGCCGAGGTGCGTGCCGATGGTGCGCGCCACGGCGAGCACGTAACGCAGGTCCGCGGCACCATCCTCGCCGGGAGGCGTGCCGACGGCTATCAGCTGGAACAGGCCGTGCTGCACCCCGCGCACCGCGTCGGTGGTGAATTCGAGGCGGCCGGCCTCGGCATTGCGCTTGATGAGGGCGTCCAGTCCCGGCTCGTGGATCGGCACCTCACCACGGTTCAGTCGCTCGATCTTGCCCGCGTCCACGTCCACGCAGATCACGTGGTTGCCGGCATCCGCCAGGCAAGCCCCGGTCACGAGGCCCACATAGCCGGAGCCAAAAATGGTCACACGCATGAAGAGTTAAGTAATTGAGTACTAAGGAAGAAAGAAGGGCGAAGCCTAAAGGAAGGCGCTCCCGCGCTCAAGCGCCCGACGCGCAACCTACGACGTCAATTGAGGTTTATGCGAGGGGTGTTTGGCCCTGACTGGGCTTGCCGGCTTCGGACAGACGCCGCTTGGCGGCGAAATCGGCGACCTTGGCGGCCGGGGCGTGCGGCAGAACTGCCTTGCGGGTCCAGACGTAGTCGCGGATCTCGACCTCGGCCTGGTATTCGGCGACCGATTCGGTCAGAAGCCCCAGCGCCCGATGGCAGTCGAAGCTGGCCAGCGCGACCAGGAGCTCATTGAGCAGCTGCTGCATCTTGGACCACGGCAATCGATGCTCGATCGCGCGCATGATCATCGGGTGATCGGTGCCGGTAACGTTGGAACCGATCAAGAGCTCCTCGAAGAGTTTCTCGGCAGCACGCAGACCCGTGTATTCGATCTCGATATCGCCGTCCGGGTTATTGGCATCGCGCACCGTCAGACCCATGAGGTTGACCAGCCGCCGCGCCAGGTCATCGATGCGCACGGGACGCCCCATGTCGAGCACGAATACGTCGCCGCCGTTGGCCATGGAACCGGCCTGGACCACCAGCTGGGCCGCTTCCGGGATGGTCATGAAGTAGCGGATCACATCCGGGTGCGTGACTGTGACCGGCCCGCCGCGCCGGATCTGCTCCTGGAACAGTGGCACGACGGAGCCGGAGGATGCCAGCACGTTGCCGAACCGCACCATGCAGAAGCGCGTGTGCGTAGTGCGCTCCTGCAGCGCCTGCAGGACCAGTTCGGCCAGACGCTTGGTGGCACCCATGACGTTGGCCGGATTCACCGCCTTGTCGGTGGAGATCAGCACGAAAGTCTCCACGCCGGTCTCGAGGGCGGCCTCGGCGGTGTACCAGGTGCTGATGACGTTGTTGTGGATGCCCTCGATGACGTTGTGCTCCACGATCGGCACGTGTTTGTATGCGGCGGCGTGGTAGACGGTCTGCACCGCGAACGCTGACAGCACTTCACGTACGCGGTGCCGGTGATGCGCATTGCCGAGCAGCGGCACGATCTCGACCGTCAGGCGCTCGTGCGCGGCGATTTCCTCCAGCTCGCGCTCGATGTTGTAGAGCGCAAGCTCCGACATCTCGAACAGCACCAGGCGACTGGGCCCCAGGCGCACGATCTGCCGGCACAGCTCCGAGCCGATCGATCCACCCGCCCCCGTCACGAGCACGCACTTGCCGCGGATGCACGAACCGAACAGCTTCGGCCGCGGCGGCACGGGGTCGCGGCCCAGCAGATCGCTGACATCGACGTCGCGCAGCTCGCTGATCTGCGCTCTGCCGGAGATGAGATCCGACAGATTCGGCAGCGACTGCACATGCACCCCTAAGGGTTCGAGCTCCGTCAGGATCTCGCGGCGCCGGCGGCGCGAGGCCGACGGCATCGCCAGCAGGATGCGGTCGATGCGTCGCTGCCTGACCAGGAATTTAAGCGAATCAGAGGCGTAGACCGGAACGCCGTTGATATTGTTGCCCTGCAGCGATTTTTTGTCGTCGATGAACGCGACCGGCTCGAAGTCAGGACCACCCAGGAGCGCCGAGCACACACGGGCGCCCGCATTGCCCGCGCCATAGATGGCAACGCGCGCCGCGGTGCCGCGTACACCGGAGCGCCGCAGGAACAGGTAGCGCGCGACGAAGCGGCTGCCGCCGACGTACGGGAGCGCGAGTGCCCAGTAGATGCCGAACGCCGAGAGCGGGATCTGGTGGCTGGCGATGAACCGGTCGAAGGCCGCCAGCACCAGCACCGAGAAGCTCACGCCGGCGATGACCGTGATCATCGCCTTCGGGCCCATAAAGCGGATGACCGCGCGATACAGGCCGAACAACCAGAAGAAGAACAGCGCCGAGGCGACGGCGACCGCGAAATAGGCGAAAGTGCGCTCGAGCGCCACATCGAGGCGGTCAAACTTGAGGGCCAGTGCCGCCCACAGCGCGGTGGGTATCGCGACCGCATCGGCGGTCGCCATGATGATTCGTTTGGTTTCGCGGGGCAGTGCAAGAATCGTGGCGGCGACCG
>Ga0302326_10030236_pt1 | contig 10845 bp, 11 predicted proteins | sample Palsa_T0_3_FD_202264 | JGI IMG/M metagenome (GOLD analysis project Ga0302326, IMG submission 202264) | Peat permafrost microbial communities from Stordalen Mire near Abisko, Sweden - Palsa_T0_3 | ecosystem: Environmental > Terrestrial > Soil > Palsa > Peat permafrost | place: Sweden: Abisko...
AGAATTTTCAAAGGCGTTTTACGTCCAAAAACCCTATCGCGTTCACCAACTGACCGCCGATCTCGCCACGCTCGTCGGTAAGAGGCAGTGAAGCCTTCTTATGCACCCCAGCGGGAACTCGCGCTCCTCTAGGACGAGCGCTCGTGACGGCGCGCAGGACCTTCCCTCACGCTTTTTAAGTTCGACGGAAGCCATTTTTCACCAAATAGGCAGGCGTTTGGGAATCGAACCACCGGCACTTGGGAATGGGGACATAATGGGGGGCACGAAATTATTTGATTGAAAAATACGCAATTGTGTCAACCACTAAACGCCTCAATGTGATGCCGCCCCTGGCACCATATTAATCAATCGCTTGGCCCGACAAAGCGCAACGAGCGATGCCTCGCGGACAACCGTTTGGACAACACTTGAGATCGACCTCTACGACAAATCGCAGGGGGCCAGTCTCGGACGCCGATACCCACGCGGAACTGGGCGCCGAATCACGCTGCCATTTTGTTGCCGCCTAGCGAGCGGCGCATCAGGTCTTCGCCGAAAACAACACGCACCAGCCGTTCGGCGTAATGTCGCCGGCAACAGACTTGCAGGTCCCGTTCGCGTCCGCCGTCGCGCCGGGGATGAACAGCTTGCAACCGCTGCACTGATGTCCGTTGTTGGGCTCGGTCTGGTATTTGACCGATTTCTGCGGGATTGAGCCGGCGATCGCGCACGGAGCGAAGAGGAATGTAGTCGCCGCAGCTGCGGCGGAAAGCACGGCCCGTCGGGACGGGGATTGCGAGTTTGACATAAACCCTCCTGGTCTTGACGTTGCACAATAGGTGAGGCGCCTGAGCATGTGGCGGCTCTCCTGAGGATTGATTGCGACCCACTCGGGGACAACGCCCGATCCATAACTCCGCGTGGCGCAGTTTCAGGGTGTCGCAACGCCTCCAAGTTCCGGCCAGTCCTTTGCGAGACTGACGCCGAGCAGCGGCTTCGGCGCGCCTTGATGGCAGGTGGCGCAGTAAAGCTTCGGGCCGTCGCCAGTCGGGCCGAGACGATTGGGCGGCCACTCCGACTGTAACGTCTCGAGATATTGCGCATTCAGTTCACGCGTCATCTGTATGCCGTGCCAGGCGGTCACCCGCTGCGGCGTGCTTTGCGGCCATTGGCTGAAGGCGCGGCTGTTGTGACAATAGGTGCAATTGACGCCGAGGCTGGTCGACAGCGACATCATCAACGCATAGGTCTTCTCGGTTTGCTGGATCGGCGCGCCGAAGCCGACCGGCAGCGCTTGCGTGGCCTGAACCCGCGCCACGCCGTCGCCGTCGAGATAGCCGCTGAACGGGTCGGTGCTCAACCCAGTTGAGCCGTTGATCTTGTTTGGATGCCCGAGGCCATCGTTATTGGTCGCAAAACCGGCGGTCTCACGGCCCCCCTTGAACCAGAGATTCGCGGGAACCGGCTGTCCGCGATGACAGGTGTAGCAGGTGACGCCGACCGTACCGACATGCGCCTGCCAATCCTGGTTTATGTGGCGGGTCATCTTGAGCATAACTCTCGCAACCTTCTTCGTGTAAAGGTTGTCGTCCGCCATGTTGTCGGGGTTGTGGCAATAGGTGCATCCCTGATCCTGCGGCGCGACCCAGGCGGAGAGGCCAAGCATCACCCGGTTGAACTGGTCCACACTGAGATCGGTCAGCACCTGCACGTTCTTATAGGCGCTCGTCGCCTTGTCGCCGTCCGCCGAAGCTTTGTCTATTGGATCGGGCAGCGTGTTGGCGAGCTTCAACAAATGTTCGGAGGCGTTTGTGGACAGTTGGTCCATCGCCAGCCCACGGTAGCCGGTCTGAAGGCCATGGATCGGGGGATGGCTCCAGCCCGCGGTGAACAGCATCGCCGCGGTCAGAAGCACAAAGGCCGCCGTAGCGAAGAGCAAAACAAGGTTTCTCATTGCGAGGCCCCCGTCGTTGCCGGATCGACGACCGGTGGGAAAATATGCGGGTAGGAGGGCGCGACGTTGTGCTGAACCGCCCACAAATACCAATTGTCGACCACGGTGCCGGTGAGCAGGATGCCGATGCCTCCGGTCAATGGGCAGAGCACGGCGAACCACCAGGCCCAGCGGTGGATCGATTCCATCGTCGCGTTGAAGCCCATGGTCCAGCGCCAGAACAGCGCTGCACGCTCGGCCGCCGTGCCGCGGTAGAGCATCTGCTCCACTTCACGTTCGCCGCCATAGCGCCCGACCGCGAGGATGGTCCCGCCATGCATCGCGAACAACAGCGCCGATCCATAGAGGAAGGCGATCGACAGCATGTGGAACGGATTGTAAAACAGATTGCCGTAGCGCAGCGAAAAAGACGCGGTCCAGTCAAGATGCGGAAAGATGCCGAACGGGACCGCCTCGCTCCAGTGTCCCATCAGCAGCGGCCGGATGAAGCCGAGCACCAGATAGAGCCAAATCGCGGAGGCGAAGGCCCAGGCCGTGTGCGTGCCCATGCCGAGCGCGACAGCGCGGGTGTACATCCTCAACCACCACAAGATAACCGCGGAGGTGAGGAAGAAGCCTGCCATCAACCACCACCCCCCCTCGGCGAGCGGCGGCAGGATCATGATCCCGTATTGCGGTTTTGGCGGCTCGAGCGCGAGCCATGGCAGCTGGCGCACGAACTGGATCGGGCTCCAGTGCACCGATGCGAGCATGTTGAGGCCGATTATCTCAAGCGCGAAAAAGCCAAAGATCAACGAGGCTATGCCGTAGCCGCCGAGATAAATCGGTCCGACCTGGGCGTTGCCGATGACGCCCAACCAATATTCGAACGACGGCTTGCCGACCCGCTCGCGGGCGATCAGGGGGTCGCCGACGCCGAACTCGGGGATGTCAGGACGAACCTGAACTTGCGTGAACACGTTCTCATAGACGGACATCGGAAAGCCTCCCGCAGCCTAGCGCCAGATCGGCAGGTTAAGCCACCAGTTCCACCATTCCGGCCAACCCCGGGTCCAGAACGGTCCGCTGATGATGATACAAACGGCGCTCCAGAAGACCGCCGAGACGGCGAGGAACAGGCCGAGCCGATGGATGCCGAGCGTGCCGATCGAGTAGCCGATGGCGTCGCGGAAGTAGGTGTCTTCATACTCGGTCGGAAGCACGCTTCCTCCGCGTCGCGGATTGGCGGCGGAGAGAATCAGAGATCCGTGGATAGAGAGCGCGAGGCAGGTGGTGAAGAAGAACGACACCGCGAGCATGTGCGCGGGATTGTAGTGAAAGTGCAGATATTGATAGCCCGTGTTGGACACCCAATCGAGGTGGCTGAGTATCCCGTAAGGAAATCCATACCCCCACGCGCCCATCAGCACAGGACGAATCACCACCAGCGCGACATAGGCGAAGATCGCAAAGCCGAAGGCGACCGGCACGTGATAACCGATGCCGAGCTTTTTGCAGATCTCGGCCTCGCGCAGCGCCCAGGACACAAAGGCGCCGACCGCGCAAACCGTGATGACTTGCCACAAGCCCCCTTCTTTCAGAGGCGCAAAGCCAAGTCCATATTTGATGTCCGGCGGCGCGATATTGATCTGCCAGACGTTCCAGGTCGGACCCAGCGCCGCGCCATAGAGAATCATCGCGACGCCGACGCCGGTGAAAATAAGCGTCGTGACGCCGAAGAATCCTACAAAGAAAGGGCCGACCCAGAAATCGAATAGGTCGCCACCCAGGAGCGTGCCGCCGCGGACGCGGTATTTTTTCTCGAAATTGAGCATCGCCATGATCGGCGCTCCTCGAATGAATCCTCAACCCAAGATAAGTCGCGCGCGGGCGGACACGCCGCCGCCCGCAACGCACCGGCTCTTATATTGAGCCCCTTGCGCTCAACCGAGTCCGGTCGTCTGTTCAATTTGCCCGGTCTTGATCGGCTTGCCTTCCAACCAGTTGTAGCGATCGGTGCTGAGCAGGATGAAGTGAATGATCAGCGCCAGAACGAACAGGAAGACGGAAAGCGCCACCAGCGCGCGTCGCGGATCGAAGAGCAGCCATACCTTATACATGAGCCTCTCCTGTTAGCCGATCAGCGATAGGGCGTGATGGACGGCCGTCGTGGCGCCATCGATGAGCGCATAGCCCTTCGGGCCTGGAATCCAGGGCCTCCACATCCAAACAAGGAAGTGGGCGATGATCGCGACCACAGTGAAAGCGATGAAGCTGGTAATGAACAAGGAGTGGAACTCCTTGGCCTCCGCGTCCGTCAGTCCGGAAAGAGAGGATCTCTCTCCGTAGGGCGGCGCCCTGTCTGGTGTAGCCATTGTCATTGGCATCAACCTTCTCTAGGTTACCGCGCACGCCTTGGCGCGGCGGGAAGCGTCGGGACTTGTTCAGAGTCTCGACAGGCGTTCCGCGCGGTTGCGCCGCTCGGATGATTGCAACATCGATTTGGCCATCAGGGCGCACGAGGTCGCGATAGAGGCTTGTGAGCGCGCTTCCGTCGTCCAGGAGCCGCGCGCCGGCGCGGGTTCGCACTCATCGGCGGCGTAGCGGGCGTAGAGACGCGTGAAGCCCTCGGAGATGACGAACAGCGGCAGGAACAGCGCGTAGATCAGCCGCCATTGCAGATCTTGTCTGAAGTAGGGGACCGCGTGGTAAGCCAGTCTCATGGCCTCATCTCCTCGGATCGGGGTTCGCGCTCGTGCATCAGCTCGCCAGCTCACGGGCGCGTTCGACCTCCGCGACGTCGACTTTGTTTTCTCCAAGACGGCGCGCCTCGCGTTCCGCGGCGTCGCGCAGCCGTTTGGCGGCGGAGATGCGGACGATGACCGGAGCGCTTTCGATCAGTTCGTCCAGCCTCGCCCTGGCTTCGTCGCTCCATTCCATTTCGCGCCGGTAGCGCGACGGCGTCGCCTCCACGCGATCCATGTCGGTCGCCAGCGGCAGGATATGGAACAGCGCGTCAAACATCGCGTTGCACACTTCCTGTGTGAGGTAGGTCGCGCCGGAATAACCCATGAACGGCGTGCCGGTGTGACGTCTGACGATGGCGCCGGGGAACGATGCCGGGATGTAGACGGCGCGCGCGCCGGCCTCCGCGAGATAGAGGCGCTCGTTGTAGCTGCCGAACATCACCAGGGGCGTCTTGGTTCGGATCGCTTCGCGCACCGCCGGGTTGTCGGTCTTCTCGCCCGCTAGGCGGGAAATCGCGAACATGCAGGGCAAGCCGAGTTCGTCTTCGAGAAAGTGCCGCACGCCTCTGGCGTAGGTTTCGTTGGCGACGATGGCGAAGGTCGCCGCGCCAAAGAAGTCCTGCGTCACCGAGCGCCACAAATCCCAGATCGGCTTCAGCGTCGTGTGCTTTTCGCGCGCGATGAACGGCTGCGGATCGAGGCCCAGCAACTCGCCGAGCGTCTCCAGGAATTTGGTGGTCGAGTTGAGACCGATCGGCGCCTGCAGATAGGGCTTGTCGAGCGCTTCGCACAGCGCGCGCCCGAACTCCCGGTACATGCAGATATTGAGATCGGCGTCGGCGAGGCGGGGAATGTCTGCGAGATGGGCGCCGAGCGGAAAGACGAAATTGATCTCCGCCCCGACGCCCTCCACCAGGCGGACGATTTCCGCGACGTCGGAGGGCGTATTGAATACGCCATAGGTCGGACCGATGACATTGACTTTGGGCTTTGCGCCCGCCTCGCGCGGCTTCGGCTTGGCGGATTTGCCCTTCTTGCCGTATTCGCTCCACAGCCACAGCAACGCGCGGTTGGCGCACTGCCACTGATCCTCGTCGATCGTTCGCGGCAGGAACCTTTGCAGGCCCGACCCTTCAGGTGTCACGCCGCCGCCAATCATCTCGGCGATCGACCCTGTCACCACGACGCTCGGCTGATTGGGATCGAGCGTCTTGTGAGCGCGTTTCATCGCCGCCTCGGTGCCATGCCGGCCAAGCTCTTCTTCAGCAAGACCGGTGACGACGATCGGCAATTCGTGCGGGGGAAGCGCGTCAGTATAGTGCAGCACCGACGTGACTGGCAGATTCTCGCAACCAACAGGGCCGTCGATGACGACTTGAAGCCCTTTCACCGCCGTGAAGACATAGACGGCGCCCCAATAGCCGCCGGCCCGGTCGTGATCGAGCACTAGCATGCGCCGACCTCCCCGCCGACTGGCAGAGTTTTGGTTTGTTTGGCTCGAAAAGCGGGCCGCTCTCTTGGCGCCTCGCGCCAGACCCCAGCGGCAAAACCCTCGCCGACGCCGGCGAAGAACGACCGCATCTCCGCGAAGCGGCCGCCGGAGGCGAGCGCCGTGTTGACGATCTTGGAAAGCGAACCGGCGCCGGCGACCCCCATCAGCGGCCGAGCCGAGATCAGATTGGTGAAATAAAGCGCGGGGATCGCGCGGGTCTTGGCGGCTTGAACGACCGGCGTCGTTCCAACGACGAGATCGGGAGCGAATTCCTCGAGCGCCGCGAGATCCTGTTCGAGCGTGGCGCGGAAGACGACCTCTACACCATGGGCTTGCAACCAAACGCGATCGTCTTCGGAATAGGGCGTGCGCGGACAAGCCGTGCCGACATAGCGCAGGTCCGCGCCGCTCTCGATCAGCAGCCGCCCGACGATCAATTCCGATCCTTCGTAGCCGGAGAGCGTGATGCGCCCACGGATCGGCGCCGCGGCGAGCGCCGCCTGGATCGCTGGCAGCAGACGCGCCTTGGCGGCGTCGAGTTTGTGAGCTTCAACGTTGCAGACGGTGGCGATGGCGTCGAGCCATGCCGCAGTTCCCTCGACGCCGACCGGCGCCGAGCCGACTACGGTGCGCCCCGCTGTCTGAAACTCGCGCACGCAAGCGGTATAGAAGGGATGGATTGCCGCGACCGCGGCGCAGTCCAGCGCAGCATATAATTCGCGCCATTCGCGGGTTGGAACGACGGGGCCGGCGGCGAGACCCAGCGGCTTCAATAAACCCGCGATCTGCACGGGATCGGCGGGGAACATCTCGCCGAGCAGCGTCACGGTCGGCAGGTCCTCGCGGGGGCTGCGCGGCGCCTGCACGGGGCCTTTTTCGGCCTCGTTGCGCGCGAAGTTGAGCATCGCGCCGGCCAGCACGTCCTTGGCTTCCGCATGCGTGGGCACGCCGAATCCCGGCACGTCAATGCCGATGATGCGCACGCCATCGATCTCCTTCGGCAACAGCCGGAGCGGCACGCCCGAGGCGGTCGGCACGCAGAGATTGATCACGACGATCGCATCGTATTTGTCGGGGTCGGCGAGCTTGAACACAGCCTCGCGGATATCCTCGAACAGTTTGCCTGTGACGAGCGTCTCAGAATTGAACGGCACGTAGCCGACGGTGCGGCGCGCGCCATAAAAGTGCGACGTGAAGGTGAGTCCGTAGACGCAGCACGCCGAGCCCGACAGCACACTCGCGGTGCGGCGCATCCGTAGGCCGACGCGCAGCGCGCCGAACGCCGGGCACATGCTTTGCGGTTGGTCGTGCGGGCCGGCGGGATAATCCTTGGCGTAGCGCGCGAGAGTCTCGCTCATCCCCGCCTTCTCGGCCGCCGCCCGCATGGTTGCTTTGCCGGAGTGGCATCCCAGGCCATCCTGCGTCGTCGCCGCCTTGTCGACGCTTTGCGCGATCTCACCGGAGCGCGCGAGCGCCTCGGCGGCTTCGATCGGCCCAGTTGTTTCGGCTGGCGCATCGAGCGTCATGGTGAGTCTCACACAGCCTCGTAGACGACTTCGAGCGAAGGCTTTGGCGCGAAGGTTGCTCCGCACATGTCCTCCATCGTCGCCGGAAGCAGCGTCACGTGACGGCCGACCGCTTCGCCGCTGAACAGGCCGAGCAGCCCGTCCTGGCTCAGCGGCTTCGGCCGGTTCGGCAGCGCGTCTGCGACATTTGCGGCGAGGCCCTCGAACAGCGAACCCCAGCGGCCGCCGGGCATGCCGACGATCTCGTAATTCGCACTCTTGCGGCGGATGTCTTCATCGGCGGGGATCGCTGAAAGAACAGGAATCCCTACGGCATCGGCGAAAGCCTGCGCCTCGCCAGTTCCATCGTCTTTGTTGATGACGAGGCCGCCGACGCCGACATTGCCGCCGAGTTTTCTGAAATATTCGACCGCCGAACAGACATTGTTGGCGACGTAGAGTGACTGCAGATCGTTGGAGCCGACGACGATGACTTTTTGGCACATGTCGCGGGCGATCGGCAGCCCGAAGCCGCCGCACACCACGTCGCCGAGGAAATCCAGCAGCACGAAGTCAAAACCCCAGTCATGAAAACCGAGCTTCTCGAGCAATTCGAAACCGTGGATGATGCCGCGTCCGCCGCAGCCGCGCCCGACTTCGGGGCCGCCGAGCTCCATGGCGAACACGCCATCGCGCTTGAAACAAACATCACCAATCGCGACGCTTTCGCCGGCGAGCTTCTTGCGCGTCGAGGTCTCGATGATTGTCGGGCAGGCGCGGCCGCCAAACAGCAACGACGTCGTGTCGCTCTTCGGATCGCAACCGATCAGCAGCACCTTCTTGCCCTGTTGCGCCATCATGTAGGAGAGATTGGCGAGCGTGAAGCTTTTGCCGATGCCGCCCTTGCCGTAGATCGCGATGATCTGCGTCGCCTTCTTCGCCACGGGCGGGTCGATCTCTGCGATGAGATGCGCGGGTGGGTGGGCGAGCTCCAACTCGCTTAGAAAGCCGGTCATGTCGCGCTCCAATCGAGAACCATCTTCACGCAAGCCGGATCGCCGAAAGCGATCGGATAGGCGTTAGCGGCCTCGCGCGCCGCGAGGCGATGAGTGATGAGGCCGTCGAGCGACAGCGCGCCGCACTCCGCCATGTCGCGCGCTTCACGAAGATCGTCCGGCGCCCATTGCGCGGCGATGCGGATTTCCGCCTCCCGCATGAAAGCCGGGGGAAACGCGAAGCTGACGACGTCATAGAAGCCGGCGAGCGTGATGCATCCCCGCGGCGAGAGACGTTGAATGAGCCCATCAAGCGCTTTCGCGTCGCCGCTGACGTCGATGATTGTCGCGTAGTCGCGGCGCGGATCGTCGTCGGGGGCCACCACGCGGTATCCCAGTTCGCCGCTCACGCGGGCGTTGTTGGTCTCCCAGACGATCGGTTTTGCGCCACGCGCGACCGCAACCCGTGCGATCAACCGACCGAGCGCGCCGTGCCCGACGATGAGCGTCGGTCCATCGGGGCGAGCGACGTTGACGGCGTGCAGGGCCGTGGCGGCGAGCGCCAGCAACACGCCGCGCTCTCCCAGGCTCACGTTGATCGGCATAACGCGCGCGCCCGGCGCGACAAGTCGCGAAGCCGAGCCGCCGTGCAAGCCGCGTACGGCCCCGAAGCAGCGGGCGCCGGGAACAAACACGTTGGCGCCGACCGCGAGACCCGCCTGCGGACCCGCGCTGACGACCGTGCCTATTGTTTCGTAACCGGGAACGAGCGGATAGCCCATGCCTGGAAAGGAGGGCATGCGGCCGGTGTAGAGCAGCTTCTCCGTGCCTGCGCTGACGCCCGACCAGCGGGTTTCGACGACCACGTCGCTTGGCTGGGGCTCGTCGAGGGGAAGCGTCGTCAGCACCAGCCGCTGCGGCCCCTCAATAACGACGGCAAGGGATTTCATCACTCGCGACCCTCCGCCCCTTGGTTGTTCCTCACCGAGCGTCACTTTAAATGGACGTATCAAAACGTCAAGTCTAATTTACACCGCCGTCGCCGTTACGACGCTTGCCAGGAGCGGACGGCGGTTTCGCAACGATATTGCCGCCTTGAAACCGGCGCCGATCAGCAAATCGCCGATTTCCGCCGCCGACCGGGCTCGTCCGCGACCCATCGCCAGCAGATAAAAGCCGAAATAGGCGTCGCCGACCGGCTCGGCGCCGCGGGTCGCGGCCATCGGTTCGGCGATCAGCAGTCGACCCCCGGGGACAAGCGCCGCGTGCGTGCGACCCAACAGAAGGCGCGCCGATTCGTCGTCATGGTCGTGCAGCACGCGCACCAGCGAAACGATCTCGGCGCGTTGCGGCAGCGGATCGGTGAGGAAATCGCCTTCGAGCACGCGCACGCGAGACGAGAGTCCTTGATTTTCGAGCGCCGCCCGCGCCCGCGCGGCGACCGGCGGCAGATCGAACAGCATGAGGTCGAGCTGAGGCGCCCGCTTCGCCAGCGCGGCGAGGAAAGCGCCTTCGCCGCCGCCGACATCGAGCCAATTCCGCGCCGTCCCCAGCGGAAAAGCGTCGAGCACGTCCTCGGCGATCATCGCCTGCGAGCGCGACATCAATTCAGAATATTTCGCGAATGCGCGGGCAGCGCCCAAGGGCGGGGGATCGCCTGGCCGTCGCGCCGCATACGGCCAGAAACGCGCCAGGGACGCCGACGTCTCGCCCTTGAGCAGTGCGACGGGATCCCTGAGATCGTCATAGAGCAGCGCGTGATGTTCGACGAAGGCGGCGATAGCGGGATTGCCGATCATCGCGGCGCCAAGGTCCGCGAGCGCGAATCGGCCACCGCGAACCGTCTCAAGAAGTTTTAGCGCCACGGCGGCGCGCAAGACCCGCTCGGTTGCCTCGGGCGTGAGGCCGATCTCCGCGCTGAGCTCAAGGCTTGAACGCGGTCGCTCGGCGAGCCGCGCAAACAGGTCGAGCCGCACGCAGGCGGCTAGGATTTGCGAATAGACAAAACCGGCGCAGAGATCGAACAAGGCGCGCGCGCGCCTGTCGGCGACCCCGCGGGTCAGCGGAAAGGATGCGGCCCAGCGCTGAAACGCGGGATTGGCGACAAGGCGGCGCCGCCATTGCCTCAACTGCTCGCGAAGCGGCGGCGGCGAGCGCATCTCGGCGACGGCGGACATTTCAAGCGGCGGCG
>Ga0302326_10030238_pt1 | contig 10845 bp, 12 predicted proteins | sample Palsa_T0_3_FD_202264 | JGI IMG/M metagenome (GOLD analysis project Ga0302326, IMG submission 202264) | Peat permafrost microbial communities from Stordalen Mire near Abisko, Sweden - Palsa_T0_3 | ecosystem: Environmental > Terrestrial > Soil > Palsa > Peat permafrost | place: Sweden: Abisko...
TGCTTTGGATGGCGCGCCGCTAACCCGGTTCCGTCAGAAAAATTCTTCACCGGACGGCACAGAGACAACGATCTGGGGCACTTATCTCCTCATAAAAAAATCATGCCAATCTCATGTCGCGCAAATTGACAGCCGTGGCAGCAGGTGCGAGCTTCCGTAGACTGGGCGCGCTTCAGCCGCGCCCAACGAGGAGCTGCTGTGCGACGCATTTTTATCCTTCTGTGTGCGGTTTTGCTTGCTGTCCTGCTGCCTGCGGCCGTGCACGCGCAAACCGCGACCGAGACTCTAGTGCATGTCTTCTGCCAGGGCGACTACCCAACCTGCACCGAGGGCTTTAATGCCCAGAGTGGGCTCATCCAGGCGAGCGATGGAAATTTCTACGGCTCCGCGCAGGCGGGGGGGAACAATCTCGATGGAGGAGTCATTTACCGGTTGTCGGCGTCTGGAAATTACGACGTCATCTATACGTTCTGCCAACTCCTCAGCGGCAACAATTGCCTTGACGGCGCGGCACCGGTCGGACCGCTTACCGAAGGCCGCAACGGTCTGCTCTACGGGGTAACGCACGACGGCGGCCCCTCCAACGGGGGCACCATTTACTCGCTCACGCTTGGCGGCCAACTGACCACGCTCTACTCTTTCTGCAGTGCCGGCGGCAGCGCGTGCCCGGGCGGGGGCAATCCTTCCGATGGCCTGGTGCAGGGCAGCGACGGAAATTTCTACGGCGCCACGACCGAGGGCGGCCAGACGGCTTACGGCCAGGGTCTGGGTGGAACGATTTTCAAGATGAGTCCGGCGGGCGCGTACTCGGTGGTGTACACATTTTGCAGTACTACCGACCCGACGACTGGACTCTGCCTCGATGGCGTGGCTCCGGACGGCTACGTTGCGGGCACCGGCAGTATGGTGCAGCACAGCAATGGCAATCTCTATGGCACCGCGGAAGGAGGAGAGTACGGCGACGGCGTCATCTTTCAACTTACGCCGGCGGGCAAGTACTCCGTCGTCTACAGTTTCTGCACGGTGCAGAACAACACGGGCGGTTGCCTGGATGGATCTGCACCCTATAACTCCCTGATCGAAGGGTCGGATGCCAGTCTTTATGGCGTAACTGGAGGCGGGGGGCAAAACGGCGCGGCCAATGGGGAGGGTGGGACGATCTACAAAATCGGCACCAATGGAAAATTAACCACTCTCTACTCCTTCTGTGTGAACCCGGTGAACGGTGACGTCTGCCCGGATGGCGATGGCTTGCAAAGTGGCATGGAGCTTGCGGATGGCAACTTCTATGGCTCCGTCGCCAACGGGGGAGACGGCGCGTATGGCAATTACGGCGGGGGCTATTTCTATCAGATGACTCCCAGCGGCAAGCTGACGCCGCTCTATAACTTCTGCTCGCAGGTATCGTGCGACGACGGGTCGAGCCCCAGCGGGGGCCTTCGTCAGGGCAGCAATGGGCAATTTTATGGTCTTGCAGGCGGCGGTACGTCCGGCGGACAAGGCGGCATTTTCGAGGCGGCGGTGTCGCCATCGCTATCGCCGGCGGTCATCTTTACGGCGAATCCTGCGACCATCAATTTCGGCAAATCGACGCAGCTATCTTGGTCGTCGAGCAGTGCGTACAGCGAAACGTTGCAGCAGTGCGAAGCCTATTACAACGGAAATCCGTATGCAGCAGTGGATGCAAGCGGCCTCTACCTTTTCACGCCGCCATTTGCGGGAACTTATCATTTAGCGATCATCTGCGGCGGGCAGCAGGGTGGATTTGTAACTGTAACTGCGCTGAATCCGACGCAGACGGTATTGACCGTAACGCCGAACCCGCTAGCGGCTGACAGCAAGGCGACGCTGAAGGCGATTGTCTCGCAGACAGCCGGCAGCGCAATCCCCACCGGCGAGGTGCAATTCAGATATGGCTCCCGCGTCATTGCCAGCGGCAATCTCACCGGCGGCGTCCTGTCGGTATTGGCATCTGACAATGGACTGCCCGCGGGGAAGTACTCGATTGATGCCGTGTATCTGGGGGATGGGCAGAATTTTGGGTCGACGTCGACTGCCGTGATTGTCACTGTGCAGTGAGTGGCGGCGGCCTTGGAGCCGCCGAAGGTAGAAGAGGTCGAATCGCGGCGCGAGAACACTCTTAAAACAGAAAAACGGCGGGATTAAGCTCCCGCCGCTTGATTTTTCTGACCTGGTTCCGTAAGAGGGAGACGCCGGGTTAGGCGCTGCGCTTGTCGCGCTGGTTCTGCTTGAAGTCGTCAATTTTTGCGTTGACGTTCTCCTTGGCATTTTCCACCGAATTGCTGATTTTTTCGCGCATATTGGCGCCGTCATTCTGGTGGTCGGACTTGACCGTCTTCGTGGCCTCGTTGGCCGCGTCCTTGGTGTTGCCCCAGGTTTCCTTGGCTGCGCCTTTTACCTGATCGGCGACGCCCTTGTTGGCCAGGTTCTCGTTGCCAACTGCTTCGCCGACGCCCTGCTTCACCTTGCCGACTGCCTGATCCAGCTTGCCGCTTACTTGATCCTTGTTCATATAGTCCTACCTTCCCTTTGGGGGTTCAGTAACGTTTTTGTTACGTATACGGTCGAGATGCAATGAAGTTTGCGGGTTAGGCTGCCCCTATGGATAACCAGAGGCAACCCGGCCCGGTATGCGCGTAACGCTCAGAGCGGCAGGTTAGACAGCGCCCCGTCGCCCGGTAATGAGCTGGATGACCAGCACTACCAGTGCTACGACCAACAAAATGTGTATGTACCAGGCGACCACGTGGAAGCCCACAAAACCCACCAGCCACAGGATGAGAAGAATCAGAAAAATCGTCCACAACATCGAGCACTTCCTCCTCGTTCAGGGAACTCGTACTTCGCTGTGTTAAGTTGCCCGTAGCGGGAGACGGGTTGCCATATTGCCTGACGAAGTGCACAAATTGACGACCAGGAAGGTTGCCTTGCAGGGTACCCTTGGGGCCTTCAGCCATCAGGCGCTGTCCGGATTGCTGCCACGTGCGCTACCGCACTTTTGTGGCCTGCCGGAGGAGACCTTCGCTGCGCTCGAGGCTGGGCATGTCGACGCGATCCTGCTGCCGTTGCGCAATGCGCTGGCTGGTCCTGTGCTGCCGCACTATGAGTTGTTGCGGCGGAACCTGCTGGGTGCTGCTCCGGTAATCTGCGTGGCGGAGTGTGACTGGCCGGTGCATCTGCAGCTAATTGGATTGCCGGGCGCGCACCTGACAGAGGCCGGGGCGGCCGCTGCCTATACCGCGATCGAGGAAGTTTTTTCGCACCCGATGGCGCTGGCGCAGTGCCGGCATTTTTTTGCGGCGCATCCGGAGATTCGCGCAGTGGAATTTCACGACACTGCCGCGGCCGTCGAGCACATTGCCCGGGCGGAGGATCCGAGGCTGGCGGCGATTGCCTCGGCGCAGGCGGCGGAGGAGTTCGGCGCGGTGATTGTGGCGCCGGATATCCACGATCATCCCGGCAATGCGACGCGGTTTGCGCTGCTGGTGCCGCAAGGTGACGCCGTGGCGTGGCATGGGCGTCTGCATCCTGAAGTGCCGGCGCCGGCGATTGGCGCGGCATTGCTGCCGGGGCTGATGGGCGACCAGGTGCACCAGGCGGTGAATGCTGCCGCGCTGCCCATCCGTAGTGCGGTGTTGCTGCCGAACGGGGAAGAGCTGTGGCGGGAGGACGTCTTTCTGTCCTTCGAGCTGCCGGCGGAAGCGGCGTCCGAAAAGTGGGACGCTGCACTGGAGCGTCTGACCGTGGTTTGCCTGCGGACGGTCGATTTAGGTGCGTTTCCCAAGCTCAGGGTTTAGGCTCGGGGGCCGACGGCGGCGTCCTGATATGGGCGTTGTTCTGGATGCAGTGCCAAAGTCTGCGCATCTCATCAGCATCTTTACGGCGACACCTGTTGCAACCGGCGATTCGGCCGATGATTAACGGTGCAGCGATCCCAAAGTTTTGAACAGGGCCGGGCAACCAAAGGTTGCGACTTTCGCAATGATTTAGCGTCTAACATATATAATTTGTGAGTGAAGGGGACTCAATGTCAGAAGTTATTGAAAACAAAAAGATTAGTATTCCGGAGCGAGCCATTCCTGTGCTCCCGGTCCGCGATACTGTGCTCTTTCCCCATGCTGTGCTGCCACTTACCGTTGGCCGGGAGTCCTCCATTCAGCTGATCCAAGCGCTGGGCGAGGACAAGACGGTGGTCGTGGTGGCGCAACGGGACGCGCAGGTGGACGCGCCGCAGCCGTCCGATCTGCACCACATCGGCACGCTGGCGACGATCCACAAAATTGTGAAGATGCCGAACCAGAGCCTGTTCGTCTTTACCGAGGGCACGGAACGCGTGCTGCTCGGCCAATTTGAGCAACTGCAACCGTATATGACTGCGACCGTGACGGCCGTCGACGAGCAGAAGCTCATCGAGATGCCGGAGACGGAAGCGTTGCAGCGCAATGTGCAGCTGCAGTTCCAGGAAATTGTGAAGGTGTCGCCGACATTGTCCGACGAGTTGCAGACCATCGCGCTGAACATCGACGATCCGGGCAGGCTGGTGGATTTCATCGCCTCGTCGCTGCCGTTTTTGTCGACCCAGGATAAGCAGACCTTGCTTGAGACCTCCGATATTGCGGTCAGATTGCAGCGGATTCACAAGCATCTGGTGAAAGAAGTGGAAGTGCAGTCGCTGCGCTCGAAAATTCAAAGCGAGGTGCAGGACCAGGTGCAGCATTCGCAGCGCGAGTTCTATCTGCGGGAGCAGCTGAAGGCGATCCAGAAAGAGCTGGGCGAGGGCGATGATGGTCCCAAGGACATCGAAGAGCTGCGCAAGAAAATCGAAGACGCGGGCATGCCGGAGGAGACCAAGAAAGAGGCTCTGAAGGAGCTCGGCCGCCTGGGGCGGATGAATGCGATGTCGCCCGAGTACTCGATGACGCGCAACTATGTGGAGTGGCTGGCCGCGCTGCCGTGGGCGAAATCGTCCGGCGGCGAAGTTGATATTGTCAAGGCGCGCGACGTCCTCGACGAAGACCACTACGACCTGAAGAAGGTGAAGGACCGCATTCTCGATTACCTGAGCGTGCGCCGTCTGAAGCCGGACATGAAAGGGCCGATCCTGTGCTTCGTCGGGCCTCCGGGCGTGGGCAAGACCTCGCTGGGCCGCAGCATTGCGCGTGCCATGGGACGCAAGTTCCAGCGGCTGTCGCTGGGCGGCATGCATGACGAGGCGGAGCTGCGCGGACATCGCCGGACATATATTGGTGCGTTGCCGGGACAGATTATCCAGGCGCTGCGCCGGGCGGAAACCAACGACCCGGTCATCGTCATGGACGAGGTCGACAAGCTGGGCCGCGACTTCCGCGGCGACCCATCGTCGGCGCTGCTGGAGGTGCTGGATCCGGAGCAGAACGTGTCGTTCAGAGACAACTATTTAGATGTCACGTTTGATTTGTCGAAGGTGCTGTTCATCTGCACCGCGAACATGCTGGACACGATTCCCGAGCCGCTGCGCGATCGCATGGAGATCATTGATCTGCAGGGGTACACCGAGGAGGAGAAGACGCACATTGCGTTCCGCTACCTGATTCCGCGGCAGATTAAGGAGAACGGCATCAACGAGGAGCAGATCACATTCTCAGAAGAGAGCGTGCGCTTCATCGTGCGGCATTACACGCGCGAGGCTGGGGTTCGCAGCCTGGAGCGTCTGATCGGCACGGTGTGCCGCAAGCTGGCGCGCCGCATCGCTGAGGGCAATCCCGACAAACTGGCGGTGACGCCGGACACCGTGAAAGAAATGCTGGGCGGCATCAAGGTCCGGGTCGACACGGAAATTGCCGAGCGCACGCAGCGCTCCGGCGTGGCCGTCGGGCTGGCCTGGACGCCGTCGGGCGGCGATGTCCTGTTCATCGAAGCCAACAAGATGAAGGGCAAAGGTGGCTTCACCATGACCGGACAACTCGGCCAGGTGATGCAGGAGTCCATGCAGGCCGCCATGACCTGGGTGCGCTCCAACGCTGCCAAACTCGGGCTGCCCGAGGACCTGACCAAGGATGTGGACATCCACATTCATGTTCCGGCCGGCGGCATACCGAAAGATGGCCCATCTGCCGGCGTCACCATGGCAACAGCGCTGGTGTCGCTGCTGACGGACACGAAGGTGCGTCCGCTGACCGCGATGACGGGCGAGATTACGTTGAGCGGAAACGTGCTGCCGGTCGGCGGCATCAAGGAGAAGTTCCTTGCCGCGAAACGTGCCGGTGTCCGCGACGTTGTGTTGCCGGCGGACAACCGCCTGAACGTCGAGGAGGACCTGACGCCCGCGCAGATTGGCGACGTCACCCTGCACTACGTCAAGACAATCGACGAGGTGCTGGACGTGGTGCTGCCGAAGACGCGCGCGGAAGTGAAGCGCGATGCTGAGGTCCGCGAGGAAGTGCTGAGCCACGCGTAATCTCGAACGTAATCGTGGCGCCCATCGGTGAACCTGCCGGTGGGCGTTTCTTTTTTGCATGACAGTCCGCGGCGTATTCTTAGATCGATGCAGGTGCGGGTGCTTTTTTTTGGAATGTTGAAGGATGCCGCGGGGCGGGAGTCGGAGTTGCTGCCGTTGACGGAGGGCGCGACTGCGGCTTCCGTCGCCGAGTATTACGCGGCGTCGCTGCCGGTGCCTGCGGAATTCTGGCCGTCGCTCGCGGTTGCGGTGAACCAGCAATATTCCGCGCGTAGTCGCGTCCTGCAGGAGGGCGATGAGGTTGCGTTGCTGCCTCCAGTGAGCGGGGGTTCCTCCGGTGAGTGACAGCATGAGGGTGGCGCTGGTTCGCGAGCCCATCGTCGCGGAGGATCTGTTGCGCGATTTTCCGTCCGAAGCTGACGGCGCGATTGTGACTTTTGCGGGCATTGTGCGCGACAATTCGCGGGGGCGCCGCACCCTTTTTCTCGACTACGAAGCGTATGAAGACATGGCGCTGGCGCAGATGCAAGATCTCGCGCGACAGGCGGTCGAAAAATACGGTGTCCGTGACGTGCTGCTTATCCATCGCCTTGGACGACTGCAAGTAGGCGAGACCAGCGTCTTCATCGCTGTCGCCAGCGCTCATCGCGCGCAGGCGTTCGACGCGTGCCGCTGGCTGATCGACACGCTGAAGCGCACGGTGCCGATCTGGAAGAAAGAACAGTTCGAGGACGGCGCGGTGTGGGCGGATGGCGAGCCGTTTCCCGAGGCGGTTGCGCAGTGATAGTGACAGTGACAGCTCGCAATCTAGTCCGATGTTGCGCAATCCTGCTTGCGCTCACAGCGCTGCGAGCATTGGCGCAGGATGAAGCCGCCCCGACCATTCGCGTCAACGTGAAACTCGTCAACGTGTTCGTCAACGCGACGGATGCGCAAGGCGCGCCGGTGGCCAATCTAACGCGCGATGATTTTTCGCTGACAGAAGACGGAGTACCGCAGCAGATCAAAGTGTTCGAAAAGCAATCCGAGCAGCCGCTGTCCATCGTGCTCGCCGTTGACACCAGCGGCAGCGTGCGCAAGGACTGGCATGAGGAGTTGGCTGCGGCGTCGAGTTTCCTGCGCACCTTGATTCGCCCGGTCGACAAAGTGGAGCTGCTCGAATTCTCGACGCACGTCCGGCAGATTGTTGCTTTCACAAATAAGGTGAAGGCGGTCGATTCCGGCTTGAAAGAGTTGAAGCCCGGGTTCGCAACGGCGCTGTATGAGACGGTCGAAACGGCGGCGGAAAATCTGCGACAGTTCGAGGGCCGCAAGATCATCGTTATCGTCAGTGACGGCGGCAATACCGCCAAGGGGACGACCTACGACGACGCGTTTCGCGCCACCATTGCGGCGGAAACCAGCATTTACAGCATCATCGACGTCCCGGTGGAGGCGAGTGCCGGCCGCGAACTGGGTGGCGAGCACGCCATGATCACGCTGGCCGAGGACACGGGCGGGAAATTTTATTACGGCGGTAATCCGCAGCAGCTCGAGGCCAGCTTTAAACAGCTGTCCGACGACCTGCGGACGCAATACTTGCTCGGCTATTACCCGGTGAAGCGTGAGGGCGCGGAAGATTTTCGCAAGATTGCGGTCACGCTGGCGCACACCGGCAATACGACGCCGATACTTTTGCGTTACCGCCCCGGCTACTTTGCATCTCAACCGGTAACACCGTAACGGAAGGCTACAATTCGTCATGCCAACTCAACGAAAATCGCCGGCCACTTCTGCTCAAGGCCAAGAAGCGCTGTACCTGAAGTCGCTGGCCGAGCGGCAGGTGCGGGTCGAGATCAAGCTGCGCGACGGCGAGCGGCTGCATGGCTGGATCGAATACTTTGACGACAACATGCTGCGGCTGACCCGGGAAGACGGGCCGAATTTGTTCGTCTACAAGCACCACATCCACACCATCTCCGAGGGAGCACGTGCGCGCGGCAACGGCGCTGTCAGCAACGGGGCCGCGAAATCCGCATGAGTGCCGCCGAATTTGTCACAGTCGCAGAACAAATAGCTCGCGACTCCGGCGCGTTGCTCCGCGAGTTCTACGCGCGGGGGGTCGAGACGGAATACAAAGGTGACGTCGACCTGGTGACAGAGGCAGACCGCGCCAGCGAAAAGCTGATCGTGTCCCGGCTGCGCGCGGCGTTTCCTGAGCATGGCATCGTCGGTGAAGAGGGAACACGCGACCAGATGAGCGGCGAGTATCGCTGGTATGTCGACCCGCTGGATGGGACGACGAATTTTGCGCACGGCTTTCCCGTCTTCTGCGTGTCGATGGGGCTGGAGCGGCGCGTCGCTGGCCAGAAATCTGACACCGACGGCGAACTTGTTGCCGGAGTTATTTACGATCCGCTGCGCGACGAAATGTTTTCCGCGTCGCTCGGCAACGGCGCGATGCTGAATGGGCGAAGGATTCGAGTCTCGCCGACGAAGTACTTGTCGGAATCGCTGGTGGCTACGGGCTTTCCCAGCCACAAGCGGCATGACAATCCCAACATCCACTTTTATCAACAATTCACGCTGCGATCGCACGGCGTCCGCCGCGCTGGATCTGCGGCGCTCGACCTCGCTTACGTCGCCTGTGGCCGGATCGACGCGTATTGGGAGTTCAACCTGAACCCGTGGGACACATCAGCCGGCGTTTTGCTGGTGAAAGAGGCCGGGGGCACCGTCACGGACTTTGCCGGCGGCCCGTTTCAACAGAACAGTCGCGAGGTTCTGGCGACCAATGGTCCGCTGGGCACGGAAATGATTGAGCTGTTCAAGGTGCTGTTTCGCGACAATGATCTGGGGCCCGTGCCGACGCCGGCTGAGTATGCTGCGCAACGCAAAAACCGATAACTTTCGTGAGCGAAACGGGCTGGCCGCTCCTGCTACAATCGTCTTTCGAACACCGAGAATTTTGCCTGGAGGAAAGAGCGCGGCATGGCGTATGTGATTGCAGAACCCTGTATCGGAACCAAGGATTCGGCGTGTGTGGATGCGTGTCCGGTGGATTGCATCCATCCCAAGAAAGACGAAAATGGTTTTGGCGAAGTCGACCAGCTATACATCGACCCGGTGGAGTGCATTGATTGCGGCGCGTGTGTGCCGGTCTGCCCCGTGTCGGCGATTTTTGCGGCTGACGATCTGCCGGAGAAGTGGAAGCATTTTGAGCCGAAGAATTCTGAGCATTTTGGCCGGTAATTTTCCGGACGGCATTCATGACGCGCGGCCAGCAGGCTGCGCGTTTTGCTTTGGCGGCACGCGATGATCGCGCATACCTCGGAGGCGATCGTGTTGCGGACGTGGCCGTTCCGCGAAGCCGATTTGTTGATCACATTGTTCACGCGCGATCAGGGAAAAGTCCGCGGGGTGGCGAAGAGCGCGATGAAAAGCCGCAAGCGCTTCGGCGGAGCGCTGGAGCCGATGACGTGGGTGCGGGCGCACTATGCTGAGAAGCCGCGGCAGGAGTTGGTTCGGCTGGACACGTTTGAGATTGTCAGCTCGCCGCTCGCTGAGCCGGTGGATTATGGCCGCGCGACCGGTCTCGCCTTTCTGGCAGAAGTGCTGGACGAGCTGCTGCCGGATCATGATCCGCACGATGCGGTATTTCGATTGACGGTGGCGACGCTGGAGCATCTGCGGAATGATGCGATCTGGATGCCGGTGACATATTTTGCATTGTGGTGCACGCGGTTGATGGGCTGGCTGCCTGAGCTGCATCGCTGCGTGGAGTGCGGCGGCAATCTCGCGCAGGGAGCGTTTTATCATGCGACGCGCGACGGAATTTTCTGCAGCGTGCACAAGCGGCCTTCGGCTGCGGCGCTGAGTGCGGAGTCGCTGGCGTTGGCTGACGCGATGCTGCATTTTCCGCTGGAAGCGCTGATGAAAGACAAGCTGACTCGCGCGCAGGGCGCGGATCTGCGGCGCTTTCTGGTGCTGTCGCTGGAGCGCCACATGGAGCGGCGGCTGACGACGGCTGCCGTGCTGACGCGGCTGAAGTAAAATCAGCAGAGCAAATCAGCGAAATCGCTGCTCATCTTAGACAAGAAAGAACGCAAGCCACCGCAGCCGCCATGCCCACGCAGCAAACTTCACCCCTCACATTTCAGGAACTTCTCTTCGCGCTGCAGACGTACTGGGCGGCGCAGGGGTGCGTGTTGCAGCAGCCGTACGACGTTGAGGTTGGCGCGGGGACGATGTCGCCGGAAACTTTTCTCCGCGTGCTCGGGCCCAAGCCCTTCAAGGTGGCGTATGCGCAGCCGTCGCGGCGTCCCGCGGATGGGCGCTATGGCGAGAATCCAAATCGTCTGTACAAGCACACGCAGTTCCAGGTGATTTTGAAATACGCCGGAGCGCTG
>Ga0302326_10030239_pt1 | contig 10845 bp, 7 predicted proteins | sample Palsa_T0_3_FD_202264 | JGI IMG/M metagenome (GOLD analysis project Ga0302326, IMG submission 202264) | Peat permafrost microbial communities from Stordalen Mire near Abisko, Sweden - Palsa_T0_3 | ecosystem: Environmental > Terrestrial > Soil > Palsa > Peat permafrost | place: Sweden: Abisko...
CCTGTCTCAATCTCAGCCTCGCCTGCGGTCTGCAGGCCGACCTTTACTGGAACGATATGCACCGTGCCCTGCGGCCCAACCTCAAAAACACGCGCATCCGTCCCGCTTCCGTCAATCGCGTCCAGCGGAAGCGCCACCACATTCTTCCTCTCCTGCAATTGCAGATCGACCTCGGCATACATCCCCGGAATCAGCGTCAGTGCAGGATTGGGAACCTCCACTTCGGTATCCATCGTTCGCGTGGAAAGGGCCAGCGTATCCGTAAACCGGGCCACACGTCCGCTGAAAGTCCTCTTCAGCGAAGGAACGCGGACTGAAACATTCTTTCCGATCGCTACCTCGGAAACAGAAGACTCCGGCACCGGCAAAACCAGACGCAGCAGGTTATTCTGCGAAACCCGCACCACAGGCATCGCCTGGCTCTGCGAAGCCGTCCCTGCCTGAATCATCGCCCCGGTATTCGCATAGCGCTTTGTAACTACGCCATCGAACGGCGCGGTAATCGTCTCGTACTTGCGCATCGTCTTCAGCCGCGCTTCGTCCGACTTCAAGACATTGACCCGGTTTTGCGCAGCCAGCAGATTACTCTTCGCCGCAGCCACCTGCGCTTCGGCCTCCAGATCGCGCGAGCGGATTTCATCCACTTCCTGCTGCGGAACCAGCCCGACTTCGCGCTTCGCTACGTTTTCAATCCGGGTACGCGACAGATTAGTCATCTGGTGCGCCGACTCCGCGCGCCGAACGTCATCCTGCGCCCGTGTGGTTTCCGCATTCGCCTGATCGATCGAGGCTGCGGCGCGGGTGAGGTCGTCTTCCATCTCGGGAATCTCGAGCGTGGCCAGAACCTGCCCCTGTTTCACCCGGTCGCCCACATCCACGCCAATGTCGCGGATGTAACCGGCAATCTTCGCCATCACATCCACTTCCTGATAGGGAATGAACTCGCCGGTAAGCGTAATGGATCCTGAAAGATTGTCGAGAGTAGCTTTGACCACCGGCACCGATTGCGCCTCCGCTTGTACAGCAGCGGGCGGAGGCTCATGCTTCGCACAGGACGTCGCGGCCAGACCGGATACCACGGCAATCGCAACGCCTGGTTTGATTGAAAAAAGCCTCATTGCAAAACTCCTGTAGCAAAATCGAGAGCGGCTCTTCGGTTGAGATAGTCATACTGAGCGCTGGCATTCTGAATTCCGGCGGAAGTCTGGCTTGCCTGCGCCTGGGTCAATTCCACAATGCTGCCGAGCCCGGCATCGTAGCGCGTCTGCGCCAGCCTCAGTGCTTCATTGGCTTCGGCGACTAGCCGCGCAGTCACATCCAGACGACGGAACGCCGTGTTAGCTTCCAGCCACGCCACATTCACTTCGCGCGATACCTGAATCGCCAGATCCCGTACATCGGCGTCGGCCGCCGCTGCTTTCTGTTCGGCCTCGCGATGCCGCGCCGAGAACAGACCACCGTTGAAAATTGGAATATTAACGTTCACCGCCGCGGCGCTGTAGCCGGGAGGAAGCCGCGGATCGCCCGCCGGTATCGCACCCGCCACGCCCGTCAATGAAACGGTAGGCATTTTCAGCCGCCCTTCAGCCTGGGCAAAGGCGCGCGCAGCATCGCGTGAGAAACCCAGCGCCGTCAGTTCCGGACGCTTCTCCAGAGCCTCCTGAATACGACCATCGGGACTTGCGTCAAGCGGCGCCGGCAGAGGTTCATCGCTTAGCGCAAAAGCCTGCGCATGATCCAGCCCCAGCGCCGCCGCCAGATTCGCCAGCCCTTCCGTAGCGTTATTCTCAGCCTGATAAAGATCCAGCTGAGCCTGTGACAAAGCGACCTCGGCGAACCGCACATCGAGTGTCGACCGCATCAGACTCTCCGCCAGTGCCCGCACCTGCCGCAACGTAGCCTCGCGCGTATTCACCGCCGCCTGCGCCGCCCGCTCCACGGCCTGTGCGCCCAAAGCCTGAAAATAAGACTGCTCCACCTGCAGGAGCACGCCTTCGCGAACGGTCTCTATGCTCGTATCCTGCGCGCGCGCCCGCAACTCGGCGCTCTTCGTCAGATCGGCAGTCCGCCCGAAATCGGTGACCAGCTGATTCACAACCACACCCGAAGCCATCCGCGTATAGAGACTGGAAGTCTGCACCGCGCCAGCCGCCAGAATGGTGCCGTGCTGTGCGTCAGCCCCGGTAACGTTGCCCGAAAGAGCAGGAAGTCGCGCCGCCCGGACTTCTTTCACCACTGACCCGGCCGCTAAGGCGGTAGCCCCGGCGGATTGAATACGGGGGTTGTGCTGGAGCGCAAACTCTTTGGCCTGCGTCAGGGTAAGGGCCTGGGGAGGCACCTGCGGAGCCGTCTGGGCCGCAGAAGCCAGAGCGAAAATCGGGATAAGAATTGCAGTCTTCAGACCGGTTGCGCCCTCGAAGCAATCTTCACGATCGTGGTCGTCTGAATCTCAATCACGCCGTCGCTCACCAGTTCGCAGAGCGCCGCCATTATGGAATCGACGACTTCAGAACTTTCCAGAAATTCAATCCGCACCGGCAGATGTTCACCGGCAACGCTCCCGGCCCCGGCTGTATGGACAACATGATGCGATCCAAATCCCGCGTGCGGCCGGATCATGGTAGCGCCGGAAATCCCCTGATCGTAAAGGAAGCGAAAAATTTCGCTGAACAGGAAGTCACGGGGGGAACTGGTGTCTTCATTCAGGTGAATGGTCACCTTTTTCGCCGCGCCTGGCGAGAGCATCAATTTCTAATATCAGCTGTCCCGGAGAGCTGTGCCACTGAAGACTTTCTGAACGTTTTCTGACAACAAATTAAGACATAAAAGTTCTACAGTAAAGCCTGATGCGCATACTGATCGTCGAAGACGAGCCCAAGCTCGCCCTTGCCGTGAAGCAGGGTCTTGAATCGGGCGACCATGCTGTAGTGATCGCTCCCACGGGCGAAGAAGGCTTCTTCCTCGCCCAGACCCAGGCCTTCGACCTGCTCATTCTCGACATCATGCTCCCCGGCCGCGACGGCATCGAAATCCTGGTAAATCTCCGCCGCCTCGGCCACCGCTTGCCCGTCCTCCTGCTCACGTCCATGGCGGAAATCGATGACCGCATTCGCGGCCTTGATGCCGGCGCCGACGACTATCTTGGTAAACCCTTCGCCCTTTCCGAACTTCAGGCCCGCGTGCGTGCACTCGGCCGTCGCGGCGCGCCCGAACCTGCGGGCATCGTGAAAGTCGACGATCTCGAACTCGACCGTCTGCGACACATCGTCACGCGCGCTGGAAAAAGTCTTGACCTCACGGCGCGCGAATTCGAACTCCTCGAATACTTCATGCGCCAGCCCGATCAGGTCGTATCGCGTGAAGCGCTCGCCCGCGATGTCTGGAAGGAAACGGCCCGCCATACGCCCATCGACAATCTCATCGACGTCCACATCGCCCGCCTGCGCCGCAAGCTCGGCGATACCGAAGGTCAGAAGCTGCTCCACACCGTGCGCGGAGTCGGCTTCGTGCTGCGAATGGACACAGCGGCGTGAAAAGCGGAGTGAAGAGCATCGGCGCCCGCATCGCCGTTTCTTACGTAGCCGTGCTCATCACCGCGATGATCGTTTTCATGGCGGGTACGGCTGTCGTTCTATACCTGCAGATGCGCAGTCAGCTCGGCCACTACGCGATTCAGGACATCGAAACCGTCGAAGGCCTCATGTCATTCACCCCGGAGGGCGAACTGAAGGTCAACGAAGACTATCACAACCACCCGGAATCGAAACTCGTACTTGAGCGTTTCCTCGAAGCCCGCGCCGCGGACGGACATGTCCTCTATCGCAACGATCGCCTCGGAAAACGCAGCCTGGGAGGCGCGCCCGCGCCCGACGAAGGTGTCGGCGGATACTCCGAGCATTCCGCAGAACTCGAAGACGGGACCCGCGTAAGGATGGTAAGCCGCCGTCACACCATTAACGGTCAACCGGTCCTGCTGCGTTTGGCTTACAGCGAAGGTCCCATAAGAACCTCCGTGGATGAACTCTTAGGCGCAGCCGCTCTGATGTTTCCCGTAATGATCGCGGCCGCCGCCTTTGCCGGTTTCCGAATGTCGCGCCAGGTTCTTGAACCAGTCCAGAAGATCACCGTCCAGGCGGAACGCATAACTTCCCGCAACCTGCACGAACGCATTCCGGTAAATCACACTGGCGACGAGCTCGATCATCTTGCCGAAGTTTTCAACCACACCCTCGGTCGCCTGGAACAATCCTTCCAGCAGCTCCGACAGTTCACAGCCGACGCATCGCACGAGTTGCGCACACCGCTGGCCGCGATCCGAAGCATCGGCGAAGTGGGCCTCCACCGCAACGGTTCACGCGACGACTATCGCGAACTTGTAGGCAGCATGCTCGAAGAAGTGAACCGCCTCACGAGCCTTGTGGACGACCTTCTGATGATTTCCAGAGCCGACTCCGGTGCAATCCGGCTCAAGTACACGACCATCGACCTCTCGACCCTCGCGCGCGATACGATCACGCTACTCGAACCGCTCGCGGACGAAAAGGAGCAGGAGCTCCTGTTCACAACGCCCGGCGAAGTCCTCATCGCAGCGGACCCGACGATACTCCGCCAGGCAATCATCAACGTACTGCATAACGCGATCAAATACTCGCCGCCGCGCTCCGTGATCCGGACTGAAGTCGGACCAGACGCAACAGTAACAATTGAAGACGCAGGTCCGGGTATCCCGCCCGAGCACGCTACCCGCATCTTCGACCGCTTCTATCGCCTCGACCACGGCCGCTCCCGCGACGCAGGTGGGTTTGGACTTGGCCTTTCCATCGCTAAGTGGGCTGTGGAAGCCAACGGCGGCGCCATCGGCGTCGCGGGCAATACCTTTCGGATCAGTCTGCCTCAGGCGCCGCCATCCCCCGGCGTCTAATCCGAACGTCGCCCCGCCTCACCGCCTTCCCCTTGTTTACCGATAGAAGTACCTGCTAAAATCTCGGTAACCGATATGAGTAAGCCGTCCGATCTCGTGCAGGGCACGCTCGATCTCCTCCTGCTCAAGCTCCTCGCCCTCGAACCTCTTCACGGCTGGGCCATCGGCATCCGCCTCAAGCAGGTCTCAGGCGATATCCTGCAGGTCAGCGACGGCTCGCTTTACCCCGCTCTCCATAAACTCGAACAGCAGGGCTGGATCAAAGCCGAATGGCGCAGCACCGAAAACAACCGGCGCGCGAAGTTCTATTCGCTCACACGTCCCGGACGCGCGCACCTCGCCAAAGAAGCCGCGAACTGGGACCGTCTTGCCACTGCAATCAATGGCGTCGTCCGCCTGACCGAGGTCTAAGTGCCGGGCCTTCGCCATTGGCCATACACCATTCCGCTCCGCATACGGTCGCTGTTCTTTCGGAACCGCGTAGAGCGCGAACTGAACGAAGAATTTCAGTTCCACTTCGACCGGCAAGTCGAAGCCGGTCTCGCGCAAGGCATGACGCCCGACGAAGCCCGGGCCGCAGCCGGAAGAGCGTTCGGCCCGATCCCGCTGAGAAATGAAGAGTGCCGCGACACGCGCGGCTTCAACTTCATCGATAACCTCGCGCAGGATCTGCGCTACGCCGCCCGCATTTTGCGGAAGAATCCTTCGTTTACCTTCGCCGTCATTCTCGCCCTGTCGCTCGGCATCGGGGTCAACACCGTTGCTTTCACCTTATGGAAAGCAATGCTTGCCCGCCGGCTCGACGCCCGTAATCCCGGCGAGATGGTCAACCTCGCGCGGGTCCCCAAGTTCGGGTCGACCGGTGTCGATTTCGGCGATATCAGTTTCAGCTATCCCGACTACGAAGCGTACCAGGATTCCGTCGATTCCTTCAGCGGAGTCGTCGCCTTCACTACCGAGCGCCTGAGGCTCTCGAACGCGGGTGGCGTCGTCAGCCAGCGCACTTCCACGGCTGAATCCCCATTGGGGCGCTTCGGTCTGCTGTCTGCCGGGGCGAGCAATGCGGAGTTCGCCAGCGTCTACGTCGTGTCCGAAAATTACTTTAAGGTTCTCGGTGTTGCAGCCCTGCGCGGTCGCACCTTCGATTCCCTGACTATCCCTGAGCTGGTTGCGTCGCCCTCCGCTCTGATCGGTGAGAACTATTGGCAGCGGCGGTTCGCGCGTGATCCGGCCGTGCTGGGGAAAACCATCCGGCTGAACGGCGTCGCCGTCACAGTGATCGGCATCACGCCGCACGACTTCGTCGGTACCGGTGTGGTCGTGCCTGATTTCTGGCTTCCCGTCAGTCTGGAGCCCCTGATTCACGGTTACCCGGACTGGCTGCACAGCAACGGGATACGGCCATACCGCCTGTTCGCGCGTTTGGCGCCTGGCGCAAGCATCGGGCAGGCGCAGTCGGGGATGACGCTCGTTGCCCGACGCCGCCGCTCCGGCTCGGACAAACCGGCAACCGCCTTCATCTGGCCAGGCTCGCCTTTACCCCTTCCCCTGAATTCCTACCACGGCCTGAAATTGACCATTCTGCTCATCATGCTCGCCGCGGGGATAGTGCTGATTGTCGCTTGCGCTAACGTCGGCAGCCTCCAGCTGGCTCGTGTCAGATCCCGCCGGAACGAACTGCACACCCGCCTTTCTCTCGGGGCCAGCCGTCGGCGTGTGATCAGGCAGTTGCTGACGGAGAGCGCGCTGCTGGGCCTGCTGGCCGGCGGTGCGGCGCTCCTCTTCACATGGGCGCTGATGAAGATATCGCTGAACTTTTTCATCGGCGCACTGCCTGCTGAAGATGGCGCCATCGTTCTCCACGTAACGCCAGACCTGGAAATTTTTGCCTGGGTCTTCGTCATTTCTCTGGTTGCTGGCATACTATTCGGGCTCGCTCCAGCGATGGAGACCTCACGTCAGGCGCTCGCTCCGGGAGCAGGCGCGTCCACCGTTCGCTTTCGCCGCTTCCAAGACTTTTTCCTCGGCGCACAGGTCGCACTTTCCCTGGTTCTTACCATCGCCGGAAGCATGTTCGTCCGCGGCGCCATTCATTCCCTCGGAATGGAGACCGGCTACGAGAGCAAGCGGGTAATCTCTCTCGATTTCCAATTCCCCGAAGCCTCGAAATACGCCGCCAGCCGCAAAGCCGCCCTCGTTCGGGAACTTCGCGCGCGCATTGCCGTTATACCTGGCGTGGCTGCGATCACCAGTGCCCGGCCGCCGGACGCTAACGTATTCCGAACCGCCGCCGTCTCGCTGGACAAGAACGCGCAGTCGATCCTGCACTACAGTTACGTTCAGGCGAACTACTTCGAGACTCTGGGTGTTCCCTTGCTTCTGGGGCGCGGTTTCCAATCCCAGGCTGGGGAGCCGGAACGCTCGATCATCCTCAGCGAGTCGGCCGCCAGACAACTCTGGCCCGGTGAAAACCCTGTCGGTCACAGCCTCCGTTTGGGGGTCACCGACGAACAGTACCATGGCGCGGACGAACTCATCGCCGACGGACCTGCTTACCAGGTGATCGGCATGGTCCGCGACATACGCGGGTTCGAGTTCGATGGCAGCGACTCCAGACAGATCTATCTGCCATTATCCGAAGACGGTCTGCAGGACCATCCGTTACTCATCCGTACCCGCTCCGATCCGGCAAAGGTAATAAGGGCAACCGACGCGCTTGTCTCCTCCATCGATCCCGACATGGTGACAACCGCTTCTACTCTCGACGAAATGCTTCGGCAGACCGGACCGTTCATCGCCTCCAGCCTCGCGGCAGCCATCGCATCCGCTCTCGGCCTGCTCGGCTTGTTGCTTGCGTCGATGGGAATCTACGGCACGGTCGGCTATATCGTCGTGCTCCGCACGCGCGAAGTGGGCATCCGCATTGCCGTCGGCGCCCAAAAACACAACATCGTCGGACTTATCCTGTGCGAAAGCACAAGGCCCGTAATCGCCGGACTACTCGTCGGAATCCTGCTCGCAGCCGCAACCTCTTACCTGTTACGTGGCCTGCTCTACGGGCTCAAAGCCATTGATGGCCTTGCTTCATTTGCGGAAATGGCGCTCTTGTTCCTGGCCATCGCAATCCTCGCAGCGTGGATTCCTGCCCGACGCGCCACCCGCGTCGATCCGGTTGTAACGCTGAGATACGAGTAATAGAAGCGGCAGGTTAGCCACCTCCTGATCCGATCCGCGCTATGGACTCACCTTTGCAAGAGGCACGCGATATCCGGAATCGCCCAAAATGTCGCGCCCCCGGCCCTTTAACAGGAAATCGACAAATTGCTGCGCTGTGTCCCGGTGCTTCGAAGCGGCGACGATTCCTAGCGCCTGATCGATAGGACTGTGCAACTTCTCGTCCACCCTGATGACCTTACCCGCCTCTTTGAGTACAAGTGAATATGCGGTGAAAACGGCGTCGGCGTTGCCCGATGCGCCGTATTGCTTCGCCATATTGATGTTATCCGCGTAAACAACCCTGGACTGCACCCGATCCCAGATGCCCAGATGCTGAAGGGTTTCCCTCGCGGCAAGACCGTAAGGCGCCAGCTCGGGCTTGGCCAGGGCAATCACTTTCAACGCCGGCTCAACCAGACCTTCAGGACCCTCGATTTTTGCCGCACTGCCGGGCGGAATCCACAAAGCCAGAATTCCCGTTGCGTAGACGGCCCGTGAGCCTGCAACCAGCAGACCTTTTTTCTCCAGCTGCTCGACATGGTCCACGTCGGCGGCCGCGAACACGTCATACGGAGCGGAGTTCTCAATCTGTTGGGCGAGCTGCGCTGTTGAGGCGAAGCTGAACACCGGGTGGATGCCGGTTGCGGCTTCAAACCGCGGCCCCAATACCTGAAATACTTCGTTCAGGTTCGCGGCGGCGGCAACCGTGACTTCGCGCCTCGGCGTTTGGCCCGGCAAACCGGCCGCAAATATCAGCACGGCCAGCAGGAAGGCGGGCTGTTTGACAAGCGTGAAACCGCGTATAGACATATCGGAACCTCGAATCAGAAGGTGAAACGACCTCCGATTGTCGGAGCAAGGTTGGTGTCATAAATATAAGGGACGCCGGGGCCATGCGGAATCGCGATGGACAGACCGCCCTTCACGTACGAAACCGCAACTCCGGCAAAAGCGTCGAAGCGCGGCGTGAAATGATGATCCACATAGAGCGACTCCTCGTTAAGGTCGCCCGCGCAGGAAGCGCGGAAACCGGCGGCGGCTGAGCAGGCCGTCGGCACACGGAAGTCGTTCTGCAGCTGATGATACCAGGCGGCGGTGATGTCGGTTTTGCGGTTGATAGCGTATTTCGCGCCTGTCCACCAGATCTGCACGTGTTTCGGAGAATCAAGATTGTTGTCTTCAACGCCGCTCAGGACATAACCGCCCTGGTCCGAGGCGCCAACGCCCAACGGGTTCACCGGGTTCGCCTGCCGGATGTATTCGTAGCCGGCAAACAATCTGAAGCGCTTCCACGTATACTTCGCGGCGAACATAATGGCACGGTTGTCGGTCACGATGCCATACAGGGTGTTGGTCGTGCCCACCACATTGGCCCCGGTGATCGGGTTCGTATTGATGCTGTCGGTGGTCGACTGATATGACCCCTGCAGACTCTGTGCCCCGAGCAAGGGGTTCAAAACGCTGATCGCCTGGTTGTAATGCTGGAACACCACGTCGGCGGAAAATCCGCGGTAGTCTCCGCCCGCGTCGAATCCATACGCATTGTTATGCGCCTCTTCCGGCGTGCAGGTGGACGCAGTCCACGTTGCGGAGGCCGAGTAGCACCCGCCCGAACCATCGGCGAATTTATACATCGCGCCGAAATGGGCCGGACCATAAGTCAGGCGATACTTCAGAGCGTCGTCCCATCGGGCGTCCTCGGTGTCGCCGCCGCCGGCCATCGTCCCGTTATAACCGATGTAGGAAAAGGCATAGCCGCCGCCTGCCGGATCGTAAAGGAGCATCGCATCGGTACCGAGAGCGCGCTGCCGACCGAATGTCAGCGTGCCAAAAGTCGTGGACGATATACCCGCATAGAATTCGTCATTGAAGGGCTGGCCCGCGCGCGAGCCGTCGATAGCTTCCGAATAGCTGCCCCTCGGAAGGCCGTTGTTAATGAAGTTGGTGGCTGACGCGTTGGCGAGCTGACCGGACTGCGGATTAATGCCGGTTGAAGCGTTAAACACAACGGACCAGCCATGCATAAATTCCTCCCTGCCACGGATGCCCAGAGTGGTCTGCTGCAGGTTGTTCGGCGCGATGAGGAACCGGTGTTGGTAGCCGTTCCGGTTCACCAGCGATTCGCCTTCAAAGTTAGTGCCGTTTTCCGGTAAGCCGTGGCTGACATAGCCGACGCCGACGTCATACGCGCCGAACAGCGTGATGCCATGCCAGGTCAGCGCGCAATCGGTGGTGAGGAATTCGTGGCCGCTCGTGCAGGCGTCGGGGGTGCTTCGCTGCATCTTAATATCGACCGTGACCTCCTGGCCGGCCACCACGCTGATTCCCGTGCGCGTTTCATCGGTGAACTCTCGTCTTGCCGCTCGAACGTCGAAGCGCCCCGCGGGCAGGCCAGCCTCCCGATAGTGCCCCCCGCCGTCGGTTGCGCTCGTGCGCGTTGCACCGGTGTCGGCGTTCCTGATTGTCACAGAGACCTCGGGGAGAGGTGCGCCGGCCTGGTCCGTCACCACGCCGGAAAGGCTCGCTCCCGTTTGGGCCCACACCGGGAATGCCCCCATTGCAAGCCACAAAGGCAGCAGGAACGGCAGCAACCGCCTCCCGTACCGGGAGAGGATCTGCGAACGGTCGGGGCGTTTCACGACGGATCGCCTTTCCTGAGAATCTGTATCGGCATGGATGGTGCATAAGCTACGCAGCTTGCGAGAGGT
>Ga0302326_10030240_pt1 | contig 10845 bp, 7 predicted proteins | sample Palsa_T0_3_FD_202264 | JGI IMG/M metagenome (GOLD analysis project Ga0302326, IMG submission 202264) | Peat permafrost microbial communities from Stordalen Mire near Abisko, Sweden - Palsa_T0_3 | ecosystem: Environmental > Terrestrial > Soil > Palsa > Peat permafrost | place: Sweden: Abisko...
GTATTCCTTCATGGCCGAGCCGCAGCCCGCCGAGTTGACCACGATGACGTCGACGCCCGCGTCCTCGAACGTGGCGATGGCGCGCTTGGCGAACGCGGCCGCCTCGGCCGCCCGCCCGGTGTGCAGTGACAGGGCGCCGCAGCAGCCCTGCCCGGGCGGGGTGACCACGTCGCAGCCCTCGGCGGCCAGCACCCGGGCCGTCGCGGTGTTGACTTCGGGGAAGAAAACCTGCTGCACGCAGCCGGTGAGCATGCCGACGACGGCCCGCCGCGGCCAGTGCGCCGGGATGTGCTCGGGGGGCGCCGCGTGACGGGCCGGGGCCGGGGCCACCTGCAGCGCGGCGGCCAGTTCCGGCGCGATCTTGCGCACCGCCCGCGAGTTACGCAGCCGCCGGTCCAGCCCGGCCCGCTGGGCCAGGCGCAGCGGCCCGGCCAGCAGCCGGAGGCGCCGCGGGTAGGGGAACGTGGCGAAGATCGCGGCCCGGACGGCGCGCTCCCGGGCCGACCGCGGGGGCATCGGCGCCGCCCCGGGCTGCGGCTCCTCGGTCCAGGTGCGGGCGGCCTCGATGAGCCGGTCGTAGCGGACGCCGGACGGGCACGCGGGCACGCACGCCATGCAGCCCAGGCAGCGGTCGAGGTGGCTGGCCGCGGCCTCGGTGACCTCCGCGCCGTCCAGCATCTGGGTGATCAGGTGGATGCGGCCCCGGGGCGAGTCCATCTCCTCGCCCCACAGCTGGTAGGTCGGGCAGGCGGGCAGGCAGAACCCGCAGTGCACGCAGTCATCAGCCGCCGAGCGCAGGTCACCCGTGGGGTCGAGAATGCCGGCCACGATCAGATCCCTCCAGCGAATCGGCCGGGCGACATCAGGTGTCCCGGATCGAACTGGTCCTTCACGGCGCGCATCAGGTCCAGCCCGGGCACCGGGCCCCAGAGGTCGATCAGCTCACGCACGTCGGCCGGCGCGTGCAGGACCACCGCGCTGCCCCGCCTCGGCGGGCCCTCGCCGTCCGCGGCGCCCGCCTTCTCCCGGGCCAGGGCCTCACGCAAGCCGTCCAGGAACGCCGCGACCGCACCGGGCGCAGCGCCCGGGCGCACGCTCAGGTGCAGCACCCCGGCCGCCGCCGAGCCGGCCAGGGCCGGGTCGAGCCCGGCGGCGCCCGCCGCGGCGTCGATGGCCTCCAGCACGCCGCCCAGCGCGGCGGCCCAGAACGCGATCCTGATCAGCGTGCCGCCCGGCCCGCCGCCGGTGCCGCCCGGCGCGCCGCCCCACCAGGGCGGCTCGCTCCGCGTCGCGACCGAGCCGGCCCCGAGCGTGCCGCGCATCTGCCCGGCCCGTTCCTCCACCCCGCCCGGATCGCCTTCGAGCAGCACGCCGACCCGGACCGGGCCGCCGCGCGCGGGCCGGTCGATCTCCACCGCCGCGGGCGCGAGTTCCGATGCGGCGGCGGCCGCGACGGCCTGCGCCACGGCCGCCGCCCCGTACACGTCGTCAGTGACGAACGCCGTCGCGGCGGGCAGCGGGTGCAGCCGGAACACCGCCTCCGCGATCAGGCCGAGCGTGCCGTAGCTGCCGGCGAACAGCTTGCCCAGGTCGTAGCCGGCCACGTTCTTGACCACCTTGCCGCCCGATCGGGTGATCACTCCGTCGGCGCGGATCGCGGTCACCCCGATGACCAGGTCACGGGGGGTCCCGTAGCGCAGCCGGCGCGGCCCGGCGATCCCGGTGGCCAGCACGCCGCCGATCGTCGGGGAGCCGTTACGGGCCGCGCCGGCCGGCGGCACGTCCAGCGCGAGCTGCTGCCCGGCGCCGCCGAGCACCCCGGCCAGCTGGGCCACGGTGACCCCGGCCTGCACCCGGGCCACCAGGTCGCCCGCCGCGTGCTCGAGCACGCGGTCCATCCGCAGCATGTCGATCACCACGTCGCATTGGCGCGGCGGCTCGCCCCACGACAGCTTCGTCCCGCTGCCCCTCGGCACCACGGCCAGGCCGTGATCGGCGGCGGCCCGCATCACCGCGCTGGCCTCTTCCAGGCTGGCCGGATAGGCGACCCATGACGGCATCACCCCGGCGACCGCGTCCCGGGGCGCGGCCGGGGTGACCGCCCGGCAGGCCAGGGCGAGCGCCCCGGGGATGGTGTCAGTGGTCATCAGAACTGCTCCGCCTGCCCGGCGGCGACCAGGGGGTGCACTCCCCGGTGCACGCCTGGTACCTCGCCGCACAGCCGCGGGGTGGGGAACACCTTGCCCGGGTTGCACAGGCCCGCGGGATCGAACGCGCACCGCAGCAACTGCATGGTCTCAAGGTCATCGGCTCCGAACATCTTCGGCATGTACTTGGACTTGTCCATCCCCACGCCGTGCTCGCCGGTGATCGATCCGCCGTGCTCGATGCACAGGTCGAGGATGGCGCCGGACAGCTCCTCAGCGGCCCGGCACTCCCGCGGCGAGCTGTCGTCGTAGAGCACCAGCGGGTGCAGGTTGCCGTCGCCGGCGTGGAACACGTTGGCGACCCGGATGCCGGCGGCGGCGGACAGCGCGGCGATCCGGTCGAGCACCCGGGGCAGCGCGGTGCGCGGCACCACGCCGTCCTGGACGATGTAAGCCGCGGTGATCCGGCCCACGGCGGCGAACGCGGACTTGCGCCCGGCCCAGATGACCGCCCGCTCCTCGGGGTCGGCCGCCTCCCGGATCTCGCCGCCGCCCGCCTCCTGGCACAGCGCGCGGACCGCGGCGCTGTCCCGGCGGACGTCGGCCTCGGGGCCGTCCAGCTCGACGATCAGCACGGCGCCCGCGCCCGCCGGGTACCGGCAGTGCACGGCCGCCTCGGCCGCCTCGATGGCCAGCGCGTCCATCATCTCGATGGCGGCGGGCACGATCCCGGCCCCGATGATCGCGGACACGGCGGTGCCGCCCGCGCCGGTCGTCGGGAACGCGGCCAGCAGCGTGGTGACCGCCTGCGGGATCCGGCTCAGCTTCACCACGATCTTGGTGACGATGCCGAGCGTGCCCTCGGAACCGGTGAACGCGCCCAACAGGTCGTAGCCGGCCGACGCGCCGGTGCCGTCGCCCAGCCAGGTCAGCTCCCCGGCCGGGGTGACGATCTGCAGGCCCATCACGTGATGCACGGTGAACCCGTTCTTCAGGCAATGCGCGCCGCCGGAGTTTTCCGCCACGTTCCCGCCGACCGAGCAGACGATCTGGCTGGAGGGATCCGGGGCATAGAAATAGCCGAACGGACGGGCGGCCGTGCTCACCGCGAGATTGGTGACTCCCGGCTCCACGATCGCCCGCTGGCTGACCGGGTCGATGTCGATGATCCGGCGCATCTTCGACATGACGATCAGCACGCCGTCGGTGCGCGGCAGGGCGCCGCCGGACAGGCCGGTGCCCGATCCGCGGGCCACGAACGGGACCTTGGCCGCGGCGCACGCCTGCACGACGGCCGCGACCTGCTCAGCGGTCTGCGGCAGGACGGCGAGCGCCGGCGCCGCGCGGTGCGACGTCAGGCCGTCGCATTCGTAGGTGCGCAGTTCCAGCGGGTCGCTTATCACCCCGCTGGGCCCGCAGATGTCCACCATGCGGGGGATCAGCGTCTCGATCATCCCGTTGCCTCCGGCCATTGGCTCTCACTGCCCAGAGTGCCACCCGGGAGGCTCCGCAGGTAGTCCAACTCGCGGCCGGGGGCGGCCGGGCACCGGGCCGCGGCCGGCCGGACCGGGATCAATAAGGAAATCAGGGCATCCGCTCGTAGGCCGGCAGGGTGAGGAACTCGGCGTAGTCGTCGGCCAGCGCGACCTCGGCGAACAGGGCCACGGCCTGGTCGTAGCGGGCCGCGTCGAACGCGGCGCCCGCGCTGTCCCGGATCGTGGCCAGTTCCTCCTTGATGATCCGCTCGGCCAGGTCCCGGGTCACCTTCGGGCCGTCGTCGAGCACGATGTCGTTGTGCAGCCACTGCCAGATCTGGGACCGCGAGATCTCGGCCGTGGCCGCGTCCTCCATCAGGTTGAAGATCCCCACCGCCCCGTTGCCGCCCAGCCAGTTGGCCAGGTACTGCAACCCGACGCTGACGTTGTTGCGCAGCCCGGCCTCGGTGATCACGCCCGGGGTCTTGTCCACCGCCAGCAGGTCGGCGGCGGACACGCTGACGTCGTCGCGCTGCCGGTCCAGCTGGTTCGGCCGGTCGCCGAGCGCGGCGTCGAACACCTCGCGGCAGAGCGCCACCAGGTCCGGGTGGGCCACCCACGAGCCGTCGAAGCCGTCGCCGGACTCGCGGGTCTTGTCGTCGCGGACCTTGGCCATCGCGATCGCGTTGACCTCGGCGTCACGCCGGCTCGGGATGAACGCGGCCATCCCGCCCATGGCGTGCGCGCCGCGCCGGTGACAGGTCTTGACCAGCAGCTCGGTGTAGGCCCGCATGAACGGCGCGGTCATGGTGACCGAGTTCCGCTCCGGGAGCACGAACTCCCGTCCCCGGCTGCGGAACTTCTTGATCACGCTGAACAGGTAGTCCCAGCGGCCCGCGTTCAGCCCGGCGCTGTGGTCGCGGAGCTCATAGAGGATCTCGTCCATCTCGAACGCCGCGGGGATCGTCTCGATGAGCACGGTGGCCCGGATCGTCCCGCGCGGCAGGCCCAGGGTGTCCTGGGCCAGGTTGAACGCGTCGTTCCAGAGCCGCGCCTCCAGGTGGCTCTCCATCTTGGCCAGGTAGAAGTACGGCCCGGAGCCCGCGTCGAGCTGGCGCCGCGCGCAGTGACACAGGTACAGGGCGAAGTCGAACAGGCTGCCGGACACCCGCTGGCCGTCCACCAGCAGGTGCTTCTCGTCCAGGTGCCAGCCGCGCGGCCGGACGACGATCGTGGCCAGCTCGTCAGCGGGCCGCAGCGCGTAGGACTTGCCCTCCTCGCTGGTGAAGTCGATATTGCGGTCCAGCGCGTCCTTGAGGTTGAGCTGGCCGATGATCATGTTTTCCCACAGCGGCGTGTTCGCGTCCTCGAAGTCGGCCAGCCACACTTTCGCGCCGGAGTTGAGCGCGTTGATCGTCATCTTCCGCTCGGTGGGGCCGGTGATCTCCACCCGGCGGTCCACCAGCCCGGGCGCCGGGGGAGCCACCCGCCACGACCCGTCCTCCCTGATCCGCCGGGTGCCAGGCAGGAAATCGAGCGTGCCGCCGGCCGAGAGCTCCTCCTGCCGGACGGCGCGGGCGGCGAGCAGCCCGGCACGCCGGGGGCCGAATTCCCGTTGCAGCGTGGCGATGAGCCCGAGCGCGTCGGGGGTGAGGATTTCGTCGTACCGGTCTCCGTGCGGGCCGGTGATTTCGACGCCCTCGCTGACCGCCATATCGCGCTCCTCCCGGGTTGCGTGCATTGTGGAAAGCACATTTCTGTGGGTCGCGGAACCGACGCTAGCCGCGCGCTGCGCCGCCGGTCAAAGTGTTCCCGGCCACGCCGGGGGGCACAACCAGCGGGCCAGCGGTGTTTATTCAGGTGAGGCCAACCCGGAGGCATGACAGCATTGACAGATCACCGCACTGCGGTCACCGCACCCCATCCAGATGAGCGGCACATGACATTTCCCGCCAAACGATCTCCGTCCGCTGATGAGCCAGCCCGCCCTGGCCCGCTCGCCCCTGGTCCGGTCGCCGGGCCTGGCGCCCGGGTCGCGGCGCTGACGGGCGACCCCCATGCGGCGGACACCGGCGAGCTCAACCGGCTTGACCGGCAGGCGCTGCGCCGGGTGGCCGGGCTGTCCACCGAGCTCGAGGATGTCAGCGAGGTCGAGTACCGGGCCCTCCGGCTGGAGCGGGTGATCCTGGTCGGTGTCTGGACCGAGGGCACGCTGGCCAGCGCGGAGAACTCCATGCGGGAGCTGTCCCGGCTCGCCGAGACCGCGGGCTCCGTGGTCCTCGACGCCCTGGTGCAACGGCGCGGGCGGCCCGATCAGGCCACCTACATCGGCTCGGGCAAGGCGGCCGAGATCGCTGCGCTGGTGGCCTCCTCCGGCGCTGACACGGTGATCTGCGATGGTGAGCTCACGCCGAGCCAGCTGCGCCGGCTCGAGGGCGTGGTGAAGGTGAAGGTCATCGACCGCACCGCGCTGATCCTGGATATCTTCGCCCAGCACGCCCGGAGCAAGGAGGGCAAGGCCCAGGTGGAGCTGGCCCAGCTCGAGTACCTGCTGCCGCGCCTGCGCGGCTGGGGCGAGTCGCTGTCCCGGCAGGCCGGCGGGCGGGTGGCCGGCGGCGGCGGGATCGGCACCAGGGGCCCCGGTGAGACGAAGATCGAGACGGACCGGCGGCGGATCCGGGCCCGGACCACGAAGCTGCGCCGCCAGATCGCGGAGATGTCGGTGGGCCGGGAGGTCCAGCGCCGCCAGCGGCACCGCCGGGATGTGCCCGCGGTCGCGATCGCCGGCTACACCAACGCCGGGAAGTCAAGCCTGCTCAACCAGCTGACCGGGGCCGGGGTCCTGGTGGACGACGCACTGTTCGCCACGCTCGACCCGGCGGTCCGCCGGGCCCGCACGCCGTCCGGCCGGTGGTTCACCCTGACCGACACGGTCGGCTTCGTCAGGCACCTGCCCCATCAGCTGGTGGATGCGTTCCGCTCCACGCTGGAAGAGGTAGCGGAGGCCGATCTCATCCTGCATGTCGTGGACGGCAGCGACGCCGACCCGTATGCGCAGCTCGCGGCGGTCCGCGAGGTACTCGGCCAGATCGGGGCCGGGGGCGTGCCCGAGCTCGTGGTGATCAACAAGGCTGACGCCGCGGACCTGATCGAGGTGGAGGGGCTCCGGCTGAAGGAGCGGGGTGCCGTGGTCATCTCGGCGCGGACCGGTGCCGGGCTGGAGGATCTGGCCGCCGCCCTGGAGCAGGCCCTGCCCCAGCGCGACCGGCAGGTCAGCGCGGTGGTCCCCTACGGCCGCGGCGACCTCGTGGCGCGGGCCCACCAGGAAGGCGAGGTGCTGACCGTGCGGCACGGGGCCGAGGGCACCGAGCTCACCGCCCGCGTTCCGCCCGGCCTCGCGGCCGAGATCGACGGCGTCTCGCGGCCCGCCCGCTGACCAGTGGCGGGCCGGCCGGCGGGGGGCGAATTTCCCGTTTTGGGCAATGACCGGAAATGTGAGCGCTCACCAAAACTTAACGGGTTTATGCAACGGATTGCAGCCCTATTCCCGGCCATGTTGATTGTCCATTCAGGCAGGGTCGGCCGACCTTCTGACTACGCTGCGAAGTCATCGCGTCATCTAACGTGATGCATTTCGGACAGCAGTCCCGGGCCCGGGCTGGGCGCCTCCGGGTGGCCTGAACGCGCGTTCCAACTGGCATCTGAGGACGTGAGGCCCATACCCGACGGCGATTGAGGCGCCTCCGGGCGGCCGGTAGCGGTCACGCAGCGGAGCGGTTGCGGCCTGGATCAGATACGGACGGTAGATGCTGGGGAAAGGTCCGCGATTTCGGGCCTGAGTTCTCCGGATACAACCTGTACAGGGACCCTGTAGTGCAATACCGTGACTGAACCGATATGTTGGTTGCCGCACCCTCGCAGGACCCATAGCCAGGCCGCTCTCGCAGGCGGGTTACGGGGGGGACCTGACGGGGCCTATCCGGTAGGCACGAGCTATGGCAGGTGACCGCGCATGACGAGTATGAGCATGGCACGGCGTACGCCTGCAGGGATGCCTGCGAGAGGGCCAGTGAGAAGGCCAGTGAGAGGGGGAGCGCGGCGGTGACGGTCCGCCTGCTTACCAACATTGGCCGCCTCTGGACTGGGTCCGAGGTGTGGAGCAACGCGGCCATCTTGACCCACAACGACCGCATTGCGTGGGTGGGGCGCGCGTCCGAGCTGCCGGCCGGCCTGCCCGGCGTGGTCGAGGACATCGTCGATGTCGATCACGTGGAGAACCTGGGCGGCGCCCTGGTGACGCCCGGGCTGATCGACGCCCATACGCATCCGGTGTACGCCGGCAACCGCTACGCCGAGCTGGCCATGCAGTCGGGCGGAGCCTCGGCCAACGAGATAGCGGCCGCCGGTGGCGGCATGGCGTCGACGGTTACCGTCACCCGCGGCACGGACCCGTGGACACTCTGCAACGGGGTCCGGGCGCGGCTGCACGAATGGCTCATGACCGGGACCACCACCATCGAGGCGAAGACCGGCTACCACCTCACCCGCGACGGGGAACTGGCCGACGTCCGGCTGCTGCGGTCGCTGGAAGGCGAGCCGGGCATGCCGCGGGTGCACGTGACGTTCCTGGCCGCGCACTCGGTGCCGCCCGAGTACTTCGGCCGCCGTCACGACTACGTGGACGCGGTCGGCACCTGGTGCGCTGACGCGGCCGCGGCCGGCGCCGACAGCGTGGATGTCTACTGCGAAGAGGGACGGTTCAGCGAGCGTGAGGCGCGCTGGGTGCTGCACGCGGGCCGCCAGGTCGGGCTGCTGCCCAGGCTGCACGCGTGCGGGGAGTCCCGCACCGGGGCGGCGCGGCTCGCCGCGGAAATCGGCTGTGCGTCCGCGGACGTGCTGCTCGAGGCGTCTGATGACGACGTGGCCGCGCTGGCCCAGGCGGGTGTGGCCGCGGTCGTCTGTCCCGGCACGTCGCTGCAGACGGGCAAGATGCCTCCGGTCCGGGCCCTGCTCGACAAGGGAGTGGCGGTCGCTCTCGGCTCCGACCACACGCCGGGCGGCAACGGCATCACCTCGATGCCGCTTGTCATCGCCCTGGCCATCTCCCAGTTCGGGCTGAGCGTGACCGAAGCCCTCCGCGCGGCCACCCTGGGCGGGGCGCAGGCGCTGCGCGCCCCCGACCGTGGTGCGATGGTGCGGGGCCGGTTTGCCGACATCGTCGCGTGGGACGCTGACCACGAAGGCGCGTTCACCTGGTCGTACGGGCTCAAGCCGAGCCGCGTGTGGCGGGGTGGCGAGCCGGTCCAGCTCCCCTGACGGTCCAGCTCAACACGGTCCAGCTCAACACGGTCCAGCTCAACACGGTCCAGCTCAACACGGTCCAGCTCAACACGGTCCAGCTCAACTGAGCAGCGGCGGCCGGATGGCCGCCTTCCCGGGAGCCGGGCCAGCGGGATTCCCGCTCGTCATATGCTGCCGGGTATGTCTTCAGGCGCCGCGAGCCGTACCGCCAGGCCCAGTCCCGGGATGAACAGTCCGGGGAAAAATGCGGCGGTGACCCTGGTAGTCGGGGATGAGGAACTGCTCGTCGAGCGGGCGGTCGCGCGCCTCGTGAGCGAGGCCAGGAGCGCGGACGGCGGCGGGCAGGCTGGGATGGCCGAAGATGTCCACGATGTCCGTGCGGGGGCTCTCAAGCCCGGGGAGCTGGCCTTCCTGGCCGCGCCCTCGCTGTTCGGTGGCGCGGCGGTGATCGTGGTGCGGGACGTGCAGGACGCCGGGAAGGACATAGCCGACGAGCTGGCCCGGGCGGCGGCTGACCCGGTGCCGGATGTCGTGCTGATCCTGACCCACGCGGGCGGGGCGAAAGGCAAGGCGTTGCTGTCCACCCTGACCCGGTCGGGGGCCCCGGTCGTGGAGTGCCCGAAGATCACCCGGATGGCCGAGCGGATGCAGTTCGTGCGGGGCGAGTTCCGCCAGGCGGGCCGGACGGTGGAGGAGAGCGGCCTGCGGGCGCTGCTCGACGCCCTCGGCTCGGACCTGCGGGAGATCGCCGCGGCCTGCGGGCAGCTCGCCGCCGACACCGAGGGCGTCATCGACCAGGCCGTGGTGGCCAGGTACTACCGGGGCCGGGCCGAGGCGAGCGGTTTCACCGTGGCCGACCGGGCCGTGGAGGGCCGGCTCGGCGAGGCGCTGGAACTGCTGCGCTGGGCGCTGGCCGTCGGGGTGTCACCCGTGCTGATCACCAGCGGGCTGGCCCAGGGAATCCGGCTGCTCGGCCGGGTGGGCAGCGCGCCGCGCGGCCAGTCCGGCGCGGCCCTGGCCGCCGAGGTCGGGGCCCCGCCGTGGAAGATCGACAAGGTCCGGCAGCAACTGCGGGGCTGGACGCCCGAGGGGGTGGCCCGGGCCCTGGCCGCCGTGGCGGAAGCAGACGCCCAGGTCAAGGGCGAGGGCACCAGCCCCGGGTACGCGCTGGAGGTCGCCATCCGCCAGGTCACGGCCAGCCGGGCGGGCCGCTGAGACCAGCTCAGCCGGGCCGTGGCCCGGCGGGTTGGGCGCCGGCGGGTTGGGCGTCAGGCTTGGAGCTGCGCGGCGCGCTTGGCGATCGCCGACTTGCGGTTCGCGGCCTGGTTCTTGTGGATAACGCCCTTGCTGGCGGCTTTGTCGAGATTCCTGAAGGCAGTGCGCATGGCCAGCGTGGTCTCGTCAACGTCACCCGCGTCCGCCGCCTCACGGAACTTGCGCACCGAGGTCTTCAGGGACGACTTGACGGCCTTGTTGCGCACGCGAGCCTTCTCGTTCTGCTTGTTGCGCTTGATCTGGGACTTGATATTCGCCACGCGGAAGCCTCGCTAGAGATCTGGTCTGGGTAATCTGAGCCTGGGCGGCCGATCCGCACGCGGATGTCCCGCGCTGGGGCGCTGTGCACACGGGCCGCAGCGCATACGTGCCGACGAAGCAGGATAGCCCACCGGAGGCTCCGGGCTCAAACCGGCGCCCGCGGGCCGAGCCGCGGCGCGGGCATCCCCCGCGACATGCGACCATGGATCACGGCGGGAGCCAGGTCTGCGGCAGCCGCGCACCGGCGCCGGATCCATCCGTCGCAGCCAGCGCCCCGAGCACCCAAGCCCACTTCAACCTGGCGGATTCCTGTGTCACCACTGCCCGAGCAGCCCGTTACGGACCACGGGCCAGCCGTGCCTGCCCCGGCCAGCGGGCCGCGGAGT
>Ga0302326_10030243_pt1 | contig 10844 bp, 10 predicted proteins | sample Palsa_T0_3_FD_202264 | JGI IMG/M metagenome (GOLD analysis project Ga0302326, IMG submission 202264) | Peat permafrost microbial communities from Stordalen Mire near Abisko, Sweden - Palsa_T0_3 | ecosystem: Environmental > Terrestrial > Soil > Palsa > Peat permafrost | place: Sweden: Abisko...
CACGCCGGTCACTTCGCAGTCGTAAACCTGTGCGTGCTGTCTCTTTGGAGAGTTCGAAATACTTTGCAGCCGGCCCTTCGGTCCGGCGCACGTTGACTCCCCGCTCAAGAGCCGCCCCCTCCGCGCTGACCCGCGCGCTCGACGGCGAGCCCTGGCCGAGCTCGACCATCCACCGGTCCGCGAAGACGCGTGTCCTGCTCGCTGGGCTTTTCGCCGCACTCGCCACCGTCGTCTTTCCCTTGCCCACCGCGGCAGCTTCCCGCTCCACGGATGCCTGGCTCGAGGACAGCCACAGTCGCTGGGAGCAGCTCGCCCGGCGCATCTGGGAGACGCCCGAGCTGGCACTCGAGGAGAAGCGCTCGGCAGCGGCTCTGGTGGAGGTCCTTCAGAAGGAGGGCTTCCACGTCACCTGGGGCTCAGGGGGGCAGCCGACGGCCTTCGTGGCGACGGCCGGCTCCGGGGCGCCGGTGGTGGCGTGGCTTGCGGAATACGACGCGCTGCCTGGGCTTTCTCAGGCCGCAGGCAAGACCACCAGGACGCCCCTGGTTGCGGATGGGCCTGGACACGGCTGCGGTCACAACCTCCTCGGCGTCGCGGCCGTCGCCGCTGCCGTCGCCGCCAACCACGAGCGGCTCGAGCGCAAGCTTCCCGGCACCCTCCAGGTCTTCGGCACGCCCGCCGAGGAATTGGGCCTCGGCAAGACGTTCATGGTGCGCGACGGTGCCTTCAAGAGCACGGACATCGTGCTGGCCTGGCACCCAGACACCGAGAACCGCGTCTGCAACCGCAGTCGGCTGGCCCTCTCCATCATGGACGTGGAATTCTTCGGGCGCTCGGCGCACGCCGCGTCGTCGCCGTGGCTTGGCCGCAGTGCCCTGGACGCACTGATGCTCTTCGACCACGCCATGGCGCTGATGCGCGAGCACATCAAGCCCACCGCGCGGATACACCGGAAGCTGAGCGACGGTGGCCGGGCGGCAAACATCATCCCCGACTACGCCAAGGGGCAGTACTGGCTGCGCGACGCGGACGGCGAAGGCGTGGCCGAGATGCTGGCCCGCCTCCGCAAGGCCGCCGAAGGTGCAGCGCTGGCCACGGAGACGCGAGCGCAGGTGACTCTCCTCAACTCGAACCGAAATCCACTCCCCAACGACACGCTGAGCAAGCTGGTCCAGCAGGAGCTGGAGCGCGTGGGAGCGCCGCGCTTTGACGCAGCCGACGTGGAGTTCGCAAAGCGCCTGCAGCAGGAGATGGGTGTCGAGACCTCCGGGTTGGCGACAACCGTGATGCCCTACTCCCCAACCAACGGCGCAACGGCTTCCTCGGACATCGGTGAGGTGAGCGCGGTGGCACCCTTGGCCGAGCTCGGGGTGGCCGTCCGTCCCTTCGGGACGGCAGCGCACCACTGGGTGCAGACGAGCTGCGCGGCGCACCCCGTTGGCTACAAGGGCATGTTGGTGGCGGCAAAGGTACTGGCCGCGACGGGGGTGGACCTCCTGTCCGAGCCGGCAACCATCGCCGCCATCCGGGCGGAATTCGCGCTCCGGACGAAGGGAAAGCCCTACGTCTCCCCGCTGACTCCCGACCAGAAGCCCCAGGCCTACTAGGCGTTTCGAGGGCCGCTTCGGGTGCGCGTCTCGCTAGGGCCCGAGCTCGCCGAGCGCCTGCTGGATGGCGGCGACGACGCTGGACGCGCGCAGCGGGCGCTCGACGACGGCCACCACCGGCCGCCGGAAGATGACCGGGATGGCGCCCGGGGTGACGAGCGCCACGGCGCGAACGTCCGTCCGCCGGAGCCCTGTCACCAGGTCGGCCTGGGTTTCATCGAGGACAATCACCATCGAGCCAGGCTTGATGGGCAGCACCGCACGCAGATGCTCCGCACTGGTGAAGGTGGTTCGCTGAAACGCCCCTCTCAGCATCGCCGGCAGCTCTGCGTCCACTGCGGTGACGAGGAGCGCCGCCGCCACGTCAGGCCTCGCCTGTGGCGCCCGGAACCTGGCTGGCGAGGTCTCGGGTGGCCACATCCACCATGCGCGACAACTCGCCCAAGTCGATGGGCTTCTGCGCGCGACCAACCACCATCGGATGGTTGGGGGCCAGCGTCTCGACGGTGTGGTGCGCCGAAACGAGGACGACGCGAATCCCGGCTGCGTCCGGCCCCCTGGCCAGCTCGCGCAGGGTTTGCTGCCCGCTCAACCGAGGCAGCATGAGGTCGAGCAAGACGACGAGCGGTGTCCCCACCTGACGGACGAAGGCCAAGGCCTCGTACCCGTCCGCCGCCGTTGCCACGGAGTAGCCCTGCTCTTCGAATTTCTCCCGGAGAAAGGCTGTGAAGAAGGGTTGGTCGTCGACCAGGAGGACGCGCGGCCCATCCGGTCCTGATTGCGTCTTTTCCATCGCGGACGGCAAATTGCCACGAGGCTTCTCGACTTGAAAACGGGGCGGCGGCAACCCTGGGTCGCGCGGACCTCCAGCGTTGCGATTGGCGGGACTCATCGTGCCCACCCAAGCAGAAAGCTGGTGCGGCCTCGGTTGGGCAGCAGCACGTCCAGCGGTGCGGGGTTGGCCTCACGCATGCCGCTTCTTCTTCGCGTCCGCCGCCGCTGCGTTCTCGACGAGGTCGATGTCGAAGTCGACGTCCACTTCAATCTCAACCTCTGCGGCCTCATCGAGAGGCCCGCGAGCTGGGCCCACCGGAGCTACGTCAGGGGCCTCGCCCGTCTTCTCGGTTGTCATGGCCCATCGCCCTCGAGCTTTCGGGATGGGGGCAGGGCCGTGGGCCCAGGTGGAAATCTCGAGCTCGACGGGCGTTGCGAGGCGTGACGGGCCGCTCGACGGCGTGTGGAACGCCGCATCGTCGAGCTCGCCAGGCGTCGCCACCACGTGTTCGCTCCAACCAAGGCTCGCCACCGAGGCGCGCCCCACTCTGCTTGAGCGCAAGGTAGGCATTGCGCCGGAGCGCACAAGTCCACGCTTCTCTCGAGGATGCGGGTGTAGGCGCAGGCGCACCCGGGTTGGATGGAGGCGAGCCCCTCCCGCGCGGGCACGAGCGAACAGAAGCATGTCGCGCCTAGGCCGACAGTGAGACTGGGCGTGCATCCGCATCCGGACCAAGGGCAACTTCAAACGCCCCCTCGAGGTCCGACACCAGACGCAGCGAATGGCAGAGCAGCCGACGGATGCCGTGGTTCTCGGCCAGCACCTCCGCACGGAACAACCGAATACCGCGCTGCCTCGCGGCGACAACGAGCTCGTCCCGAAGAAGGCTTCCCAGCCCTCGGCGCTGAAAGGCATCCGCCACGGCGAACGCCACCTCGGCTCGGTCGGAACCGGGTTGAAGCCGGATGAAGCGTCCCACCCCGACGACGCTGGACTCGCTCCAGGCGACGATAGCGACGTGGTCCCAGCCGTCGGCTGAAACCAGGTACTGCCACTGCGCGTCGGAGAGGTCGATGAGGGTTCCCTGAAAGCGAAAGTAACGGGACTCCGTTGACAGGGCCTTGACGAAGGCGCGGAGCGCAGCGACGTCACTCGGGCGAATGGGCCGAAGCGTCACGGACGCTCCGTCGCGCAGGTGGACTTCGCGCACCCCGGCCTTTCCCAGGAGGGGAAACGCGGAGCTGTCCAGGGGGCGACTCAAGGACGAGGTGTAACGGCGACGGAAACGACGGGCCAGACCAAGCCCTCGGTGCGTCTTCTTGAAGGCCGCCTGGGGCACGGGAGGTGCTCAGAGGTGGTGGGACGCCCACCTTCGTGAGGGCCAACTCCTCGAGCAGCACCGCGCGTGCACCTGCGCCCGACCTCGCAATTACGAACGTACACGGCGCGACACGCGCCCCTGCTCGTCCTCGACGAGGACAACGTCGGCTTCGTCGAGAAACAACCCGTGACCGATGACGCCCGGCAGGGCGTCGAGCGCCAGTGCGAGCACGCCTGGACTCAACCCCTGAGGCAGGGGCGCATCGACCACCGGATTCCCGTTGTCAGTCTCGTATTCACCGCCGCCCGGTTTCGGGCGCACGGGCCCGTCCAACCCCAAGCTGCGGAGCGCCCGAAGCGTGGAGGCCAGCCCGAAGCGAAGGATTTCGACGGGAAGGGGCGCGCCTTGCCCGAGGCGCTGGACGAGCTTCGTCGTCTGGACGAGATAGACGCGCCGCGACGCAGAACGAGCGACGATTTTCTCTCGCGTCATCGCCCCTCCCCGCCCCTTAATCATCCGCATCTCCGGGTCGACTTCGTCCGCGCCGTCGAAGAGGTAGTCGACGGCCTCGACACCCTCCATCGGATTGACGTGCAGGCCGAGACGGCGCCCGAGCGCGTCGGACTCCCGGCTGGTGGCCACGCACTGAATGTCCAGGCGCTCCACGGACACCCGGCGTGCCAGCGCCTCGATGGCCCGCGTCGCAGCCCGCCCCGTGCCGAGGCCCACCATCATCCCACTCCGGACGTCCTCCACTGCCGAGGCCGCCAGCGCGTCGACTGAGCTCGTGCTCGGCAAAGCGAAGCTCCTCCCCGAAGGTCCCCGAGGCTAACCGCAGATGGCCAACGCCGGCAGCGGTTTCACGCTCCGTGCCGTCCCGCCCCTTGTGTGAAGCGGAGGGCCCCTTGCAGGGTTTCTCCGGAAGCGAGCGTCGCACGGCCCCGGCGGACTTCATTCTCCATCGCCTCGGCTTCCGGCAAATCGAGCGACTCGAGCATCGAGAGGCGGTCGTTGCGCAGACAGGCCTCGGGGAAGACGCTCAGCGCCTGTGCCAACCGCTTGGCCTCGGCGAGCGCTTCACCAGAAGGGGCAAGGCGATTGACGAGCCCCATCGCCAGGGCCTCGTCGGCCGGCACGGCCCGGCCGGTGAGCACGAGGTCCATCGCCCGGCTCAGGCCAACCAGGCGCGGGAGCCGCACGGTCCCCAAGTCGACGAGCGGGACGCCGAAGCGTCGGCAAAACACGCCGAAGACGGCGTTCGCGGCGGCGACGCGCAAGTCGCACCAAATGGCCAGCTCCAGGCCACCCGCCACGGCATGTCCCTCGACTGCCGCAATCACCGGCTTGGAGAGGCGCATGCGCGTCGGCCCCATCGGCCCGTCACCCTCCTCCTGCACCGACCTGGGCTCCCCCTCGCCCAGCGCCTTGAGGTCCGCGCCGGCGCAGAAGGTCCCGCCCGCTCCGGTGAGGATGGCGACGCGTGCGCCAGCGTCGGCTTCGAATCTCCGAAACGCATCGGCCAGGGCGGCGGCCGTGGCCGCGTCCACGGCATTCTTTCGCTCGGGCCGGTTGAGGGTGACGACGGCGAGCGACTCCTCGACTGAATACTCGACACTCATCTTTCCAAGCCTGGGCCGCCACGGGCGGACGCGTCCAGTGCTTCTTCTCCAAGCCGAAGGCGCCACGCGGCCCCGGTACGGACCCGCCTTGCGAGGTTTTCGACGACGAGGTTGCAGGCGTCCCGACCCCTCTTGAGCCGGGCTAACATCGAGGCCAGCGGGGTGTCCTTGCTGGCGACGCGACTGCCCGGGGCCGGCCTCGGCCGGGCTGACTCTGCTCGGGCGAGTGGCTCGGAGACGGCATGCTGGGCGCGGTCGACATCCCCGCCGTGCAGAGGAAAGCGTTCCGGGCGGAAGCCAGGGGAATCGCCCACTTGGCGCACGACGCTGGGAGAATATTGCCGGGGGCTGGCTCGTCCAAGAAGGCGTGGACGCACTGAGACAGCGGTTTGGTTCGGCGCCGGTCGGCCGACTCCGCTATGTCCTGACGGAGTATGTTTGGGTTGTCTTTGCGCAGTCGAAGGCGGTGGCGCGATGAAGAGCTTCCTTGCGGTGTTGCTTCTGTTGAGTCCGGCGCTGGCGAGGGCGGCTGATGAGCCCGACTCCGCGTCCGCAGTCGTCCAACCGACGCTCCCTCAGCCGACGCTGTCTCCCCCTGCGCCGCCCGAGAATCCGGCTCCTCCTCCCGAGCAGGCTGCGGTGAGCGACGAGGCGGCCGCCACGGGGCAGTGGGTCTACACCGGGCAGTACGGGTGGATATGGATGCCCTACGGGGACGGCTACACCTACCAGCCCAGTGACGGCGGCTCGCCGGACATGTACGTGTACTACCCGAGCGTCGGTTGGTCCTGGGTGGTGGCGCCTTGGGTCTGGGGCTGGGGACCGCAACCGTACTTCGGCATCTACGGCACGGCCCGCTTCGGCTGGTACGGCTACGGCTATGGCCACTGGTACGGCTTTCGCGGCGCCTACGCCAACTACGGAGGCCGCGGCTATTGGAACGGCGGGCGGTGGTACGGAAGCCCAGGGCGGGGTGCCGGCGCACCGTTTCATGCGGCTGCCCCCCGCAGTAGCTTCGCGGCACCGCGCTCCGGGTATGCGACCGCGCGGGGTGGATTCGCCGCGCCCCGCGGGGGATTCGCTGCGCCCCGTGGCGGCGGGTACGCCGCACCCCGAGGCGGCTTCGGCGGAGGCGCCACCTTCGGCGGACACCCCGCTGGAGGCAGCTTCGGCGGCCACTCCGCGGGCGGTTTCGGCGGTGGCGGCCATGGCGGCGGTGGTGGTGGCGGCCACGGGGGCGGCGGACACCGCTAAGCGCCCGCCGGGTGCTCGGCCTCCGGCTGCGTCCTCCAGTCTGCGAGCCCGCCGTCCGCGTTGCACAGGCGGCGGCGGGGCTGCCTACTGGGTTTGTGCAACCGGGCCAATCATCTTGGCCGGGTCCACGAGGCGGTCAAAGTCCGCTGCCGAGACGAAGCCGAGCTTCAGAGCGGCTTCCTTCAGCGTGACGTCGTGCTCCATTGCGTAGTGCGCAACCTCGGACGCCTTGTCGTAGCCGATGACTGGTGAGAGCGCCGTGACAAGCATCAGTGAGCGCTCCACGTCCTCCTGAATCCTCCTGAGGTTTGGGCGAGTCCCCTCGATGAGGTACTTGCGAAAGTTCGTGCAGCTGTCGGCCAGGAGGGTGATGGAGTTCGTGACGTTGAAGATGATGAGGGGCTTGTAGACATTCATCTCCAGGTATCCGCCGGCTCCGCCGAAGCCCACTGCGACGTCGTTGCCCATCACCTGGACAGCAACCATGGTGAGCGCCTCCACCTGCGTCGGGTTCACCTTGCCCGGCATGATGGATGAACCCGGCTCGTTCTCCGGAAGCAAGAGCTCCCCGAAGCCCGCCCTCGGTCCACTCGACATCAACCGGATGTCGTTCGCGATTTTGTAGAGGGAGACGGCCAGCGTCCGCAGCGTCCCTGAGAGCTGCACCAGGGCGTCATGGGACCCCTGCACGGTGAATTTGTTCGGCGCGGTGACGAACGGTAGCCCGGTGAGCTTGGCAATCTCCGCTGCGACGGCCTCGGCAAAGCCCTCGGCTGCATTCACGCCCGTGCCCACGGCGGTTCCGCCGAGCGAGAGGCGGTAGACATCCTTCAGGGCGTCGTCGATGCGCTGAAGGTCGTCAGCCAAGAGTCCCGCGTAGCCCGACCACTCCTGCCCGAGAGTGAGCGGAGTGGCGTCCTGCATGTGGGTCCGGCCAATCTTGATGATGTCCTTCCAGTCCGCTGCCTTCGTGCCAATCGCGTCGTGCAGTGCCTTCACGGCTGGAATCAGCCGGCGCTTCACGTTGAGCGCGGCGGCGATGTACATCGCCGAGGGAAACGAGTCGTTCGACGACTGCGACAGGTTGACATGGTCATTGGGGTGCACCGGGCTCTTGCTCCCCAGTGGCTTCCCGGCGAGCTGGCTGCTCCGGTTGGCGATGACCTCGTTCACGTTCATGTTGAACTGCGTCCCGCTTCCCGTCATCCAGACGTGGAGGGGGAACATGTCCTGGTGCTGGCCGGCCAGAATCTCGTCGCACACCTGGACGATGAGGGCATGGATGCGCTTGTCGAGTTGCGAGCTGACGTGGTTGACGATGGCCGACGCCTTCTTGAGGATGGCGTACGCTTCAATCATCTCCCGCGGCATGAGGTCCGTGCCGATGTTGAAGTACTGAAGAGAGCGCTGGGTCTGTGCACCCCAGAGTTTGTCGGCCGGAACGTCGACCTCCCCCATCGAATCGGTTTCCTTGCGTACTGCGGTCATGTCTTTCCTCGCTCTTCGAGGTGCCGACCGTGGCCTGGCCGTGCCACCTCACGCTCAAAACCCTCGGACGCAGTCCGTCCTCCACAGGCTATCGCTGCTTCTGCACCCGCGTGTGGCCCTTCCTTGCGTCGGCCCGCTGCATGCCTAACTCCGAGACGTCCGTCCCGTCCTGCCCTGGTCCCCTAGGCTTCTCGAGGCGGGCTGCCTCCTCCAGTGCACGAGTCCATCGACAGACAGGCCCTTCCCGGAGTGAATACGCACCTCGACTCCAACGTCTAAAACCCGTGTGTGTCGTTGCCTCGTCTTCAAGCGCAACCTGAGGGCCCGGGCGGCCGAGCTGTCCAGGGCCCACGGGCTAAGGCGTGAATACAGTGACTTATGGCTTTCGACTGCGGCACCGTCTTCGACACAGGCGGCCGCCTACCCGCCCCACTCTGCCGCTGGAGCTTCGAAGCGTGCAGGCGAGCGACGACGCATCGCGGCTCCTGCCGGCTTGCTCGACAACCGCGGGTGGTTAACTTGATGATGGAGGCGGGATGAGATTCTTCTCCACAGCTGTCCTGGTGCTTTTGCCCGCGCTGGCCGCGGCCCAGACACCCTCAGCCGGGTCCAGCGCCGCGACGCAGCCTGTCCTTCAAGCCAGGGCGAGTGACCCAGCCGTGCAGCCGGTTCAGCCGCCAGGCCCGGCGCCGACCGACGTCATCCCTCCGGCGCCGACCGACCATCCAGCGCCTCCGGACCAAGCGTCCATCAAGAGTGAGCAAGCGCCCGCGACCGGGCAGTGGGTCTACACCAACCAGTACGGCTGGGTGTGGATGCCGTACGGGAGCGCTTTCACCAGCGTCCCGGCCAACGGTGATGTGCCCAACATGTACGTGTACTACCCGTCGGTGGGGTGGTGCTGGGTGGTCGCGCCCTGGGTTTGGGGCTGGGGCCCGATGCCCTATTTCGGCGTGTACGGCTACGGCCGCTTCGGGTGGTACGGCGTCGGCTTCGGGCATTGGTACGGGTTTGCCGGGCCCTACGCCGGTTGGGGAGGCCGCGGGTATTGGAACGGCGGTCGCTGGTATGGCGGCGGCGGGTACCATCCTGCCGGCCCACGCGGCGGCGGCTTCTCCGGCGGTGGCGCAGGGCGCGGAGGCTTCGCTGCCCCTCGCGGCGGCGGCTTCTCCGGCGGTGGTGGCGGCCACGGCGGCGGCGGACACCGCTAAGCGCGTCGGGCCAACCCGCCCGGCTTGTCGTGCTGTCCAGGCCCCTTTCAGCGCCTAGGGCGTCGACATCACAAACGACGTCAGGAGCACCATGGCTCCCTGGTAGCCGACGTCAGGCTCGGTCAGCTCCCACGAGGACGCGGTGCAGACGCTCCCGTTCCAGCCGCAGCCCACCGAGAAGTCCCGGTAGGCATACGCCGGGTACGTCCTGTCCGGGATGACGTAGGTGCCGTCGTAGTACCAGTTGGGGCCGCCCGGGACGAGGCCAGGCGCAGGCCCGTACGTCGACGTCGCCGCATCGCTGGGGTTGTAGGGGTAGAGCGGCTCCACCACCGACTCCGGCTTGCCGTTGTAGGTGGTGTTCCCGTCGTCCCCGTCATTCACCGTGAAGGAGAACCAGCTGTGGAAAATCTGGAACGATGAGTGTTCCCCGCCGTAGGCGGCCATGTTGGTCATGTAGACCATGTTGAGCGGATTCAGCCCGAGCATGTAGTGCACGTGCTTCACCGCAAGCGCGAGCACTTCCGCTTGGGTGTGTGAGCCGAGAATGCCCTGCCGTGCCGCCATGAAGAGGTTGAGGCCGTAGAAGGCCTGGTTGCGGTTACTCCCCCAGCTCCAGTCCCAGCCGTTGGTGGAGCTCCCGAACATTCCTCCGTAGGGGCCATCCGCGGTGAAGGCCGGGTCCACCAAACCCTGGGCCACGCCGGTCTGGATTTTCGTCTTCACCGCCGCCGTACCGGCCGAATTCATGAGGTAGTGCCAGGCTCCGGTGGAAATGGTTTCCTCCCCTGGAGTGATGGTGTCCGGAATTTCCCCGTCCCAGGTGTCCCACGGGAAGGCGTCGGCGAATGCCTGAGCCGTCGTCTGCGTCGGGTCCATCCTGAAGACGGCCGAAGCAGCGGCGGCCTTGAGGTTCCCCTCGGCGCCGGTGGCGCTGTAGCCATTCAGCCAGTTCCACCCGGCGATGGCCGCCGCTGAATAGCCGGCCGCGATGGTGTCCTGCCCGATGGACCGAAAGACGATGGCCGCGTGAGCCAGGGACAGCACGGCATTGCCGGTCGCCACGCCGATGGTGACACCGCCGCCGGACCAGCCATTGCCGGAAGGCGAGGTGCAATCAAAGTACACCCGCTGCTCGTTGGAAGCGCTCGGCGGCGACGTCACGGTTGGATTGTCGCCCTTCGTCGAGGTCATGAAGTGTCCGTCGGGACGCTGCATGCGGACGTAGAAGTCCAGCTCCCATTGGACCTCGTCGAGGATGTCGGGGATGCCGTTGCCACTCTCCGGGATGTTGAGCTGGCCGTCCGTCCAGGCGCCGGGATTCACCTCGTAGGCGAAGAGCATCTGCGGGACGCCTCGGCCCCACAGCGTCTTCTGGTAGTCCCCCGCGTCGTGCCAGCCCCCGTGGACGTCCAGCAAGCCATTGTCGGCCGAGCCGGGGCCCGCGGGAGCACTCCAGTCCGTGGCATGGCACGCCCCGTCGGCCCACTGGCCGCCATTTCCAGGAAACCCGAGCAGCGCGTCTCCAGCGAAGGGCAAGGCCTTGTCGTGGTTACAGCGTTGGAAGTA